>Ga0179593_1397585_pt1 | contig 18594 bp, 22 predicted proteins | sample CZODoug2_1_08_16_FD_185931 | JGI IMG/M metagenome (GOLD analysis project Ga0179593, IMG submission 185931) | Vadose zone soil fungal communities from Angelo Coast Range Reserve, California, USA - CZODoug2_1_08_16fungal (PacBio error correction) | ecosystem: Environmental > Terrestrial > Soil >...
GAGTCCAAACGGGTGAAAAGGGAAAAATGGATGATTGTCCGAGACTCAAGCACATGGAGGTTCGGTCATCAAGGTTAAACCAGGCGGAAAACAAGAGACGAGGAAGACAGGGAAAGGAAGTGGAAGGGAAGAAACAATGTTAGATCATTGCCGCAGAGAGAGAGGAGAAATAGGTAGTGGAAACGCGGTGGAGAGAGGGAGGTGACCAGGAATAGAAAACTTCGGAGAGAGAGTAAGTCGACTGGAAAAAGGGACTCCCTTGGGCGAAAAGGAAGGGGGTAAAAAACACGTGGGTGGGAGGCTGAACGCCGGGGGGGGCATCATAAGAACTGAATATACGGAGGAGAAGGAAGTAGAGAGGGCGGAACAGACTAAATAAAGAAAGGTGGAACGGTACTGGCTGTGGGAAAGGGTAAAAATCTCCGGTTCGAGTGCGTGCGTGGGTGCGGACAAGCGTTACCAAAAAAGAAGGGGGAATGGAATAGAACTAGTACATTCTGGGGTTTAGTCCAACAGCCGGAGTAGAAAAAGAAAGTAATGTGCCTTAAATAATGCAGGGATAGGGGAAAAATACACGACGTGTTCGTAGAAGGGGGTTCGGTATAAATTGCAAAAATTTTTTCAGGAGAAGTTGGGGGGTGATTTCACGGAGGGAGGGGGGGAGGGAATAACCAGTGAATCGAAATAGGGAAACACATTTGTAGGGAGAAGCGAGCCATGTGTCCTGATAGGAGCGGGGGGAAATAACCAACGGAGAAATTGGGGGGGGGGCAAACGAAGAAGGCAAAGCCCAGAGACAAAAAGAAGAAAGGGGCAAATGAGTGGGGGGGAAGGGACGAGGAAAAGCGAAGCGATAACAGTGGCGGTTGAGAAGAGAGCGATAGAGGAACGGCGAAAAAATAGGGAAGACAACTTGGTTGCGGGGACTCACATCCCGCTGGGGGGGGGAAGAAAACGCGTACAAAGGGGTAAACGCGTCGTAGAAAGGAGAAACGGTCCAAAAGGGATCATCCTACCATAAAAGGGGATGCTAAGCTGGTTTCCAAGGGAAAACCTAAGGGAAGACTGAGTGAGGTGGAAAGAAAAATCGGGCGAAGACAAAATCAAAAAAATGACGTAAAGACAACGAAGGCGAAAGTCGGAGACGTGTAGACAGACGAGTGATCTACGACGGGAAGTTACATACAGCGAGAAACGGCGAGCAGGGGAAATGAGCTACGGAGTCAACCTCGAGCACGACAGGGGGGAAGGAACGTGAAACAAGTTGAGGCAAAAACGACCGGGGCTAGGGAGGAAGCTCGAGGCGAACGCTGCAACGATGAAAGAAAAAGGGGGGAACAACGGGAGCTGGTAGAAGCGGCGAGGAGGAACTGGTGAATGAATCACGCCCCTTCAAATATGAGCACCAGATGAATCAGAGAGAGAGGTGTTCCTACCTAAAAAAGAACTCCGGAAACTATGCTCGTAGGGAGGGGGCGTCAGGGGGAAGATTCGGCTCCTCTAAGCACGGCTCGGTGACCGGAGGAGGAAAAGAAACTTTAAAGGCAGAGGGGGGCGTACTCGGGGCTTAGGTGGGGAAAATGGCGTGACCACTGCACGATGAAAGGAAAAGAATTGAGCACCGAACAAGCGCCTGCAGTCCAGGAAAAGGGTGGAGCCGGCTGCAAATCTGGAACGGAGGCTACTCATATTGAGCTTAATAATAACCCCCGCAGCGCATTGTCGGGCAGAGAGAGGAAGGGAGAAACTATAACTCAGGGGGAATCGGATGAGGAGCACCTCAACATGGAAGAAAATTAAAACCTTCCGAAGAAGGGAGAAGGGATTCTAATAAGAGAAAGGTATAACTCTCGAATAAGGTCCGTTAGAGATCTTAGTTGGGTTTTGAACACTAAAGAATGACGAGGGTATTTCACTCCAATAGGTATCTGGAAGACTTTGACGTACGGATATCGAAATCGAGGAAGCAGTATGCTAGGCAAGTGCGGAGGGGAGCAGGGATCTTGTCGACCGGTTCTTGGGGGATCAAACGGGCGAGAAAAGGAGAAAAAGGATTAAGATAGGCGGGAGAAAAGTCAACCGTCGCGCACGAAGGAAAACAAAAGTCTCACCGAAGCTCACTGGCGGTGGAAAAAAATTGGTTAGGTAATGCAAGGGATACGATTGCGGAAAAGGGAAAACCAAAAGGCTGTTCTGTTACAAGGTGATATGAACGGATCGGGGGGAAAGAGGAGGAAGGATAAATCCGCCACTTCGTAGTATCGCTATCGGGAAAGAATCCGGGGACAGAAGGTGTCCTTCTTTCCATAAAAAGGGAAAAAAGCTTCACAAAGAAAGAGGATAGGGGACCGGGGAAACAGAAGCAGACCTACAACCTTAAGGAACGAGAGGAGGCTTCATCCCTAAGAAACGAGCAGGAGCAAAGGAAATTTCCTGTGGTGAAGACCCCTGAATTAAAACGATGATCGGAGACTCAGGACTGCCTCATGTCGGGGCGAAGCCCGTCTGAATGAACCGGGGAGAGAAGAAGTCAACAGAACCTATACGAGGAAGAGGGGAAACCCTATGTACGGGAACGGTAGAGGGAAAGTTCTCACGAGTGAAAACGGAGGGGACTCCTGGTTGTTGGAAACATCAACGGGGGGTCATGAAAAGGAAAAGGGTTCTCAACGAAATTCTTCAGGAATGAGTTAAACCCACGCTTCGCACGTGATGAGCAGTAAGGGGCCGGAGGGTCTGCCGAGCCATTCTACCTCCGCTCCTAAACAAGGAAGCTAAAAAGGAGAATGTTTAAAGGTGGGAGAAGAGCTTGACATGCATTCCGAGGTCGGACCATTCGTCAACTTCCTTTGAACTGAAAAAAGATAGAACCAGCTCCTGTGGATAAAAGAGAGGCCTCTACCGGAAAGTGATCAATCACCAGGGGGTACTAATAGAGAATCCGGGAGGCTGTTGGGCTCAGGCTATATCCTATGTGGAAAAGGTGCTAGTGGTAAAGAAATTTATGGAAAAAGGAGAGATTCACAATAATAATCGTAGAAAGCTCCCAAAATCAAAGGAGAAGGGGGGTGCCTTCTCGTTTTAACCTCCTGGGAATGAAAATAGTGGGGTTAGGGAACGTATTGAAGGGCAACTAGCAAGAGGAGAGAGAGTTGGCAGAAGACCGGCCACTTCCTATTCCCACTTTTTTCGGGGTGACTGTGGCCAGGGGGAAGGAGTTGGGGGAAAATAGGGCGCAAGGCAAAAGTCACCATTCACGAAGCAATCACTCCGACCCATGAGAGAAAAGATCCTCAATGGCTCAAAGGCAAGGGGGGGAACCGTGCGAGCGGATATAAAAAATTAAGAAAAAGCGAACATGGAAGCGTGAGGATGACCGAAGAGAGGGCACGGAGCCGGTGCTTGGAAAGTGGGGGTCGAAGACTCAGAAATCAGGTGAAGATAAAATGACTCAGAGCGCAAGAGAAAGGGGAACCAACGGCGCGGCACGGGGGCGCGCAAACGAGAAGCCTCGCTCAAACAGGCGAGGGAAAGGGGGGGGGGAGAACTCGCCAAACTGAGGGACGAAACGAGACTGAAAGGGGAAGGGCTTTCGTCTGAGGGAGGGAGACGCCCGACCTTTGATAGCAATTAGCCGCAAGGAAGGGGGGAAAAAAGGTCCTCGAAAAAAAAAAACAAAAAAAAGCGCACGCCAGAACGAGCCCTTGCGCGGTCATGGGACCTGCAAAGTGAACGAATCGTGCGGAACGGAAGGTCGTCGCTCAAAAAAAAAAAAAAAAAAAGAAGAAAAGGGGACGCCAACCGAGAGGAAAAGCCTTGGACGGTCCAGCCAGACCTCCTACTGCGGCGGAGAGACAGAGGGGGAGAGAGAACGCATCCTGTACAAACAGAAAAGAAAGGGAGCAAGAACTGGAAGAAAGTCGAAATCGAGAGAAAACAACACGGAGAGGATCATAAAAAAAAGGGTGAGAAGGGGAGTTAGAGAGCGCGGAGAAGGGACAAGAGGGAGTTGTCGTTTGATCCGGAGCAGTTAGCCAGACCATAAGAGAAGGGGAAGGAATAGGAGTGCAGGTTAGGTCTCCCCCTCAGGGCGAATCGTGGTTCTTAAAAGCACTCGGGAGGAGGGAACGACGCATAGACTTCCTTCACATGCGGTCCGCTTTCCTTTGGGGTGGGGCAGGGGTTGGGTGGGGGGGAAGTTTACATTGCTCGAAAAAAAAGGGGGAGGGGAGTGCGCGATGCGGGAGGCTAGGTGTCTATCCAGGAAAACAGTGAATCTGCTGAGCAGGGGGGAGAGGAAAGGGGGACTCGTGGAGCCGGGAAGCCTAAAGACTAAAGGGAAACACCTCCACGCCTCTCTTAGGACTGCTAAGGGCCGTCCAGATGAAGGAAAAGAAGGAGGACACTCTCTTTATCTCGGTCGGTGCCGGATAGGGAGAAGCTGACGCGACTTACAACTAAGGGGGAGAAAGGCTGAGCAAAAGGGAAACGGAAAAGCGGCCCTAGTCGCCCGAACTGGGAAACACCGAGGGGCGAAGGTCCCCATCGAGGAATCGGAAGACAGGGGTCAGCAGTCTGTTCTCGAAATAGTCTATTAATGGGCCGAGAGCAACTGGGTGATACCCCGTGCGTGTGGAGAAAAGGGAGAAAAGGATCTTGGCAAAAAATCATCGGGGAAGGTCGGCAATTGTGGAAAAGGAGGATCGCATAGAACTCATGACAACAACCGCGGGGGGCAAATTCAGGAAAAAATGTACCAAAGGTCAACAGGCACTGGGAAAGGGGGATTCACGGAATCCTCTGCGGCGGGGATAAGGGGTACAAAACCTACTTCTCTTCCCAAAGTGGAGGTCAAGGTAAAAGATAATTGTCGGTGCGTGAGCAGGGGAGACGGGGTTCTCAGGTCTTCTGAGGTCCTCTTCTCCGGGAAAACCTTTCCTAAATCGACCTAAAAAAGAAAAAGAATAGAATCACCTACGTCTGAAAAAGAAAAAACGAAAAATGGGCTATTCGGCCCAAAACGGTGCACTAACTTCTTAGGAGGGACAAGCAGATATTCAGCAGGCGAGGGGATTTCAATTCTGCAGTAAGAGGCGTGACGCCGCGAGGGTTGGAAAATATACAAAGAAAAAGAGGCCGAGAATAAAAAGGGAGAGTTTGCGTAGCGGGAGGGAACAGCAATCTGCCTACCCCTCAGGCAGTGAAACGGCGCAGCACTGTAGCTTGTCTCCGGGGGCAGCGCCTATGAGTCTAACACGGGGAGGTTCTCAACAATGCAACGAGCTGAGAGAAGAGAAGATTTCCAAACCCCATAAAGGGAAAGTCATTCAGATGGAAAAAGAGCCAGAAGGTGGCAAGATCGAGAAAACCGCGGGAAAGAGGGACGAAAAGGCGAAAGATCGGGCTACAAAACGAAAGAGGTGTCCAGCAAAAATGTTTCGACACAAAGGACGTGGGGAGAGAGGCTCGTGGATTCTGTAAAAGACGAGGTGATGGCGATTATTTAAACCTTAACGAATACGAACTCGTAGAGGGGGAAAGGCGTGGAACGAAGGGGGGATTGTAATAAGACCTTATGCAGACGGGTCCTTGAAAGATCGTGATTCAAGAGCGAAGAAGGAGGGGAAGCAGAATGAGTAACAACATCACTCCGGTCCTCGAACCTTGAACGACCCTCCCTCAAAAGTGGGGACGGAAGACCTATTGAAGTAGAAGGCAAAAGAAGATTGGTGTGAAAACCAAGAGGGAGGGGGATCATGCAAGACAGGGGGAAACGTTCGCAAAAATACGATAATACATTAGGGAGAAGGCCTCGTGAAACTGGTGATCAAACGTCAGTCGACCAGAGAAAGGATCCCCCAGACGCGAGAAAGAGAGAAGGAGGAAGTACGACGATCGGAAAACGGACATATCATCTCGGAGTCAAAGCAACTCCGACGTTCGTGGTAAAATAACCTGGTGAGACGACTAGACAGAAAGCGTTCGAGAAATGAAGAAACCCTGGTCTCAGTCAGGGGAATACTCTAAAATAAGGGCAATAGGTACAGGAAACTGATGAAGGGAACGCGATCAGACGTCCAGCTCTTGGAAGTAACTAAGAAAGCCTCCCTCAGAATGACTCTTCGGGGATATCGAAGGGATCACTCTTCGGAAAAAAAAAGGGGAAACTACTCCGCACAACCTGAATAGGAAGGCTCCGGGGGAAGTAAAAAAAGGGATCCTGATTTGGCGCTAATCTTGCCGACGAACAGTTCCCCAACTCCTAAAAAGAGGGAAAAAACGAACGGATCAAAAGTATTTGAAAATAAACGTCCCGGGTAGCCTCTGCCTAGAAACACTCATAGAAAGGAGAGGAGAAGATTCAATAAAAGGGAATGCGAGGAGCAGCCAAGAGGAGAGGCTGTATAAGAAGGCCGATCCGCCGGGGATGGGATTCATTAAACAACAAGCGAATTCCACAAAAGAAAAAGAACGCCTCCGCTGCGTGGAAAGCTGGAGCATCCGGAGCCTCAGGGCCGCCTGAGAATAATCCACTCGCACAAAGATTAGGACGCAAGTAGGAATAAACCGGTTCGGAGCGATTTCAGAACAGACCAAACTCTCTCACCTTCGACGGAAGAGAAAGGAATTGTACAAAGGCTGAAGTAACTAGGGACGAGGGGAAGAAAAGCGAAGAGTGGCTTCAAAAGCGGGGGTGGATGTAGCCTCGCAAGAGATAGTTGAGCACCCGCAGAGAGCAAAAGGGGCAAATTAACTTCGGGTGGACAAAGGGGGTTCTACGATAAGAAAGAAGGGGGGGACAAGAAAAAGGGAAAGAGCAACACAGATTTGAAAGGGGAACTAGGAGGAGCGGAAAACGAGGTTACGGGGTGTTCCAACAACAGTCATCTTTAAACAAAGAGGGAAGGGGGGAAAAAAAAGGTGTCGCGACCGGGGAAAACGGTTGAATCGATAGGGAGGATACGATAAAAACAAACGGGCGGCAGAAGGGAAGGAGAATGGCAAGAGCAAAGGTCGCCAACGCAGAAGAACCTGATGATGGGGGGGAAAGGAGGGTGCTTCGTCGTAGAAGGGGGGGAAGCACTTGAGCAGAAGCAAAGACACCTGTAATTCGCTTCTCAAAAAAGGGAGCGAAAGAGTAGCGAGTAACTGTTGATAGAAAATACGAGTGAACAAACCGGAACAGAGGGCAAAATTGGTGCCTTTCGAAACCAGTCGGTACCGAAAAGACGTGAAGTTGGGAAAAAAGGGGGGGGCAATCCGCAGAGGGGAAGCAACTTTGAGGAGACGTCTGGGAAACGAAAAACGAAGGGTAGAGGTATCTGGCAAATTCATAAGTTGTTGGGAACGTGTGTACGAAACTCTATCAAAGAAGCACCAATGCACAAAACACTTCCATACACCAGTAACAAAGCACCTTTTTATTGTAAAGAGTCGGGCTCAGGTCGAAGGGAATTAGAAGAAGTATATCACTATAAAAAAAAACAACTAGGAGTTGCAAAAGAAAGAAACCAGACGGGGGGGGTAAAAAAAAGGGCTTGGCAATGAGAGGTTGGGTCCAGTCAAGGAAGGAAAGAAAGGAATGAAAAGGAACGTACATCGTTAAACGTACGATGACTACGAGGGATCAGGGATGTTTCGAGGAGGCTTGATCTATAAAAAAGGGGGGTAAATAGTTACGACTGAAGGGTCAAAAAGTTAATGGGAAGGAGGAATCAAAGGTTCTTCCGGCGTTTTCAAAAATTGGTATGAAAGGAAGGAACACTTAAAGAGGAGGAATCAGAGATGGTAACTCAAGGGGTACGATACCGTAGCTCAAGACGGGGAAATCCTCCAGTCAGACGCTCTCAGCGGGAGAGTACGTGGGGAATGGAGGGGGCCCAGCAAACCGTAGGAGGCATCAAATTTAGGATCTTATGGTACCAGACGAGGAGAACTGGGAGAAGACATTAAAAGAGTGGCAAATCCAGTGTGCTTCGCAATTGGCCTGCAAGAAAACTGGCAGCCAGTGAGCACCTTGGGGGAAGAGGGGACCAAAGACGAAAAAGTTCCGGCGTCGAGGTCCTCAAATCGCTGATTGGAAGATGACGGATTCCTTTAACTATGGGGGAAAAAAGAGAAGACTGCCTCAAAAGCGGAATAGCCGAAGGTGCTAGAGCCCAGGGGGAGGCGACGGTGAATGTACTAAAAAAGACTTTCATCTAGCAAAAGAAGTCTTGCTGAGAAAGGAATTCACAAGGGGGGAAGCGGCTACGACTTGGGGGGGAAAATTCAGAAGATCTTGGAGTAGAAAGGTCCCCATGGGAGGAAAAGGGGCAAAATCGTAGTTTAGAAAAAAAATAGGATCAAAAACGGATTCGGAACAGATTTTGCAAAGAAAAGGATTGCACTACGGAAAAGGATCCGGGAGACCCACCGAATAGGGGCAAAGGACGGACGACGGGCCTAAAAAGCATCCACCCAAACTGTCCTCGAATGGGAGGACGATAGCAAAGGGAAAAAAAAATGAGGCATTAAAATTGCAGGGTAAATTGTACTGCTCACTACAGACAAAAACAAAATAGGAGGGAACCATCATCTAAAAAAGCAAAAAAGAAAGGGCCACAAAAGAGTTGCAGACGGGAAGTCAGCAACGAAGGAAAGTTTCGTACCACGCAATCAGGAAAAAAAAAGGAGAAATTGGAAAACCGCTAGCCTAAAGAATCTTTCATTATCGCCGATAAGGGGGCGCCAGGTCACGTATCAATGAAAACAACAACACGGAGGGGAGAGAGGCGGCGTCGGGAAATTCAAGGGGGGAAATTGAAAATGCGTTCCGACGAGGGGGGGCCCATCATAAGTGTTCGAGCCGCTCTGGGTACAGCCAATCAATATGAGTAATTTCCAAAATAGCAGGGAAGACGGGGGAGCTCAAAGTTACGAGGGAAGGGGGGGGTACGAAGAGGTGATTTGCGAGGAAAGGGGCGCAAGACAGAAAAAAAAACGAATTTCATTAGAATCAAAGAGAAGAGAGGACCGCGAACAGCACGCAGATGAGGTGAGGGTGAAAAGGCAACGGCTAGAGAATAGTTGACGGTCAGAGGAAGAGGGGGCGAGGGGTCAATCAGAGGACCAACTAGTCACAAGACAGCTTTGAGGGATAGAGGAAGAAAGGGAGTGGCAGGAAGGGAAAGGTCACAGAGATACAAAACGGAGGGAATGGGTACCCAGAAGCTCACGCACAAACATCAGTGGAACAAACACATTCGCGCGGCATCACCCCAGAATGATAGGAGACGCTTCACGAGGTCTGAACTTCCAAGGACAGGAAAAACATCTTGGAAAGCCGAGCACCGAGCTGCAGTACACGAGGTAGACTATTCGCTGCAATGTTGAACGGGTGAAAAATAAATTCGGCATCAGGAAGCAGAGAGTTTTCGGAAAGCAAGGAAAGTGGAGTCGCGACACGGATGAACCAAGTGAGAGAAAATTTCTTAATGAGGCCTTCATATTCTACGGCCGACCTGGGAAGAGAAGTCCGGGAAAAAGCAAAAGTCTGAGAGTTGAAGAAAAAACCCCACACAAACCACAAAACGACGAATCCATCACTTAAGTGGGGGGACGACGACGGTGCTGCGCAAATATAACCGCATCCAGGAAGGAGAGACCATGATCGTGGGGGAGAGGTGATTTTGAGAGATCCGGAGTAAAAACTGGAAGAAAAAGAGGAGGAGATCCTCGCTAACCATTAGGGGGGAGAGTCGGGTCATAAAGGTGACACCGGGTGGAGGACGCAACACTAGAACTCTGATGCAAAGGGAAAAGTCAGGGTGTACGCGAGAAACCATGGCGATGAAATGACAGAAGAATCGAAACATAGAAGACATGTAGAGTCCGGGGAGGAGCGGACGGGTGAAAGATCATCGAGTGGATTAGAGGAGGCTAAATGCAAAATAAAAGAGCACATTGAAACAATTGGAAAAAGAAAGGAAAAAGAACGGAGTGCAAGTCAAGGAGACACATGATTATACTGAAGGTATAATTCAAAAAGAACTTATGACGCCAGAACGGGGGAAATAAGGTTAGTAAGGGAGGTTCGGAAAAAAAGGTGATGGTAGTCGAGAGTTTTCGGGAAGCAGGCTGAAACAGCCCCACAAAATAATGAATGGGAAAGGGAAATGGAACAGTAGGTTGTTCGGACAACAAAAAAGGGCAACTGGGGAGGCAATAGGAGGAGGGGAGGGGAGGTTCAAAACATCAACAAAAGTGTCCTTAAAGGAGGTCGTGCGAAAGGCCAAGTTTTCCGAGGACGTTTGGGTGAGTCAGTGGGCGCTTATCAAAAAGAAAAAATAGCGGCAATGGTATTCAAGAAATTTTGACAAAGAAGCCGAAGAAATGTGGCCAGGCGTAAGAAAGTAACCAACGGAGATGTGGTTGGGCCGAAAACGAAATCCGACGTTGACCAATCAATCAATTGGGGAGGCAAGAAAGGGTGGGGAAATTGCTCTTTGAACCATAATTCGAAGCTTGAAGAATTGGGGTTGTGGGTGAAAAAAAAAACGAGGAGAGATGGAAAGAGGAAAACATCGGCATGAAAACAGGGGGGGATCTGCACCCAACTGTGTTGAAATGCGGGCGGACAGTACCAGATGCGAGAAAGTGGCGACCTGTGACCAGCTGTGGAAGAAATACGCTTGATAAAGGGGGAACAGGGAAACCCCGGACGGACAGGGAAAGGCAGGATCGGGGCTGGGAGACACGAGATCTTTCCGAACGAGAGAAGACCGTAACCCCGGTGGGGAGTAAGCACCCTACGGCAAGACAGACTACGAACGCGCCATACAGTAGCTAAGAAGGGGGGCTACAAGCGAATCAGAGAAGGCGAAAAGGGGCGATCGGAGTTCGAGTAGAAAGAGGAGAACGACACAAAAGGTTCAGGGGGAAGGAGAAGGGGCGTCTTGCGGCTCGAGAGGATGCTCTAAGACAAAAAGGAAGAGTAAAAAAGCTTAGCGAAAAACTGAGACGGGGTCTGTAATGATTGACCCACAGTACCGGAAATGATAGGACGATTAATCCAGAAGCGCGGCGTTGCTCTCCTAGAAATAGCCTCCTTAGATAAGCGTAGTCGAGGAAAGAAAAGAGGCCGACGCATACGACAGGACTCGGTGACTGGGTAGTAATTCAAATACTATGAGCCGGAAGGGAAGAATAGGGAGGGAGTGTAGTACAAGGCACTAATAAAACCGCAAAAAAAAAGGTAAGAGGCCAACTGAGGACTAGGAAAGGTAGGGCGGAGGCGGCTACGTGGCCCGGCGGGAAAAAAGAAAATAGTGAGCAAGAGAACTATCCCAGCCATGGGGGTGGGTTGGGGTCATTTTCCTAGGAGCTCTTCCAGGAAAAAAAGAGATTAGAGGAGCTCTTGAGGGGGGGCGCAAAAAGGTAAGAAAGGACCAGAGGAATGACTCGAGGACTTAAAAAGTCTAGACTGTCTCCTTGAGCTCCGAAAGAAGAAGAGAAAAAAGGGGGGAACAAAGAAAGTCCCGGCGGGAACTGACAAACGATCTGATCTTCTCATCTGAAAAAAGAAGTCAGAAGAGGAATCGCGCCACAGAAGTCAGGTCGAATGGCGCGGGAGCGGGACGAGGCGGGGGAAAGAACCCTTTTCAAACAAGGAGGAAACTGATGAGCGTAAGCTTGGGGGGAGGAACGGCACCTTGGAGCGTAGGCACGGTACAAGGGGAAGACCAGCACGCCGGTTGCAGCAAAAAAGGGTGAGTGCATCGACATAGAGAAAGAGTAGGAATTAAAAAGGAAAGGGGGAGTTGCGCATTGAACCTGAAGGGGGGCAAGAAGTGAAATCCTCCTCTGGAAAAAAACAAGAAAAAAAAAAACAAACAGAAGAGATGAGCTGGAATATCGTCACGCAGTTCAGAATACAAAAAGGGATTCTTTCCAAAACCTTCTCACGGAGAAAAAGCTAATGCGATGGAGAAAAGGGGAAAATCTGAAAGCAACCGGACTCCCGACGGGAGGCATCAATAAGTACCAAAACCGGAGCCACATAACTTCACTGGGGAGGAACTCTTCAAGAGGGGAAGGAGAGGGCTCGCGCAGAGAATAGGAGGGTACGGAAGAACCACCTGTATGGAGGAGATAGCAGGCCAAAGAAGAAGAGTACTCGGGGAAACGACCTTCCGGACGGAGAGGGGTGGGGGGAAGAGGGGGTTCTCCCTTAGATTCAGCACTTTGGTGTACAAGGTACCGAGAAAGAAAAAGTGGAAAATAAAGAGGAGTAAACCGGGGCCAACGCGACACGTGCTAAAAAGCACGGAATGAAAAAAGGATTTTCACTCGAGTAGGGCAGACGCTAAACGAAAAAAAGACCGCAGCGGGGCATAAAGGAGAAAAAAGGTCCTCAAGAAAAATTCGGAAAGGCCGCGGACAATTCGCAAGGAACTAAAGAGGAGTCTTGCTCTCGCGGTGCCGGCAAAACGGGGATTAGGACACGCGCAGAGGGGGGACCCGAATCGATGGAAAAGAGAGGGCGCCGTCCGGATCGGCCTATGAAGAAAAAGGCACGCACGCGTGCGGCGGTCGAGGGAGGAAACTTCTCCAAGTCGCGACGAATCGAAGGGGAAGAAGGCTGCCCAAAATCCAAAAGGAGGGCGCTGGTCACTCTCCGGTTTCAAGGAAACGAAGGGGGGGGGTGGTGTGACGTGACATGGAGGCGGGACAATAAGCGCGAGACGCTCGAGGATGGCATCCAACCCGTGAACGGACAAGGTCGGGGTTTTCAAAAGGGGAAACTGAAAAGTGTGACCTAGAGGGCGAATGGACGATCGAAGGCACCATTCCTACGAGCAAGAAAAAAAAAATTTCGAGAAAGAACTAGGGGGATAAACGAAGTGATCCAGGGGTAGAGGGTCTAGATCATCGCACGAGGAAGAGAACCGAAAGGAGAAAGTGAGCAGAGGTAGGCCGAAGTAGGAAGGGAACCTCAAATTTGCGTGTCCGTGGATAATCTGCGCCGTGTTCGCGGGAAGAGGGGATATTGCAGACAGAACAAAAGACCACTGCTCAAAAGGCGAACAAAAGATGAAGAGATCAAAAGCGAGGGTCCCCTGGAGTACACGCCAGGGGGAGGAGCAGTCTAAGAACTCGAGTCTTGAAGGGGATCCGTTTCTGCAGGTATGCGTCTCACACCTAAAAAAAAGGAAACGACCGGTCGCTCCACTATCAAGAAAAGAGAAATAAAAAGAAACCTAGGCCTGAAGGGAACGGTGAACGGCCGACTGCGCAATCGCGCAGAGGGACTTCTAGGCGTCTCTCAAGACAGGAGGAGGGGGGGGAACCTCGATCCTAAAGGGGGGGTCCCGCGAACAGAGAAGATGATTGGGAAAAGGAGCGACGATCAAGAAACCCATAAGGGAACCCCAAATCCAAGCAGGCGATCATAAAGAATGGATATCGAAATAATACAAGCAACTTTATAATCGAGAAACAAAACAACCAAGATGAGGGAAGAAGATAGGGAAAGTTCGTGAAAGAAAAATCAGAGACAAGGAAAGAATTGGAGGTTGTGAGACGGAGTCTTGATAGCTAAAACGAGAAGCTCAGCCTCCGAGCCTGGGCGGGCAACACCTTAGTCGCCCTTCTCTGGGGGAGGTACGAAAGGGAAATCTCCGCCGAACGAAAAAGGGGGAACGATTCTCAGAGCCGGGACCCGGTAAATAGCCCGGAGAGTTGAGGTGGGAGGAGTACGGATAGGGGAGTGCGAGGGGCGAGGCCTTCCATTCAAGGAAGAGAGAAGGAACAAAAAAAAAAGGGGATAGACACTTGCTCGTGCAGAAATCAACCGGAACCGAACGCCTCAAAGCAACGTAATCGTTTGAGGTGTTCTGGAACTGCGCCTGCACCCGCAAAGAGAAAAGCGGCCAAATCCTGTGGTCGCGGCCTTCAGGGGAGACGCCGAGAACGGAAGGGGGGAACCGCGTCCAGGAATCGGAGTCGAATCACGAAAAAAGTAAAGGAGACCGGAACGGCAAGACTGGAAACACCCATCACCCGCGAAGAGTGAAAACTAACAGAGTTAGGCCTCGAGATAAAGGGAGGGGAAGGGTCTGGTCATCGAAAGAGACTAGAAACTCACCCCTGGTTAGGACAAAAAGGTCCACCGCAGGGGGGGGAGTCCACTTTAAGAGATCTACAAAAGGGGGTATCGTATATCTGAGGGGAAGGGGAGTCTAGCTGCATCAAACGGAACACGCTGGTGCAAGAGGAAAAGTTCAACAACAATCAACGGATGGGGCAAAAAGCGGGGAAGCGTGCTGCGGGCCATCCAGCGAGGAAATAGTATTGTCCCGAACCCGAAGGAAGGAAAAAGGATTGTACGGTAACACGAGAGTACCAATAATCGGTCGGGAGTGAGTGGTTCCTCAGGAGAACTCTTCTGTTCGGAAGGGGGACCTAGACCTTGTGAAGAACAAATAGAAAAAGACGACCGAGTCTCCTAACATAGGCAAGAAGACGCCCACACTGACTAACATCGGACTATATTCACGGAAAAAAGAGCGCGTTCAGTCAAGGCAGGTAGAAGGCACGAAGAAAGAAGGAAGATCGATTTCTGTGAAATTAAAAGAGTCGCTGGAAAAATGGGCGAGAGAGAGAGTTGAGTCATAATTGACAATAGAAAGGAGAACGGCCTTGAAAAACTGAGTGGAGACCGTCTGCAGAGGGGAGTAGCGGAGGACTATCCCACTTCCTACAAACAAGCGGGAAAGGGAAGCCAAATGGACGCAGAGGGCTAAAAGAAATTATGAGAAGGAAATGGGGAGTTCTGGAAAATGAAAAAGGCCAACGGGCCGAATCGACGAGTTTAGACGGGGACAAAATCAATTTGCACGGGGGAGCAGGGGGGACGAGAACTAGTCTAGTGGAGGAAACGTCTCATATAAAGAAAAGGTTGTACAGCTTATCGAAAGAGGGAGTCGCTGAGAGCCAAGTAAATAGGAAGGAGAAGGTCACCACATTAAATGGAGGGGAAGATCCGGCTACAGGGGACGGAGGATCTGAATAAGAGTGATGCAGTTGGAGGAGAAGAGGAAAACACTTAAACTGACGTCTACCTCGTGGAGGTGTTACCGGCTGGGCGAGGGGGGGAGGGAAAAATACAAGGAAAAGAGTCAGGTCATTGGGAACACCTCTAAGGGGAAGAAATCGGAGAGCTGCCTTCGAAACCCTCCGAATCCTCGGAAAAAAAGGGTAAATACACTAAAAAAAAACTGGGTTGCAGGGGGCCGGGCCATGCGGTCATACGTCTTCTAAGGAACGACCAACAGAGGGACGGGTGAGGCCCAACATGTCCGGCGGTGGATGTTGAGAACCGGTTTGAAAAGGCGACCGCGACGGGTTGACTTCGCCCACATGAGGTAATCCTCCAGCCAGGAGGGGGGGGGGAGAGGCCCCGGTTTCTCAACGGACTCGTCGAAAAATCTACATCAGACAGCAAGCCTGACTCGCCAAAAAGAAGTCTGGAGCGAGATCGTCCATGTACAGATACCGCGAGGGGAAAACCTCCGAAAAGGAAAAAAAGTAAACCATGGCCGCCGAGGAAGACTTCCAAGAGTGCGCGGGGGGAACGGAGCAGTAAATCCATTCTAGCAGCAAGAAATGGTACTTCCCTGTTACTTGGGAGGACCGGGAATGGCTCCGAACAAAAAGATCGAAGAGCGGGGGGATCAGGAAGAGAGACTCCCGACATAAAATGGACGGATAGGAGACATTGCACACTAGCGCTCAAAAAAGACTTTTTCCAGCAATGAAGAGCGGTAGTAAGAAATTTACTATGGAAAACACGGGTAAGGAAGGATATGAGTGAGGGCGTCATGTGAATTATAAAAGCCAGGGGGTCAAGGGGAAAGAGCACGACGGGGGCCGCAACAAAGCACCTTCCTAAGGGATTCTTTGAATGAATCACAACTTCGCGAGCAAGGAGGAAGGAGAACGAAAGAAAAAAAAAACGAACGATCAAATAGGAAGTAGGTCTATGGGAGAGGAGATCAAACGAGACTGCATTCAACGGCCGGAATGCTCAGGCGTCGGGAGAAGTGGAAACTACAAAATAAGTAAGTAACAGATCCAGTCCGCCAAAAAACCGCCTCTGTTGTGGGGGGGGGGTAGAACGGGGGAATATTAAAGAGGAACCTTAAGCGAGGAAAGCTCAAATCAACAGAAAAGGCGGAGGATTCCGCAAAGGGCAAGGTTCATCAAAAAGAGGGAGACTAGTGAGAAATATCCTATCTACAAAGTAAATCAGAGATGAGATTGGGGTAAGACAGGATGACTCTTTGGCGAGTGACTTATACGTGCGTTTCTGAAGAACGCTGGGTTTGGAAAAATTGGCTCAAATAGAGAAAGAGAGATTGCAAAAAAGGCAAAACGACTAGCGAATGGCCATGGGCCGTCGGTGGGGCCAAGGGGGCCAAGGAGGAACCAGGAGCACTTAGGAAGACAGTAACAGAAAGGGAAAAGGTCCCGAATATCTCAGCCTCCAGTGCGGAAGACCACCTGCCGAGAAAAAAAACACTGAGGGGAGCATCCAATCTAGGGGTCACAGGCCGCGAGTGGTCCTACCTTCCGAGGAACGAGAAGGAAGAAAGAAAAAAAAAAAGGTCATCATAGGGGGTCTAAGGCGAAGAAGAGAAGTTGACACAAAGAGGGAAGAACCAGGATAGTGGGGAACTGGATTTAGGAGGCTGGAAAAACCCCTACTTCCGTTGGGGAATGTCGAAGAAGAAGGAAAAAGTATTAGAAGAGAGAAAGGGGGAAAAAGCGAACTAAGTGACTCGATTCACGGGGGGGGAATAAAAGAGCAAGGGAACGGATCAAAAACTTCCTCTGCAAACTTTGCAATTGGGCGAGGGCAACGGTACCGGGACACGGCGTTTGACTTTGAACCGGGGGCATCCGACGACACGATGCCGTAAAGTGGTCGGTGTGCAGTAGGGAGAAAAAAAAAGACCAAGGGCAAAGGGACTCTGTCCCATTAACATTTTTTGGGAAGGGTTAAAAAGAACAGACGAAAAATGACTCCCACGCAGTCTAAAAAAACCGTCAAGTGTCAACAATCACAATAACAAATCAGATAAACCAGCAAAGGTGGTGGGCAAGAAAGGCCAAACAAGAAGTCGAAACCGGAGATAAGTAGGCAGCAGGTCTAAGATTGATGCAGCAGGAGTGCAAAAAGGCCAGGCAGAAAAACAGCGGGGGGACAATTCTGGGTTGGGCAAGGGGAATTCAGGTGGGATGAGGAGGAAGGCCGGCGATATCGAAGAGGAAAAAAACAAGGGAAAAAAAAAAAAAAGAAATGGGAAAAAAACATGGAAGCCGATTTGAACGTCCTCAGGGAAAAAGAAGGTATCAGGAGGGGTGAGTCTGCTGTAAATGAGACATGGTGGGTAAGTAGACGTTAAAAAAGGTGAAGTGACACTCGGGACAAATCTCCGAGGAGACGTGGATCGAAAAGTGGGGAAACCATTTAACGAATCAGAAAAGGCTATTCGTTAGAGAGGCCCGAAGCAAAGGTCAGCACAGGGTGAAGAGGGGACCGGAGAATAGAAAACAAACCTCCGAAAAAACAAAAATCATGGAGACCCTAGAAATAAGACGGGGGCTTGGGGAGAGTTATCTGCGCCAGCCCGGCGGTCGTCAAAGTCTAAAAGTGATGGCGCATAAGGGGAAAAAAATTCGAGAGCCAGGGGCTCCTCCAGTAACAAAGGTCCCAATGACAGGGAGGGAGGGAAAGAGACTGGTAAAGAATTGGGCCGGCAAGGTGGAGCCGAAAACATGCGGGGTGAAGCGGGCACTGAGATAAGACCGGGCAAAAAAGGGGAGGCATATGAAAAGAGAGGTGAAAAAGACCTACTGTTCATGTGGAAAGAATTTGAAAAAAAGAGGGAAGAGATCGGCCGACCGAGGGGGGATATCGAGGAGAGAAGGCGAAAGGAGGGGTTGAGGGCAGGTGAGAGGAAAGGGGGGAAGGGGTACTCGACGATAAAAAAAACGAAATTCTTGCAGGGAGAAGGCTTAATTCAACCAGAAGCTTGAGAGAATTGGGGAAAATGATCCCATACTCCATAACGCTTGTAAGGCGCGTACCGGGTCCCTGAATGAGGAAAAAAGCTATGGGCCACTCTAGGAAGACCAAGCGGAGGCAGGAAATCGTTTTCACATCAACAGGAGTGCACTCCCTCCTCCTGCGAGGACAGGCAAATAATAGGGGGAAACAGAAGGTGGGTAAGCCGTCTTTCAACGCCAATCGAGGGGGAGTTTACGGGAGTGAAAGCGACTAGGCGACGACGGCGATGAAATTTACACCCGTGGGGGAGGGAGAGGAAACTTTGAAAGCTCAACGAAAAAAAGGAAGGATCGGTAACCGACAGATATACATCCGGCATCTGACGGGAGAGCCTCAAAAGGAGGGGGCCTGCGACTGTAAAAAAAAAGAGATTGGCTATGAAAAAGAAACGACGGGAAAACGGGAGGATGTGAAAAAGAGAGCCTTACCAGAAGCTTTGCAAGTATCTACCGGAGAAAAGTAGAAAGGGTATCTAGTAG
>Ga0179593_1504791_pt1 | contig 18594 bp, 34 predicted proteins | sample CZODoug2_1_08_16_FD_185931 | JGI IMG/M metagenome (GOLD analysis project Ga0179593, IMG submission 185931) | Vadose zone soil fungal communities from Angelo Coast Range Reserve, California, USA - CZODoug2_1_08_16fungal (PacBio error correction) | ecosystem: Environmental > Terrestrial > Soil >...
CTGGGGGCTACCGTTCAAGGACCGCGGACATGTACGAATGTGGGAAAAAACTCAGGGTCTCGACGAGGAAAGGAACTTCCTGCAACTCGGGGGCTATCTGTCATCTGCATTGGCCCGGTACATAGAAACGCACCTTTGAAAGTTACACCCAAAGGGCCCCCAAAACCAGGGTTGCGAAACGACAGGGGGGATGGGAGGAACACGCTTGGACATAGTGGATAAATAGAAGGGAAAAAAGAGAAAAAGGACCTGTCACACCGGTGGAAATCTTGGAGGCTTTGGGGCAGGGGACACCGCCTTTAAGGGAAAGAAAAAAGTGGACTGTGGAAGGGGAGGAAAGAGCGTACATCCAAAACGTCCAATAACTTACATTCGTAAAGGCCAAGCCCCAGATCTAAAGGGGAGCGGGTGGCACAGGGGGGGGGGGGGGGGGGGTGGTGGGGGGGGGGGGGGGGGGGGGGGGCGGGGTTGTCCAACTTCTAAACGAAAAAAAAAACCGGACGTGGTTAAGGAGGGGGGGAAGGCATCGTGGTAAAAATCTTTGATAAATGGCCACGAGGAATACAGAGAGTCGCCGGCGGCGCGAACCTGGAGTGTTCTTTGTGGGCTAGGAACCCTTGTAGGGAGGGGATATAAGGGGGTTATGAAAGGCCTATTAACAACCAACTAAGAAAGAAAAGTGTTCTTTGCCAGAGGGGAAAGCTGGGGAAAACAAGTGCAGAGGGGAGGGGAAAAAACACTTGATTCACTCCTTCCGACCCGCTAAGGTTAATCAACGGCAATCTTCAGAAACGTGGGTCCGCACTAAACAGGCCCAAGTGGAGGGGGGGAGGGGGGACTTATTACCTGCCGTTTCTGGGTAGAAAAAGGTCGAAACCTGGGGTCCGACCGCTGGAACGAAACAGAGGGCGAAAGGGGGGGGGGGAACTTACGTCACTACCTTGCGGGGTGCCCCCATGGCCAAGGCTCGACCTTTCCTGACCAAGGCAAAACCGGGAAAACTAGGCCAGAGGGAACCAAACGTACAGAAAAAGAGGGACAAAAGAAATACCTGATTAAAGGGATGGTAGTAGGGCGTAGAAAAGGACGGGGGCAAGAAGTCTGGCGCAAGGATCGGTGGTGGGGAAGACGGGGAACCTGTTTGCTGGGGGGGGTCAGTGGGGGGGAATGGGGAACTGAGGACGTTCGAAGGAAAGGAGGGAAGGCTTCCAAAACGAAAGTTGGTTTAAACTGCGGCCTTGTGGAGGAAAGGCCCGCTGGGGGGGGGGGGGGAACGAAAAGGGAAAAGAAACAGGTGTGAGGAAAGTAAAACCGTCACCGGAGGATTGTTTTTCGAACTTACCCGTTAAATAACAGGTGTCAAAGGGAAACGTATGACATAAGGGGGGGGAGGGAAGAGAGATGGGGTTGGAAGCGGAATTCAAAAGGGCATGGGGGGGCGGTGCGGAGGAAGAATGGGGGAAGTGGCTATGAGCGGAAGACCGGGGGAAGAGCAGAACCACATGGAGTAAGGTCAGGGATGGAGCGGAAAAAAAAAAAGAAGGAAGAGGCCGGTAGGGAAATACAGGCCAATTCGCCTTATGCCGTGGATCTCAACACAAAGGTCTGAGGAGGAAGAGGAAGTTATGGAAAGGTGCAGGTAATAAGGTTGGGTACTGTGGTTTTCAAAGAATGGGAAGGAAGGAAGACTTAAGGAGGGGGGAGCATGTGATGGATCGTCTTTTGAGTAGGGGGCCCTTAAGGGCTCGAGATAAGGCAAGTACAAATACTCAAGGTGAACCAGGAAGGCAAAGGGCTGCTCTACCCCAAATCACAGTGCGAATGGTCCAGAGAACACCAAAGTAAAAAAAAAACGGGAAAAGTGATGGATCCATACGAGGGGAAAAAAAATGCTGGGGGAGCAAAACGGGGGAAAACGGATTTTGACAAGTCGAACACTTCGGAAGCCGTTAGTCCTCCCCAAAAAGGGAGATTTTCGGGAGGGAGCCAAAAGGCAAAACACGCAGGGGAAAGTTGTCCCACAATTAGCGGGGGAAAAAAACTTCGAGGCGGGCGCGGCTCATAGGGAAAAGGGGCGGTGGGACCCAGCGTAAAAAAAAGGACCATACAGAGGGGACCATGAACAAAAAGATCTATAACCGCCCGAATTCACGTGTGTCTTTGGGAAAACGGAAAAAAGAAATCCTTGCTCCGTCGAATGTGAAGGCCCTCCCGAAGAAAAAACACCAAAAGAAAAGAGGAATAGGGTTCCAGGTTGGAAACGATTGGGAGGGGTGACCACGTAGAGGACGTGGGTGGGGGGGGGGGGGGGGGGGGCGATGTGGGGGGTGGGACGGGATGGACCCCCGGGCGGACGGGCCTGGGGACAATCTCGCGTTTTGAAAAGAAGGGTACACAACCAAGGGAAAAAAAAGAGGTGGGGGGACCGAAGGGAGGGAAAACAGGGTGGACGGGGGGGGGCATCCACGGCTTGAAATCCATGCCGCAAACGCCCTGGCGGAACCGACGGGGGGAAAAAAGTGAGAGAGGGAGTAAAAAAAATTGGGACCTGTGGACGAGGGGGGGGGGGGGATTGTGGGAACCCCTTCGTGGTGAGTCCTCGTCAAAGCGGTGAAAGAGAATAACAAAAAGGGTCGGGTACGGGGTCAGGGGGTTAAGGTTGGGGGAATAGGGTGGGGGGGGGGGGAGAAAAGACCAAAATTATACTAAAAGACCTACAGGTGTCGGGGGAAGGAAAAGAAAAAAAAGCAGTAACTGAAATTTCAGCTTCTGGGCGTCCTGACTCGTTTACTAAGGGCGACGGTCGAAAAAGAAATGGGGAAAATGGTAAAAAACCAGGGGTCCTTACAAATATCGTCTGCTTGTGGTGGTTCCTCATTAGAAGTATTTGGGGGGAAAAAAAAGGGAGCAATACCATCCTGAAATCCATATTGACCCGGGCTTGTGGCTAAAAAAAAAAAAAATTAATTGGAAATTTTGTAAGGGACACTGGGTCGGGGGTTCTCGTCCCCGGTACCCACTGGTTTTTTTTTTGGTCAGAAAGCCACGGTTGTTTTCAACAAGCCAACAGAGGACAAAAAGTAGGGGATCGGAGTGCCATCATTCCAACAAGGTAGGTACCGGATTGGGGTTGTACAAGGGGGGGGGGCCGTGGTGGAAGGGGGATTTTAATCGGGAAAAGAGGGGGAGTGGATTTGTTGGCACCGATGGGGTGTCGCCTTTTGGAGGCAATCTTGCCGTCGGTACAGAGAAAAGGGAACGGCCGGGGGTCCCTCGCTAAAAACCCTGCCCCGCGGGGTGCACTGATAATTCGAAAGGGGGGGCCAGGGGGACCGTGAAGAAATTAGAAAAGTCAAAAAAAAAAGGGGGGGGAGGAGGGAAAGAAGATAATGGGGCCTTGCGACAAACCAACATTTCAACGCCAGGCATAAAAGTGGAACCTCAGGGCAGTGCCCGACTAGAAGGCAAGGGTAAGGCGAAAAAAAGGAAGGGAAAAAGGATGGCAAATCGACACCGCCGGAGGGCCAAGCCAGACATGTGGCTCGGGGTACCTGGGGGCAAACCAAAGGGGGGAAGGGTACACGCCGGTCGACTGACCGACTGGAAAAATAACGGGTGGCGCAGAGAAAGGGGGAAAAGAGAGGGGGGCCGTTTGTACAGGTGAAAGCCTCCCGGCCAAAACAGGGTGGGCCGGGTAACCGATCATCGGCCGGAGAAAAAGGGGGGGGAATTTTGCAATTGCCTTCGCCCTCCCGCTCACTCTTGATCGCGAGTTGGTACGAGGGGGGCTTGGAAAAGGGGAAGGGCGGTGAAAGGAGGCAAACTTTACCTATAGGGGCCGTCCAAATTTTGGGGTAACAGAGTTAGGGGAAGAATGGGGGGAAGGAAGTACAAAGAGCCGTCGCACAAAGAGTTGTCCTTTCGAGAGCCCTATTCGGGAGGGGAAATGGGGGGGGTATGGAAAAGAAACAAAAGTAAGGAGAAATGATTGAATGTGGGGGTAGGGTGGGGGCATGTAGGGGACCGGTCTTGGGGATGCCGCTGTCTCAAACTCCTGGGCCGTCCGGCCACCAGAAGAAAATCTGGAATGCTACAACTGCAAGGAAGGGACTGGGGGTTCTGATTTGTGTTAAAGGGAGGGAAGTTCTCCGGGGTGCTTGCATTAATTCCCTAAATGGGAGCAAAAGGGTCCAAAAGGTTAGACATTTTCCAAAACTTGGGGGGGGAAAAAGAAAAAGGACACCTTCATTAACATCTCCTCTTTTCCAAAAGGGGGGAGAGCCGGGTGCCTAATCAAAAAAGGGAGCAGAAAGAAAAAGAAAAACTACGGGAAAGGGGGGGGAAGCAAATGACGTCACGGGTGGATATGGGCACGGGGGTTCTCGGACTATGGCAAGTCATGCAAGGAAAAGGTTCAAAAAATAATCAAAGGTGGGGGTGGTAGCCTGGGCTGTGAGGGGAAGGGGGGAACCCGGGTGGACTCGGGAAAAAAGCCAGTACTTGTTCCTTCCCGAACTGAACATGGTGTTGCAACAAAACCGGACTTCTTGGGGGGTGGGGGGACCGCAGGCGGGGAGCAGGAAAGAAGGAAAAGTGGCGTGCTCCATGGGGTGTGAGACTTCGTCCCGGTCCCGAGGGAGCACAGTGGGGTCACCATTCCCAACTCTAAGGAGCGGGGGGCAAAGGGAAAGCAGTGTGGGGGGGGGAGGGGAAAAGAGGGGCTTGCTTTGGTCGTCTCGCCAAAGAGTAGGACTTGACGGGGTAGCCGGCTCGGGTACAAAAGCCATGGAAAGTCTAGAGAAAAAACGACCGCCTAGCGGGGAGAAGAAGGAAAGAGACAAGTTTCCAATAGAAAGGGGGAGGTCTCTAACAAGTTAACAACAAACGGGGGGAGAAGGGGAAAAAAAGAGGAAGAGTTCCTTCAAAACAAAGAGGGAGAAGAGGGTGTAAAAGTTGTATTTGGGAGGTAAGCAAAGAGGCCAGCGGCGTAGCCAGTTATGTGAGTCATAAAATGACATTGGGTGGGGAAAAGAGTAAAAAACAGAGGAAGGGAGAAAAGCCATACCTTTACATCTGCGGGTATAAAAAGGAACCCTGTGAAGGGAAAAAACAGCCCACGGCGAATTTCATCCGTCCACAGGGAACCAAACAAAATGAAAAGGGAGAAAAGGGAATGACAACCCGCCTCTTCTAAATGTGCCCAAAGGGACCTTGGAAAAGTGGGTTCTGGAGTAAAAAAATAATGGGGAACAGGGGGCCGATAAAAGGAAGGGGGGAGGAAAGACGCATATGATGGGGGCGTACAAAATCAAACAAAGCGCAGGGGAAAAAGGACTCAATAAAAGATCCACGCGGCAACAAAAAGAGGGGGTCGGGGGGGTCTGGACGTGGGGTGGCGCCGGCAGATTTTGGGGGTCCAGGCTCCTCGGGGGCCATCACAAGTTCCCCAGATCCACAGCATAATAAGTGCCTCGTGTGCGTGCAAAGTGGTAAAACCTTGGGAAGGGGGAAGGTGAAGTCGCTCCCGCACACCCTCCTCCATTCGATTAAAAGGAGGGGAACTCGAATTGGCTGTAAGAAAGGGCAAATACGTTTCTGGTGGGGGGGGGCAGGGTGGAAGACCCCCATTCTTTCTGTGGGGGGACAAGATCGGAGGAGTGTTGAGTTCAAGGGTATCAGGGGGAAGGAAGGGGGGGTGGCTCCCCCGGTGGGGGGGGACATTGTTTGAACGGTGCTCCAACGTTAGTTAAGTAGTGGAAAGAAACAGCCCGAAAATGGCAAAGATTGGACCATTATTAAAACGGAAATTACGTCGTGAGGCCAGGGTGTGTAATGCAACTGCGCGTTCGTGTTGTAGGGACACAGGAATGAAAAAGGAGGGGGGAGAGAAAAACAAAAAGGTCACGTTCTCATGGTCCGGGTGGCAATTGGGGGTCTTGTTCGCATAACCCATTAAGAGGTACAGAGGAAGACAGCGGTTGGACGTGGGCATGACAACACTCAGGGGGACCGGCATCGGGCGGGACGAAACTGTAATACCCGAAGGAAGGACCCAGGCTCAGGATTTTTAAAAAAGTCCCCGCCCGGGAATTAGACTCAGGCGGGGGGGGGGGGGGTACGTCAAGGCAAAAAAGGGGGGTGGGAAGGCCAAACAACGCCGTGAGAAGAGAAAATAGAGGCCCTTGCGGGAGGGAAAAGGGAACTTGAAAAACGTGAGACCTAAAAAAAACAGGACAGGGAAAAGAATGCAGAGCCGGACATGACTGGGTGTGTTTCGAAAAAAACTTTGGGGGCAACAGAGCGCAGTTCCGCGTTGCGGGTATAGAAAAAGAAAGGAACATGAGTCCAACGCCCAGGGGTTTTTGTCCCCTATGGGAGTGGAAAGGGGCGCCAAAAAAATGGGGAGGGGGAGGGGGGGTGGTGACTTCCATGTGTAGCCTTTCAAAAAAAGGAGTGTTATATTGATTGTTAGTAACTGAGGACAAATATTTCTTCAATTCAAGACTTGGTTGACCAATGTTTTGAAACGGTAAAAAACCCGTCAAAGGGGGTTGGGCAGGGAAGAAGGAAAGAAGTCAGGTGCTTCAAAAAAAACAACAACGGGATAAGTGAGGAGGGGGAATCTGGTATCGTCCAAGGGAAAAGTCTTGGTCAGGAAAAAATAAAGTGGGGGACTCCGGTCAGACGACGAGGACGGCCGTCAGTCTGCGTTAAGAAGGAGCGGGCAAGAAAACGTTTTCCATGTCGTTAACACCACTCCTGTTAGACACTGGCGAAAAATCAATGTTGTAGGGGGAAGTGGCAAAAACACGCTTTCGTCCCGTGGACCTACTTGTAAAATCTGCCCGGGCAGGAGCTAAAAAGGGGTATACTGTGGGTCGCGTGGAAGGGGCGATGGGGCAAACAGGTGTGCCTAGGGGGACTGAATCGTCCCTCGTGGAGGTAGAACACAAGGGGAAATTGTGACCAAGAAAAAAGGCGCTTCAACTTATCGCCTTGTGTGCCGCAGGCCAAATGGGCCACCTTTACTGGACGAAAGAAAGCCCCAGCAAAAATGTTCCACCGAGGGGGGTACATAGGCGCGCCTTAAAAGAAACCGGAGGGGGGGGATAATAGAGTGAAGACGGCACGGAAAGGGAGGGGCCAACATAACCCGATGGGGTTGCGGCTTTGCGTAAGGGGTTGGAGGAGAAATACCCTAATGACCCGACCGATGTGCTTTGGAATAATCAGAAGAGGAGGAAGAAGTCGACAATCGCGCACCGACTTGTCCAAACGTAGAATAACCGCCAACGTGACTTCATACCATGGGCCCGCGGAAAAAAAGGATGCCAAAGGGGGGGGAAGGAAGGGGGCCAAGACAAATACTTAACAACGCCGTTGGAGCATTAACACCTTGCCGCTGGCGCACAAAGGGACAGCAGGAAACGGGGAGCATGGTCTGGTAAGACTCCCCCAGGGGTCCTAACCCGACGCCTCCCACGCATCTGACGTAAGCACCAGTCGCAAAAATGAGAAAAAAGGGGGGGGGGCAGTGGGAGACGTCGTCTAAGGGAGGGGGAAGGGGGGAAAAAAAAGCATATGGTTTGGATATAAAATTTTGCGGTTGCTGCCAGTGGTTGAAGAGGAAAAAATAATACGCCCCCATGGGGGACGATTCCATGAATCCGACGAACATGCTGGAAACGAGCTAGCGGTTGGAAGGCATGAGGTGCGCACTCTGCTCGCCGGTTGAGGAAAAGCTCGTGAACTACAACCACTATAAATTTTTTTATGGGGTGGTCGCGGTACCTAGCCCGACAGCAGGTAATCGGCTTTTAGTGTACTTCCTCAGGGAGTAGTGGGTGAGACGGAGGGACCCTGTGCCGGCTATGCACAAGTAAACGAGTGTGGTGTAGACAAATGGACGGGTTCAAGAAGGGGGAAGAAGGAAGAGAATTGAGGTTTTGAGCAGGCTGGTTTCCTTCAAGGACGAAGGTTTGTTTGTTGCACGGGACATTGTGTGTCTGGGGGGCGTTCACGCATTGCGCTGTGAACGTTAGTGGTGGCTTGTGATCAGCATTTGAGGGGGAGGGGAATTAAGTAGGAATATGTATGAGAGGAGGGAAATAAGGGTGTTTGTGTAGGATCAGTGGGGGTTGAGGGAATAGAAAGATTCCCTCCGCCTCCGGTGGCAAAGGCAGCTGATGTCTAAAGAAAAGGTTGGATCGCCAACGGGGGAGAAGTAAACCGATGGTGCGCGATGCAAACCCGGAATCCACAATGGACTAACAAAACAACCCACTACAGAAGGGGGGAGGAGAGCAAAAGTCAGAGGTGAAACGAAGAAGCTAAACCAGTGGCGGCATATCCGGAACGGTTGGGACCTCAATGTACCACTCTCTTTATAAGGGGAGAACAATCTGCCTGGTAGGATTTGGGCCGGGGTGTTTGCGCATGGGGGGAATGGATTAATTGGTTGGTCGAGGAGTGTTACTGTTTGACTTTGGGTTGGGGGGGGGTGGGGGGAGTTTAATTTTGGGGTGACCCCTACCGCACTTGGTGAAAATGCATGAACCACCCAGGCAAAATCCAAACGCCCCGTGCAGAAGAAAGGGTAATAGCTCCTTACTCAGACGAAAAAAAACTTGAAAACCGCGAACGTAATTAGCACGCAGTATCACAAAATGAGGCAATTTTTCGCATGTTTGTGCTGTGGGGGGCAATTTACCATAGTATATAGGCCGTCTGGGGTTGAGATATAGGCTTCACACATGGATCGCTGTCCGGCTATTTTACCGGGGGAACTGAAAAAAGAGGGGGTGGGGACTTGGGTGGAAGGGGCTTAAGCCGAAAGAATAAGCTGTGTGAATAAACATATCGTCCCGTTTGGGGACAGACCCGCCCCTGGGCTAGGTCAGGCGTTATGCGCGCGTGTACTGGCCCTGGGTGGTTGTGATATACTGCTTTGGTTGTCATGGCCCCCTCAAAAAAAGGGTGTGTGACGTGGACTTGAAATTAAAAAAATTTAAGAAGATTAGGCTGCTCAGTGCCCCTGCCTGGGGACTTTTTTTCCCCAAGGTTGCCTCCACTGCAGGGACGACGAGCCAGGGGTTAGTGTCACACAAAAAGAGAAGGATTGTTGTTTTGTGAATATGAATTACCAATTTGTGGGGTTAGTATTGGGGGAAGGGTCAAGACGAAAGGGGCTAGCCGCTGGCTTCCTCGCGTTGTGGGGTGGTTTGAGGACAGGTCGGTGTACCAATCTGCTTCCGAGCCCCAAGCGCAAAGGGGCTTAGGGGAGGATTGAGGGAACTATTTCCCATGTTCACGCGCCGGAGGGTAGGTCACGGGGGGGTTTTGGGGTTGAGAAAAGAGGTGGTTGGGTCTTGGAGGCCAGGTTTGTAGTCGACTCACACGCCCCCAGACGATGCTACCCGCCGCCACGAGTGGGGAGCGAGGGGGGGGGTGGGCGTCCTGTTTGTCTTTTGGTGCCGGCGGTTCGTGGGTGAATAGCCGCCATGGGGAAGGTTTTATAGTTTTTTGGCTTAGAGCATTCAGCAAAACTTGTTGGTTTAGGACCGCTCCGGAGGGGGAAAGTAAGGTCTGTCGCACATTTATTAAAAATGGTTGGTGGTCGGGACACAGCTTGCGGGTTACAAGGGTTGTGGACGGTGAGGATGTAATTAGCAAGAATGGGTTGCTTAAGTTGGAGGGGGGGGGGGAGGGGGAATTTATAGTCACCGGCACGTGGTTGGGTGTGGAAACAGCGCGAACGTGGACCAGGTAGAAGATTTCTGTTGAGGGAAAAGAGTTCACCGGGTGGCGATAATATGTAAACCTGAGCGACTGGCTATGTGCCATGGGCCTGACCACCCACAGCAGTTGCCGTGTAGGCGGCGGGGGGACAAAAAAGAGAGTCGATCCACTCTGCGGAGCACTGGTTTCAGGGGAAAAAAAAACTGGTGGTTTCGTGCGGGGTCAGGGGTATAAAGTTGTGTATATTAGTGGGGGTGTGTTGGTGGAGTTGGGGGTGTGAGGGGGGGTAAACTTGGTCGGTTATAGATTAAAAGTTGTTAAAAAGGAATCACATTGACGGACGAGCTTGTGTAGCCGGGGAGTGTTGGGGTTGGTAGTTTTGTTTATGAGTTGGGTTGTGGTTGGGAGAGTAAATCAAGTGTGCACTCTAGATAGCGGGGAGTGGGAGGCTTCTCACAGGTAATAACCTTCCCCGTGGGGTTGCAGGGAGGGTTTTTTGGCCTACTGTTTGTGGGTTTTGTGTTGTGGTGGGTTTCTGTAAGGGACTCTGACGCGGGGAGATGGGAATGGGGTGTGAAAATTCATTTTTAAAGGTGGCCAAGTGTCGGTGTGGTTTGGGGGGGGGGGGGTAAGGATGTGTGTCCAGGAGTGGCGTTTTGGGTGTTTAAGGGTGAAAATCGGTTAGGTTGCATGCGTTTGGTGGGTCTGCGTCTATTTTGATGGGTTTGAGCAATAGGGTCGGGTGGTGCGCTGATGAACTGTTTTTTACAGAAGTCTTGGTTGAGTAGGGAGGGGGGGCGAAAGGAACGTGTGGTGGGACAAAAATGGATAGGCCTTTCCGGGGGGTTACCTATTGAAGGGCGGCCATCCATGTCCAAAAGGGGGGGCCACCGTGTTGATTGTACTAAGCTAGAACTGCACAACAAATACGTCCTAGATTACGGGGTAGATAAAAAGAGAAGAGCCTGAAGATCGTCCTCGACGGGTTGCGGTGGAACGGACTCAGTCGGGCGATAGGTAAATAGGTACTCGGTGAATTGAACTGGGGGGACACTTGTGTTTCTTTTTTTTTTGGCGTTAGGGTTGAGGGACGAGTGGGACATAAGAAGGTTGCATGTGTGTCGCCAGAAACATGAGGCGGGGTTGGGGTACAGAAGTCCCCTGGACTTGTGGTACACGTTACGAACTGACTCACGAGGCGTATCCATGGGGGTGGGTGCGTTCCGGTCGCCCCCTGTTGGAGGCCCTATGAGTGATCCCGGTTGTCTCCATCTTTTGTCGCCGCCACTCTTCAGTGTCTGTCCTGGGGTAAAAAGGGGGGTACCCTGTGGTGGTGGTGTTTGGGAGGGGTAAAAGTGTAGTGCTTAATAAACTGTTTCGGGATAAGTTTCCACTGGGGGGGGAAAAAAATGTGTCATATTCATCGAAATCTTTGTTTGGGAATTGGTGGTGTGGGGCAGCCCAGATCTGTGTTTGCCTCACATTGGGGACAAACAGACGTAAGAAAGTATTATTGTTGAGTAAAAGGGAAGTCGGGGAAAGTCATCGGATTGTTTTAAGAAATCTGACCGATTTGCCAAGAAGGGCCTACGTGGGGATGGCATTGAACTGGGGGTCCTCCGGTTAAGAATGACATCGCTACGAGAAGCCTGGGTAAGGATTTTGTTCACCCCGGGTCGTCCAATAAATATTGGGGTCAGGTTGAGAAGTGGTAAGAAAGAAAAGGGACGGCCAACGGGAGTGGGCAGTTGTCTCATAGGTGGTGTGCCCCCACGATGGGGTGGGTGGGAAAAATCTGATGACCTGTGTTCTCTTTCCAAGAAGGCGGTTACAGCGGAAGGAAATAAGCATGTTCCACCAAAGTCATTGTAGGTACATACAAAATTGGAACCTCCTGCTTTTGCCTTGAGAGGAACTTCAAAGGTATCATTGAAAAGAACGACACTTACCTAATTTCTTACACACTACCTATTGCCATGTCTGGGTTTTTGGTCTAGGTAGTTAAAAAATTTTGAGGGCAAGAGGTATCAATGTTGTCAGGGGGCTGTCTCCCCTCCGATGTGGGTCGTGTTGATGTGGGCATGGGTTGTTTCGGCTCTGGGTGTTGGTTGTGTGGGGCCAGAAGGATAGGTGACAAGAGACTTGGTTTTGAGGGGTAGCGTAGGGTAAATATGCAAAGCAGGTTGAATGTAATAGATCAGCAAACCCCTTCCTACAGGTGGGAACAGGTAAGGCTTAGTAGGACTACAACTCCATTCGCCGGAGCCTCAGAAAACCGTGGAGTGGTCAGGGGTGGGGGGGGTGGAGGATGTAATTTATTTAGATGGTAAAGGTGGCCTTTTCTGAGTAATGTTTGGGGGTGAGGGGGAGAAACCATACCGGGGGCTAGGGTTTGATTGCAGGAAGAAGAAAGGCACTAGGGACGAACATTTTAAGTTTGACTTTGTGGAGAATACCGGGTGTGTGTGGTGGTTTGGATATAAGGGGTGGGTGGTAGAAAACAGTCACGGGGGCTGGGGGCCGATCCGCCCGCTCGGAAATGGGTGCTGACGGTAAGGCAAACGTGTTGGTTCGACAGTGGGGGTGCGGCGCTGTTTGGGGGGGGCAAGGGCTTGGCGTGGGGGCGTCGTGTGTGGGTTGTGCCGGTGTGGGCATGAAAGGCCCATTCCGAAACGGTTTTTGATGATAGGGGGTGACCGGACCCAGATGGTTAGCCATGGTTGGTGGTGGGGTTTGTGGTGTGGGGGGTGGTTGTTGTTGGGGGGTGGGTTGTTGTTTTTGTGTGTTATGGTTGAGACTTGTACATAGAGCTGTACTTTTACTCTGCAAACTATGTGAACCTTCCAACTCAAATAAGGAACCCGCTTATCCGGGTGTGGGAACGACAAGCGACGAGACCGCCCTGCCTCTATGGTTGTGGGGGGTCCTAGACAAGTCTCGATGGAGCATGTTTGGCGCAACCGCTAAGATGAATCCTCAGAGTCTTTCCTGTATTAGCCCCAATACATCCAGCTTGACCATATGCTGGGATGTCATACCAAGTGGTTTTGTTGGGAAACAGATATTTATGGTCCAGTTGTACTGGAATAGAGTCCGAAGGGAGTTTAAATCTACTGGGCTTGGCGAACGGGAGAGGTATCCAATTATGGTGGGGAGAAGATTTAGAAATTCAAGGTCAGATTGGGGTTAATGTGGTTTGTGTGGGTTGTAGTAGGGGGTTTTTCGGGTGGTGTTTTCCTTTGTCGGGGTGGGTTGGGGATACACAGTGTGTGGTTCTGTAGGTTCTCCGGAGGGGGCTCTCGGACCGATGAACGGTTTGTTTTTGGGTGTTTGTGTGTTGTGCGTTTTTATTTTTAGAATTTTAGATCGGTTTGCTTGGGGTTGTTGGTTTTGGGGGTGTAATTTGCAAACAGTGCATGCTGGGTTGTGGTGTTGGGGGTGTACAGACCTGCATATTTAACCGGGGGAGGGGATGTGGCCGGCTGTGTAGGTTGGGTCTCTTTACTATCACTCCAAAACAGGGTCCGGGCGATCAACACTGGGACCCCTAGAGACACTGGCTGGGGATCCGGACAAGGGCGGAATGCGTAAGGCCTTGTCGCTGAAAATAGGAAGGGAACTGGTAACTGGTGGAGGGGTGTGCTTAGATGACAGGATCGGAAGGGGGAATGTTTGGGGGGGGGAAGGGGGTGAGAAGGAACTGTCAATGTATTACTTGATGATGAACGCGTGAGTCTAACAGCCAGTGAGAAGGGGTTGATCCATAAGATTCGCAAGCCGCCTACTGAACCGAGGCTAGGGAAAGAGAGTCCGTTTTCGTTGGTTACGCTGGTGGGAATTATCGTAGGGGGGGCAACAAAGTAAAGGAAAGGATTAGGACAGGAATGAGATATGACTCTGTATAATACATAGCGAAACGTTGGGGACTTGCCTTCGTATAGGGCCGTAGGGGACGGCACGATCATGTGAAGGGAAGAGAGTAACTTGGGATATTGTGGTAGGAAAAAATTGAGCGGCAGCCTGGAAGATCTTAAGAAGTCTGACCTTCATGCCATGTCTAAGACCCATGCTAACGGGCGAACAGGAGCAGGGCATGAGAAGGGTTGGGGTGTGATCGCCCACCTCATGGTTGTGTGGGGGGCAAAGGGTAAAGCATTACACCACACGGCACAGTCTCTTAGGGTACACACGCTGCACTGCGGTCCATTTCACAAAATTATAGCTCCCCATAATCTAGAGCGTAGTATGCCCCAAGGTGTCGCCCTAGACTGTAAAAGGGCTTGCACTCCCGAAAGATTACCGGAAAGTCCGAGGAACGAGTTACCAACAAAACGGCCTCAACAATGAAGGACACAAGGAGGAGGGGGGCTTGGGGGTTCTCTACAAGAGGCCGATCTCCTTGGGGAAGTCCGTTTTGGGGTGCAGAGGAACATTATCCAAGGGAGGTTGGTTGGGTTTGGTTTGGGGTCTTGGTTCTTGCTCAAGTGATCGACGCCGAGGGGGTGTTTAGTCGCCTTTTCTCTCTCGCTCAACACGGAGGGACTCTAATGTGTCTTATGGGGTATGTTTTGGTGGGGCCGGTAAGGGGTTGAAAGCCTTATTTAGGGGTCAAATCCGTTTGCACCTTTTCGGCGCAACAACCATCAAAGAAAGGGCCGGGAGAAATCCACCCAGTAGTAGCACTCTGTGCGGAAGATTTGAACATAATTTTGGGCCTGTTCAGAGAATTGAAGATAGTTGGCCGGCAAACGGGAAACTCCCCAGACATCAGGCATGCGGGTGTCGTGGTTTGAGAGGATTGTTTGAGGGCCGATGGGCCTGAAGGCCTGTGGGGGGGGTAGGTGTGTTGCTGTTGTGTGGGGAGTGGATGCGGGGGTGTCCGGGGGGATGTTCCCGGGGGTGTGTTGGGGGAACATGGTGTTGGCTTAAAGTTAGGGGGGATAGGTAAGACCGGCGCGTCTGTTGGGGGGGAAAAGGGTGTTGTTGAGTCCCATGTTGACCGAACTGGTTTGGGACGCACAAGCTACAAGAAAGCGGGCTCTAAAAAAGGTAAAGGGGAGGGACGGGAGGGGGAGAGGTTTAGGAAAGGTTCATCATACTTCAGAGCAAGAACACAAGGATCAAAAATAAATATATAATTTGGGGCCAGCCCAAGGGGATTTCAGTAAAGAGAGGGTAGGGATAGAGGAGGAGGTGTGGGGGGGTGCAGTGGGTTGTTGGGAGAGGGGGGGAAAGTGTCTCCTTTGTCGTGTTACGGGGGCATTCAAGGAAGGGTTTCACGGCACCAAATGTGTGCAAGAGGCTTTAAAATGGCATAGTCTTGGTTTATTGGGGGTCGAAGCATAGATGGTAATAGTAACTTTGGGGCCGAGGTAATATGTTGGGGTGTGTCAGTGTGTCCATAGGGTTGCTGTGTTCCTTGAACCCCTGGATATTAATCCTGCCAGTTAACTCAGACGGAGCAGGCGGTGGGCCACACGGGGGGGTAAAGCCAGTGTGACAGTTGTGGAATGTGTGGGGGGTTAAACAGCCCTTTCAGGCGACGCCGCGCGTGGATTTAAATTGTGCATCGGGGTGTTTTACTGTGTTTGGTTTTTTGGGGGGGGGCAATGTTGGAAGGTAGGAAGGTGTAGCAGATGGGTGGAGGGGTTTGGTACTGGTGTTTTGGACTGGTAATGGGCCCCCTCTGGCAAAACTATAGGTGGTTGTGTGCAGGGTTGTGGCGGGGTGGGGGGTGGAACGGAAGTTGGGAAAATAATAGTGTTGTCGACGGGGCTCATCAGGCAGTAATAAAGTATAGGTTGCGCGGTCTGGACTTGTTCTGTTATGAGTGGTGTACATTTGGTCACAAGCTGCGCAGGGGCATGGCTGTAGGGGATAAGGGGTTCTGGCCCGGGGGGTGTGTCTTGTCTTGACAGGGGTTTGTTCACACTGAAATAACACCGCGATCTTTCCCCGCGGTGCCAGGGGAGATTCCTCCCAGTGGATGTGGTTGGGACTGGGTTTTGGGAGGGATGCAGGAGGGTGGGTTGTAGGTGCGGACCGGAGATAGCGAAGCTAGGGAAGTTGGTTTGGCCCCGTGGGGAATCGAGTGTTGTGGGAAGGGGGTTCACCAGGAAGGTGTAAGGGGGTGTGGGAATAGTACAAGAAAAGGGGGGGTGTGGGGGACATCTAAAAAGTTTGGTAAGGGCCGGTAGGGGGGGATGGGTTGTGCCCAGATTGGGTGTCGTGTTCCTTTTAGTTGTATGGGGAGAACGGAAAGGTTTGTTTGGATCCGTCGTTGTCGGGATATTTCCGGGCGTGTTTCCTAGGGTCTGAAAAAGGAATGGTGGATGTGACTAGCATGGCATCAGAGTACGTTTAATTTCCAAAGCGTGGCTGAACGGAATGCACATAAATCAAATATCAAAAAAAAAACGGACATTTGTTTAACGGAGGGGTGTGATAAGTTAATTTTATAAGTGGTCGAGGAGTATTGGACCAATATGGTGGAAAAGAAGGCAGAGGGACCAGGGGGAAAACACACGTATTTCATTACTAGATTGGGCACGCAGGAAACCTGCACTGACCATTTCCGGGAACGAGACCTCAAACAAGAGATATACGTGGCCACGGTTGTTGGACGTTGTTGCGGAGGGGAGGGGTGGGGGGGGGAGGGAGAAATTTGGTAATAGCATTGCAGAATGGCTGAGCTGTGGTGGTGGGCCATTGGTCGGTCCGACCGGGTGTGTCAGTTTCTCTAATGGGCTCACGAACATAAGAGGATGTGAATTTGAAAATGGAAAAAACTGGCGGGGGGGAAACTAGTTGCTGGGTACCAGGGGTTGTCTGTGGTGTGACGGGGAAAGAAAGGGGGAGGGACGGGGATTTGAAGAACAACAAGTTTAAGCCGCCCTTTCTGAGGATAAAAAGTGTGTTGCCGGAGAGGGTCGTGGGCTGCATCGTCCCTGTCTGAATGGAGAACGTGGGGGGGGTTGAGTTTTTTATTTGCCGGTCCTGATGGTGTGGGGTGGGGATATGGGATTGCAGGGAGTTGGGTGGTTGGGGTGCGGCGTGGGGGCCTGTACACGAGTTCTTAGCTGTGTCTGAGGGGAAACCGAGGAGGGGGGTTACTGGGGTGTTTGTGGACTTGGGTTGGTGCAGGGGGGATGGGCGTAGGAGGTGTCTTTGCGGGGAGTGGTGGGTTTGGTGGTCTGGGTGATTGAAATAGTGGGCAATACCAGTTCCGCGGTCAGGCTTATAAAGAAGGTTAGTGCTTTCTGGTTGGCGGCGTACGGCCCGGGAGAACAATAGTCGTGCCTCTGGGGGTGGATGGGGAGCGTTAAGATTTTGTGGAATTGTTTTGTTTTGGTTGGTCTTATAGCCTCCTGTTATTAGAAACACCCCTCGACCCAACAAAAAAAGGACAAGCTACGAACCTCCATACGAAAAAAAAGAATGTTTTGGGGTGCCGTTTGGTGATGTTTAGTTGGTGGGGGGTTTGTGTGAAAAGAGGTGCCGTTAGTGATGGGGGGGTTGGGTTGGGTGTTGTGTGGACCGAGTGACGGGCTAACTTCAGGGTGGTGGTAGTGGGCGCGGTGCTGCGCCGACGCTAACAACGAAAGCTAGGATGAAGAAGAAAAGTTGTGGGGGGGAAATGAGAAGCTGCGATCCTTCAAACTAGGGTGATATGCCTCCCGGGGCCAGTGGCTCGTCTTTTGGTGGATCTCATGAAATGATGCCGGGGATCACGTTAAAACGTGAAGTGGTCCGGAGTCGGGGTTTTGAGAGCTGGTGGGTATTGTGCAAGTCGCGTCTTGGGGTGGTCACGCTTAAAACTGTGGATCCTTTTGACCTGGTAGTTGTCGAACGGAATTGCGCAGTAGGTGGGTGGGGGTTTGGGAAATGTGGTTAGAGTGTTTCAGAAAGAGAGGGGGGTAACTTGCAAACTACACACTCGTCAGGTGGTAGGTGCCAATACTGGCTGGGTCAAGGTGAAAGATGGTTTACAGCCAATGCAGGTCGTTGCAATACTAATAGATAATGTGGGCGGTCGTAAAATCTGCAACTTGGTGGGGTGACTTTGATGTTTGTAATGGGGGGCTAAGATAGTGACCAGCAAGTACCGATTGCTTTTTGTGGTGTGATAGGTCATGGGATCCATCCGCCTCTTGTGAGGGGGGGGATTTCTTGGTGACGGATGGCGGACAAAAAGGGGAAGGGGGTATGGCGCTTCCTGGTTGGTTGGTTAATAATTATGTGGAGGTGCGCAGCAGACGGAGGAAAGGCGTGCGTGGACCGAGCGCGGCAGTGGCCAAGAATGTGGGCGAGGTTGTTTACAGCATACCGGAACATCCAAGGGAACCGGTCGGAGAATCAAGGGAAAGACAAGAGGGTGGTTCGAACGAGGGCGGTGTGGGGGGACTGTGTAAGCGGCCCATTCCTGTTTGCACCGTGTGTGGACTGGGTAACAGGGGGGTCAAAAATCATGTTGGAGAGAATCCTAGGGAGTGCACCCGAAAGTGGGGTTTGTTAGGGTTGGTAATATAATAAAATTGAAGGGTGGGTGGTGTAAGAGTGGAATGTATGTTGCACAGGGCTGGTTGGGGTGGATCATAGTGTTCTCCGGTCTGGGAGTTTAATGGGAGGTTGGGGATGGTTCTGAAGAGGGTGTTAAGTTAAGGACTATGATCTTAATCATCGTGGCTACGTGAACAGCGCAGGAACATGGGCGCAAGACACGAAATCAAAGTCGGGGGAAGGAGCCCATTTGGGCACGATTCAAGAACCAACTCAGACAGGTCAAGTATGTAGTGCTAACTAGAAGAAAACACACCCACGTGGTTTGTGTGACGCTATGCGCTTTTGTGTGGTGTT
>Ga0179593_1527289_pt1 | contig 18594 bp, 27 predicted proteins | sample CZODoug2_1_08_16_FD_185931 | JGI IMG/M metagenome (GOLD analysis project Ga0179593, IMG submission 185931) | Vadose zone soil fungal communities from Angelo Coast Range Reserve, California, USA - CZODoug2_1_08_16fungal (PacBio error correction) | ecosystem: Environmental > Terrestrial > Soil >...
AGAGGGACCGAAATTCTCAATTGAAATTGGGCCAAGGGAAAAAAAATTTAATTACTGCCAAAAAGGGCCGACCTAAGGTCTCACACGGGGATGTACGCCGAAAAACAGGGAAAGCCACCTGCGGGATCCGGGGACCGAGTGGAAAAAAAAGGGGAAAATGTCAGATATGGGAGCAGTCCCCTGGTGTACGGCCGGCCATGAGGCTGGGGACATCGCAAGCCAGGGGAAACATTTGTTGTGCACAGGAAAACGAAAACAGAAACAGGAAAAAAAAGGGGGGGGGGTAGAAAAAGGGAAGAAATGGATGTAAGAGGTTCCCAAAAAGAGATGGAAATGATGCTGCCGTCAACTCTAGCAAAGCAAGGGAGGAAGGTGGTAAAAAAGCCTTGGTGTATCGACAGTCCAAAATAGTGTGCGGCCGGTTTCCGTTGTGCGACGTGGAAGGCGGGGAACCCGGGGGGGGAGTGTGACAGTCAAGAAACGACAAAGTGGATTGGGGAGGGAAATTCGGGAAGACCTCTGATGAGCCGAGGCGGGCCAATTGGATAGCCAAAAGTGCAGCACGGTATCGGGAAGTGTGAAAGCTCAACGAAAGTTAGTCCGTGACAGATTTGTTTCTTCGGCAAAAACGGTAAAAAAAAATAATGGCGGGTGCGATAGCTGTCGAGCAGGGGAATTAAAAATTAAACCATAAGGAAAACGGGACACAGTTTGGTACGACCCCGCGCCACAAAATACTTGAATGCCAAGGGGGAGGAAACGCCAACGAGGTTAAAGATACTTGCAACAAGCGCTGGCGAAAAAAAAAAAAAAAAAACGGGCGGCAGCAATCGTGAGGGGTCTCGACCTGGACCCCACCGATTGGTGGACCATCGCGGGTAGACCTGTACACCAAAATCGCCTCAAAGTCCAAAGCATGGAAAGGCAAAAACAAAAAAAAGTGCAGCAACAAAAACTCAAAGCCTTGACACTGAATAGTTAGAGGGAGGGAGTCCTTGAAGTGAAACAAAAGGTGGTGGGGGGAAGAAGGTATACAAAGCGACATAAACACAGCGGAATTAAGTCAAACGCCTTGTAAACAACATTCAGAATCAGGGTCGCTGCAAAGCAATAAGCTCTAAAGGAGGAGGTGGGCATATCTACCTTGGCCAAGCAAGACGGAAGGGAAAACATCAGGGGGCTTCGAATCAAAAACGGTTAGATGGTCTTAACCTTCAACGCAAAAAAAAGGTGCAATTAAAGGAGAAAGTAATGTTCAAACGTGGAATCTCGGGCGGGGGAGGCAAGGGCTCCAAAAAATCAGCTTTTTCAAACTTTCCGGAAAGAAGGGGGGAAAAGATTGGGGTGTACTGTCCGTGAAAGGTCAAAGAGACTCCCGAAAAAGTGGGAGGATAAGGGTTGTACTAAGCGGGAGAAAATCGCCGTCGAGTGTGATGAGTACGGACGGATGGGCGTCTTGCCACTGAAACCTGAGGGACGAGAGGGGGGGGAAAAGTTCGAACCAAACAGGAAAAATCCCCGGGGAAGAAAAAGTGCGAGAAAGTGGGCAATGATTTCGGTGGTCTTTACCTGGCTTCCAGGCAACCAAGCCCGTGGGGGAAAGACAGGCAGAAGCACTATTCCTGAAGGTTGTTTGAAAGATAGAATCCAAAAAAAACCTGGTGCCGGATCTTGAGCCAGAACTGTAGAGCAAATCAGACAACCGGGCCCACCACCAGGCCTCGCCTCACCGAGAAGCAATGGGGACTGAAAATCGGCATGGAGAAGGAAAGAAGGAAAAAACGACATTCTTTTTTCACCAGTTTTTCAAAACAAAAGGGGAGGGAAAAGTGTCCCTTCACAGCTTCAGGGAAAAGGCAAGGGGGTGGGTAAACGAATCTCAAAAACCGAATCAGACTGAATAGTCGGAAAAAAGAAATGTTGGCCTTCACGCCGGGATTGATCTAACCATACAAGGACGGCTCGGGAAAAGCCCAGAAAAAAATCTAAATGAGGTTGTGATTTTTTGTGCCCGCCGAAGTAAAGGGGACGGTTGCCAGGACGGTTTCCGGGTGTTTGGGGGAGTAGAGGGTTTGATGCGAAGGAAGCAAAGTTTTGCGAGAAAAGGGAAGGCGGTGTGCACAGGCGTCCCAGCGAGGCCCTTGTACACCGGGTGCAAACGAAGCGAAGCGAGATAAGATCGGGCCAGGGAGATTCAAAAAAGTTAAAAACGATAGGTTGCGCTAGGTTTTGCGGGGCGAAAAACGAGGGTGGGGACGAGGAAACAGAGTTCAGGCATGGGACAAACTGGCCCCCGCATTCAAATTGAAGTAAACCAACCAGCCAACGCAAATTGACGCAAAAGGACTGAAAAAAAGGGGGAGGCTTGGGGAACTAAGCGGGCCAATCGGCACCACAAGGGGTGCACCCGACCCCAAAATGTTCCAATAGAGAGGGCTGCAGTGGGCGGCAAGCGAAAAAAAAAAAAAACATAAAGGGGAAACGGACTGAGGAGTCGGCAAGTGGTCGATAAGGAATCCAACAACCTCACGGGAGAGAGGGCAGAAAATGGCATTGGCAGTATGTGGGGTGGAAGGGCGGCAAGTCGGTGCAAAAGGAAAAAAACAATAATTGTTTGTCACCCACAGTTCGGGTGGGCCGCGGGCTACAAGGAGAAAAGGCTAGCGGCGAGCCATTCAAACAGATTTCGGTGTATACAGGGAATTCAAGGGAAAAAAAAAAAGTCGAGACTTCTTATCACTCAAAAAAGGTGAAAAAAAGATTATGATTTTCATGGGGGACCACCGGGGTACACAGAAGGAATTCGGCAGTGGCGCGCGGGCCAAAAAGCAACACTTCCGGAACATTTGCCACAAAGCGAATTGGGAAAAGAAAAGGGCAACGCAAGGAAAGAGGGACAGGACACCCTTGTTGTCGAACGAGGAAGGCCCGAGGGCCGGAATAACTTTTGCATAGGGGTAGTTTCAAAAAAGAAACATCTTGACCAACCGCCCGCGATGGTGGCAGGCTCATTTAAGGTCTCCAAAACGAAGGAAAGAAAGAGAGATCCTAGACAAATGATCAAGAGCGGCCAGGTGTGTCACGCGTCCTTAGTGTATATCCGGAAACCTATGAAATGACGCGCCCAAAAGCGGAAGGAGGAGGAAAACCTAGGCAAAAATACTCCAGTTTCGTGCGGGATTCTCAGGAGGCGAAGGTTGCAAAAGAGGGAAGGGGGCCCGCCCCGCCGCAAAGCGCCTAAAGGGCTAATTGTGGGGGGGACCACACGGAATCAGAAGGGGTTCAAACAAGGGGGGAAAGGGGGGGAGAAGGAAGGAGCCTGAGAGAAAACGCCCCCCTTCCCAAATTCCCAATTTTCCCTGCAAATTTGGGGGGGAAACGAAAAAAGAATCTATTACGCGGGGTTTTAGTAGAAGGCTAAAACAACAGAAACCAAACACTATGCGTGGGGGAAAAAAGTTTTAAAGACCGCCGAGGAACCTCCCACCCCATGAAATCCTGCAATGGTCAAAAAAAGGTCAAAAAACGAAAGCGCTTCTCTAAAAGGAAAGTTGATCCAAGGACGCCAGCCCGGGGACGACAGTAGCCTCCCGGGGTTTACGTGTCTTGGGTTCCGGTAAGCAAGCAAACGCAAAAGCACCAGGGGCGAAAAAAAAATCCGTGGCGAAAATTGGGGTGGTGCGGGGATAGCCTGTCCCCAACAAGCAAAAGGGTGGCACAATTGGGTCACACGGTCCAAAAAGGAAAAGCGAGCGGCAACCTATTAGGGTCCCCCCCCCACTCGCGGGCGGCGAAAAGGTACGCCAACGATGGCCAGGAAAATCCTCCGCAAAAAACCAGTGTTTCTAAAAAAAAGGGCACAGGGAATGAATAAGGGTTTTCATCGAAAACAACCGGGAAAGAAAAAAAAAACACACGGTAACGTGAGCCGATTTAAAACAAACAAAATTTAGGGGTCAGGAACCATCGGGTTGGTTCAGCGCAAAGAAAGGAAAGAGGATCCAATCCTGACCGAAAAGGGGAGAAGCTTCTAACTCGCTTTCGTCAAGGGGGGGGGGGAAGTTCGCACAGATGTAAAAAGGGTCCTGCCAATGAATCCCTGGCCCTCACGTCAGATAGGGATAAAAAAACCAAGGGGGTCCGTACCCGCTTTTCACCAACGCTTGCGAAAAAGGGAACCGACACTTGCCAACCCCAGAAAACAAAAAGGGGGGTACGGTTAAAAAAAAAAAAAAAAAAAACGTTGAATCAACCTCGGCAAAAACTCGACAGCTTTGGACCCCCACTCGCACAAAAAAAAAAGGAAAGGCGGAAGGGTTCCACTGTACGAACGTGATTTCTGTGAAGAATTCGAGATAGCTTAACGGAATGCTTGGGGGGGGGGGGAAAAAAATCCATTGAATCATGCAGTGAACTGGGGGTCAGAGAACTCCCGGCTCTAGATCAAGGGGAAGACTCCGCATTTCGCCCCCGCAAAAAACGTGCAGGACCGCTCAAAAAAAAAGCACGAGCCTGGTGGGGACGGCCGGAAGCAAGGGGCAGGGCCTCTCAGGAGGCGTCAAAAAAGGAAAAGAGCAAAAGTTGCGCCGCTAAGAAGATCAACCAAATGGGGAAAACCCCCTTGGGGTCCCCGGACGGCCCCGGTGATCGGCTTGAGCAAAAAAAAAAGGCGGGGTGACAAACCAGAAAAAAAGGGGAAAAAAAAAAAGGAACACGCCCTTCGGCCCGGATCTCTCTCCCCAAGAAAACGAGGTTCCGCGTTGGGCACGAAAAAGGGGAGTTAAAAAGGTTCCAGCCGCAAACTACCAAAAAAATCGCCTCCCGAAAAACACCGCGAAGGGGGGTCCGAGGCAAAAAAAAAAAAAACCGGCAAATCGCCCAACAAATAGGAAGGAAAAGGCCGGCGCGTTCCGACCAGGCCACAAATTCTTGTTTCTTTTTCAACCCGGGGGGTCTTCGGCAGGGAAGGCGGAGGGGGCGGGGGGAAAAAAAAAGACCCAAACCTTGTCTTTTACACTAGCGGGATTATTTCAAGCAACGAATTCGGCAGGGAACCAATCAACACATCAGGGAAAGTGCGAAAAGCCCACGTGTAGAAAGTGTTAAAAGTGGCAAGATCTGCTTGCCAAACGAAACCCCCATTCCCCAAAATTCGACCGAAGAAGGGGGAAACGGGTAAAAGGGCCGCTCTATGTGAGAAACGAGAAAACCAAAGAAAAAAAAAAGTTGTGAAAAAAGCTTTTTCCCTGAAAAAAGCTAGCCGCGCCCTGGGACCACTAAAAGAAACATGGCGGGACCACTACCCCACAAGAAGGAAGAATCGCGACGAATCCTCTCCCGGAGCAAGATGGTGGCGCTTGGCCGGTTCAAATGATGTAAAAAAAAAGACTTTTGGAGAGCGAAAAAAGGAAAAAGTGTGATACGAAACACTGGAGAGTCGACGCCAGGTGCCTTCGAGACCCACATTCAAATTGAGGAAAAAACGCGGAACCCGCGGAAGTGGAATAAAAAATCTTTGGTGCCCGTAATCTCAAAAGGGAAATTGTGGAAGAACATGTGTCCCGCATCCAAATGCGAAACCTGGCCCTTGAAGACGGCCTTAAAAAGGTTGGCCAAACCAAAAAAAACTCTCAAAAAACATCTTTTCCATCATATAACCGCCAGGTGAAGGTGGTGGGGTTGTGAAACCCTGGAGAACAAGAAAAAAAAAAATTTGGAACGTGGGCCGTATAAGACCACCAAGTCAAACTGATCAAAAGTTCAAAAGCAAGGAAACCTTAAAAAATGCAAAAAAAAAAAAAAAAACGCTTTCACAAATGTAGAAAAAGTCCAGGTTCCCCGTTGGGCAACCCTTTAGCACAAAGGCGAAAAAACCTGCATGCCAACCACCCTCCTTTCAATTATCAGCCCAAAAAGATTAGGAATCAAGGAAAAATCCACTCCAAGCAGGGGTAGGGGAACAAGAAGGATGGAAAGGGGGAACATGAGGAAGGGAGAAATAAGTAGGTGGGGGAGGGAATGGGAGAGGGGGGGGGGGTAGACGTGGAGAAGAGGAGAGAGCGAGAAAGAGGGGTGTAGAGGTGGGGGGGAGGGAGGAGAGCGGCAGGGGGGGAGCGAGGCATGGTGGGAAGGTGTTGGAAAATGGAGCGGAGGACGAGTAGAGATAGGAAGGCAGGGAGGTGAGAGGGCGGGGAGTGGAGGATGCGAGGGAGGAGGATGGCGGGGGGGGACTGAAAGTATAGTGGGGGGGTAGGAGATTGGTAGGGTAGGAGAAAAAAAATAGATGGGGTTGTGGTAGCCCGAAACAAACGAATCAAACAAAAAAAATATTGGGTCCGATGAAAGCTGGGGCCCAACGGCTAGGGGGTAAAACCACAGTTCCTTCCCGAATATTTCCTGATCCGGGGGGCCATCATCATGGGGACGTTGGGGAATCGCACTTCAAGAAGCCAAATTTGGAAAAAAACCACAATGGGTCTTCTCCGGCTCGTGGGTGGAGCACAACTTGTAAAACTTGGAGCTGGGGGGAGTACCATAGGAAAAAAAGAAAAACCCAGTAGTAAATGTGCCTGAAGGCAGAGGAATACGGTTAAGGGAACCACGAAAAAAAGAAATGAGCGCCCGCAATCCCGTTTTGCTTCCGGAGCCTTCGGCGGAAAAGTAACTGAATGTACCTATCCTGACGCCCAAAAGGCTCGAAATCCAAGTGGGGGGGAAACATTAAAAGCCAAACCCCGGCGAGGGCAAGGAGAAGAGACGAAAACCCCCTGGATTACAAATCTCGGATAACGCTGACCAGTCCTGGGAAACTTGAGAACTCGCCATTTTGTATTGATATGTCTTCGATACGTAGGTAGGAACCAACGGGATACCCCCGAGCATGAAACCGGAACAAACCCCTGATTCTTGCTCGATTAACCGGAAATTGACGTTGAAATAACCCGGAGGTAGACTCCTTCGCCGTGTGGAACGGCCCGCAGAATGTTGGAAAAATCCAAAAAAGCGAAAATTTGGGGGGAGCAACAAGGTCTCAAACGCCGAAAGGGAAAAACTTGTGTGAACTAAAACCTGGAGGGTGAAATTCCAACGTCCAAAAAAAAAAAGAAAGGTGAAATCGCATCGCAGAGCACGGAGGAAGTGTCCCAAGCAGAAACGGGCCCATTGGGCACTATCCGAATAGTGACTCGAGGGGGGTTTAACACGGGTGTACGCGGGGAAGAAAAAAAAAAGGCTGTTCGGGTGGGGGCAACATGCACTCAGGCAGCCGCCTTGCGGAAGTAAGAACGAGACCTCTGGCACAAATTAGGGGGGAAAACGGCAAAAGGATCGGCAGCCCGTTGATCGGGGAGGGGCACGGATAGCGGGACTCCATCTGGTAAAAAAGGATAGGGTGGAAACAGATTGTTTCCTCCAATTCAAAAAAGTCACAAATAAGATGGGGGGACTATATCGGGGGGGAGATTCCAAAATTCGGGGGGGGCAAACGGGGAAAAAAAAAAAAGTGGGGGTACACCGAAAAGGATGAATGAGATTCGCCGTCCTTCATAAACACTCAAAAGGGCACACAGCCGGCAAAAAAAAAAACTCCCTAGCGCGCGGCGAACGTTGGAAAGGGAAAGGAGAAAAAAAAAAATGGGCGCTTTTCCGACGAAGAACGGCGTAATCAAAAGGCGCACCGCGACCATCTTCAAAACCAAAAAAATTTCGCGGGAAGCAGACGGAAAAAAAAAGCAGCACACCGCAGCATTGATGCCAGACCCGGTCGCTGGCCGGTAAAAAAGGGGGTAAGACTAGTGAGAGAACGAAAAAAAAAGAACAAATAAAGAAAAAAAAGTTTGGGGCAGGAAACCTTGGCAAGGGCACGCGGCATGGGATCGCGGGCCGTGCGCCAGGAATCATGGCGGCGCAATAATGAATGGGGAAAAACCGGAAAAAAAAAAGGGCCAAGCAGAAAACGAACATCCACTTTGCTTCAGCAGGGAAAAGGAGCCCGGGGAGTATTGGGGTAACCTGGGGGAACGAGAAGCGTGAGGTAATCCCAGACGCGTGTTCCCAACGTTGGGAAAAAGGGGAGGAAAAATGCACCCATTGCTACCTATCACTTCCTTTGCACGGGACGGGGAAAAAAGAATTTTTTACTGGGAAAGTCAGCAGGACGCGAATGCCGAGACGCCCTGTGGGAAGAAATACCATTGGAAAAAAGTCAGAGAGGGTTAGGAAGAGAGGGGAGGCGGTCAAACATCTTGAACCTGGCGTGGTGACGCAAGAGGAAAAAAAAAACGCAGGACACAGAAAAATTTGAAAAGGAAAAATGAAAGTCGCCAAGATGCTTGTGGGCGTTCAGACACGCGGAAGTCGGACCAGAACCAAGCCCGTTTTCGTAACGGCGATCAAAAAAGGGAGTCCAGGGGACCAGATAGCCCGGCCCTCAAAAAGGGAAAGCGTAGTGGGACATCTTGAGAAAAGCCAATGAAGGATAAAAACCATGCAAAGTCCCCAAGCCTCACGCCCTTCGCAAAAATAGACTTGCAAAAACGTAAACCCCAGAGAAGATGAAAAGGGTTTGCTTCGTAGGGGTGGGTCCACCATTACAAGCGGGCCGACGGAACTTCCAAAGCCTTCAGTTGGAAAGAATTTGGTCAACGCCGGTCGCTGACGTATCACGAAGGAAAAAATTTCCGCACTAATCTGGGCTCACTTCGGGTTGGGCAGGAAGCAAAAAACGTCGATTGCTAGATATTTGGGGTGGTTGATTTCCCGGTGTGCCCTACGTAACGGAAACCGGTCAGGAAAAAAAGTCGGTTTGATGGGGGGGGGGGTTAAATATCGAAGTCGAAAAAAAACGGGGCAGCAAAAAAAACGTAGAAGTGCGTGACAAGGGGGCACGTCGAGCCCTTGGAAAAAGACGAAGCGATAAACACCGCTCGGAAAAAGCTGGAGGCTAAACCGTAGCAAGAGAGTGGAAGAAGGTTGCGAAGGTCTGTCACCTGTGCGGCGGTCGAGGGGAAAACAAGTTAACCAGGTCAAAAGCCCCTCGCTGGCCAACCAAATTGAAGACTTTTGCTGGCCGCCCGCGAACGCAACTGCCGGCCGATAGCTGGGAAAAACTTACGACGGCGCAGGAGGGAAAAAAAACGAAGTTGGGGGGTACATCATACCGACCCCAAAAAAAAAAGTTTGCCAAGAATCGAGTGGCCGGCCCAAAAACTGCGGTAAGCAGAAAGTAACAGCAGAGAAAAAAGAGGTAGGACAATGCGGGGGACCGGTCGGGCATCCACAACGCCACTGAAAAAAATTACGAGAGGGAAGGGTGCAAATTTGCAGGATTTCACAAGGGGGGTCCGGAAGCAACTAAACACACGCATCGTGGGTCAGGGTTCAAAAAAAAAAAGGGGGAGAGCCACGCACCAAGATTAATATATAGGGAGAAAAAAAGTAAGTGCCCAGATGTTTTGCATGGGGAAAAAATGGGTGAAGGGGGCCGCGAGCAAGTTGCAAAAAAAAAGGGAATTTCTTAAAGGGGAAAATTTGAAGAGAGGAGAGAGCTTCAATAGAAAGAAGGGAAGGTAGGGTTTGAGCGGAGAGAAGGGGGAGGGGAGGATGGGGGGGACGACGGGGGGGGAAAATGAGGGGGTAGGGGGGGGGGGGAGTGTAAGGGAGAGAGGGGGGTTAAGGGCGGGGATTACAGGAAAAAAGAAAGGGGCGTAGGGTGTGTGGGGGAAAAATGAGGGGAAATGAAGAAATGGCTATCGAGATAAAGCGAGGGAAAGGGGCAGGGATGGGTAGGGGGATATGATGGCCGGGAGGGTAAGGGGGGGGGAGATGGGGGGGGGGGAGGAAGGAGGAGAGAGGTGGGTAATCGGAAATGGTGGTGGGAAAGGGGGGGGGCGTAGGGGGAGTTGAGAAGAGAGGATTATGGGATGAGGGGGGGAGAAGGGGGAGGATGGTAGAGGTGACTGAGGGGGAGGATGGGGAGAAGGGGGGGAGGAAGGTGAGAGGGAGGATAAGGTAAAGGGTAGCGGGACAGGTGTGGAGACGAAGGGGGGAAAAGTCCGAGGGAAGCGATGCAGATGAGTAAGGGGGTCAAGGAGAGGCTGGGGGGGCAGGTAGGGGGGTGAGCGGGAAAGACAAGAGGATCAATAAGTAGGGGGTGGGACGAAACAACCATTGGCAGGGACAGGGACGAGAGGGAAACGAGGAGTTAAGAGATAAGGGGATAAGGTGGAGATGATGGAGAGGCGAGGTAAAGGATACAGCGGAGATCCGAGGGAAGGGAAAGGATATGGGAGAAGAAAAGGGGGAAAGGGAACTGGTGGTATAGTGGCGATGGGAGGTGGGCAGAGGGAGAGTGGAGTGGGAAGGTTGGGGAAGCTGAGGGATAGGGGGGGGGGTTATAAGAAGGGGGGGGGGGAGAAAGGAGGGGGGTGGGTGTAGGGGAGGGGAAAGGGGAAGAAGAGGCGAAGAAGAAGGGTACCGAGAGAATGTGAGGGCGTACGGGTTGAGTGTAAGTAGGAGGTTAGAGTCGCAAGGATTGGAGGGAGGGGAGGTGGGGCGAGGTTGGGGGGGGGTAGGTTGCAAGGAATGTGGTAGGGGGGAGGGAGAGAAGGAGGGGGAATGTTGCGGGAAAAGGAATAGGCGGGTTGGAGAAGAAGGAGGAGAGTCTGGGGGAGAGGTAGGAAAAGACGGGGCGTTAAGCGGCTGAAACAGAAGGGGGCAGAGGAAAAGGGGCTAGAAATGGGGAGGGGAGGGGGCCACGGGAGTTGAGGGTGAGGGAGAGGATCGAAGAAAGGAGTGTGGTGGCGAGCGAGGAAAGGGAGAAGGGGGGACGGAGGGGGAAAGGAGGGGGTGGGGGGGGGGGGGTCGGAATACGGGGGGGGAGAACCGGTAGAAAAAAAGGGAGGGGGATGTAGAGGGCGGGGGGTTGGGAAGGTGAAGAAGGTGGGTGGGGGGGCGACTAAAGCGAGCGAAGCGGGGTGGGGAGTAAGGAGGTGTAAGGGGTAAGCAGGGGAAGGGAGAAGGGAGATGAGAAAGAATAGAAGTAGGAGGGAGAGGAACGTGAAGGTAAGGAGTGGGAGGAAAGTGGAGGGAAAATGTGCGTGGAGAGGGTCGAGACGGGGGGGGGCGGAAAAGAGGGAGGGGGGGGTAAATACTTTTTTCAAAAGGAGGGGGAATGGGAAGGGGGGGAACCAATCAGGAATGTCTTTCGGCATTGCGGGCGGGACGAAAAAAAAATAGAAAAGTTAGCATTTGCAAAATCATTGATTGAATCGGGAAAAGGAAGGGAAGGAAGTACACTAGTAAGCCGTCCGCGAGTCATGCCCGGAAAAAAACATAGGGTGGTTCCAAGTTGGCTTATATCACCAATAGACGCGAACCAACAGGCAAAAGAAAAAAAAGGGGGCCGAGATCAATTCGTCTAGGAGCTCTCAAAAAAAAAAACGGGGGGGGAGAGAGAGATCAAGACGAAATGATCGCCAATGTCCACCAAGACGGGGGCAATGAAAAAGGACGTCCTCTTGGTATACCAGAAAAAATCGGGACCACCAAAAAATGAATGACCGGCAATACTCGCGATAATTTAAGAGGCTAAAGGGGACAAAGGGTGGGTCCGGGAGAAAAGTTTTTTAAATCAGAAATTTTTGCAATGCAGAAGGAAGGGGGAAGGGGGGGAAAACCCGCCGCCCAAACTTGAAGAATCCAGGCTACCCCAAGGAATCAAAGGGGTGGAAAAAAGGTAGCGAAAAGGAAGAAAGTGGATAAAGGGCCACAGCCACGCCCTCGCCCGAGACATTCAAAGAAAAAAGATGTACTTCGAACGAGAAAAACTTGTGTATGGTACAAAAACCGAACATGGGGGCAACTGGAAACGTGGGTACAGGTTTTCGTTGCACGCACTGGGAAAAATCCCAAAAAATCTGCACTGCCAAGCTCTCGCTGAAGAGAGAAAAAGGGCGGGGGATGGGACACGACGCGCAATGCGAAAGGGGGAATCCGGGGACCTGCCGTTTACTTCTCGACCCGGCGCCCTGCCTAACATGGGAAAAAAGATAAGGAGGGGGGCATTTTGGGGGGAAGGAGTTTCCAGGAAAAAAGCAGAGCAAACACCAGGCGTTTTGCCCCATGGGAACAACGCATCACCGTCGAAGAAATCGGGAAGCAAAAAGGGTGGAATGCGCGGGGGGGGTCTGGGGACGCCAAGTTTTTCTAAAAAATGCGCTGGCCCAGCCGCGTGTGAGCCCCCACTTCTGAAATCTGGCAAGGTTGTTCAAAGAGAACAAGCTCCCGCAAACCCCCTGTCCCGCCGCGCAAAATTCGATTCACAAAAAGAAGAGGTTGGACCCGAAATCGCTCCGAAGACCGAGAAAGGTGTTAAAATAAAAAGCGCTTCGTTTTCACCTTCCGCGCCGAAAAAAGAAGATTGGGGGGGTGAATTCACTGAAAACGCCCCCTGAAGTTAAGAACGGAAGGGAGCAAACCCTGAGTTGGGTCGCGAACCTTTCGCCAATTCTTTACCAACCTTTACAAAAAAAAAAACCGGGTTCCTGGGGGGCCAAAAAACGTTCCCGTTACGGGGGTTGGGCACGCAAAAAAACGTTGAAATCAAAACACACAAAGACGCTGGCCAGCGCCCCCAAACGGGAAAGCAAAGGTGGGGGCGCAAAGAGAAAGAGAAAAGACGAAGTCCACTGCCAACGAAGAAAAAGAAAACAGCGGCGAGCAATTGGCGACGGGCAGGGCGAAAAGCGAAGAAAAAAAATCCGTCGAAACTCAGACTGATAAAGGGGGGGAAAAAGTCCGCCGAAGCCCGTGGCCCCTCCATCCGAATGTTCGCCAAAACACAGAGAAAAGAACATCTCTCTCCGAGCAAAGAAAAAAGAAGAGGGGAAGGGCCGGCCCTCAATGGTTGGACAAGATAAAGCCGAAAGACGTCAAACTGAACTAGGGAAGGAGAGAAAAATCCAACCGTATGCGCTAATCAGTCACCAAACACAGCCCTCTAGAGCAAGGAAAGGGGTCTTGGTTGGACGGCTCCGAAACGCCACCCATGGGAAGAGAAAAGGAAAAGAATGACCGGGCCACGCCAAATCGGGGGAAGCAGTTGGCGTGAAACCTCATTTAGGTCCACGAGGGTTAGAAAGGAAGAGTCCCCGAGTCTCAGGCAACCAAGCCGGCGATGCAAGGGAGAGCCGGCGTCCTTATCCGAACCCAGGCAATCTCGGACAGGGGGGAGGAAAAAATTTGACAGAAAAAGTTACAAAAATCGTGAACCGCTCTCGCTCGGAAAGGGAGCTTGATAGCAGGGGCACGCCCCCCCCCCTCCCGGCAAGTTCACTTCACGTGGACACGGCCCAAACGAGCGGAATTATTTCAAGCAACTGGAGGGAGTCATAAAATCCCTCCCATCAATTTGCGGCCCCCGAAAAAAGAAAAGTGGGGGGGAAGGTCCCTCGCAAGGCGCTTCAAAAGTCGGCGACGGGAGGGGCCAGTCCCCCATTCATCCAGCAAACGCGGAAAGGAGGGAGCAGAAAAAAAGAACAAAAAGTTTGTTGTGAATACAGAAATCATCCTTCTGCCCATAGATTTCGGCTCGCCGTTGGGAGGAGCCTAACCGGAGAAGTAACGGAGCGCACCGAGAAAATCACCGAAGGGGATCGCCCAGTTAAATAATGAGCGTTGCCTATAGGGAGGCGTGGGGGCCGGTCCTGATGCAGAGAAAAAAAATTGGTTGGAAGAGCGGGGTTGCGGGACATAAAGTCCAAATGTTGGAAACAACAGAGAGAAAGGAGGAAAGGACCAAAGTGTCTCGAAGGGGACCCAGAATCGCGATGGAAGCTAGGAAGCGGTCCAGACTGTTGGGGGAAAGTAGATCCCCTGAGTCGGGAAAGTACTGGCGTCAGTCAGACGGGGGGAGCAAGAAAAGGATGGAACGGGGCCCTTCTCAGATTGGGGAAAAAAGTTGCCCGAATTAACTTCGCAAGCTATCAAGGGCAAAAGTTGATTGGGTGGGGTCCTTGGGGGAAAACCAAAAAGGAATAGGAAAAAGATGCGGCCGAGAACAGGAAAAAGAGGGGGCAACCGAAGTGATCCAACAATTGACGGGTCTTAAAACCACGCCGGCGTCGGTAAGGGGAAGGCAAGAAAAAAGGCACCACAAAAACTTTTTGGCCTCAACGTTTAAAAAAAAAAGACGGCAAAGTGCATGCCCAACACCGAAAAATTTATATGGGAAAAAACAACGACGACAGTCACAAATCAACCCTAGCACTTGAAATGTCAGGGAGGGGGGCAAGGCTGCGGGACCACAAAATGACCGTGATGGTAGCCATATCTGGCCGGGAAGAAGACTTTGCCAGACCGAAAAGAAGTTGGGAATCTCTTTAAAAAGACAATGCTGGTGGGGCAACACAAGGCAACATGTCTCTACGTTTTTGATCCTGGAAAAAGTGTACTCACAAAAACTGTGACGGCTTAAAACGAACGGGGCGTGCCCGAGGACATGGGGGGGAAAGAGCGGGGGGTCAGGGGATAGTCACTCCAGCCGGGCAAAAAATCATGTGCTACACGGCTCTGGGCCGTTAATACCACCTCCGAAAACCGCCCGAAGAATCCAATCAACCAACAAAACATGCTACAACAAATTGTTTAAAAAAAAAAGTCGGGTTCGATAAGGTCGGGAAAAATCAACAACAGATGTAAGTTAATATAATATAATAAAAAGATTTCATTGGGACCCTCAGACAATTGTTGTATCAGCGCGTCCCGCGGAGTGTTATTCTAGCGTTTACGCCGATCAAGAAAACCCAACTTCAGAATGGCTACGCATTGCCCCGCCGGGTGGGACGTTGACACGGACTGGCGCCGAACGCCGGGTTCCGTCCCCGTATCTGGTGACATCGCCATTCAAGGGGGGGGGGGACCTCGCTACCAAGAAAAAATGTCTTGTGTGGGGAAAAGAGGGGAAAATGGGAAGAGATTCCACTCATCGGGACCGGCCGCCTCCGGCGCCATCTCTAGAGGAGGGAAAAGGGGTTTTTAAAAGACCCGAAGTGGGGCCCCATTTCACCGAAAAAAAAAAAAAGGAAGGTAAACTCGGGCTGCGTGTTGAAGGGGGTGTCGCCTTGGAGCCGCGGATACATTAGGGGGGGGGGACTTTGGGATCTCTCCTCGCCGGCGGGGGAAGGAGAGAAAGTGCGGGAAGGCATCTGTTCAAAGGGGGGGGATAAGCAGACGTCAATTTTCAGATGGCTGCAAAGGTGACGGTACTTGGGGTCCAGGGAGGGGGCCCCCGCATACTTGCAATGAGTTTAGAAGGCCAAGCAACTAGGAAAAGCTTTGGTGGGGACGAGCCGTGGGGATTCACGAAGACAAGTTTGGGCGAGCCGTGCTGCAAACGAGCGCAACCTTTAGGACCAGCGGCACTCGGGTCAAAAAATCTGCAGCCGAGAAACACATCTTCGCGGGCAAAAACCAAACGGAGGGCGCATCCGCGACTTGAATCATAGAAAAGGGAAGACGAGGAAAGGAAAGATTCCCATGTCGACCACAGGGAGGAAAAAAAAGTTAACTTCGCGAGCAAATCATGAAAAGGAATCGGACAGACGCCTCAGGACACTGCGATCGGAGATATTAGGGGAAAGAAAAGCTGGATTTTGGGACGTGTTACTCCAGAGGTATTTAAAAAATGGGGGAGGGGAACAACGCGCTCAGGTCAGACCTCACGTATTGGCAGGGAAAATTGTTCAAAAACCTGCCTCAGGGGGAGCACATAGCTCCGGCTTCGGAGGGGGGGGGAGCTTAAAAGGGGGGGCCGGCAGCATAGCCACGACTCGGAAAAACGAAAAAAAGGACCATCAAAAAGTGGGCCCTTCCGCAAACGGATGAGAGTGGAACCGAAGGGTTGCGTGAAATAATCAACCAAAACAAAGGGAAGGAAACAAGGGAAAAAACGCGGGGCGGGGCGTCGTCACGCCCAATGTCCATCAGCTTTCCCCCAACCTTGTGAAAAAAAGGAGGGGAAAAGCCGGGGGGTTATTTGGGTACTGGGGGGAGCGGGAAAAAGGGGACCACGCTCCTGCGAGACTGGTGGAGAGAAATCGACCGCGGAGCATCGCCGGCGTTTGAGGGAGAAAGTGGGGTCAAAGGCTTGCGCCGGGGACGACGGCCTGCAAGAGCCGCGCCCAGGACTGATTTGTGGCGTGTGGGAAAAAGGGACCCGGGAAGGGTGGGCGTTTACGCGGGAGAAAAAATTGACAGGTCCCAAACAAGCACCCTAAAAGGACAAGGCCGTCGTGGGGGGTACAAGAGAGGGAGGGGGGGGATGCCGTGCGAATCGTTGGGGACTGCCATCGCCTGAAAAAAAACAGTGCGCCGGGGGACGTCGCGTCCGCCCTTCGCGCGAAAGGAAAGGAGGGAAGGGAAGGTGGCCAGGAGGGGAGGGTATAGTACACTGATCTGGGCCGAAGGTGGCAAAAAAGTTTTCAAGAGTCGAGCGTGAGGGAAAGGGATTTGGAATTCCCAAAAGCACAGTTGACAAAGCCAGCATTGGGATAGCTCAGAGGTATCGAGCCATGTGGACCTTGCCTCTTGACGCCACTTACGCGGGAGCAGACCAGCGTCGAATTTCGAAAAGGGGGGGTGGGGGAGTCAAGTTTTCGCCGAACTAAAGGGAGAGGGGTAGGGGTTGCAGACGGTTGACGTTCGTTGGTGACGAAGTACGCGACAAACTCCCGTGCCAAAAAGGAAAAGATAAGTCACCAGACCGGGGACAGCAGGCCCTTTACACAATCGTGAAAAGAAGCAAAAGCGATATAACAAAGGCGGAGTCGGAAAAAAAAAAAAAACTCAGGGGGGGGGGAAGGACAGAGGGGGCACATGGGTTTTCGGAAGAATCGGGACCGGGACGGAGGGGGGTTCGATGAAAAAAAAGGGGGAGAATGTCCAGGCATGGTCAACCTCAAACCGCGTCCGCAGTGGCCCAAAAAGGGAAAGAGGGGGAGGACACTTTATCCACATAAAGAAAAGGTTGACTGCGGCCGATACTTTTCGAAAAACGTTGCTCGCACGCGAGTGCCGGCGCAGGAAAAAAAGAGCCCAAAATCCAAGAGACTGCAGTTAGTAACGGGAAAACCAGAAAGTAAGGCAGGAAAAAAGCCGGCCTCCGTCGCCGCGGGCTCCGTGCATACACGGTGCAAGAGCGCCACTCGAGAGCAGGGCAGTGGGGGAAAGGGGGGGGGAAAAAAGGGAAATGGGGGGGGAGTCCCGCAAGTCCCGTGCAAAACCTGGGGGGGTAAACGAGGGCCCCCCGTTGGCTGAAGGGAGAAAGCTACAGAGTGGCGCCGGGGAGGGAAGACGAGCAGAATTTGAGGGAACTTATCGGGACATGCAGGCGTGCAAAAAAAAAAGTAACCTTAGAACTTTCGTGTTGACTAAAGGGGGGGGGGAAAAAAAATTGAGGGGGGAACCACCTTTCCGAAGCCCTTCGCTTGGGGAAGGGGAAATAACTCGGGGATGAAGGTTTGGAAAAAAAAAAAAAAAAAAGTATTGATAGTTAGCCACGGAAACGGCTTACCGTCAACGGGTTTCAAAGGCATAAGCCGTCATTCATGCCGCCATCAAAAACTGGGGAAGGGTCCCAGGATGACGAAACAACAGGCCCGCCAGGGGGAAAATCACCAGGCGAAAATCGGATCAGCCAACAACAACAAACGGAGAAAAGAGAGATAACCATAGGGAAAGGAATGAATCCCCGATCGCAGGGGGCCTGTGTTTGGTCACGCCTGGGAAAAAGGAAGGGAAAAAGAAGACCCAACCCCCTATGAAAAATGAAGGAACCCATCGCGAACGGCACGCGAAAAAGGGGAAAGTAATCCGTTTAAGAAGGGATTCATATAAAGGGGCTAAGGAATGTCGTAGACTCTGGTTACGCCCAAAACGAAAAAAACGAAAGATCTCGAAATGGTGGGGGTTTCAACCCCAATGAAAAATCAAATAAGTGGGAAGGGGGCGGTAGGAAAGACGGTAAGGTGCTCTATCCTGCAAACTTCCCGATACATTCATGTCCAAAAAAAACTGCGGTCGCCGACGGACCTCTATTACTCTGTTAGTTGTAGCGGCTATCAGCAGGGGGAAAAAACCCTGAAAACAAAGAGTTTGGAAAGTTTCGTTGACACGCCTTAAGGTGGACCAAAAAAAACATGAAGACAGACAATTTTGCACACAAGCCTCTCGAGCGAATCACCGTGGCGGTGGATGCGCGACGGAAAGCAGGCGAACCGGAATACTCAAGTAAAAGCCTGCAAGGGTTTAGGGAAAAGGGGCGCGCAATGGCCCGAAAAGCAGATCAGACTCTTGGGCGAAAAGGGGGTCGGAAGGGGCAGGTCATGAGGGGCCACTAAAAGATATCGCGGGGGGGGAGCGCAAAAACCCCGTCAGGTCCCGAAGAATGCTCGAAAAAGGGGGAAGGGAAGACGTTGGGAATATTCCGCCCCGCAGAAGGAAGGGGGGCAAAAGTCCGAAGCGCCGACTTTATTCGCTGGAGGGGGGGGGGAAGACCCACATGCATGAAGAATTGGTCGACCACCTGAAGTTTCAAAA
>Ga0179593_1623464_pt1 | contig 18594 bp, 14 predicted proteins | sample CZODoug2_1_08_16_FD_185931 | JGI IMG/M metagenome (GOLD analysis project Ga0179593, IMG submission 185931) | Vadose zone soil fungal communities from Angelo Coast Range Reserve, California, USA - CZODoug2_1_08_16fungal (PacBio error correction) | ecosystem: Environmental > Terrestrial > Soil >...
TAAGCCAAGAGGAGGGGGCGAGAGAAGAAATGAGGGGGGGAAGGACGTCTGTTTCCTACGGCAACGGTACGCTCACGCGCGACCAGACTTGAAGGGGGAAACAAAAAGTAAAGTTCGTCGCAACAGAGCACCTTTGTTTTGCATGAGCTGGAGAAGAACCAAACGCTCAGGGGAAAGGATGTACCAGTATGGGGTAAAAGAAAAGAGAATCAATGACTAGGACGCACGGGAAGACACTTTGACATCTCGTTAAGAATGCAGCGGGAAAAGGAGATGGGGGGGAAGATGTCACCTTCGCACCCGACTACGCAGGTCTCGCAACTGCTCAACCCACCCTAATAGTTTCTTCAAAAAAGGGGGAGAAAACAGACAATAGGCTAAAAAGCGAAAAAGGAAGTCAAGTAATCTCCTCCGTAGGAACGAGAAGGAGAAGAGGTGAACGAAGGAAGACGCTCTAGGTGGCGCGAAGTGCGAAGAAAGCTGGGTAAGAAGCCAGAAAAAGACGAGATCTAGAGAGACGGCCCTTCGCAAGAGCCCGGAGATCGAATCAAGGGTAGCAAGAACGTCAGTTTGTTACTGGAAACGGAAGGAAAACGATTTAATTGACTTAAGGAGATACGGCGAAGGGAGCGTGGGTCGGGAGGGGGCCATATACGGATAATCAAGCGTCGGGAAAGAAGAGCAAGGGGGAGATTATCGACGCGTTCGGCCGTATTCTAACGACCGATGAAGAATCCGTTCGAGCCAGGGAAAAAAATCGCTTCGAGAGGGGATGTCACCATCGGCGGCTTCCATACAAAAAATACGTTGGTATATAGAGGGAAAAAAGAAGCACGGACGTTCCCCTTACTAACCGACAGAACTATAAACGGATGAAAGGTTAACACTTTCAGCGCTTGCTCGGAGTAAGCAAACGTAAAACGGAGGCAGAAGAACTCTCAATACTAGGAAAAATACTAGAAATCCCTCCAAACGGCGGTTGCAATATAATATGGTCGCATTTCCGAACTGCGCACGCCAGCAGGCCATATCGACTATAGAGCCGAGTATCAGGTACGAGAAAAATCACGCAGGTAATTTATGAAAAAAGGGGGCTTTTGGAGGATAAAAGGGGGAGAGTGGTAAGCGGTAAGGGCTGGTAGATATACTGATTTTTAAGGGTCGACGGGGCCTTATTGGGGAAAACCATCGCTGTTATGAACAGCAGGGAGAACAAAAAAAAGCCCTGTGCTGTAAGCCAAGGGTTCACAAAAATCCATAAGGAGCCATCAGGCTGACGAAGACACAAAAGCAATGGAAAGACTCTCTCCCAATGAAAAAAGGGGGGAAGGACTCTATTGGAAGAAGGGGTCATAAGGAAGCTTCGACTTTCCGTGTTACACGGGAGCCATCGCACACGGCGCAGGGGGTGTGGGGTGGAAAGCGGAGATGGTGGAGAGGAGGAAAAGAGGGGGACTTTCCATACCTAAGAAAGGATCGCGTAAGCTAAAAAAAGAACAAAGGATGCATGGCCAAAATGGTGGACGCAGAATCACGCTCGCTGGGCGTTGACGCGTTTTTTGTGGGAAAAGCAGACTATTTCTAAGAAGGGAAAAGTGGCTTCGAGGGGAGGGGAACTGGAAATGTTTTTCTAAGGTTGCCCTAGTCAACAATCAGAATGGCGAAAAAAATGGGACTAGGAATTTCTCATTCTCTCTCTTAAGGGAAGTGGGTTGAAAAGAGAGCCCAGGGGATAGAGTTGAACATCAACCAATGCCTCGGGGCGTGATGGGGGGAACCTAAAGCGGGCGCGAGCGGTGTTACATAGAAGGGGGAAAAAAGTGGGAACAAATAAGGCACCTTTGTTCGGGCAAAGGGGCGAGGGAAAAAAAAAGTCCAGCCAATCCGAAGAGGGTGACCCTCTTTACTTCCGTTGTTAAAAAGAAAAAAGGAGAGATGCACAGTGAAGGTAAAAACCTGAAAATCGGGCTCATGCACTACAGAATGAACGCATTAATTGTCCTGCGAAGAATGGGGAACAAGGAGACGAAGAAAATATCGACACAACAAAACTTATTATGGGGGAATATAGTGCTTCTCAGCTGCCTTGTTAAAGGGAGTCGAGCTAAAAAGGGTGAAGACGTTCATTCGTTAGCCTGAACACAGTGCTCAAGCGGTGTGGCACGAGTCGGCCAAAACGGCCGCGAAAGGACCCGAACGGAAGGTCAAACTCATCTTGAGAAGAGAGCGACTTTTTCTTAACAGCAGCGGAGAAAGGAACAATGTCGGGAAAAAGGGTTTGGCGGCAATTCTAAAATGACACAGGAAGATCTCAAACCGGAGGGGTCTACGCGGAACCAAACATCATCAGAGAGATCTGGGGGAATATCATACAAGAGGAAAGGTCTAAAACCGCAACTTGGAGCCGGGACATCAACCGGCAACTGCGATTTCGCCATCCAAGGAGGCGCCTTGTGGACAAGAATCAACGAGGACACCACTTCAAAAAAAAAGAGATGATAGGGTCCAGTTCCTTTCTCGCCGCGGTCTGCGACCAAGAAAACAAAGTTCTCGTATGCGTATAGTGGCTCGCGTCCAAGGAAGGCCGAAGCAGGAGATTCCGCATGGGGAGAGGAAAAAAGGTAGGCTTGGGACCACGAGTAACAAAACAAGCTCGGAAAACCTAAGAAAAAACCAGAACACATGAGATGTCCACCGGGAAAAGGAAAAAAGGACGGAGTCTCAAAAAGAAAACGCATAATCTAATCACTGGACTGGGTCTCAATCTAGGTGGAAGACAGGCACCGTTCGTCAGCATGATTCCCCTGAACATGGGGAGGGGGGGAACCTATTCGTACACCAATGCTAGGGAGGAAAGTGGGAAAACATCACGATTGTGGTGGCAAAGGATCCAAATTCGCAAAAAAGGCGATTAATCGCATCAGCGCGGAAAACTCCCAGAACAACCCCTTAGCTTCAAAAAAGAGAAAAAAACATCCTTCCAAAAGAGACTTCCCCAGGACGGAGAAATGAGGGCGACAAAACCACGCGCGAGGAGAAGTGGACCTTAAAAGGGGGGCAAGTTGAATTTATACCCCGAGAACCAGAGTTTAATCGGGGGAGGGGCTATCGCCTAGTTGGGTAGGTAGGCGCGTCTCAAAGGGCAGGGACGGAGGGGGGGAATCTACAAGCTTGACGGGATGATCGAAAATAGGACTTTCCTCGCCGGCGCTTTCGGAATCCGTGACTTCAGCGTTAGACCGGACTTGAATCGCCAACGATTGTTGGAGTGTCTGCGGAAGCCGCGGAGGGACATCAAAAAGAATAAACGGACTGCGCAAAAGCTAGGACAACAAAATATCTTCCAGGGGAGTCAAGGAAGTCTGATCCCCGCTCAAGATCTCGCAAGGACAGCCGGCGATATCGATACGGGAAAAAAAGACAATGAGTCTTCAGAAGGGACCACTAATGTCTTTCGTATGTCCCAAAAACAAAAGGGAGATACCACCTAGGGAAAAATAGCTCGACTCAGTACCCAGGGGGAAGGTGAGTTTCGATAGGGCGTAAGCGCAGAGAAAAGAGAAGAAAATAGAAGCGGCGAGAAAGGTGAGCAGGCACTCAGAAAATGAAGCCCCCTTGAAGGGACAAGGCTCTTGGCACCGAACGCGAGCGTTGGGAACGGGTGACGGGCACTCCTGCTTTAGCAGAAAATGTTAATAAGGCTAGGGGGGGGTAAGGAGCAGATTCGGCCTTCGTGGGGCGCAAATTTGACTCAGCGACATTCACCCGACGTGAAAAAGGGTGGAGATGTCAAATTCCCGCGCCGGGAAGGGGAAAGCTGCCCATTACGAACTCATGGCACTGCGGGAGGTTAGGGTTTTTCGAAAATACTTGAAAAATCTGCGATATCGAGAAAGGGAAGAGGAGAAAGAAAGACTAGGGATTGGCTACAGGTAATGGTTCTCCCGCAGCCTAACTCCTGGAGGGTGACGCAGGGTAATTCCCTTGTAGCCGCGAGAAGACCTTCCCGTCGCGTTCTCAGCTCCGGACAAAATCAAGCTTCTAATGCCAACGCGAAAGTATAACTCATCAAAAACAAAAACGGGAGAGAAACTACTATATCGGATTTAGAAGAAGCGGGAGTTTGATAAGCCTTCGATTGGGGGGACGATCGATGGGGGGGGGGGGTTTGGGAAGACACGCTGGGAAACAATTACTCTCCACGCTAAGAAAAAAAATCCCAATATCTTCACTAAGCAAGGAAGGTCGGCAGGAACAGTCCGAACCTGGTTCGCAATCGATGGGGTCTTTTCAACGTCAGAGCCTCGATGAAGGTATTTGGTAAACCAACGCCCGCGAGACAATGTTAGGCGTGACAGGAAGACTTTGACATTATCGCGACAAAATCCGGGCTTTGGGGACGAACCGGGGGGGGAAATCACCGACACCCGTCGCAGGTCAGGGAGATGGACTAGAAAATCTTCACCTGGTCTAACGCTAGATGTGATAGCCCGAGAAAGACAAGTAAGCTGGCGAAAGCGGTTTTCTCTTCGCAGAGGAAGGGACTGAAAAGCCTCTAAAGAGGGGACAAGAAGAAGTCCGGGTCAACAACCGAGTGTGAAAATAGCGACTACGAATGGAAAAGACCTTGCCAGGAAAGCTTCCTTCTAGCTAGGGAAAGGTACCTTCGAGTTTGTTTATTGGAGAAAGAAGAAGAGGGAAGGGGGGAACATTATAAAAGCATTGCGGATCAACAGATGAAATCATACGATACAGGCGGCGAGAAGGAGGGAAGAGAGAGAGCGTTCTGAGGGGAGGGTCTAGAAACAAACGATGCTCCGTGCGTAAGCGGTACTGGGAAGGAAGAGTATATTTTGGAAAGAGGAGGGGGGCAGATACATTCAAAGCATAATGGAAGTCAATCGGGGGGATTAACAGCGCAAGACTCCTCCGGATTCGAAAAGGGAAGGTGCTGAATATAACGCATTCCATTAGACAGGGAGAGGCGCAGACTCACCAAGACTAGGAATAACCGCAGGGGAAATCATACGACCCCCTCGGCAGGAAAAAGGACTATTGGGAAAAAAAAGAGGGAATTCACGCCGAGGTGGTCGACATTCAGAGAACAAAAAAGCGCATATAAGGAGCGGAAATGTCAATGACGAGCGTCATCATGTATCCTGCGTGTGAAGTACGAAAGGGGCAGGTTTCGGGGGAAAGACTTGAAAAAAGGGAATTACGGTAATGTCCGCGCGTGCCTATTATGAAGGGTGGTTTCGCATGTGAAAAACAAAAATCGATACATTTACACCCTCCAAGAAGAAGGCTAGGTCTTCCAATCCACAAGGGGAAAAGAGAGCAAGGGATGCGGAAGAAAGTGAAAAAGGGGGACCATCGCGCTCGCCCTGGAAAAGGGGTGGGGGGGACAAAAGGCTCGTACGAAGACTATCGGAACGTCACGTTCTTCCAACGGGCGCAAGGTTACGCGGCTCTGGGGTGAGGGAAAGGTCCGTGGGGGGAGATATAGGGGCCGGTCGTCTGCGAAACCATCGCGCCAGGAAAAATCGAGCATCTCTTGAGGCTAAAAGGGGGTAACAGAAGAAACGCACACCGACGATCCGCATAAAGGAACAGACACGGGCTGCAAACAAATCTTTGGGTTGTACACATGATCTACTGAAAAAAAGCAACTTTCTTTCGAGGGGGGGGGGGGAAGGCTGTGTGCGAAACGGGTGGAGGGCATAGTTCCCGCAGAGGAGGGGGGCGAAATGGGACGAAAAAAGGCAAGTTGAGCGCAGCAGACGCTTGACCGCATTGGTCAAGGACACCTGTATGAATTTTCATCCAAAAAAGAAAAAGATTGGGGAAGGGAGTTTGGGAAAAAACGGGAAAAGACCGGCTTGCGCAGGCGCTTGGTAGGAGGTGCATCAAAGAACCATCAAGAAGGCGAAATTGAGGTACGAACGCGCGTGACGTCGTCCAAAGTGCCGCCTTCCGCTCCTCTGAGTTTGAAAAAGAGGAGGAAAGGAGGTAAAAAGCGAAGAGAGGAGAAGCCTGTGAACAAACAAATGCTGAAAAGAGGGGGAGCATTAAGCGGAGCCAGGCCCGCGAGAACGCAACCAGTTTCCTCGGAAAAAAACGCAGGAAAAGCAAAAAACCCAAAACAAAAAAGGGAGAGGAATACAGTGCGACAAGGAGAGGTGACTTCAAAGACCTTCTCGCGTTTCTCGCGCCCACGGGAAAGGCGTTCATTCAGTTGGTAAAGGGCTCCACAATGGGGGGGAAAACGTCCAATCTATCAGAGTCCGATGATCGAAATCCCGTCGCCGGACAGCGAACAAAAAAAAAATTACGAACGGTCGAGGAAAGTGGGACGACCTCACTGGGACAGAAAGAACCTTAACAAGGGAAGGTTGGTGGGCGGCAAGGATAAAAGAATGCAACACAGACGAGAAGATCAGCCCGCCCAAGCCGAGGAATCCCGGGGCACATCAACGCCAATCTTTGTCGAGGGCAGGGATGAAATCAAACAGGTAAAAGAAAAGGCCTCAACTTTCCAGGAATGGAGACAGTCCACCGAAAAAAGAAAAAGGGGGGATGTAAATACCCAGCTAATTTCCTTCTTGGCACGAAAGGGGAAAGACCAACAGCACGTCAGAATTCACAACGAAAATGATTTCACAAAAAAAGGAAGGGCTGCGAAACAAAGTTGCTGACAAGAACGTGGGCGTATGGCTGTTTAGCCCGCGGAAAGGCTGCCAGGCCCGGGCGTCAGCCTGCGATTTTGAGAGGGAAAAAGGGGGCAGGAGTGAAAACGATGAAAGGAAAGATTCTCAACCACGGTCTCCCTCGCGGAAAAAAGAAAAAAATAAAAAGAAGCGGAAAAAAAGGAATTAGGAAGACAACGGGGACAAAACTGAGTCCTTTCTGACCCTCAAGGGCATATATCCAAAAATGTTTCGAAGAGGAGTCTATTCAAGTGCTGTTGAGTCGTCAGAAAAGGAAAAAGGGGTTGGGACGGAAAGACACGGGCGGGGAGGGGAGAACAGACCTCAAGCAGTTTTGTGTCCATTAACCAGACGAGAGGAAGGAATGCACGAGGAATCAGTCACAATTCCCAACCCTCACTTAACAGGGAAAAAAAGGAAGAACCGCAGCAAAAGAGCAATGGACGTAAACCAACAAGGGAGGAGATGCGGTCGTCATGCCCCGGAAAGAAGAGGATATAGGCAAAGGTTTGGAGAGGTGGAATGTAGACCACCGAGAAAGGGACAGAGGGGAAAGAATGGGTTGTGCCGATAGCCAAGGGGGGAAGGTGAAACGAGTTCTCTTATCAGATTTCCGGACATTGCGTTTGACAAGCTTCCGCGAGGAAGGGCCTAAACTGCGTAGCCTTGCAAGCGCAAAAGGAGATCAGGATCAGTAGGTAACTCGTATACCGGAGAGGTAGTTAATCCCCGACCCGGGGGGGAATACAACGGAAGTGAAAATGTAGGGAGAAACTCAGAATGGGAAATCAAACGAACTTGCTGAAAAGAGCGGCATATAGGTCGTTTTTTGGGGGCATCGCTGAGAAGACAGGTCGATAATCGACGCCGCATCTTCTTCCTCCTACGCATGGAGAGCCAGGAGAGCGAGAGAAGGGAGAAGGAGGCGTCCGCCATGCAGTCCAGAGTCTTCGTACCAAGCTACGGGGCTGCTGCTCCCAACCATTAGCTCAGGTCACTTGCCTGGCAACGTTAGAGCAGGGGGCGGAAAGTCCGAAAAAATGCACAAAGCGTGGGCCTCAAGGACGTTTCGCTCATAAACTCTTGAAGATGCTTAAGGTCCGGCGGAGAGAGAATTGAGCAAAAGGCCTCGATCGATTGGGTGAAGGGGAGAAGCGAAGCCATCTGTGTTAACCCAGTACGGATGGGTGGAGGGGTCTAAATGAGAATTCAGGGGGATCGTGACAATCTCACAGAGGGGAAGGATCACACAGGGAACAGAAATGTCAAAGGGAAGCTCGGGGCACGCAATATCATCCCCAGGAGGGAGAGGGGGAGCCGACTGGCAATGCTCTCGGAAAAGGGGAGACGAAGAAACACAATTTACCAATGAAGGAGGAACTAAGCTAAGTCCGGAAATGTATTAAGCCGACTGAAAGTTAGTAGCTGTAGAGGTTAAGAAAGACTGCTAACGGCGCAAAGCAAAGAGCGCCAAAATCTAAAGCCTTCTCAGAGCACGAAGAAGGGGGAGAAGTCAACTCTCAAATAGGGAGGGGAAAAGAGGATGATGGTAATATCAGGAGTGGCTATTGATAGCTTGGAATTGTCATCGATCGGTTGCGGCAAAGAAAAAGAAAACATAAGGGCTTCCCAATAAGCTGACATCACTACGGCGGCTGGGGGTACAAAGCCCCTCAGAGAAAATGGTCGTTTCTCCTGATACAAACGCTCTCACAGCGCATGGAGAATGGAAAGACCCTCGGAAAAAGAGGAAGTTCGGAAAGGGAAGGTGAGCCAATTCTCGGCCTGGGGAAAAGCGAGCGTAAAGGCAGGATAGCTGGCCGGGGGGAGGAGGGGTCAAGCGGAGCACTCTAATCTCCTTATAGGGGCATCTGCGAGGCAAAAAAATAGGAAGTTCGGGGGAAACTTGTCGAACTCTCAAAGGCGGCTCTCTCTCAGTAAGAAGGAGAAGGAGGGGAAGTATTAGGGATGTGCTCAATTCAGGAGGAAGGGAAGGGGAAGAAGAGAAAGAGAAAAGGGGAGGCGCGAGTCAGGGACCATATTGGGGGAAGTATAGATCATAGCGCATATCTACGCAAAAGAAACAACGAAGGAGAAAGGGGTCTAACGACGGGGGGGGTGGTGGAATCGCGAAAAAAGGGGAAACGGCGGGGAAGAAAATCAGTAGCGAGCATTTCGTCCTCGGCACATACAGAAGAAAGGCCATGTGCTCGAGAAAGATTGCGGCGCGATTTGACCTGAGCGGGAAACAAGACGAATGCATCAGAAGCCGGCGCTGGAAGCAGTTCATCGGATTGGGAAGAAGGGAAGACAGTCCTCCGACGATGAAAAAAAGAGAAACTGTTGGAATCGGTCAAGGAGGAAAAAACTGATAAAAGTGCATCCTGAACCGAAAAAAAACTGGCAAAGGAGAAGAAGTCAGCAAAAGGAAGGCAACGTCCCGCGGTCAGGGTCAATAGCAAAAAAAATCCGTCTCAATTAACGGGGAAAGGAGAAAATCGGAGAAACAGGAAAGATCAATTGCTTGCCTAGGGGGAATACATTGAAGACTATAAACAGCGCCATATCGACTGCTGAGGGAAAAGTTGGGAGAATGCGCGGTAATCGCCGTTGGGGGGTAGGTGGCGATCCGGTGTACTTGTTAAAGGGAAAGGGCGGGTGGGGAGGAAAAAGGAGCCGGGGAGCGTGCAATTTAAATCAAGGGATTCCCGAATGTGTTGATCTCAATCGAGGGAGCAAAAAAGGTAAAAACGCAGAAGGGGATAGAACTTAGGTCTTCCACAATCCAAATTTCACATGAGGGGAGGAAGAACGGTCAAAGAATGAAAAAGAAAACTATCACCAATGGGGGAAAGGAAAATGGTGGGGGAAGCTCGATTTATGCGGCGAGAGAAAAGGTACGCCTTGCAAGGGCTTCCAACTCCATCTCCGTTGGGAAAGCGAGATGGTTTGGGGTCAGGAACAGTTGTTGGAGAGAGTCGCTTAGCTCTTCCGACGACAGAAGGAGGAATGTAACGAAGAGACAAAAAACTGGAGCATTCCGAAGGGTGCGCAGAGCAAAGCTACGCAACGCCAGAAACTGGGGTGGGAAGCGAAAAAGAGGGGGTTGCATCCCGACTATGCGAGCGGAAAGGGACAAAAAAGGGAAGCTGTTGGTGAGAAGGCTATAGTGGGTCATGTGTACGGAAGAGGTGGGGACTCCCTTGATGTAGAAAGGGGAGAAATCATGGGAGTCCAGTCCCGGGGATGTCAAGGACGTCTCTCAATTTTAGGACATGTGAAAAAGAAAAAAAGTGGATTCAAAACCAGAGACGAAAATGTCTTTATGTTTGGGACAAAGACCGGATGGGAGTCGGGGGAGGGGGGCCCGAGCGGACAGCGTCGGGCCAGGCGAAACATTGTTACTGGAAGAGAAAGGTTAAGTCTTAAGAACAAAGGTCGAAAAAGAAAGAAAAAAAAGAGGAGGTGGGGTGACATCCTGGCGGAGAAGGGGTATGGCTCTAAGGCGATCTGACGAATGAAAAAAAATTTGAAAATCTAAAAATGTTCGCGATGAAACGCAGACCCACACCACCCACAGGGCGCAGAAAAAAAAAGGGAAAGGGGGTAGAAAGACGCTGTCGAAGCTCTACAAAAAAAACGGTATTATTAGGAAGAGAGAAATGAAGGCCAATGCGTCCTTTAGAAAGTGGCGCTCGTTCTGGAAAGTCGTGATTAAGGGGGAGAACAAGAGCAAGTTTAAAGAAGGTTTTTCATACGCAGAGGAAAAGCATATTCCTCGCAGGAAAGTAGAATACAGATTTCAAACGAAGAGAACTGGGGGGCGGCAAAAAGGGGTGGGTCTGGTGGACGAAACTAAGCCGTGAAAGGGGGAAAGAAATCGCTTTGTTAGGGCAATTAGTTGGAGATGCTCACCGGAAGAGGCATTCACAAAAGAAAAAGAAGAACACCGGAAGAAAGACCAAGATTTCGCAGGATAGTGGGGGGGAGAAAAAGATAAAGTTGAGAAAGGGGACAGGTTCACTTCTGCAACTGCGGAGAAAACCTGCATAGTTTACTGTCGCACCGATTCACGTTCTCAGTAGGACCTTTTAGGAAAATAGTCGAAAACATCACTAACCAATTAGAAAGCAAAAGGAGAGGGATTCCCATTGCCTGGCGAGGGGAAAGAAGTCCAGGACTCGAAGCCAAAATGTTGCACGAATTCCACCGCCCATTTTGCGTAGGGGGGGGGGGGGGGGGGGATTCGGGGAGGAGTGATCAACAAAAATGGATACAAAGCGGAGCTTCCTCCTCTATTAATAGCAAAAAGGGAGCTCCACAGAAAAGGATCTCCACCACGCGCCAAAAAACCAAAAAAAAAACGCTCAAAGGACACGATGGGGACGATAGATTCCCTAACCCAAGACAAGAAGAGAAAGGAAAACTGTTGGAGTCAAATCTGGGAGATGAGAGGAGGCCTAACGTTTCGTCGTTGGAGCTTTTCGTCTTAAGTTGGACCTCTGTACGATGTACATGAAATGGCAAACGGAAAAAGGTGCCTCGCTCGTCGGTCGAACCCGAGTCGAGCTGGGACCTGGGGGGAACGGGGTGGAGGGGTAATCGCTGTGGGGGCAAGAGAAAACTTATACCAGTGTCCGTGGAGGAGTGGGTCCGCGTCCGGATCACTACCGCCGGATCTCAGGCACACGTTCTAACGGTGAACTGAGTTTTTGTCGCAGCTTCACAGAAGGGCGATGCGGTCAAACCATGTCGGAAGTCTAAACCAAAGGTTAACCGCGCTGCGATCGACGTGAGACCAAAAACAGACAATAACTGGTGGGGCGGTCGAAAATCAACCAAGGGACAAAAGGATGATCACTCACGTTACGCTTGCATCGCCCGACGCTACGCCCTAAAAAAGGCATTGGTGCGCCGTCAGACTGAGGCAGGTGAGTCAAGGGACGAAAACAAGAAGAGTGACGCTACGCGAGGAAGAAAGGATGAGTGGTTGCTCGTGATATATGCCGAGCTGGGGGAGTGGGCAACCCAGTAGGAGAGGGTCGGGGACGTGCTACTCGCGTATGCAAAGACGCGAGGTGGCCTGACACAAAAGAATCGGGACCGAAACTTAATAACGGGTGAACGTGTTGTCGCGTGAAAGGACTGACACGTGCAGTTCTCTAACGGGACCCGCGGGCTGCAGACACAGGGAAGCTCGCGATCGTGAGGTACGGCTGGTAAATCAGCGGACCTGGCAACGTAAGACCAGGCAGCTATCGGAAATCACAATGGTGGCCATAAGGGGTCGACACTAATACTACATGACAAGGAAGCGGTGTCTGCATGAGCCGGAGAGACGCGGGACGTCCACGACGGGGAATCAAAAATACATTGATAGAACGAGTTGCAAGATGGGTCTACCAACACGGGGTCGCGCCGCACAGGTGAAGGGATTCCTCTCGCTACGCGGACGGTAGCATCTACAGGAGGCATGGGGTGGGGGTAGTTGTCGATGCGATCGAACCACCACGTCGTGGCTCGATAGTCTCGAGGGCCGTCAATGCCTGTATAAGCGGTAGGCGTCGTGCTTAGGTAGGAAGAACAACACAGCGGGCAGAAGGTCTCTCTGGGAGGAGTGGTCAGGGGTGTACTAGTCAGATAATCGCGACTGGGGCGATTAGGAGACTATCATGGATGGCCAGTGTCGATACTACAAACGGGTCGTATTCGTCCGACAAGTCCACAACTCAAACGTGACCTGGGTCATAACCTGCTCTCTTCCTCCTGAACACTGAGTCAATCAGTGAGCGAGGTTAAAAAGAGAAGCGGCTAGCCAGATAAGTCGTAGCGCTATGATCCAAATAACGGAACGGACGCTTACACGACAACATCGCCGATATGAAATGAGGATTGAATCGAAAGGGACACGGGTTGAGAAAGGTGATCAGACGAACCTATCGCCCGTGAGAGGGAACAAGTGGAGGCTGGGCTTAAAGGGGGACATTTCGCTGTAGACTCTGGCAAAAGATTGCAGTTCGCAACATGTGACGGGTGTAAAAATACGTGCCCCTATGGCGAGATTCAATAAAGCTACGTGAACTTGCTAGAGCCAAGGATTGGATAGGGGGTTACGACCACCGGGGGAAAAAGTATCACAAGACACGTCCGTTTCAAGGAAGAAACGACAAATAAAACGAAGGTTATGGCTCACAGCCCGGAGGAGGAGAATAAGTGAGGTCCTCCACCACGTCGAGATTGAAGTCTGGAATCTCTGGGCCTGCATCTGTGTGGGAAAACATTAGTGCCCAATAGAATGGGAACATATCGATCGCCCATGATATCAGACAGCATGTAGATCTAGACCGAATCGTGCTAGTGGCAGAGCCAGTAGATCTAAATTAAATTCGGGGAGGAGTGAGGGAAGGACATCGGCCCGAGCGGGACGCGACGTAGAGACGACCGAGGGCAGCATCCACCGCCTGAATCACGTAGAGTGAGTGTAGTGTGCACGGTCGGGAGTGCTCTGCAGATTAAGGCATGCGTCGGTCGTGTTCACAAGAGAGGCAAAAAGAGAACGCAATTCACCCGAAATCGACAGAAACGACTGAAAAAAAGGAACACAACGCGTGGGGGTACGATACAAAATCACACTAGAGAGAAAATAAAAAACAAAGCGAAACTGCGAGGTGTCAATGCAGAAGGTAGTGACTTCTTCCGAGAGCCGCAGTCAACGCGGACAAGTACCGTCGATGGCCGCCGACGAGCCTGGCGTACAGTCAGAAAGAAAGGGGGCTGAACAGGCCGGCCGACTAACCTATTGGGTGGGAACCAGACGGGCTATGTCCAGCACGAAGGGACTATAAGGCGGCAAGGAGGGCTCAGCGGAAAGGCATACATAGTGAGCAGAGCCTCGAAAAAATAGTCACAGCTAACACTACCGGGGAAAGCAAAAACGACATACGAAGCGCAGAAAGAGGTGAACACGATGACAGGTAAGGGGAAGAAAAGGCCCACCGCCGAACGAGAGTGGATTGCCACAGTCCAGTCACTATCATGAAAAAGATACGACGTGTACGGATGAAGGGAAGGTGCGGCACCTAGCATACATCCAGGGGCAATGAAAGTGTCAACCCAGAATAATGCGCTCTAGGGTCGGCAAACACGCAAAGAACACTATCACCAAAAGAGATTATCATACACGAGAAGACCTGCAAAGTCCATGCAATGGGTAACCGTTCAAAAACAGGAGGAAGGAAGGAAATTTTATCGCGCCAGACGACGGTCAGAAAAGGAAGTTGAGACATCTCACGGAGGACGCCTAGCGTGGTACACTCGAAGCTTAATGGCAAAATGGGGGGTAGGCCTGCTGCAGAATATCGCCGATTTGGGAGGGGAAAGGACATGGGGAACCGGGGGCCAGACCAACGATCGCCCTCGGAAATTTAGGGTTCATGATGGTGAAGACACGCTGCGAGAAAATCAGAGTAACGGAGCTGCAGAACTGGGGTCAACTAAGAAAGCCAGAACCGCACTGGAGATAGACGCGCACGCCACCTACGGCAAGGCAGAAGTTGGTGGAAAAAGGAGAGATGGGAAAACAATGGGGGCGTATGGGCAAACACTGTTGGATAACGAGAGCCCGAAACATTCTTCTAAAGAGTGCTGCAGAGGGGAGAAATAGATACCAAAGAGGGCATAGTAAACCCCAGTTTACCCCTAGTGGGAGAAGGACAGGCTGGCTGATGGCTCCCAATACAATCAATGGGAGGTAGACGTTCCGTCAACATCAAGAAAGATGCCAATATCTTAATTGAGGAGAAGCACCTTAAGTTAGTTCCGTCAGTCGCAGTTCCGGTGTGGTGGAAAGGCGGATGGGACGGCAACGTGGCGACTGTGAACAGAGGGCACCGCCATCGCCTGTCTATTTAAATGAATACCATTTAGATGTAAATAAAAGGGGAAATTGCCTCAGGAGATGAAATAGTAACAGTGCTGAAAAGGGGGGGAGAAAGACCAACCAGCCGGCGCAGGGACCGAACCCGCTGGCATTGCATATTCAAGTAACTTGAATAAGGCGAAATCACGAAGCCTGGACAAAAAGGGCCTGCAAAAATAAAGACTTGGTCCGACAGGGCGGCAACCAGGCGGGCGAATAAGGGGGTATGGAAGGGGAGGGGTGACGAGGGTCTACACAACGGGCTAAAATCAGGAAAGAGCGCGGGACACAAAGCGCTGCTAGTCCACGAATAAAGGTAGGTAGCGTAGAGCAAGGGATGGAGAAATTCGTAGAAGGTGGGAGGGGGAACATGACCAAACAACATTTAAATCGAGCAGAAAGTCAGGGGAATGTTGAGGCGTAAAACAGCCGGAGTACTTCAGGGAGTGGGAGGTTTTCGGGCACAGGAGAAGGGGACAAAGTGCAAGCCGGTGCGAGGAAGTCTCCTGGAGTCACGTGGCGTAGGGGGCTGGAAAGCAGTGGGTGAACAACAAAAATTCCGAGAGGGCAGAGAAAAGAGAGAGATAGCAGGAAAAATTTTCATGGACTATCCACCGTAGAGGGAAGCAGAAGGATGGACTTTGGAACCAAAAGGCATAGACTGCGTGATAAAGAAGAAGCACGACCTGCGCTCCCTCTGGTTTTGCTGGGGCGCGAAAGAAAGAAAAAGAAGCAAGGGGGGTGAACAGGAGAAACAGCCCGACCGTTGACAAAGAGGGGAACCTATCTCCTACTAAACACATGGATCGCTCATGGTGGGCATGGTGCAAGGCCGCCACAGGTGCGCAGTCATACGTGGGCCTTGAGCTTGAACCAAACAAAGAAAAAAGATTAAACTGACAAGTTCTTCCAAGAGAACTCTTGGACTACACGGCTCGTCTCGGGTGAAGGGGGGGGGTGGGGGTTATGAAAAGGACAGGGGCGACAGGGATTGGTGGCCACCTGCGACCCTACCCGCTGGGAAAGATATGACCATCGCTGCCTCCAGCTAAAGCGCGGCCGGAACAGGAGAAAAAAAGGGGCCCAAGGCGCCGAGAGCGCTTTTCCTGAACTCTGGATAAAGAAGCTTGACCGCGAAACAAACAAAAAAAGAGGGCACGGCTGTGGAAGTACATGTCGGTGGGGATGAGGTAAACCACTTGGGGGGGCGTACGCGCACCAGTCGGAGGCTTCTAACTTCAACTAGCGTAACATTTCCAAATGGATAGGAAAAGAAGAGAAATTGTAGGCTGCGTGAGGGAAAGTTCGTCCTGCGGTACCCCTCACGTCAGTGTGAGAGCGAGGGGGTAATAAGGGGCGCAACAGGGACGTGGTATGGGGGGATAGCCCTGGGGTCTAAACGAACCACAGGAAAAAGTGCGCGTGGGGGGAATACATCTGTACAAACCGGTTTGGAGACCAGCGGGAAGAGTCACGCTCAGGTTGGGAAAACAAGTCAGGAGAGAAAATGTATGAGGTTGGCAATCGAGAAAGAATTGGAGGCGGGATGGGATAAGACTCAAAATCCTTGGCGCTCAAAGAGGAACCGTCTGTATCTCCGGGTGCCATCCACAAGAAAGTGAGGAGAAAAGGGAAACATTGAGGGAGAGTGAAGGGGCGCACGAGAGAAGGAACCCTTCACGGAGAGGAGGAGTTGAAAAAGGTACGGCGAAGGGATTTCGACGAGGGGAAAAAAAAAGACGACCGAAAAAAACACTGAGGAAACTAGTTCAGCTACAAGCATCCGCATTGGAAGGAGAAGAAGCGACCTTCCTGAATGAGAGAAAGGCTCAGAAAAAAAAGGGGGAGGGGAAAAGGGAGAGAGCGGATGTCGCATCTCCTTGTTTTAAACAGAAAAAGACAGCCCAAACAGTAGGGAGGAACCATGGCCCGATTTCAAGGGGGAAACGAAAAAAGATAGAAGTCGCGCGAAGAAGTCGTACAGGAATGGAAAAAGAAAGATTCGCGGAAACAGTTGCGGGAGACTGGGGGGAGAAAGACTCTAGGAGGGCGAACAGAAACAGTCAAGGAGTTTGGGAAGGAGGAACGGAGAAAGGGGCTCTACACCTGGGAAGAAAATGAAATTCAGGGGATCTAAGAGAGGGCGTGGTCTCAGGGAAAAATCACTCCAAACGTGCCGAGTCGTTTGAGAGAGGATACTGGGGACTTAAAAAACAGGGCGCGCGCAGGGAGAAAAGCAACCGGTCCTGCATACACGGAAGGGAAAAAAGGGGAACACATTAGGAAGGGGCTTCATCAAGAGGGGGGAGAAAAAAAAAGAAGTCCCTTCGCTTAGGAGATTTCCCATCTGGAAAGCTCCATATTCGGGAGGGCTAAAAATGAGTTCGAGAAAGAACGCCAGTCTTAGTTGGTTGCTGCTCTGCCCCATTCGAAATAATCAGTGTATGACTTGAGAACGGAGAGAGAAGAGATGGGACATATCCTGCCAGAGAATAGAAAAAAAAAAAATCCGGAGAAACCCAACAACAAAACTCCAGGCAAATGCGATTGCTCCGTGGAATCAGAAAATGGGACGATATCACAGACGAAATGACAAAAGGGTCTCACTCTGGAGGAAGGCCGAGGTAAAATTGCTTTTAGTTAAAAGAAGAGATTCCTAAAACATTGTGAATTGTGAAGAATGTCGTACAGCCACTGGGCGGTGCGGAAGAAGAAGGGGGTCAAGTCACAATAATAAAGAAGGCGGAGGAATTAAAGAAAACGGCGCACAGTCTAACCAAGTCCAACCAAAGAGCTTCAATCCCCGCCGCTTCCCGCCCTATAGCAACCGGAGGAAGTTAAAAATCAAGGTTGCGCCGCAATACCCATACCGAAAAAAAAAAATGAGAATGCCTGGCTCTGGTGCCATTCAATGGGGAAAAATCGGGAAAAGGCATCTGGGAGTTGGAGGGGCCGAGGGGGTCTTATAAGAGAGATGGGAAAGTGACGACTCTTTTAGGGTGGATGGCATCGGTCTGGGAGAGCAGTCTCATTTCTCGTAGAAAAAAGGGTTCAGCTCCCGGCGGGCTTCATTTTCAAGGAGAAGCGTAGGTAGCCGTCTTCCAGAGACCAATTACCGATGTGAAACATTAGATGGGAGGAGGGGGCGGAACCGCCGAAAAATCAAAATATGCTAAGGGTAATGGTCTGTCCCGCGCAGGCACGTAGTCAGGTTCCTCTAGACTCCTCCAAACGAGGCGAATCTTCGCGAAAGAGAACTCCCAAAAGGAAGGATTCTTATCTGTCTATACTTAAAAAAAAGTGAGGAAAAGTAGGGCCATTTCACACCACTCCATCGGAATGAGAAGAAAGGCGAACAAAAGAGGGACGGGAAAAGTTGCGAACAGTAGAGAGAAGGGAAAAGGAGGGGGAATAAACTCTGGCGCATTCTATAGTAGAAGAGAAAAGATTTCAAAAAAAAATTAAGCCGTTCTGCATCAACTCTTAGAGAAGAAAAGAAAAAATCGCACCTACGCGAATGGGTGAAAGCCAAGGTTCCCAGAAATGGAAAGGGAAACGGTAAGGGCAAGCAGAGGGGAGAACCGGGTCGCCAAAGGGCAACAAGTCATTGGTGTTGAGAGAAAAAAGGAGAGAATCGCGAGAGTGCGGGTTGACAATCTCACCAAGGGACGTAAAGGCCCAAGGGCAGGTGTCAAAAGGGCCGCCCGCTAAAGGCGAGGAATGGGAAGAGGAGGGAAGGTATTTCTGGTCATGAAGAAAGAGGGGGAAGAAGCGCGGAGAGCGCTTCAAATACGTCGAACAGACCATACAGGGAAACAAGGTGCAAAGCCGCGTCCCTGCCTGAGCGGTATGGAGGACCGCTCGTGCGGGGGGAGAAAGAAAAAGTTGAGCGTAGTCCACTTTCCCTCTGGGGATCGCGCACAGACTCTGAGCTTCGAAAGAGAACAACGAAGGGGGCAACAAAACACT
>Ga0179593_1263885_pt1 | contig 18593 bp, 20 predicted proteins | sample CZODoug2_1_08_16_FD_185931 | JGI IMG/M metagenome (GOLD analysis project Ga0179593, IMG submission 185931) | Vadose zone soil fungal communities from Angelo Coast Range Reserve, California, USA - CZODoug2_1_08_16fungal (PacBio error correction) | ecosystem: Environmental > Terrestrial > Soil >...
GTCTCGGGTGAGTCCAGTGCCAATTGGGAAAAAACGCGATCAAGACAACAACTGGTGAACCGCCCTACTCTCAGGAGGCTATTGGCTTCACCCGTGCAACGCAAACCTGGACGGGGACGGCGGTCGACTTAAAAACCAAACGCGCCGTCTGGAACTAAAGAAGTCAATGGGGGGGGATCGGCATGAACGCGCACGACCCCAACGAGGGGAAGCGGAGAAAAGTCCAGGGCTGGTTCACGGGGGCTGCGGATGGTTGGGTTAAAATGGAAACACGTCGTATGCAACATCAAGCTCTGAAGTACTCTAAGGAGAGGAAGCAGTGAAGATTTGTTGTAGGGAGGTTGAATCGCATGACAAGTACGTGGGATGGACAAAAAAAGGAAAAATGAAATTCGTACTCACTAGAAAAGTTAAACAAGCACTCCTTCAGGAACAGCGAAAAAGTGACATCAAAACTTTGAGATTCAGAGTCACCACGTTCTGACAGGCTAAAGAAAGATTAAACATCAGTAGGGGGAGGAGGACTTTGCCTTACAACAATCAGATGAGATGTGCCCCATAAAGAAATAAGGGAAATTATCCGAACAATGGGGCGATCGTGAAGGAAGGGGAGGGAATCGGCCCTCTCCATCGACCTTTGTAGCCAGACAAGAACACGGAACAATTACCCGCTGGACTCACACAAGAGTTATAGGTAAAAGGGGACCGCTCGTTCAATGAGGAAACACGAGAACATGGAGCAAGGTTTGAGAAGGGGGGCCCGGGATGTGGTTGGGTGAGGGGGTACACTTAGGGAAGTCAACTCTTAGGAAGGTAATTGGAAAGGCGGAACAACGATGATGAATCCTTGTACAGGATTTTGCACCGATGAAATTACCGGTCAGGCAATAAGAAAAAAACCTAAAAAGTGTGGTTTCCAAGGGGTCTTTAGCCGATGACCGCGGTCTGAGAAAGGACTACAATGTTCTCTGCGCTGCCGTAAGACTAGAGAGCGTCTGCCCGAGAGGCAAACCAGAGAAAAAAAAGTCCAATGAGCTCTCCGGGTTCACAGAGTCGTTACGGTCGTTTGGGGTTTTCGGGGGAAGGGGAAAAGAGTCCAGCGGCCTTCGGACTAAGGTGCGACCAGAGCTTCGACAAGTCAGGAAAAACAAGTGGAGAAGGAACGTGATGACGCGCGTTTACCCCGTCAAAAGCGACGGCACTCGGGTACCGAGTTCGAACGGACCGCCAGCGCTTGTTTATTCTTCGAAGCATTCTGAAGTACAAAGAAGCGGGGAAGACAGGAGGAGGGGAAGAATAGGGAGAACGACGAATGCAACTAGAGAAAAACCAAAAAAACCACCACAAACCACAAGACCTATAAGAGGAGCAAAAAAAAGAACTAACCAATATACAGAACAAACTACAAACTTTACTCCACGGGGCATGATTGGCAGGTACACCGCGTTGAAGGAGAAGAGTTCATCCAATTGCGGATGTACCGAATCCGGGACATGAAACAATCTACCGAAGCCGGTTCGAACGAGGGAAACCGGTAAAGAAAAGGGAGTGACCGGTATCAACTCAAAAGCACGGAAGTAAGATTTGAGGATGTAGTGTCTAAGTCCTTCCTGTGAGCAATTGGGAAATGAGAGGGGGGCCCGATTTTTCAAGGGGGATTACCCACCTTACCAATTTGGAAGGCCTGAAAACGGCGAGAAAGACTACGGGAAAGGAACAGTGAATCGTTCCGGCGGCAGAAAAAGAGGGGGCTTGAGGAGAAAGTATACAATATGTCCAGACGAGGTGAAAGAGAGAGATGAGCCTACCATCGGTGGAAGCATTCGACAGCAAAGGGTTCGTAACTCACAATGCTGTGTTAGGAGGGGGAAGGCTTTGCCAGTTAACCTTGCGGGCACAGCGACCTCTCGGCTTGTCCCGAAACTTCAAATGTACTTTGAGGATGAATGCCCACCTCGTTTTCAAACGTTGGCGGAAAGCAAACTCACATAAAGGGACCGTCCACTAATCAGGAAACTAAACAACACTTTATCACAGTTCAAGAAAGAGGGGTTGCACTCATGCAAGAGGGATACTAAGTTTTTATTTCAGCGGGGGGAGGTGTTGCGGGGGGGGTAGATAGCAGAACCAAGCTGAAAGGCTAGAATAGAAAGATAACGCCCCTCCTTAAGATCGAAAGAGTGGAGGATGTTATCTGCTTTTAAATCTCTGGTGGTGGGGGGGGGACCGTTGCCCGGAGTCGATGCGAAAAGTGAGAATCAATCAACTCCTATTATTACGTGACGGAAAGCAGCTTTGAAGGCCCTGAAGCGCAACAGGTGCTAGTTTCCGTAAGAAAAAAGGTGCTTGGGGGTGCACGAAAATTGGCGTCGGACAACGACGGTTTACTTTGGCGAACCGTTGCACACCGGAAAAAGGAGTTCACACCCCAGGCTCTACCTAAGCTGGAGATACGGAAAAGGAAATAAGGGGGGCAAGCAAGCCCAGTGGGTTTGGGGAAGGAACAAACATCAAAAAAAAAAACGAAGTAGAACCAGGGAAGTAAAATGAACTCAACCTCCAAGGGGTCAACCGATGCGCGGCCCAATCGGGACTGGGGGATTGACGTCCTACGGATCAAACGGAGGGGGCAGAAGAACAGCTCTTTGGACTTCGAGCGGGAAAAACCAGGGGCGTTGGGGGGGGAATCTCGACGACGCGGGGATCCATCGACTCATACAAACCCACTGGCAGGTATGGCGGTTCACAGGTTCCTGACGCGTCCGTGGGCTGCAAGTTCTAAAAAACGAGCCCATAAGAGAGAAAACAACAAAAAGGAGATGAGGAAGATATATCTCGGTGATTTATACGGGAACAATGGCGCCGAAACACGACGCGTCTCCAAAAAAAAAAAGACACTGGGCCTCCCATACCTGTCGGGGTGAAACGTCGAGGGTCTTCCACGATACACGTCAAATGCCAAAACGAACCGTGGGAAGCAGAATATGCAAGGGGGAAAAGGGGCGAATAAGGCCACAAGAGTCTTCACGTGCTCGCGCTGCTGGACTGAGTGTGAGCTCAGGACCGGAAGCGCCCTAAGAACAGCACAGAAGGTAGCTTAGGTTGACTTGTGCCTTCATTCTGTTATTTTACGCCTGGGGAGGGGGGCGTGGGGATTTTACGGCCACACTGTTAGGTGCAAACTCTACGAGGCCAAGATCAAAGCAAGCCCTTTTGTTCAGTGGGGGACTTTGAAAGGCAATGAAACGACTGTGAAAGAAGGGACGGAAACCGTCGCCACCTTCACTTTCGACTAGTCAGGAAAGAAAAAACATCACACGGGAAAATTCTACAGCAATCAAAGGGGGCGCTTGGGACATGATTAAACGTTGCTAGGAGGCCCCCGCTTCACCTGAACATCATTAGGATTTGAAAGGGAGGGGTAGCATCGACGTCAACGCCAAGCTGGGGTCCACACAGAAAGAAAAAGAGGCCACAGGATCCCAGACACCGCAGATCGTTAAGGTCTTGGTTATCTTGGTACCTCATGTCTATCCATAACAGCTGGGGGGAGGGAGACCTCTCGCCATCCCGCTGACACACACCATGTGGGTGGTATCAAAGAAATAGTGAAAGGGGAAAGGGAAAATTCGAGAAGGATTGGGGCATTAGTGAGATATTCTAAGTTCTGGATTGATGTTTTTCGCCAAAAAACTGGGGGGGAAAGAAACCGCCGCGCAGGGCGGTCAGGTCATACAGTATTATTGAGTTCCTGAGGACAGAGAGAATGGACGAGGGTTGCCCGGGCAAGCTGGGCCTGAGAGAAACAGTGATGTGAACCTGGTTTGGAGGGTACGGCCGCAGCTGACCGCGGTCTATCAAGGAGAGAGGGGGACACCGGTCACAATTCTAGTACTCTGTACGTCGCGGACGGCTTAGGTTCCCGACTCGAATATCACCGCTAACTCCTCTTCCACTAGGGCACTCCGGTGACGTTCAAAGTAGGAAATTTCGGGGGTGAATTTCGGACCAGAAAGGACATTCCGACGCCGAGGTGAAAGACCAGGCTGCTAGGAGAACTGATCACATTTTGGGGGCCAAAAAAGGACGTCCACAACGAGTTACAGGGGCCGCGCGTGGACTTAAAAAGGAAGGGGGGGTCCCCTGCGATCGGGTCCGTCGGCACGGCACAGGAGTGCGACTTTGGGTGATGAGCGCGCGAGGAGAAGAATAAATTGGCGGTAACTAAAAATCAAAGGAAATAACTGTGGCAACCCGCCTAGCCCTCACTGCCGCCATAGATCTCAACAACAACAAAAGTAAGGGGAAGAAAGAAAAAGAAGGGGAAAGCGACAGTTCTGTCCACAGCAGGGTGCAAGCCTTAGTGAGGAAGGAGACGATTTAAAATCAAATGGCTTCTTGGAAACTCTAAACACTGGAGGTGCCGGCTATAATGGAACCGAGGCCGGGGGAAAGGGGATGGGGTTCTACGTGTTTCACTCGCCTTGCCACACTGAACTGTGGGGAACTTAACTGTCGAGTCTCGGCTAAAGAACAAGTCGTGTTGGATCCTATAGAGATTCAACCTCGTCGGAATGTACATAAAAATGAAAAAGGGGAACACCCAATTAGCCGTCCGGGGCGAGAGAGAAATAAGGAAAGTGCAGGCAGGTTAATTGGAAAATTCTACGAAGACATCGAAAGCGGGACGGATGAGTACAGGAACGTGAAATGAGAGGGAAACGGAGCAAGCCGAGGGTCCATTAGGCCGAAAACCGGAAAACCACAGGCACTGTTTCTGCTTACTTTGGCTTCAGGTTCCCTTGTCATCAGGGGACAATCTCACGGGTTTAAAATGAAAGGAATATTGTTTGGATCCGCAAGGAGGCCCGGGCAAGACGATTTTGCTCTCAGTGGGGTCGAAAAACCAGACATCCAAAACCTGAAAAAGAGAAACTTGCCAACACTTATCAAGTTCCTCGAATTCAAAGTGCACTAAGGAACGGGTAGAAACCGAGAATATTTTTGTGTCATCGGGGGGCAGGGTGACGTTTGTTTATTGGAGCACAAAGCGGAGAAGGGAGAGGAAATAGAGGAAAGATGAGCCAAAATAAAGCTTATCCCTCGGATGAGATGGGTCCTTTCTGGGGAGCTGGGACACATAAGCTGTGGGGTGGGGGGAAGGGGCAGGATCATGACATAAATTCAATCTAACGGATGAATGGTGGGGAAGCTTGGAAGCCTTCAGCAACTTAGCCAGCATGAGCGCACCAGGGGGCGAGCAGGAGTGTTAAAAATTAGTTTTCATTGTCTCGGGGGAGGACGATACTGACGGTGGAAACATAAAGTAGTGCTCTTTCAAAGCTCGTGGTCCATTACGGGCAACAGCGACAACAGGAAAGGGGGGGGGGAATTCACAGAGCGAGAAGTAGAAATGGGCAGCAAGCCCCAGGGGGGGGGGGTCCTTGAAGAACAACGCCCTCTTATACCACTAAAAAGAATCAACAGCCCGAAACGGTCACCCGAAGCGGAAAACGAAGTCCTCTCCTGCTCATTGAAGGAGCAAGGGGGAAAAAGCCGGAGCGAGATGGGGGTTCTACATAACCTATACACCGGGGCGTTTGGTCCTAGGAGGGAACGGAGGGACCATCTATAATCGGTCCGAGATGTAAAACTTTCAAAACTTGTCTTGGTTTCCTGACGCAAGGGGGGAGGGGGGGCGGCGAGCACTCAAAACGAGCCAAGAGTCTCCAACACGACAAATAGTGATTGTGGAAATCGCCTTTCCACTTTTTGAAAAAAAAAGTCTAAAAACGGCAACCCATCAAGGAAAATACTCTGCACGGAAGGCTCTTGGTTGCTAAAAGTGTCTACGTTCAACGGCAACGAGAGGCCAAAAAGGTGTATCAGTGACGTCTTTACACAAATCGCTCCGTCTTTGAGAAAGTCTCCTTCAAGGGGTGGCACTCCCGGACCAGGCACAACCCAGGCAAGGGGAAGAGGAGGGAGGAAAAAGGACCGGCGGTTACTTCCTGGTTAACGTTGTCGGGAGGAGGGGTGGGAAAAGGCAACACTGGGGTTTCTGCACCGACTAGTCTCCTTCGTAAGAAATTGTGAAAGTACGGGGAGGGAAGGGGTCGCACGCATGAACGACTAAGAGGTTCAGAAACACGGGGAGTTCGACACCTCAGTGAGGCTCAGATCAATGTCCGAAGCGTGGGTGCGTCTGTAAAGAACGGAAAGAACAGCATGCTCCCAAGCTGACAGGCGCCCGCTGACATCAGACCAGCAGAGGAATGGGCAGAGGGAGGGTTTCAGCGCGCAAACGCAAATGCCATCAGAGCTATTTGTCCGCAAAGAAGAGAAAAGGGACCTACAGAGCCGATCGTTAGGTGCTTCCTAGGGGTATCCACGACAGCTGGGGGGAGGGGAGAATCCGTTAACAAAAAACGCACACTGCCCCCCGAAGAGGGACACCAAAAATGTTGATCGGTATCAAATATGGGTCAATGATCACAGAAATGGCGTAAGGGGGTGTATTCAAGGGTGGAGGGGGAAAAAGGGAAAAAACGGTGAGGGGGGGGGAAAACAAACAGGTCTCAAACCAAGGCAGTGCTTTGAATGCGGAATCCACAGAGAATTGAAGGGAATTAGACCTAAGTTCCCGAGGAAAAAATGCCTGCAAGAGCGGACCATACCTAAAACCAGTTTTGGTGGTTCCAAGGGGGGGGGGTGGTCGGCGCACTGCATGAACCCTCGGTCAATCGTTCATTGCCCAGGTCTGTATACTCGCCGCCCGACGTCACTCTGCCCGCTCAGTCAAAAAAAAAAAAAAAAAAAAAAAAAAAAAAAAAAAAAGAAAAAAAAAAAAAAAAAAAAAAAAAAAAAAAAAAAAAAAAAAAGAAAAAAAAAAAAAAAAAAAAAAAAAAAAAAAAAAAAAAAAAAAACAAAAAAAACAAAAAAAAAACAAAAAAAAAAAAAAAAAAGAAAAAAAAAAACCACAAACAAAAAAAAAAAAAAGAAAAAAAAAAAAAAAAAAAAAAAAAAAACCAACCCCACCAACACAGACCAAAAAACAACAACACAAAAAGAAAAAAAACCAAGCCACAACACCAAACACCAACCAAAACAAAAGGAAAAAAAAAGAAAAAAAAACCAAAAAAACCACACACAACCAAAACCACCAGAAAACAAACAAAAAAAAAAAAACCAAAAGAAAAAGAAAAAAAAACAAAAAAAAAACAACACACAAACAAACACCCAATAAAAAAACAAAAAAAAAAAAAAAAAAAAAAAAAAAAAACAAAACAACAACCCCCCCCCAAAAACCAAGAAAAAAAAAAAAAAAAAAAAAAAAAAAAAAATCCGCCGTTCCACGAAATCTCTCGCCATTCCACCTCTTGAGAGTGGGGGGGGAAGTGTGCCGGACCGAGGACCATGCCGGGGCGATTGGTCAGGGTCAGGGACCTCGTGGGGAAGTTGGGAAACGACTGAGGGAAGGAAAAAACAACGGCATAAAGGACATGCTCTCAGTTGATCCTGAGGGTCCAAAAGAAGGGCAGGAACGGCAACGCGGGGTACGGGAGGTCGAAAGGGACGTCGTGATGGTCGGGAGATTCCTCCCAGAACAGGGTGAATCAGGGGGGAAAAGGAAGGAGGTGGCAACATGGAGAAAACAATGACACTGGAAGCGTCAACAACGAGGGAGGGAAAAGAGGAAAAAAATATGAGCGACGGCAGTGGGGGGAAGATTCCAAAGGAGAAAGGGCACATCAAATCTTTACGATCCGGGAAATCCAAGGGCTGGAAAAAATCCGCTCGCCACAAGTCAGGCGTGCAGGAAGTTAGAAAAGACGTTACCCCGAGTAAAGGTCGCATCTGGGACTTCGAATGGAAGTGGAAAAAACACGCGTCAATTAGAAACTGGGGGGATTGGCGATCAAGGGAGAAATGCCAAGGGAGGAGCAGTGCCTAGAGCCAACTATAAAAAAAAAGCGTAGAAGAAGCTGGTCCGCACAACAGGAAAAAAAAAAGTCTTACCCTGCCTACAACGTCTAGAGCAATAAGAAAGTGGAAAGGACCTGAAGGTTAGAGGTGATTCGAGTGGGGGCATGAAGATACGTCCATAGATAAAGAGAGATGGAAATGAACGCGGTGAAATATAGAGTAGCCCGGTTTCTTATTGAACAGCAACCAGGGGGTCGGACACCACCCGAAATTGTCAAGAAGCGTTGCCTGCCAGTGGTCCCTTGTAATCGTCAACGGACATGATTGCTGTGAGGGAAAAGGAAAGAATCTTTTGATTCTCGGTGCCCTCCGGACAAGCCAGAGTTTGCACTCCCCTAGGGTGGATGAAAAGACAATGGAAACTTCAAGTCACTAATTTAAACGAAAAAGCCCAAGGATCGGGGATCGAAGGGTGCAATCCATTGATCGTATTAAACCTCCAGTGTGGTGATGGAACTCCGGGAAGGGGGGGGCAATGGGGTTTTGCACTAACAACAGGTCTATGTATAGCCCCCATGGGAAGCCCAAGCAATGCAAGGACTCTCATAGGGATCCCTGGCATTCTTTCAGAGGCTGGACCAATCTCCCTTGCTCATTGTGGTTCAATGGGCCCCGAAAGAGAAAAGGGAAAAATCGCAATCCTATGGTTCCATTAGAAAAGAATTCACACCGGGAGCCTACAGTGAAGATGCAACGGTGCTGATGAAATTTATACAGACGACAAATCTGTGCACGAAAAGTGATGTGGGGAGGAAAGGACGGACGCTTCTTGGAAACCGTGTGACATGCGAGGAACAGCGACAACAAATAATCGACCCAGCTGGAGATGAAGATTTGTTGGCAAGCAAGCAAGTTGAAGGAAAACATCCAAAACCACGACCAAAACTTAAACGTAATAAACAGCCTGCAAGGCACGGAACATACCCTATTCGTACTGGGGGTCGGGGGAACCGAAGAGAGAGTTGGAGTTACAGACATCCGATAGAGAGTGGTGGTGAATTCGAAAAGGGGGGAGGATAAAACCACTGGGCTTTTATCGGTGACCCGGTGGACAGCGGGAAGCAGACGAAGCTACAAGACAAAAACTGGTAGAAGATATGTTCTTGGGGCAAATGTTTAACGGGGGAGAAGAGAGGAGGTTTGAGGCGAAAAAGTGGCAAGCGAATACAACTCCCTTCGTCTGGCTCTCACAAACCACGGTAGAGATATGGGGGGATACGTGAGTTCAGAAGTTGGGTGGGGTTTCTAGCGGGCCCACGAAGCGTCTCCACGAAAAATCCAAATGGGAGCAATAATACTTCAAGGAAGATAGTGAGAGCTGGCTTCCCAAAAAGGGAAAGGGCAGAAGAGACGAAAAAAATGGTTTATCTGGAAGATGCACCACAAGACGCGTCCGGAGGTCAGACGTCGCCAGGTTTTTGGGGAGCTCGACTCAGCCCCTACGACAAGAAAGAGGGAGAAGTTCTGAGCGCGGTTGGGTGTTACGTCTGGGGGATAAGACGGTGCGGATGTTTGGTGTCACACAAAGCAGGGGTGTGTCAAAAAGAACTAGGTCCGTAATAGAACCGCTGAGGAATAAAGTTGAAGCCGATTTCCGGGGGTGCTAGTTGGAAATCGCACACTCCGGGAGAGGGTCGGAAACCGAAGGGGCGACAACGAGTGTAGAACAACACCACGCACAAGGGCCATGAAAAACAAGCACGACGTTTGTCAGTGTACCGCACACGGACACCTGCTCTTAAGGTCGGCGCCAACGTGGACTGAGACCCCGAGGAACAGAACCCTAGGCAGATCTTGGCATCGCGCGGCACCTTCCCAAACAGCGCAGAGAGCGATGTGTCCAACAGAAGAAGGAAAAATAATCTCACAGATGGGCTCGATAGGGGGGAAGGAGATCATCGGACAATTTCAAAGACGCTTTGGGGAGGAGAAATCGTGAAACAAACGACCGCTGACACACATGCTTGGGGGGAGCGGAATCGTCTGGCAGGAACCATTCGACTTGAAATTTTTTAATTAGGCTGGGCAGGTTAGGGGGGGGGAGTGGTGTCGCCAAAGGAGTGGGGAGCAAGATCGTTCCGCGGGCATTTCCGGAATACCAACGGGAACTGGGAGGGGGAAGTAGGGACAGCGAGAGATTTGCCAAGACATGAAGCCTGCAAATAAGAGAAATCCGCACCAGTTTAGTGGGGGTTCCGAACCGGGGGGTTGATGTCGCTCAGCTGGTCCTGACAGCGATCGCTTAAACTTTAGGCAGCTTCAAAAAGGACTCGCCAAAGGAAAGTGCTTCTGAAAAAAATCCGACCCTACTCCCGACTTGCAAAGTATTTCGCTCTCGCCGGGGGCATTCAGGTCCACCTCGGGAATGACGTTGGTGCTGGGGTAAACCGGAAGAGAGTCCATGCCGAAAGCGAGGAAAGAAAAAAGAGCTAACAAAAATGCCAGAGACAGAAAGGATAAAAAGGTCCTGAAAGGGAGCAAGTTGACTTCACAAGGCGAAAAACTGGGGACCACGAACGTAGTTTCGACGGCACAACTTGACAGCGATTCGTCCCCAGAACAAAGTGGTAGGGAGAATCCGGAAAAAGCTGTGACAAAAGAAAAGAACCCGTACGGCACCAACATGGAAGCTAAAACAACAAACAAGAAAGGGAGGAGGAGGAGAATAAGAAGAGCGAAGGGCAGGGGAGTAAGAAGGCCATGGTCAACAGATTCTTTGAAGTACTTTACTCAACTGGACTTCTGTGCACGAAGACGATCAGAAGAAAAGCGCCTGAAAGTGTCCGACTAAAAAGCCGGTAGAAAAAGGACCTTTCTAGCAGTTCGTGGGACGATACAGTGTCCTCAAGCTTTCCGATTAGACTGTGGTGGACGGAGTTCGGGGAGAAGGGGGCGAAATCCAAATTGAGATCATTGCTCAAAGCCCAATTTTCCACTAGGAGTCGGAATGGACCTGGGAGGTGCAAAAGCCACGTTCTTCAAATTGCCGCAAATAGAGAGCGATAAGGTAAAGCACGGGAGGGGGTGAAGTTCAGAGCGAAGAAAGCAGGGCGGGACGGCATTACCTCAGAGAGAATTTTGGTTAAAAAGAGAGTCTTATCAGATGGGACCGCTAGTCGACAGCAAAACCGGGGGACACGAACTGTTAGTCGGGAACAGCTTCTTTGAGGACAGTTTCCCGTTCCTAGGGCAAAAAGAGGAAAGAGACCTCTTGGCGGAATAAGGGCAAAAAATTTGCAGGGGATGCCGAAAAGCAAGCGAGGGGGAAAACAAAGCCGGTCGAAACACGCCCCATCCAGGAAACAAAAATATGAACTACACACGGGGTCATTGAGAATTGGGGGAAAGGAAGAAAAAGAGGACTTATACCTAACAAAGGTGTTCTGGCATCGTTCAGTTGCAGTGTTGGAAGATTGGGGAGCCCTAACCAAACTTTTGTATAGAAACCTCACGAGAAATAGCCCATCTGTGGAGGAGAGGGGGGGTTCAGTACAGGGAGGAACTGCTGGACCAAATCCTAGTGGGTTTGGGGACCGGGAAGAGCGGCGCCTCAAGAAATCTGGCCTAATTATGTGGCAGGATGAAGCGAAGCCTGTCATAACGTGAAGGCCGAAATGAAGCGCAACGGGGGGCGGACTGAAGAAGGGACAGACCGCAGGCTTCTTTTGGGCACTAACGTTAAACTGACGGGGTAGAAAGACGGTTTCGAACTCTTGAAGGACGTGTTATTCAACCACACGACGAAGGAAAAATGATTCCTAAGTTGGAATGAGATGAAAGGAAAAGGGAAAAAAAATGGCACAAACAAATCCGAGACAAACCAGGACGTAAAAGAACGCCCCCAAGCCGGAAGGGGAAACTGGAAAGGGCGCTTCCCTGCCTGGGTCGGGGGGAAACTCACAGAAGGACCAAACCCGGGAAAAGGGGAAAAATAAGAACGGAGAAATCACGGGGATTCGAAAAGATCAACGATCCAAACCAAGCGTGGGCCCGTTGGCACGTGGGAAGCGTTTAATCAAGAGGAGAAAAGCAAGGAAGGGGAACCTTGCAGAGTTGGTTAACATGGGGCGGGGGTTTTGGAAGTTGAGACGAGTCGGATCAAATTGGGGGCGAAAAAAACGCCATAAAAATCCTCAACAACCAACTGTGAGATTAGGGGGGGATCGTTTAGGGACAGAAAGTGCCACGTGCGTACTACCCGCCCGCTCTCACTGAACAACAACCAGGGGGGGGGAAACGCCCCAAAGAAAAGTGCAAGGAAGGCTTCTTGTAGACGTAGGGGCCACTCTTTCCACTGACAACGAAGTGCCAAACGCCCCTGTTTGGGGATCGGGGGGACGTCGTTCGAAGGAAAACCCAGTCGTGATGCCTTCTTTGAAACAATTTTGTCACGAAGGAAAAAGCACGCCCAGAAAGCCGCCTCGCATTCCTGTGGGAGGAAGGTTACGTCCGGGGGGATAATTTATTCGGGGTTGAAAGGCAAAGCGGAAAGGGGGGGCGTGTCTTCCCTCAAAAATCATGGGAAAAGGAACAGCCAGGAAGATGGGGTCGATCAAAGGGGCTGTGGAAATAGAAGGACAACAATGTTACAGGAGGTTCACGAAAAAAGTCTTTCGCAAACTACAAAACGCAGCAGTCTTTACAAAAAACACGACTTTTCGTGAGGGGAAAGAAAAAAAAAACAAAAAAAAAAAAAAAAAAAAAAAAAAAAGAAAAAAAAAAAAAAAAAAAAAAAAAAAAACAGCAACAGGGAGAGTCAGGTCGGTCCAAGGGAGGAAAAGGAAAAAAGGACAATCCACCAGAAGGGGGAAACTATACTTTGAAAAATCGAAACGGCGAAATAGCAGGGGGGGCCAGCAGAAAGAAAGACTGACCAATGAGCACAGATGGGCGAGCGTGACTGGGCGTTCATCTTTACAGAAATAGACCAGAAATGGGTGTTAGCCCTCCCGAGGAAAAAAAACAAAGCAACCACAAAAAAGGAAAGCTGAACCAAAGAGGTTATCGTAATCCTCTGAGCCAGATTGCACTCAACAGAACTGAGAAAGTTTTGTATGGTTAATTTAGGAAAAGGGGCAGGGGAATGCTGTTATTTTGGTCGCAACAAAAGGGGGTGGATGCAAAGAGAGGAGGGGGGCGGAGTTCAAGGTCGGAAGACAACGATACTTGGGGGGCAACTGAGGACCAAGAGAGCTGAGGGGGCACCGAGGGACCCAGGCCCCAGCAAAAATTGGATTGGGGGGTTCCGGGGGGAAACTGGTTTGGCTGTCAAGAAATGCTGCACCGGGACTTCTCAGTCAGCTAAAAATAGTTTGTCCAGGAGTCGCTGTAATCGGCCGACCGAATCTAGCGGATTCCATGGAAATCACAATAAAAAACAGAATCCGACTTGGAAGGGGGACTCATGAATGGAAGGCTTTAGGAAAAGTTGTGTTGTGGGTTCAGGGGGGGAAAAAAAAAGACCAGAGAAGGGCAAAAAACGCACGAGGAAAATCAAAAATATAGCCATGGGGGAAAGGGCACACATAGACTTCGAAAAGAAAGTCAACCCAAATGAATTTCGCTCGTTACGCAAGTCGAAGGGTCCAACCAGAAACGAAGAGGGCAAGAGACCGAGTTCGAAAAGTAACACCGCCAGTGCGCTGGGTGATAGCGATGCGTTATCAATTTGATTTAACTCTTATCAAGGAATAGGGGGTGTTGGGGGGGGGAGGGTTGCAACTAGAACTCTGTTCCGGACTAACAAACACTAACGTCCTCATCGAGAGAAAAAAAACAAAAAAGGTAGGGATGAGAAAAGAAAAGAGATGAAACGGCAGTGAACGGGCGGCCACACGGATTCACAAACTTCAGGGGAAAAGGGGAAGAAATAAATCCCCATGCTCAGAAAATCACAAAGACTCAACAGAGGAAAGGGAGGGGGGGGTGCCAGTTCGAACTAGGACCCCTAAGGCCGTTATCAAGAATCGTCTAGGGAAAAAAAGGCGACCGTGGAAAGGAAATACTCATTGAACTGGCTCATTGACGGGGAGGGGACTACGATCTGGGCGAAATGCAAAAAGGGAGGATAACCCTGATTGCGAGCGGAAGGAAAACTCTGGTCAAAACTGACAAACCACAAATTCACAACAAAAGGGAAAGGAAACTTAATCATAGGGAAGTAGAGTTCGAGTTGAATTCAGAGGGCAAGAAGATGACTTCAATAGTCTGAAACGAGGTCAATATATAGAGGAAGAGAGGGGGGCATCGAGGGCCAAATCACAACTTAAGGAACCATTTAGCGGGGGGCTTCTTTGCCTGACAAATGTCACTCCTCGAAAACTCGACCTCTGGAGGGGCATCCTGGGTTGGATTCCTCAGTTCCGCCCGGCACGATTGCACTCACCTCAGTGGAAACCCACTATCAAAGGGAGAGAACTCAAAGGTGTGAACCTACAACACTGGACAGTAGAGGGAAGGGGGGGTGCAAGTAGTAAGTGAGGGAAGGGATGAAGGAAAGGAAGTGAGATGGAAGGGTGGGAGAAAGGAGAGGGGAGGATGGGAGGGTGGAGGAGGGGCGAGGAAGGGGTGAGGAGAGGGGGAGGACAGGGGGAGGGGAGGAGAAGATAGAAAAAGAGAAGACAATAAGAAAGGGGCGAGGAGAATGGCAGGGGAAGGGGAGAAGGAATTAAATAAGAGGAGCCGGGAGGGAGCAAGAGAGAGGAAGAGGAGGGAAGAGGGAGAAAGAGGAGATGGTGCGGAGAGGCGGGGAGCGGGGGGGGGAGGGAGGGGGGGGGTCAGGAGCATTGGACGACTAGCTTAAGACCGATAACAAGTCATTGTGTGAGGCATCCCTTGGGGGGAAGGGGCTGGGGGCCTATTTCAGAAAATCTGGCTATGGAGATAAATAGCTGGGGGAAAAAAAAGCCTTATGTAGAGCCCTCAGGTTTATTTGAATTCTTCAAGTCTGGGAAAAGAGGAGAATCTGACGCATGGGGTTTTTAATGCCGAGTAGTCTCAAAGTCAATCTCCAGGACCTTTGGAACTTGTTCAGTGAAGGAGGAAGGGGGACCAAAGGGCTAATCAGAAGCGAACCAGGGCTGATTCAATCTGGGGGAAAAGGGGAAGCAAAGGCGTAGGGGGTGTGTCACGACAGGGGGCAGGGTGAGGACGCACTTTAAGGTCGAAAGATTCAAGCAAGGGACAGAATGTACTGAAATCTAAAAAAAGGAGCGAAGTTACCAAGCAATTATGAAGAAGCTGGAGTACGGCTAAATTATCGTGAAAGCAGGGAAAAAGGGGTAAGTGAAAACCTGCAAGAAACCAAAGACTTATAACAGGAAACAACACCTTCCTGACCTCGAGACGCTGAAACGAAGCATGGGGCTGGAAGCATCGAAGAAAAAAAATTGGAAGGAGCCGGAAGAAAAGGATCTTTTGAATCAACTCTAACTGCACGAAACCAGGGTAAGGGGTGGCCTCATCAGGGAAAGGTAACCTAGACTCTACAAAAGCTTGACCAGGTCTATTGGGTCAGGGGGGAAAAAAGGGGTCTTGTGGGTCCGTTTGTAGGGGCTTCTGAAAAAAAGGGGCACATGAGAATACAAACTAGCAACAAAATTGATAGCTGTAAAAATATATATGAGGGAGAAGGCGAAATTGAAAAGTTCTACGCAACCTGAGAAACGGTGAAACACTACACTGGTTACCATCTAACTTAAAGTGGGAGGAGTGTAGAGACAGATTCAGCTGGTAACATGTAAAAGAAAAAGGACCAAAAATGAAAAGGGTGGATGCGGACCTGGTCGATTCGGTGGCAGATCTTCGGACCTCAAAGGAACTGTGGCACTTAGGGTCCCCTCAAGAACCATTCACTAGGGGAAGTAAGAGGGAAACGGCCCATTTTGACGGGGTCTGGGGGGGGTGTGAAGGGAGTGTGTGCAATCACACATGGGGCCTTGGAAAAGTGCAAAATCTACGCATGTAAAACGTTCGCCGAATCAAAGGAGGTTTGTGCAGGAGGGGTTTACATCGCATGAACCCGGAGGAAGTTCGGAAAAGGATTCGACACCGCAGTGAGGAAAAAAGCATCAAGGTCGGGAAAAAAAAAAAAGAAAAAGTGTCGTCTGGAACAGGAAACGAATAAAACTGAGTAGGCTTCCACCGTTGCTGGACGTCTTCCCGGACGGACAAGCCAATGAGATGAAGGAGGGATTGGGAAAAGGATCCAACTTAAACAATGATCAACTAGGGGGGAAAAGAAAAACAAATTACCCATGATCCTCACAAAGGGGCGAGAGGGGATTGTCGTTCATATATTACTATAAAGAGGAAGAGGTGGGGGAGCCAAGAGTTTAAAAAAAATTCTCCCTATGACATCAAACAAACATGGGAGTGGTAAAGGGAAAATCAGAGGTTCACCATTACGGTAAAGGTGTGTAGGGTGAAAGGAAATTGCGAAGGGTCCGGGGGGATGTGAGGTGTTGCTCCAAAGGGGAGTTGGGGGACAAATAAAATTGCACGGGAGGGAAGGACAAGGGACATTGAAGTGAGATCGGCGAAATTGAGTCTAGGGTGGGGCCCGAGGAAAGACTGGCCGTCAAAAGCGACCTCCTAACCATTTTTTTAACGGGTGTGCTGGAAAGGCCACAGCGCGGTCTCAGGTCAATTTTGCACCTCGGCAGGGAAGGACTGACGCAGTACCGCCTATCGGAAAGAAGTCCCTCGAATTCCACCCTCTAACGCAACGAAGATGCCACTTATTTCGGGGGGAGAGAGGGAGGGGGAAGAACTTGCAACCTCGGAGAAGGGGGGGGTGTTTCCTGTTGTTCCACGACAAAAAGATTACAAAAGAGGAAGGTGGGGAAGGGTCTAATTTCATTTCATGGAGGAAAGAAGACTTCGACAAGGGAAGGACCCCGACGACGTCCACATTGCACATTGGGAAGGAAAAGAGGGAAAGGGGGGGGTCCCCGAAATATAAAAAAAGGTCTCAAAAGGAAGGGGGGGAAAAGCCAGGGCGAGGTGTTGTGGAGAGGAGGATGTCCCACGCAAAAGCAAATGAGGTAGAGTCAAGAGGGGGTCACCTTCAATCTCGGGGGGGGACCCAGGACGATGCACTGAGTCAGAAGAGAGAAAAAACAAAAACGGGAGGTCTATGGGGATCTGGGTCGCTTCCGAACGCACAGGATTGCAGGTACACCGGCTTTAACGTTAACAATGGAGGCTGTAAATAAGAAGCAGAAAATCCAAAAAGAGAAAGGGATTTGAACTGGGCCCTCACCCCGATTTCCGGGAAGAGGGGCATTTCGGCGTGGACCCAGGAAGACTTTGTACACGATAATCAGGTTCTCGGTGGTTTGGACGAGTGTCGAGTAAGGGAAAAAACGGAAGATCATGACTAAGAAGACCCCGGATGGTCCACTCTGAAAAGAAAATTGCCTAAAAAAAAAGGAAAAAAAAAAAATGAGTCACCGAGTGGAAAGGAAACGGAACCAGACGAGAAAGCGACGTCAGGATGTGATTCGGACGGGGGGGGGGGAATAAGCTATCAGGAAAGGCGGGACAGGCAAGACATAGGGTGTTCCCTGTGCCAAGAGCTTCAAACAACTGAGGGGGTGGGAACTAGGACGACAGCAAAGGGACGGAAAACAAAAAAACATGTTCGTTCTGACAGGAGGGCTGAAAGTTCAAGGGAAAGCGGGCAAAGAAAAGATGAAGGGAATGTCCGTAGTAAGCGGGGTGGATTCCTCAGGAAATGAAAAGAGAAAGATCAAACTCCCCCTATGATAAAAACAACGATAATGAAAATGAAGCTAACGAATGGGGGAAAATAAAAGGAGAAGTTCGTTGTCAAAGGTCTAGCTTACTTTAAGAAAGGGATACCACAGGTGTGTTGATGGAGGAGGGAGGAAGTTGGTCTATTCTTGGAGTCTGGTCGAAAAATATATGTAAACTTAAAAAAACAAAAATTCAGAGAGAGAAAGAGTGGGGACCTCTTGTAGGTACCTTGATTGGAAAAAATCGACTCTCTGCGACATGGGGTTGGCCTACGGCTTCTCCAAAGGAAGAGAGGGAAAGAATGGATTTGGAGGACGGGGAAAGCCGTCTCAGTAAGCCACAAGAAGCGCAAACGGTCTGATGGACGGGTATAAGACGACAGTCTTTACTTGTTTCAATACAGGCGCGGGGGAAAAAGGACGGGTGGCTAGGGGAAAAACCACAGTGACAACGTGGTAACAATGCATTCAAAAAAAGGAGACAACACTGAAATCTGAATTCACTAGATGAGGAGTGAAAAGAAGGTGCAAGGGAAAGGACCAACTTGGGAAAAAAACCTCACCCCCTAAGAAAAACCCTTCCGTAAATGACACAAAACCTGCAGGGCCACTGGCAAAGTAAGGAGGGTCCCCTCGGAGGGGCTGGGGCGATAGATCAAAGTTAATTAGCCTAATACAGAGAGAGATGTGTTTTGAGAACGACGTCACCAAGACAAAATTTGCTTTTGAAGAGATGGTGACCTGTAAAGAGTGGAAAGCAATCGGAGACTGGGAAGAGTATCTTCACATGAGGTTTTTGTCACGGTGGAGGAGTAGTGGAGGGGCCCAAAGGGTTGAACAGCACTCCAG
>Ga0179593_1631669_pt1 | contig 18593 bp, 27 predicted proteins | sample CZODoug2_1_08_16_FD_185931 | JGI IMG/M metagenome (GOLD analysis project Ga0179593, IMG submission 185931) | Vadose zone soil fungal communities from Angelo Coast Range Reserve, California, USA - CZODoug2_1_08_16fungal (PacBio error correction) | ecosystem: Environmental > Terrestrial > Soil >...
TTGCTGTGCGGGGAACTCGGGGGCCTTGGGAACAAAACAACCGGTGAAAAATAAGGGAGTACGCAGGATGAGAAACAGTGGCGCGCCCGACCAAGCCGCCGGGGAAACAAAACGAAAGTCGGCGAGAGGCGGTGTTTGGGAAGATGGAAAATAAAAAGACGCCCAACGGGGGGAGAATCTCCAGAGCAGGCAAAGGCACTGGCAGGACAGAAGGTGGGAGAAGGGGAAAGCAGGGAAGGGCCGAGCAAGGTGCGAAGAGAAGGAACCGGGGAGACTGGGGAAAAAAAAAAACGCTTTCGGGGGGGGGGAAACTCCTTAAAGGGTGGATAAGTAACGTGCGTAGTGTGGGGGGTGAAAAGGGGGGGGGGAACAAGGGGGGGGGGGAAGGAGGGGAGTCAGTCGAGACTCTTGGGGGCCGGTGGAATACATGACGAAAGAGGTTCCAGGGTCACCGGGCCGTATCACTCTCGAGGAGAAACGGAAAACAGGACACAACTGAAAGGGATGTCAACGGGCGGGCGGGGGGGCACCAGGCTGACCAAGTAAGAAAACAGAAAAAATGGCGGGGAAAAAATTTTCCCCCTTAGGGGGATCTCCACGGGGAAAATGTCGCAAAAACCGATATGGTGGTCACGGCAGAAGCAGCTTAGCGACATTGGATGAAAGGTGAAAGAAAGGGGGGAAAAAAAACCAGGTTAAACTGAAAGGCAGGTTCAGGCACCCGGAGAAAAAAGGAGGAAGGGGAGGAGAAAGAGACTAATGTCCGACAGCCGAACGGCGAGGGGCAGTGGACCAAGGTCAGAGCTTTGTCCCCCCAAAAAACGGAAGACCAAAAGGCCAGAGGCAGGAGAGGAAACGGGGACGGCAGCGGGGGGGGGGGGATCGAGGAACTCTACTAGCTGAGGAAAAAGGGTAACCGGGGCTCCGCCGCCTCGGAAATATAACCGAAAAGAAGAGAAGGATCCAAACGCTCGTTTTTCCTCCTCTACAGACCGAAGAAGGGTTACCCAGCCGGGTTGGGGGGAGAGTGTTTCGAAAAAGGAAAATTGGGGTTCCGGGCGCCAACGACAACCACGCTGCAAGCTCAGCGATTTCAGGGGAAGGAAAAAACACCTGAGAGCTCGAAAGATGAAAAATAGAGACGCTCAAAAAAAAAAAAAAAAAAAAAAAAAAAAAGCCTACCCCCTTACTTCCCCTTCAAAAAGAAAGGGGGCGACGAGAAGCAGAAACGTCTCACAACAAGGGGGGAGGGAAATCAAAAAACCAGAGAAAAGCTATATCTTTCCAACTGGCAGAGGGAAGGGTGTCAGAAGGGTTTGGGGAAATTCGGGGGGTAGCTACACAAGATCCCGAGGGAGGTAGGAGGGAACGGAAATCCCGCCCAAAACCCTTTCTAAATTAGAAGACCAAAGGGGGAGATCGGGGAAAGACGACCAGAACGCCAGGCCCGGGAGGGGGGGAAGCGGGATGCGGAGGGAAACTGAGGGGACAGGCGTCTGAGAGGGGTGCTTGCCTCCAAAAAAAAGTGATGGGAGAAGGGGAAAATGGAGGGGGGAAAAGCGGATGCTGGACGGTTAGGAGGAAACAAGGGATAAAAAAAGATTACCCCTCATAACGGTCCTGGGGAGGGATGAGGGCGCTTTGGTGTGCGGCAGGAAGGGGGGTGGGGGCAAATGCAAACCGGCTTTACCTTCTAGAGTCAAGGGGGGAGAAGGCAAAGGGAAAAAACAAAAAGGTGAGGAAAGCTCGGCAAGGACAATTTTCTTGAAATCCCAAAGAAGGGGCAAACCAGAAACAGCTCAGCACACGCGCAGGGGAAAAAAAGCAACCGCGGGGGGGGGGGGGATAAAACAGCTTTCGCAACGACATTGGGTACTCCTAGGGAAAAAAAAGAGGAAGGGATGGAGATAGATCCTCAGAAAAGCGCAAAAGGCAGCCAAGAGGAAAAAAAAAACACGGGCACTGAGGATGTGGGGTGCACATCTTAAAGGGAACAAAGCAAAAAAGGGGCCGAGAAAAAGAAAAAAGGGGGGCAGATCTAATCCGGCCGAAAAAGAGAAAAAGTGGGAAAAGCAAGCAAGAGGGAATAAGCGGGGTTACCTATTTCTTCTAGGTAAGGCAAGGCAGAGAATCGGGTCTGGTTGTGGGGAGGAGAAGAAAAGGGAAGTCGGACATCTGAAAGAAGGGATCAACGGAGGACACATTCTCTACGCCCTTCCACCCAAACAAAAGGCCAACTTGGGCCCGGCCGAAGGGAAAAAAAAAACCGGTGGGGGGGACGTCGGGGGAGGGAAGGTTTCCGAAAAGCCGAAAACCATGGTGGTTTTGCTTGCAAGGAAGAAGGGGAAGCGGCTTAACCGTTGTGAGAAGGAGGCCCTGGTTGGGGGGATTGAGGGGGCGAAAAGGACCGGCAACTACCGAAAAAACAATTTCTTCCATCAACACTCTAAGAGAAAGATCAGATGGAAGACCCCCGGGGGAAAGAGCTTATGAGCAGGAGTGATTGGGGGGAAAGGGGAGTGAAAGGGGAAAAAGGGAAAAGGTCCAAGAAAAATCTCTCTGCGATAAGACATCCAGAAAAAGTCCTAAGTTTCTGTGACGCGTGGCGGAGGGACCTGGGATCCTTCAAGGACTTGATCTACAAGAAACAAGGAGGAAAAAAAGGTCGAAAATACTAAGCGAAGAGCGAACCGGAGGGTCCAAAGGGATCTCAAAGAAAAATGGGTAGAGAGAAGCGGGTGGGAGAAGGGGGGGGATCACCGACACGCGCTGTCGCGTGAGGGAGGGAATCACAAAAAAACAAGGAGGAAATAGCCCAAGCAGGACTTGGGGAAAAAAGGAGCTAGGCAAAGCGTGGAAAAAGAGGAAATCAGTGTGGGAGGGGGGGGAGGAACTAATTTTTTCTTCAGGGGAAAAAAAAAGGGACCTGCAGTTAAAGGGGACGTTCAGCGGTCCATAAAATACGAAAAATAAGACCTGGGTGAACTGCAAAGAACATGAACGGGGGGGGAACGGGGCGCCCATTGCGATCAAAAGGTGCAAGGAAAAAGGTTTCAAGGAAAGCGAAAAGCCTCGCAGGAAGACGAGGTGTGCAGCAAAAACCGCCCATTTAGAAAGAGAAGAAGCGGCAAGGGAAACCAAGATAGGGGGACTGGGACAGTCGTAGTTTACGGACCCAGAGATTTAGCACAACCAGAAAAACATGTCCCTCGCGGGGGCTGGATCCAGTGAATCATTGTCTAAATCTGTTTCAAACCAGGGGGCAAGGAAAGCCTAGGGAAGTGGGGGAAAAGGATGCAAATTCACGCAAACCTCAATCGAAATGGTGCTGAAAAAAGTTGAAAGGGACTTCTTGCAGGCACAGATGTTCCGCCGTAGACGGCGCCTCGTAGGAGGAGAAGGGGGGGTTAAAAAAAAAGGACGGACCACACTCAGATAGCGAGGGGGGGAGGACGAAAAAGCGAAGGACGCTCGAAAGGAAAAGAAATCCGTTCATGCCCAAATTTGCGTTGTTTGCACCAGCCAGGAGAGAAAAAAAAAGAGACGACGGAGAAAACAAAAGGGAAGTAGGAAAAGAGAAAAGGAGGAAGCTGGGGAAAGAGTGCAAAAAAGAAGAAAAAAGACGGCATGGTGGGGCAAATCGGGGGGGGGGAATACTGGGAAAACAAAATTGCGCGCCGACTAGCAGCAAGAAGAAAAATCGAAAAAAAAAAAAAAAAAACAGGGGGAAAAAAAAGCAACGACCGTGGGCGGCCAACTCCCAAGGGCATAAAAGCTGAGAAAAAAAACTGGAGGCATTTTAATACGGTGCGAGGCAAGGGGCGGAGAAAGAGGTGAGGACCAACCGGGCGAGGGGGGTAGGCGGCCCGGAAGCTTTTTCACAGAAAGAGTGCTTAGAGAAAGGACAAGGGAAGGGCGTTCCTGTCGCACCGAGCGGAGGGGCCCCGTGGGAAAGTACTACTAGGGGGACGCATTCCGATAAGACCCATGGTCACAAAAGTGACCAGGACTGAGGAGGGGGCGGTCAAAGGGACACCGAACAGAGGACAAACGAGGAAACAGCCGGACAGAACTAAAAAAACTTTCTTAAGTTCACTGCCTTGAAACTCGAAGGGGAGCACGTTACACAAGGGATGGGGAGAACTGGCAGACGCGTCCTGCTCTTTGAGAAGTTTTTTCAGTGGAAAGAAAAAGGTTGGGTAAAAGAGAGGCCAGCACAGGGACTTGCAGGGGGACATGCCAACCCCTGTAGAATTCGTCAATGCGCAACAGAAAAGGTCGAAGTGAGCACTGGAAGTTGACTGATTTCCCAACCGAAAAGAAGTTACGGTCTTCGATACGGGGGAAAAGGGTGGGAAAAAAGAACTTGCGGGGGGTTTGGGCAGGGAGGAGAAACCCCCGCTCTCAAAGAGACATATATCCCACCGGGGGCCATCGGCCGCTCAACTTTCTGGGAAACGACACTCTAGAAACCCCAGAAAGAGGTACATCTTCCAAAAAGAAAACGCAATTTTGTCGCAGTTGTTGGAGGGGGAAGGGTGAAAGGGAGAGCCATTGACAGGGGGAAGGAAAATTGCTAGGGTCAGGAACCAGTAGGGCTGCGCGCAGCAGCAGGAGAAAGCTCCACGAAGACTCCAACCCCTGCCTTAAAAAGCCCCTTCCACATCGACGGGAAAAGCACAAAAAAGGGCAAAAGGAGGGCCTTCGATCCCCAAATCGAAGAGATTCTATGGCATCGGCGGGACTGGCGTGTGTTCAAAGGGAGGAGAAGGAATAAAAGAACAGGAGTAACGACTTCCCCCCTTCGGTATGAAGAACAAGGGGGAGAAGTGCATGCCCGGGAAGACACTGAAGACGAAAGAAAGAAAAATAACCGGCCCGCCGGGCAATCTTCGGGAACCGTCCACGCGGGGAACTTCTGCCGGGGACAGGAAAAATTGTGCTGCTCAAATTGACCCAAATGCCGTGACCGCGCCCAGAGCTTTGGAAAGTCAAAAGACCAAACTATACGAATCAAAGATCCCAAACGGGAAAAGGGAGACTACAAAGCCCCGAGGGAAAAGGGACAGGTCTGCCCTGTTTAACGGCAACAGACCAACTTGATGCGGCGCAAGAGGTTAATCCCCGGTTCGAGGACGTCGGGCCCTGGCGTACTGGTGGGAGGGAATCGACGAGGGCTCAGGAGCAGCGCGGAACGGCGCCCAGTGAAGGGGGCTTGGTTTCCGCTTGGGGCACGCGCGAAAAAGGGAAGAGAGAAAAAAAAAAAAAAAACCGAGTGAAGGGAGAGATCCTCGCGCAAGCTGGAAACGCACAACCAACCTCCCGGGGCCGCGGACGACGGGGCAGGAAAGATTTCCGTGCAAGAGCGATTTGAACGCAAGGAAACTCCAAAAGGGGGGGGGGGGGATTCAGGGGGCAGGACGCAGAGCGAAAATCTAAGTTCATGGTGTTGCGGGTGGCAGCACACGAGAAATTGACTCTTGCTCGGGTAGTAACAACAAGGTTATATCGGGGGGAGGGGAGGGGTAGGGGGAAGATCGAAGGCGCTGCACGCAGAAAAGTCCGTAAAAGGGAGCTCAAAAACTTCCTAACTTCCGGCCCGTCCGAGTCAGCGGGAATCAAGTCCAGAAAAAATGACAAGGCCGAGGGGGGGACTTAAAGGGGGTCCTCCATCCTCCGCCATGTGTTCGGTGCACTTCAAGATTCAACGCGCTTCTTCTCATCCCGTGGCACTCGTAGTCAAAGGTTTAAAAGGAAGGAAAGCACGCCCCGGACGACGATGCAAATGACGGCCCCAGATCTCGATGGGACAAGGCTCAGGGGGAAGGAACCACGGGGGAGCGGCTGCAGCCGTGGGGAGTGTGGAGGGCGGTAAAGGCAAGGGAGTGGGGGAAACTCAGTAAGGGATCTGCGATAGCAGCAAACCAACTCCGGGCAGCGCTGTCATCCGCGACCCGGGGAACAACCGGAAGACAAAAGGACCTGATAAAACAAAAGCAACACGGCCCGAAGATTAGGCGTCGGCAGGGCGAGAGGGAAAGGAAAAAATGGCAAAGAATGGAACCGTCGCGGTCTCTTTTTAGAGCTCGGGGTTTGAGTGTCCCTCGCACAAAAGAAGGAGTAGTGAGAGTCACAAACTCCTGCCTCCCCGTATCGGGATCAACGGGCAGAAAGGGAGGAAAACTAAAGGAAGCGCCGAGAGATTTGACTTTTCTCGTGGCGAAAACAGAAATTGGGTTTAACGGGGAAAGAAAAGGCGGGCACTCGTGGGCCAGCTTTTGGGGGGGAAAACCAAACACTGGAGGAAAAAATTTCAGAGAAGGCAAATTTCCTGCGTCGGGAAACCAATTAGGAAAGGAGGCAACAAAAGTGCAGATCCGCCGGACCAACTTCAACAGCCCGGGCTGTGGGACGAAGAGAGAAAGAGAGTGCGTGGGGAACCGCCCCAGTTCGAAGACGAGATGATCCTGGGAAACGTGGAACAGGAAAATCAGAAGGCAGGTACTGCCCAAGAAGCTAGGGGCGAAAACGAAAAGGGAAAAGAAGGAACACATGTGAGAGGGTGGAAGGATCCAGTTTCCTCTGAGAAGCTTTTCCCGGGCCAGAGTTCATCGCAAGAAATGAAGGCGAAAAGCTCCTCGCCATGCCCGTGAAAAATTCACAAAGGAAGTGCAGGTAATCTGTAAACGGCCGATGTTAAAGTGGCGCGACGAAACCTTAACCGCAAGGTAGGGAAAGTCAGGAAAACACCACCGCAGAATCGCAGAGGGTGCGCACTGGGGGAGGAAGGGGAAGCGCACGGGGAGAGGAGGATTACAACCCAGTTCATGCCCACAGGTTTTGGCACCAAACCCCTGATCCCAGCCCACTCGATAAAGAGGAGAAAACAACAACGGAGGAAGAGGAAAAGAAAGTGTGGGAGGAGGAGGAGAGAGGTGCAACGTCAATTTGGGAAATTACGGGGATTTGAGAAAAACAGGGAAACAGTTGGCTCTGCCGGGAGAATCAGCAATAAGAAAAAGCACCTCGAGGGGAGGGAGGGTTTGGGGAGGAGGGGACAAAATAAAAGTTATATCGCACTCCCCAGGCCGGAAGAATATGCAGCTTCAAAAAAGGGGCAGGACATAGGTGCAAGAAAAGTGCGACGCGTGCGAAAAGGAAAAGGGAACCGGAGACGGTTATGAGGCCCGGAAACGCTTTTTCGGGGCCCCAGGGGAGAAATAAAAGCGAAGACCATGTGAAGTGGCGTGTCACCCTGGGGAAGGGAGCGAGGCCCGGACACGCCCGATCGAATTCCCGAAAATTTCCGGTCAAAGGGCAAGGGAGACGATTCGGCGGCGAAACCGGGGGGGCGGTCAAAGGCCTGCAAAAATCGCAGGAGGAGGAGGAAAGTAATAGGGAACAGTGCGATTGCCCGGCCAGAAAACTTAACGCTGGGACCGACCTTTCTAAAAACAACGATTAATGGTTGTTCCGCAGCAAAAGCTTTTGAAAAGTCGGGAAACTGAAAGGTTAAAAACGGTTTGAAACAAAGCACAGGAGGAATGCAGGAAGGAGAGGGGAAGCCCTGAAACGATAACGAATGGTGGAACCGAGACCAGACAACAGGGAAAAGGTGGGGGGGGGGGGGGAGAACAGCTTTCAACAATCTACCGGGGCAAGGATATCCGAGAAAAGGACAGCGGAGGTTGGGGCCCGCCTACACTCAGAGGAAGAACGGGGGGGTCTCCACCCCGCCGGCTCAGAGACGATCAAATAGAGACAGCTCTTCGAAAATCCCTGACCGACCCCCAAGGGAAAAAGGAGCCGAGGACGGGGGATACCCGGATGGAAAAGTCTTTGGTTCAAAGGGGAAAAGAGACAAAAGAGCCAACAAAAAGAAAACGTTAGGGGAGGGAGGAGACGAAAAAGTCTCATATAAAAAAAAAGGGGTCCCCCGGCCCCCCCAGGAAAAACCGCATAGGACAAGCCTTAAAAGTGGAAAAGCAAAGGGTCCACACTAAGAACCGAGAAAAAGCAAGAGCCGAAGAAAAAAGGGGACGAGGTGGGAATAGACCGAAATGGCACCCTGCTCTTCTTGCCAACATGGGTGGCCAAGCGCGCAAACGAAATCCGCGGAAAAGGAAATACGAAGCACAGGGAAAAGGAAGAAGAAGGCCCCTGGGCGAAATATTAAAACCCCAGTCGGCTGAGGACCTTCCATAAAAAGAACCAGGACAGACCGGCCGGGCATCGAAGGGAAAGGGGGAAAGGGAACAACGCTTGCACGGGAGGGGAGAGGGGGGCGACAGTAGGGGGATCACCCGTTACCCGAAGCTAGCCGGGGAGAAAAAGAGCATCGAGAATCCCCAAAGAAATCGACGGGCCTGTACTACGACAAGAGGGAAAGGCTTGCGGGGGGACTTCCGGTTCCAAACTGCAACACCATGGAACCGAGGGAAGAGAAAACGAGGAGGGGCGGGAAGTCCTGAACCCGGGGTCGTAAAGAAGGCCGAACCGGGGCCGGGCATCGCCGCGGGCACGACAAAACAAGAGCGCCCCGAGCCCGACGCAAAGGGGGGGGGTGGCGTGTGTCCAAGCTGGTCACGAGAGATAGGGAAAAGGAAAAAAAAAAAACAGAGGAAAAGAGAGAGAAAACAGACGCCGCTCAACTGGAAACGCAAAAAAAAAGAAAGAGCTCGCGCGCAGGGGGGGGCTGAGGATGTCGTGGAGCCCGGGGGGAGGAAAACGCAGCCAGGAAAAAAACTATAACAGACGAAGCGCAGCGCGAAACAAAAGAGAGTTTGCATGGGAAGGGGATAGAACCAACGAGAGCCGGGAAAGATTAGGGAAGAGTACAGTCCCAGGGCTGAATCGTAATCTAGGTGGGGAAAAGTGCAAGACACTAAGGGGCGTTACTTCGGGGGGCACTGGGGAAAGCAAGAATGCTCGAAGGAAAAACTTGAAACCAAAGGTTCCAAAAAAACTCGTTTGAAACCCGGCACAGACCGAAGAGAGCCCGGGGAAAAGCCGGTTCTGGAGTCGTGGATGAAGGGTCAAAAAAAAATCAGAGGGGGAAAGGGGTGGTACTTTCCACAGGACAGGGGAAGAAATCCAAAAATAAGGGCCTTGCAATAACGTGAGCCGCGAAGGGAAAAACCCCGCCGCCGCCCCGAAGTATAAGGGGATCAGAGCAGAAAAAAACAAAAGGTTTGAGCCGCTTCGGGTCGTGATTGGAAGGGAGGTAAATGAGAGCGTGGTCGGAAAGGATGAAAGCAAGCCAGCCCGAAGAAACTGGCGGCCAGGGAGGGGAAAGAATCTCAGGCCAAAGGAAAAAAGGAAATTTCCTTACCGAGCGCCAAAGGAAGATGTAAAAGGTCACGGCGGTCGGGGAAAAAGAGATTTGAAAACCCGTGATCAGACGGTCTCTTTTCTAAAAGGCTTCAGGGGGGGAGAAGGGGGTACGCCGAGGCTGGTCCAGAATGGGCGGAGGGCGAGAACAAAAAGGGAAGAAGGGGTGGAGTAGCCGCATGCAGGGAGGGTCGAGTGTGGAAAGCAGAAAGAAAAAAAAAGACGAGATCAAACGGAAAGTCATGGTCACTCTTTCGCAGGGACAGGAAAGTTGTTCAGCAGGGGAGAAAAACCCGCCGGTGGCTGGGAGGGTCCCCAAACCGTTCCTGGGGAAATTTTGAAGAAAGGGGGGAAGCTGGGAAAGGGCGACCCATAAGCGGAAAACGGCGCCCAAGTGCAAAGAAACGTGCACTGCAGCAAGGGGGAGGCCGCCGCCGTGAAAACCATCGAAGTTGCAGAGAGTGGGTTTAGGAAGGGGGGAAAGAAAAACAGTTGAAGAAGGAAGGAAGAAAAACGTGGGGGGGGGAAGACATCGGGACTGACAGACTCGGCGTGTAAAAAAAAAAAAAAACCCAAGCGAACGCCCGAAAAAAACAAGAGGGAAAAAGTTTAAAAAGAAGGTTCTTCGGGGTGTTCGCGGGCGAAGACGTTTGGGCACCGCATACACGTACAAAAGGGAGGGAGAGTGGAAAGGGGCAACCGCGCGAGGGAAACTGCCCGTTTTTTAATGCAAAGGGAAGGATCCAGGAAAGGGGGGGGAAGGAAAAAAAAATAGGAATTCCGCCAAAAAAAAACGCTCTGCATCAGAGGGGAGGTTCAAAAGAAGAGGAGCCGAGCGGCGGCTGCGACCGGGCCGGACGCCAAGGTTGGGGGGGCAGAGGAGGAAAGAAAAAAAACGTTGGGAAAAAAACATTGCCACGGACCAGCCTTGAGCCGCAGCACCACTAGAAAAGAAAATCAACGGAAGGGTGAAGAGATGAAGGTGTAAAGCTAGTGGGAGGGAGGACTAAAAGGGGAGGGGGGGGGGGGAAGCAAGAAAAGGGAAGTTTCATCGGACAACCAGTGGGCGCCCGCCGCCTCGCAAGAAGACCCAAGGAGGGGAGGACTAGAAAAGAAGTGTGGGAGGAAGGGGGAAAAAAACGAAGCCTACGTGAGAAAGAAAAACCGAGAGACACGGGAAGGGGAAGGAGGGGGAAAAACGCAAATAAAACTGGCAAAACATGCAGTGTGTAAGAGGGGAGAACAAAACAGGGACCGAGAGGGGGAGGGAAACGCAGACGACCGACGTATGGGGCCACGCTGTGCAAAGAAACCCGAAGGGAAAAAAAAAGGCAGAACATGGGGCAGTCGTTCCTGGAGCAAGACAGGCGGGTACTCGCCGAGCCGCAACCGATCTTTTCAGCACCGGAAAAGACAAGAAAAAACGGGAAAATCAGCCCAGAAAACGAAATAGGAAATGGGAAAGGGAAAACTCGAAAAAAGGGCTTGGAGGTGCAAACGGAGGAAAAAAAGAACCGTGAAGAAAAAACAACAAAAAAACCGATGGGTTCCTGCAGAAAGAGCTTGGAACTAGTCAAGGGGGGGAAATGGAACTGGTTGGGGGGGGGACAAAGAAGAAACAATAGAAAAAAGGGGGCAGAAAAGGTCAGGGTCCCCAGCACCCAGAAAGTAGGTCCCAAAAAAAAGGGAAATAGAGTTCGCTGCGCAAAAACGGACAGTGGGGAAGAACTCCGTGCACAAAAAAACTAAAAAGAAAGGCAAGAAAGCCTATTAAAATACGGCGGCAAGCGGGAGTGATGCCTAACGACCGCGAGCGGAAGGGCGGGGGGAGGAAAAACCGAAAGGGGCGAGAAAAGACAAATCGGCGCCCTCTTCGTTTTCAAACAAGCGAAAAGGGCAAACGTGTTGCGCGGGGTGTACGATCACCGGAAAGGAAGTCGTGGGGGGGGGGAGGCGCGAAAAAAAAAACGACCGTCGGACAGGGGTAGGCCTGCTGCGCTAAAGTCGAACAGAAAGCTGAGACGCGGAAAAAAAATTAACCGCCCCGGACACATCACGGGACGAGGCCAAGCAAAAGCGGAGGAAGGGGACTGCAGGATTCGACATCAAAAAGACTGGCCGTGAACCTGCGACAAGACGGCCGAAAAAAGGCGCAAAGCGCTCGACGATCCACCGAGGAAATACTAAGAAAAAAGAAGCCGAAGGAAAAACAGGTTCGAATCTGAAAAAATGCGCGAAGGGGGCCAAAAAGCCCTTCCAAACACGACTACCAAAAAAGAAAACGGCACGCAAAGGAAAAAACGGCCGGAGGGGGACGCTGCACCTTTGTAGGGCCAGGGGACCGGTGCTCACCCCCTTGATCACCCAAGAAAGGGCGGGTTGAAAAAGCTCGTCTAACATCAAACCGATACGAGTCAACCGCTCTAAAGGGGCGTCAAGGGGGGACTAAAAAGAGGAAATAGGGCTCGGTGCAGAGGTTCCCCGGCAACAAAATGAACCTCTAGGGGGGGGGGCGAGGGACGCTTTTTAGAACCGGTTCTGTGAGAAAATAAGGAAGGGAAAGGGGATGGGGAGGGACCGCAAAACGAAATCCTCAGCACGAGGAGCGAAGCCACCGAAGAAAGGGGGGGGATGGGGAAAAAAGTTGTCCAGCTTGGGAAAAAGGACGAGGGGATCCGTCTAAACAAAAAAACGAAAGAGAGATGAAAAGCGCAAAGCTGGAACCACCGAACAACCCCTGGGGCGCAAAAAGAAGTGGGGAGGATGTCCGGGACCCGCGGACTATGGGAAAAAGGCCCCACAAGAAAAAAACACAAAACGACGGGGGCCGGAAGCGCAAAAGCCCGCATAGAAAGGGGGAGGGAAGCACACCGCGCCCCGGTAAGAACGGAAAAAAGAAGTAGGAAGGAGGGCGATCGTATCGTGGGAGTGAGACGAGCTACGGAAACACGGAAGAAGGAGGGGGGGACAACGGGGAGCGCAGGACTCCGACTGCCGAAAAGAACGGAAGCAGGGGACAGTGAAACCCTGGAAGAAGAGAGGAGGCCGGTCTGTCGTGCGTCCAGTGGATGAAGGTAAACAAAAGCCGAGCATGAGTAAAAGGAGACCGCTTTCCTCCGGGCGTTAGTAGTCCTTTTTTACCGCAGGGGAGCGAAGAGCAAAAGGAAAAGGGAAAAGGCAGGTCCAATCGATGTCGAGCTCGCAGACCCCGAATGGTTTTGAGACGGCGGAAAAAGAGAGGGGGGGAAAGTTTGGGAGGGGCCGGTAAGGCCAGGGAGGTGTCCGCGGAAGGGGGGAACTTTGAGAGAAAAGCGAAAAAAAAAGTCCGACGGGGTGAAGGGGGGCCGCGTTGTGGAAGGAATGCGCCCCTGGACTGCCGAAGGAAGGGGAAGAGAAACACAAAAAAAACACCACGGCGAATATGGGAGTCGCGGTCAGGGAGGAAAAGCGGAGCGCCGACAAGAAGGAGAGAGGGGTCTCGATCAACGGGGTGGAGAAGGTTTTTTGTCGCGAGCGGAGGTCGGGGAGCGAAAAAACCCTAAGACCCCGTCGGATAGCCGCAAACTTGAGGGGTAGGAGGGGAAACGAAGTAAAAAGACCGAAAGCGGCCATTGGGGAAATGATCGTGGCGCAAGGGAAGGCACATTGGTTCTCCGGAAAAAGGAAAAAACCTGCAGCACTGGCAAGGCTGCTTGTAACCAACCGTTTTCCCTTTCAAAGTCCAGAAAAAGGAAGCGAGAAGGGAGACAAATAAGCGGTGTAGAACGGCGCCAAATTGGGAGAAAAAAAGAAGGGGGGCAAAAAAAAAAGGGGGAAGGTGAGGAAGGGCCGCCCGCAAGTTGGAAGCCCTCGAAGGGGGGCCGGAGAGTGGGGAAAAGGACGGGAACCGAAGGGAACGATGGAAGAGGGCAATTTTTGAAAGGAAAGATCGGGAATTACGGGCGTAGGACAAAAAAAAAGAGACGGAGACAGGGACAGACTGCCACATTCCTCAACTGTTGTTAGGGCAGGGGGGAGAGAGAAAGTTCAAAGAGACCGTCTCTCCGGTGGGGAAAGGCCGAAAAACACACACAGCCCAGCCCTGCCCAACCTGCACCGATTCAAACGGAAAGGGGGGAACTGCAATGAGGGCCAGGGATTGCGATGGATTATCCGCCGTGGCAGAGCGCTCTCCAGACCAGATCCACACCGCCAGAGGGGGGCCGCCGAGGTGAGGGGGAAAAGTCTAGAAAAAAACGCCAAAAAAAAGAGGAGAAGGGGTAAAATTTCATTCCCACAGCCGTTTGCCAACCCTGGCAAAACAGCCCACGAGATAAGAGAAAAGAACAAAGAGGGGAGAGGAAAAAGAAGTCTGTTGTATCGAGTGGGAAGACTGCAGCCAAAGAGGGGGGAGGGAGCCGGGATTTCGTCTACCGAAAACCAGTGCACGCTAAGCAAAAAAGGGGGAAGAAAAAAAAAAAAAAAAAAGAGGGGAGGAAATATGGGAAGGCCTGGAACGAAGTACCGTGAGATCGCCTCCAAGATCATCCGAAAAGGGAACGGCAAAACGAGGACTTGCAGGAAGACTGTTGCACACGGGGGTCAGGGCAAAGGAGGGAAGAAAGCCCAACCGGGGGAACGGTAATGAGAACCGTGAAAGGGGGAGCAAAAAGGAGAAGGAGAAGGATGTTGAAGGCGTTCACCTGGGAACTAGATCAGGGGGAAGGGGGAGTACCCGATCGCAGGGGCCCGAAATCCGTTCAAAGGGTTCCCCACAGTGGAAGAAAATTTGAAGAGGGACGGGGGTCAAGGCCCTGCCAACAAGCCGCGGCCAACGGTTAAACAAGAAAGGGGCCGGGGGAAAAAAACCGACCAGCGGCCCGAAAACAGAACTGGTCTTAATTTGCACGCAGGGATCGAATGGGCTCCCGTGGCAACACCGATTAAGGTGAGCAACTGCAGGACGCGGATTCGGAGAGTTCAGGGGGAAAAAGGAACGGGGGGGGAAAATCAGCCACTGGCCAGCTGCAAGGGTGAACCGGGAAAAGGAAACTGCAAGGAAACGATGGCCCTCGCCGTCAAAGCGGGGATTCGCTTTCAAATCGGACACACGAAAGGGCAACAGACTAATCAAAAGGCACGGAGGCCATCGGGAGGGTTTATCGGGAACAAGCGGAGGGGGGGGGGGGGACTTAAAACAGGAAAAAAGAAAACAACAAAAACCGGGGAAGAACGAAAAAGAAGACCTAGATCACCGGCTCGGCGCTAAGGACCCTCGACCGCCGACCCAACAACTGGAAAAGGGGGAGTTGGTTCGATCCGGAAAATTCTTTTGGGGCCAGGGATCCGAGCCCACGCCCCGTCGGAAGGAGGGCTTCGCGCATAAGAGAAAAAAGGAGACGAGAACTCTAACAATGGGCCTGGCCCCCTTCCAACACAGCCGAAAAAGGAAAGCAGAAAAGACGAAACGAGCTCGACATCGAGAGGGCCACCTGCATCCGTCGGGAACCCTGGAGGGGGGCAATCGAGGGCCAAAAACTAATTCCGACTGGGAAGGGGGGGATAAGAAAAAAGTCCCCCCTGTCCGTGAGAACCCATGCAATTCTGAGGACCCCTGAAAAAAGGAAAAGGAAAAGACAAGCCGCCGGCAATTCCTTTCGGGCCAAGGACAACTGTTCCGGCCGGGGGACGGCCAACCACCTAGATATGAAGCTGAAGCAAAAAGGAAAATGCCCGGGCTCGGGGGAATAACCAAAAAGAATAACGATTCCAAAACAGACTTACGGGGAAACCTTTCGGAACGGGTGCTTTCGGGTAACCACAAAACACCATGGAATTGAAGGCCGGCAGGCTGACTGCGGTAAGGACCCCGGTTCTGATAATCAAGAAAGGGGGGAGTGCTTGCAAGGGGGGAAGGCATCGGGGGCACGACATCCTCATACCACGCTCCCGCCGGGACAGCCGCCCCCAGGGGGAGGGGATTACCCGCTGAGACGCTAAGAAAAAATCGGAAGGAAACACAAGGGAGGAAGGAAAGAGAGATCCCTCCGCAAAAGCCGGGAACAAGGGAAAGTCGGGGCCTTGGACGCTGCCACGTTGGAGAAAAATTATGTCGTAAAAGGGATGGAAAAAGGCAACCCAAAGGAAAAAAAAAAAACAAAAAAAAAAAACAAGAACCGGGGCAGGAATCGCCGCACAAAGTGGGGGGGGGAATGGGACAGCACCGCGGCAGAAGCCCTTTCCCTCAATTCCGGAGGCAGGGACAAGAAGGAGAAATCTGGGGGGATGGCAGACGAAGGAGCGGAGTCGCAGCGTCTCCTTGAGGGGATCACGGGGGGGGAAAAGCAGCGCCTCACGGCAAAAAAGAGCCGTGGACCAGGCGCCGAAGGGCAAACTGGCCGGTGGTCAGTCCAGGGAGGAAGGGGGGTGTGCAAAAAAGCCGCCGCATGGGGGTTTTCTCCAATTCAGAAAAGGGACGCAGGAGGGAGGGAGACATGATCCTTTCGCGAGAAGCGCGAAATGAGAACTCCGGGGGGGCCAAAGGGTCGAAAGGCGGAAAAATGGAACGCAGACCTCGCCAGGTTTGAGCAGGCTTGCCAGAACACTCGGAGGTTTGTGGTGGAAGAGAAAAGGGGGGGGGTCGTGCGCCGTCGAGCTTACTATGCGAGGCGCGAAGCCAGACCCCGGAAGCGTGCGCAAAAAAAACACCTGGGGACAAGACAAACTTCCTTCCTGGAGACGACCAAAAGGAAACGGCGAAAGGATGCGCGGTCGAAGTAGGAAGAGGCTTTTGAGGAGCCGATGGACCGGTGGAGAAAAAAAGGGGGAAGAGGAATCGAACGGCGGGGTGGAAGGTTACGCCTGAACTGTCGTAGGCCGTCAACCCTCCCGCTGCAAGCAGTAGGGGCGCATGAAAAGGGGGTAAGGGGAGCTATTCCAAAAGCGTGCGCGGCGAAAATTGACCGGGGAGAGGGAAAATGCCGGTGCCTGACCCGGCACGGCGTGGCTGACTTTGGGGTCCCACGCCGGGTCAAAAGGCGAAGAAGCGATTCTGCAGTGAACAAAACCATCGGTTTAGGAACGGGGGAAAACGCCGGGGAATTCCAGCCATTTGATGGGTGGTCGAGGAAAGAGGACAAAAACAAAACAAAAAAACCCGGGGGTGAAAATTCAGAAGTGAGGCAGACCCTTGAGACCCATTCTCCGCGAGCGGCACGGTGAAACCCTGGAAAAGGGAGGGTGAGCGTCAGGAGGGAGCACCAGCGCGGACGGCCACATTTCCCTCGCCGGGGTCTTCGTCCAGGAAAAATAAGTTTTCCGGTCCGCAGAGTCTCGCCGTGGACGCTGAGAAGGTCCAAGGATCTAACTGGGCCCGTGCAAAAACGTCCTTCACCTGCCCCTGGAACCTGCCATTTACTTGGGGGGGAGCTGGGGCAGTATTCCGCGGGGATCGCCTCCTCCCATCACTGTTAGGGAGGGGTTGGGGAAAAGGAAACAAAGGTCCTCGATTGGGGGACGGCGGCTGCAGAAGTCGGAGCGCACGCAAAGAGAATAGAAATCCCGTTCCATAAAACACAAATTGCCGTGGCAACAATTTAGCCGCAGCCCCACCTCGATGACAAAAGAACAAAAAAAAAACGAGAGATGAAGAGATCTTGTGGTATCAGTGGGCTTAGGAGACAAGGGGGGAGTGAGAAAACGGTGATTTCGTAGAAGCGGAGCACAACGTGGCGCTCAACATCGAAGAAAGGGAAAACTCAGAGGAGAAAGCTTCTGTGTGGGAAGGCCCTGGAAACGAACTCCTAAGAACAAGAGCAAAAAGGGAAAATCATCTGCAAAAGGTCCCAAGAACTGCAGGGAAAAAAAGGGACGGGGAAAAAACGGGCAGGGGCGAGCGCGTGCGAAGGCGCCTCACCGGGAAGAAACCGGACTTTCCGGACCGCCGGAAACTTTGAGAAGACCGGCACAAGGGAAAGGGGGTGCACTCCTGTTCAGCAGCTCTGGGGGCCCTAACTAGAAGGGGAGCAGCAAAGGGGAGAAGGGGAGTGCCCCGCTCCGGACGGGGCTACAGGGGGGGGGGGGAGGGGGGCAAAAAAACAAGGACTGCGATGGCAAAAACGGGGCGCTGGGAAGGTGGCAGCGGCTTCGCTACGGGGCGCCGTTTTCTAAAAAAAAAACATGGGGGGAAACTGCAGGAGGGAGGGATTCAAAGAACTATTTTCCGGGGTGAAAGGAAGGGAAAAAGGTTGTACAAGCAAGGACGCGTTGCATCGGACAGTCCAGTCAACCCAGGATAAAAAATTCGTCGCAAAGGGGGGCCGACAGCGCGCAACGCAGGGGAAAGGGATCACCACCGAAAGCTGGGGAGTTTCTATCAAGAAAAAGGCAAGGGAGGGGGGGGGGGGTGGAACGCCTACGACGCCAACGACACGGCGGGGGTAACCTAGCCACCAAAAAGAACGAGACCGAGATCACAGTGGGACATCGGCGCGACAAGCCTATTCGGGGTTCATAAGGGACCGCCACAGTCCATTCGCCGTGTTGGAAAACTCGGGGGGTTTGGGGGGAGGAAGAAAGGGAAAGGAAGAAATTTGTCCACGGCGCTCAACCAAAACTCTAGCCGCTCAATGCCCTTGAAATTTGAAGGGAGAGGTGACATATAAAGCTCTACGCGAAACTCTTCACCAACTGCCCCTTATAAAAACGCCCCCTTCACCACTATAACGGAAAGCAGGGAAGAAACGGCGAGGTAGGCAAGCTCTACCTCTAGGCGGGGGGGGGGGGGGGAACGGAAAAACCTTGCAATCAAGTGGCCTGCGGGGTTGGGGCAGGCAGAAGAAAAGAACTCCGAAAGGACGAGCACTGTAGGATAAAAACTCCTCGGGCCAACCCCATTGCCGCGGGATTGACACCTTTAAAGAAGGAACCCAGAAGACCACGCCTAAAAGCACAGGGGAGGAAGGGGCCACAAGGGGCACTTCGGCGGGGAACTTGGGGGAAGCGAGCGGAGGAGAAAGGGGTGGATCCCCAGAAGGTAGCCGCTTGCGCTCACTCCTCGTCTTCAAGGACACACCGATACGATCCGATCGTAAAACGGCCATGTTCCTAAGAAGGGAAAGAGCTGAAAAGGGGGGGCAGGGGTCACGGACACCATGAACTTCAGACGAACCCCTGACGGACAGACCCCGGTTCTCGTGAACTACTGGGGGGATGGGCGTTCAAAAGAAAGAGGGGCAGACACTAAGCCGCGAACAGCAACCAGGAAGGGGAGGTGGCGTGGAGGG
>Ga0179593_1620070_pt1 | contig 18592 bp, 30 predicted proteins | sample CZODoug2_1_08_16_FD_185931 | JGI IMG/M metagenome (GOLD analysis project Ga0179593, IMG submission 185931) | Vadose zone soil fungal communities from Angelo Coast Range Reserve, California, USA - CZODoug2_1_08_16fungal (PacBio error correction) | ecosystem: Environmental > Terrestrial > Soil >...
CAGGAACACCGACTTGCCTCGCGATGTGACTCAAGGGGACTGATACTAAGGTTGAGGAGCTAAGGAAGACGAAGCACCGCGACGATCCTTCTTGAAGGGGGAGGTCGGGGAATTCTATCGACCGGTAAGCAGTGACCGAAAAGGGAAGGGGGCTCTTGATGAGAAGGGAGGGACGAGAAGAGGCTCCCGAACTCGCATTCAATGGAAGGCGAATCTTCTTTCGGACAAAAGCCGGCAGGAGGGGGGTTGGCGAAGGAAAAGAGGCGCGAGCGGGACTCTGAAAGGGGGGGGGTGGGCGAAAATCCACATTGGCTGGATATCTGGAAGGTGATCACATCCTGCGCTGGGGGTGGATGAGGCGGTAACGTAGAGGAACTGTTTTCAGGTCGAGAGCAAGGTTGCATGCTGTCAAACACCGGGAGATGTTGCTACGTTCCAAGAAAAGAAGACCTTGAGGCGCAATGCCGACTTCGGAGCAAAAATATAAAAAAAAAAAATTGACGGGACGGGGGGCCTCTGCCCCGGGCAAAAAAGTTAGAAACTCTTGGGAACCAATGATACTCTTAAAAAGCAATATTTGCGGGGTCAGGAGCGGCAGGAGGGGCTACCTCCGAACTAATCAACCGGGGGGGGAGGAGGGGGCTGCTCTCGTTCGGGTGATCACGGAGGAAATTCCTGCCAATAAATTCCGGAATGAAGGTGTCCGAGCCGCTTTCAGATCGACTGGGGGACCTAAGACAGGGGACGACGATCCCACAACGACTATTACGGACTAACGAGGAGCCGAGTGCGATCCTACGGGTTTCTCAGAGCGGGAACACGCTGGGGGGGCACCGAGTCTACAAAAGGAGAGAGCCCACGGGGAACTAGTGTCGCGTCAACCAGCGGGAAAGACCCCAATCAGCCCGACCGGAAGGAAAAGGCGCCAAGTATCGCGACGGCGTGCAGTCGATGGGAACGCTGGGGCGACCGACTGCCTTCGGAGCGAGTAACGAACTCCGGGGGCCCGACGGATTTTTCTTGATCCAGCGCGGTGGAGGGCCGACTCCTCTGCAGGCCAGCGCGTGAAGCCGCACAGCGTCAGCAATGGGGACACCGCCACACGGTACGGGCCTCGAGAAAATCTTTTCTAGAAAATGCACAGCAGATCAACCAGGCAATATGGAAATCGAAAAAAGGACAAGCCAACCCTGGAAGGAGAGCGAAGAAGAGCCTCGCCAAGGCGAAGCACTACCTTACAGACGAAAAGCACAACGGTTCTCGTCTGGACAAATCACAACGCCTTCATGCGGCGATCAGATCGAACCGGAACAACAAAAAAAGAAAGGAACCCAGGGTGTGGAGGGACGGGCACAAAAACTCCATGCCGCCCAAGAAAGAGGAGGGAAAAGCGGCACGTGGGAAGAGCGAGGTCGCCCGCAGGAGAGAGGAAAGATAAAGGGTGAAGTTTACTGGGGCGCAGGGTAGGGGGGAAGGGATGTGGCAGGAAAGCATGGGCGCCAATGGAGGAAGAGAAGAGAAAGTGGAATTCGAAAAGAGAGGGGGAAAGACGCGCAAGGGGAAGGAGAGGCGAGGTAGGGCAGGGAGGAAATGGAGTGTGGAGGCAAAATAAGAGGGGGCAGAGAAGACAGGACGGGTTAGGAAGGCAGGCGAGGAGGCGAAAGATCACGGGACAAAGGGGGGCGGGGCCCACAAGAGGGAAACGGGCTGAACCGCATAGGGCTGGGGCGGAGGGAGGCGAGTGCGGAGGGGGACGGGGGGGAACCGGGTGAGTGCAGGCAATGAAACAAGAAAAGGCGCAAGCCGGGAGAGAGAAACGGAGGGGGGGCGGGAAGGGAAGAGGGGACTTAAAGGGATTGGGGGTAGACAGCAGGTGGCAAGAACCAGAAGAACAGGGGTTGAAGGTAGAAGGAGCGCGGGGGGTGAGGAAGGGGACAAAGACTAAAGACGTCAGGGCAGTGAGGAAGAGGGAAGGGTAAGCCAGAGGGTAGGAAGGGCGAAGGAAAAAACATGTACAAACAAGGGGGGGGGAGGAACTAGCAGGTAATTAGAATGCCAAGTGAAAAGATGAGCCGCTGGGGGACGGAAAATAATAGGGAGAGGAAGAGCCGGGAGGGGAAGGGGGACGAAAAAGGTAGGAAAGGGATGAGGAAGGAAGGAGTGACGGCAAGCGGGGTTGAGTGTGCAGTGAACACCTGAGAGGGGAGAATCGGGGGAAAGACGTGGTGAGACAGGGAGAAAGTCCGGACCAATGGGGCGACGAGAAGTCGATGCGGCTGGTGGCACAGCCAAGTGCAGGCGGCGCAGATGAGTGCGAAGTAGGAGAGGCGGGAGGGAGGAGGTTGGAAGAACGGGCACGACATAGCGGAGCACGGGGGGAGTTAAATTGAGTCCACGCACGGACGGGGTGGAGGTGGAGAGAAGAAAAGGAGATGGGACGCAGCTTAAATGGGCAGGGGGCGGATACCCAGGGGAGAGGGTGGGAGATGGGAAGGAGAGTGGGATAGGGAAGGGGGATCGGGAGAGGGGAATGGCAGACGGGGAGAGAAGAGAAGGGGGGCTAGAGAACGCGGGATGGGACGAGTAGAGGACGGCAAGAGAAAGATTAAGAGCAAGGAAGAGAGGTACGGGGGAAAAGAAGTGGAGGGGAACAGTGGGAGGCGGGAATCAGTCTTCCCCTCTCTGCTCATCTTTCAATAACGTAGGGGCTCGGGGCGGATCAATCTCCCCATCGTTTGAAGGAGGAAGGAAGGTCGGACGGGAGGAGGAGACTTTGTGCGTCTCATCAAACTCGTTTCTTGGGCAGATAAAGGGGGGTGACGATTCGACGCGACCTCTACGAAGGTGGAATCTGCCTTTGTTATGATATACAAAGGAAAGGGAATGTAAAAAGGAGGGAGGTGCTAACCTGCTTAACGTATGGCGGCCATAGGCCTGTTCAAGGAAAAAATTCAAGGACTATTCCAAAGACAGGAAAAAAATCAAGTCGGTCCTACGTCTTCGTGGGTAAAAAGGGGAAGGCCATAGGGCTGATAAAGTTTGATTTCCCACGAATAAGTAGACGTACTCTTGGAGCCGGAAGGGCCACGATGGTCCCCTAAGGGAGGAAAAAATAAGAAAGGGGGCTGTCGACGGCGACAAGAAAAGGTCCAAAGGTGAGACTGGCGAGGAAGAAGGGGGGAAACGTGAAGGGGGAAGGGGAAGACGGTGACGATAAGCTGCCGTGTGGTGGGGGGAAAAAACGAAAAGTCGCAAGCGTGGTCGGCTGTCAGGATGGTTGAGGAAATGAAAAGGGGAGACTTCTGGGCTCGGGAGCCGGAAAAGTCTAGGTCGGGATCCGAGACTGGGCTGGTCGCACCTGCAGGCCCAGAAAAGGGGATGGAGGTTCAATCATTGAAAAATCAAGAAAAGAAAGACAGTCGAGCTAAAAAGGTCAGAATTCGTCAGGGAGCTAGAAAAAAAGGAGGGACAAGCTAAACCGTCCAAAAAGTCGGGGGAGAGGAGTTGGGGAAGGGAGAGAAAGAGAAAGCAGAGGCACCCCGGAGATCAAGACTGAAACGAGGGACCGAAAAGACCGTACTAAACATTGCTCATCTGAAGCTCCGCGGGGGGCATTAAGGAAAGGAAGGAGGGGGAGGCTACTCACAATGAAATTTTGGTGGCTGCTGTAAGAGAACCGGAAAGAAGACGTCTCTCGAAGAAACGGGGAAAAAAAGAAAAGAGAAGGTATTAGCCCTCGGCACAGCCAAAAAGTGGAGAGAACAACGGCTGAACCGAGAAAGCAAAGGGACGGAGGGAAGGTAGGGGAAGAAAGGAAAGAGAGGGTTCAAATCTCGCGAATCCAGGTCGAGCAGAACATCTGATTAAGCAACTGGGGCGAGGACGTCCTCTTCTTTCGTCAGTAGTAAGGGGGGGGAGATGAAAGAAGACTTCTCTCGACAGGAAGGAAGAGAAATTCAAAAAACCGAATGAAGGGGGATGCGTAGGAGGAAAAAAAAGAGTAAGGTGATCGCTGAGAACGTTTCGACGAGAGGGAAACTGTCGAGCAGGGAATCAGTGACGCGCTTCGCCACAGCGCTATCTAGGACAAGGGGGGAAGGAAATGAAGTAAAGGGGGCGAGCAACAATGCAAGGGGAAGCTCGGGAGGGCCCTAGGGGCCTATCTCGGAGACAAGGAACTAGGTTGGAATAGTTCTCCGGAGAGCCGAAACAGGGAAAAGAGAAAAGAGAAAAGACACATATGGGATCTTTCGGGAGTTAACGGGAAAGAAAAAAAAGATCGAGAGAGGGCCATAAGGTATAACAGGGTCATTCCCAAATTCGGGGGTTTTAGGTTGGGAAGGGAGGCGGTTTCACGAATAAGAACGAAGAGAAGAGGAGGGCTTGCGCTAAAGCGGGGGGGAAATGCACGAGGAAAAAAAAGGGGGGGGGGCGTTCGTGAAATTCAGGAAGAGCGAGAGAATAGACGCTGAGCGGAGACGAGGCTTTCTAGGCCGGGTCGGGAAGGAGCGGGTTGCCATGTGAGGGATGTGGGGGGGACTTGGGAACAGGCAGACCTCCGGCGGAAGCTGAGACTTTAAAATATGCTCTCAAAAACAACAAAGGGGGTAGAGAAGGAAGCAAACACCGGAAAAGGTGCTAATGCAGTGTCTACAACCATTGAGAAAAGAAAAATCATCACATTTCAAACTACAATGAAGAGAAAGCGCCATCGGCAAGAGGTCAGGGGTCGTAAGAGTATCTTAAGGAGAGAAACACCATCATCGTTGCGATTGAAGCGGAGGGCTGACAATCCGGGGCAGATGAGTGAGGAACCTCAGGTCAATTGAGAAGTCAAGAAAAGAAGAAAAAGGTGTGAAATTATCAAAGGGAAAGGGGAAGGAAAAAATAGAGGGGGAGGGCTCTCTCGGCAGAAGGAAAAAAACTTACTGGAGGTTTGGGACGGACCGGCTCTGAAGCAGGAAGAGACCAAGGAAAAAAAAGGTAGAAGGGCGGGGAAAAATCTATCGACAGATGGAAAAAGAAGGGGGAAATCAATCCGTCCTGGTTCACTCGGGCGGGAGGAAAGGCTATTTCCTCTAATGGGAAGAGAAAGGGGGGCTACATCTCTAAGTATTCCTTTTTGGCGGAAGTAAAATGCGAGGGCCTCCCCGGGGTCCTCGCGGTAGATAACGGAACTGGGGAGACGTGGAAAAAATTCTAAAATAAAAAGGGGATTGTCATCTCGCGGGGGAAGAAGGCAAGAGTCCGGTGCAGAGGGTAAAAAGGGGGAAAAAGAAGACGTACCGGTAATATTTGGGAACTCTGAGGACTCTTCTCTCCCAACGGCATCGGGCTGAGAAAGAGGGGCGAAAGGGCTTCTATCTGGGGGAAGAAAAGTGGGGGGAGAAAAACGACAGTCAAGGTAGGGAAGGAATGCGAGGGCACATAAGAGGGGAGGTTTCAGGCTAGAAAAAAAAGCGTGCGGTTTTGAAGGGGAAAATTAAGAAAAAAAAAGAAGAGGGAATTTGGATGAGCCTTTTCAAATCATCTTTTACCAAGGCATTGCATGTGTGATAAAACTTCCCTAACCAAAAATCGCTGAATAGGAAGAAAAGAGACAGCTCAAAAAAGTTAAAGATGTACTTACAATTATTGTCTTTCGCGTAGAGTTTCCAACCCGGTATCCTATAAAAGAGGGCAGTTGCCAATGATAGGGGGAGGGCGGCGTAGGGGGGACGGCAAGGGGCTTTATCTATTTGAAAAAGTGGCGGGCAAAACCGCTTGGTCCTTTTCAGCGTCGAGAAAAAAGTGGGAAGAAAGAAATAGGAACGAATCCGGAATAGGGGAGGGATAAAAAAGTGTGGGTCTAAGTCCACGGAGAAAGGGGGAGGAAAGGAAGAAATCAAAAAAGCCGTACATTAATCGAGAAAAAAAAATGGGGAGGAAGGAAATTAGTTGCCGGGAAAACCGCAAAAACCCTACGTCGATCCGGGTAAAGAGTGAAAGGAAGGAAAACAGTTATTTTCGTGGGAGAAAACCTGATACAGAGCACCTTCTATCAGCACCGGAGGAGGAAAAAAGATCAGACGCAGGCCCGGATCAACGAAATGCGGGAGTGAAAACAAAAGAAGCCGACCTGATCGCAACTACGCATGTCCAGGGAAGAAAGAAGTAAAAAAAAGTTGGAAAAGGGGGAAAGACCGTGTTCCTAAAACCAGGAGAGCGGATGAACCTAGACTCCGGCCCGCCCCTTGAAAGTGGGCTGAAGAAAAGCGGGGGAAGAGTTAAAGAAGACGGAGAGGAAAAAGGAAAGGAAAGCTTACGCCTTTTCTGCCACGAAAACCACTGTCAGACGGCAGAATGCAGAGAAAAAGAACAGCAAAAAAAAGCAACAAAGAAATTGATGGATGGTCAAGGCAAAAAACTTGAAGCGACACACACGAGTCGAGTCGCTCTCCAAGGGATAAGAAAAGGACGCCCAGGACCATCGGCCAGATGGGGGAAATTAGCAAGACAAAAAGGAAAGAAGGTCAGAACTTGAAAATAGAACAAACTCAACAACAAAAAACAAACCCAAAGACGAAGCGGGGACGAAAAACTAGTAGGAGGGAGGGGTTAGGAGGATCCACTGGAAAGGGTACGCGAGGGGAGCCATGCAAGTAACGAGGCGGCCTCCGGAACGAAGGGAATGAAATAGAGGAAGAGGAGGAGAGTGTGGGAACGGGAACAAGAGGACGAACCGGAGAAGGGAAAGACAGATAGGGGAAAGTGCGGAGAGGGCGTAGATGCCGGGAAGAAAGGTGTGGACGGAGGAAGAGGAAAGGATCGATAAGAGACAACATAACGGGGGAATGGCGGGGAAGGGGAGGATGGGGCGGCCGGAAGGATGCGGAGGGGGGAGAAAGGAGATTTAGGCAAGGACGAGAGAAGGACGACAGGAGAAAGCCGGACCATTAGAAGAGCAACAAGCAAGGGGAAAGAGGCGAGCTAGGCGGATGGGGCGGAGGAACATAGCATAGGGAGGCAAGAGGGAGGGAACGTAGCGGGTGGGGAAATGGATGCGGGCAGTGGCAGCGAGAAAAGGGAGGGGAGAGACAAGGATTGTCGGCTGAGGGGATGGGGGGTCACGCTATGCCTAGCGAAACAAAAGCGGGGGGGAGGCGTAGAAGTGGACGGGGGTGACCAGATAAGGCGCGCATGGAAGGATGAGAAGAAGTAGAAGCGCGAGTCGAGAGTGTAAGGAGAGGGCCAAGGAAAATACCGAGCCCCGAAAGAGGAAGGCGACAGGGTGTAGGAATAAGGAGAGGGCCAGGTCGGGGTGGAACTAGGCGGGGAAAGGGAAGGAGCCCGGGCGCAAGGGCCGGGGAGTAGCATGCAAAGTAAAAGGGAGGGGAGGTAAAAGGAGCACGGCACCGGGGCTAAAGGTAGATGAAGTGGAAAGCCAGGGGTCACGACCAAATTAACGCGGAGTACGGTTGCACCCTAGCATGATGCGGAACACGGAAAAGTAAATGAGGAGAGTCCCGGAGGGCAGCGAGGGGTAAAGAGATTAACCCGATAATCGCAGGAAGAAGAGAGGGGCGAAGGGAGCGCCCCGGTACGAGGCGATAAGTATAGTGTAAAAAGGAGTGAAAGGTAGGGAGGATTGGGGCGAAGAAAAGAGAACAAGAGATAGAGACAAGGAGAGAGGCGAACCGAAGGGGAGGAGAAAGGACCAATGATGAAGAGGGGCCAGATCGGAGCCAGGAAGGACGAGAAGGAAGAAAGGAACATACCCACGAGAGAGGAAGAAAGGGGGAAATGGGGAGCAGAGGCGGTAGGAAAGAAAAGGAAATGGGGGAGGGGGTGGGAAGAAGAAAAAGAGGCTGGTGGAGACTTCTTAAGGCGGGGGGAGATCTCGAGGCTTGGGATCTTCTCTCTCTCCTGTCCTGGATTGAAGGGAGGGGTCGGCAAAAACAAATCGGGGGGAATGTAGACCGACGGGGCGGGACGGACAGCCTTTGCTAGCACGAGAAAAATCGTTGGGGGAAAATGGAGCGAGGAAAGGGGGGACGAGCGAAAAAGCGAGAAAGAGCCATGGGGGAAAAATTCAAAAGTAGAGCCCCGAGGGTTCGAGGAAAACAAGTGTTGGCTTGAAAGCGGACGAAATGAAAACAAAGCCACAGAGAAAGGTAGAGCAGCGGAAGTCCGGACAATAAAAAAAAAAAAAAAAAAGGCTTATCACGAACATCACGTCAGGCCGGCACGAGGGAAGTAAGCGTCGATCAAAGAGACTGGGGAAAATTTTGCAAAGGCCGAAAGTCGCTAACAAAGTTCCACGAACTCAAAGAGAATGGGGGCCTTGCAAAAGAAAAAAATGGTCGAGGGGGGGTAGAGATTGACTCGAAATTGGAAGATGAAGGGAAGAACTGCTTCGAGAAGGGCACGAGGGAGGGAGTGATAGAGAAAATGACTATTACGCGATGTTTTGAAAACAAGGAGAAAGCGTGGTAAAAAGCTTGTCTAAGAGGTAGGAAGAGAAGTACAGGGAAAGCAGGTCGTCTAAAGATTAGGACCGGGGAAAAAACCTCAACAGGAATAAAGCCGAAGACCTTGCGAAAAATCATACTTACATGGGAAAAAAGGGTACCGGCAAAGAACATGCAACCGACGAAAAGAGGACACGAGGAGAGAGAAAAGCGGTCCGGACTTTTTTAGGAGATTAGGTACAAAGCAAGGAACTGCCCGGTCGCCAAAGAAACTCTGGAAAAGGGGTCTTACTATAGGAAAATTTCTGCAACACCCGCGGCTTCAGCGGGGAACCAAACGCGGAACGGGAAAACCGACCGTCCGGAGCCTTGGAAAAAAGGACTCCGAAAAAAGAATGCGGATTTTTGAAGACAGAGAAAATTAGAATAGACAATCGCTGCAACCAGGTGCCGGTGGGACTCTTAAACATTGCTCCCAAAAAAAAAAAAACTCTGAAAAAAAGCCTACAGAACGCAAGAAGAGGGAAAAAGGGTAAATAGCAACGAAAAAACTAGCCAGGAGGTGTCCTAGAAAAAGGAGCTGCAGAAAAGGAAGGCGCGCTCGCTTCCAAACAGGCAGCAAAGAAAACTTAGAAAGACGCCGCCACATCACGTCCTGGGGGGACTAAGAGGCGGAAAACATTCGGACATGCGCGGGACGCGGAAGGTGACAGCAGAGCCGCAGACAAGAAGAGAGCAAACAGCGAGATGACCAGCAATGATCGGAAAAACCGCGGAGATCGGCGGAAAAGGCGAAGACGCTTGTGAAAAAAACATAAGAAGCAACGGGCATCCAAAACTTAAACACGCACAAACGGCAGGGAAACGGACGTGCCAACCTTGGCAATGCAAGCTGCCTATAGAGATGGGCCAGGAACTCTCTCGTCTTAAAGAAAGCAAGTTCCTGTGCTATCGAGGTCATCCAGTCACTCAAATGAAAATTCCACAAGAAAAAACATGGGGCGGATATTGCACGGAAATCCACAGATGTATTCCTTCCTTCATAAGTCGGGGAAAGAAAGTAGGGTGGTTTAAGGTGAAAAGAAAGGGCGGCGGAACCATAAAGATCAATCTGATTCTGGACGCCGCGAAAGGCTGAAATGAGAAGGGGGGGTGGAACGTACGATCGATGACAGAAAGGAAAAGTACACTGAAAAAATACCTGCTGAAGGGTTGCAAAAATTTGCTGAGGGAACCTGAAACCTTGCGGCTAAGGACTCCGAATCAATACGGTTGATCTCTCTCAAAAACCAACTTAATTGGAAATAAGATAACAAGGGGCGACTAACGAAAGTTTCCATGAGGTAGAAAGCCCCCGAAACCTGGCAAAACCGAAGAGGCAAGCGAGAAAAGCCGCGACGCGGTCGACGGTTCGTAGAGGCCGAGACCGAAAAAGGGCAAAACCACATCGGTGAGTCACGCGGAGAACAGACGAATCTCGAGGAGTGAAGAAAAAAACAAAGCAAGGTCATTGTCCACAGAAGCCACGAGACTGTGGATTACAAGGATGGGGGAAGGCCCCGCCGAGCGGGAGCCGTGAAAAAATACAGCAAACTTAGGGAAGTTTTGGCCGACAAAAAAAGAAAAAATACAAAAAACTGGAATTAGAGCCAAAAAATGGGCTGGAGAATTCTGATCTGCCATCGTAAAGAGAAGTTAAAAACGTCTCTAGCGGAGGGAGAGAGTCGGCCCGAAAGAGGTCAAAAAGTGACGATCTCTGTGAATCTAAACTATTCCGGTGTTCGGAAAAAAGCCTTCAAAGGTCTCTGTAAAGTTTCCTCATCTATAAAAGGAGGGCAAGCTCGGCATGCATTAACCTGGATTCATCTCGCGGAGACGACGAAAAACTTAAAATTAATCATTCTTTCACTACTCGACAGGGAAATGTAAAACGGACAACGTCTTGTCGGGAAGAAGTCAAAAAGATGTTGCGGATATCTAAAACACGAGGGACGAAAAATGCTTGAGTGGAGAAATCGGGAAAAGGGGTGCTCTCGGCGGAAAAAAGTGTGTGAAGGGAAAAAGACCCCTTTCTCTGGTGGGAGGCGTAACGAAGAAAGAGCTTGTTTTCCAGTTGTGGAAAAAGGGAGAGCAATATGACGGTCCCGCGCCAGGGGGAAATCAGCCTTGACCAAAGCACATTTAAAAAGGAAAAAGAACGACTAGCTTATCTTCTCGATGCCGCGCTTGACGTAAAACAATGGAGGAAAGTACAGGGACGGTCGGAACCGGTCGCGGGAAGATGGACCTCTTGAGCGCGGGGGTGATAGCTCTGGAGATAAGGAAAAGCAAGAAGGTTCCGAAATATGTGGCCTTCGGATCGTTGCGGAGGAAGGGCTAATCCCGAGACGAAGCATGAACCGGAGGAAGCTCGACTGAAGCGGTCTCTAGGTCATGAGGCGTGGGATCAGTGAACGCCACCGCAGAAATAAAGCCTCCGAATAAGGTGTCCAAACGGAAAGTCAGAAAGTCAGACAGGAGAAATGGAGGTGCGGCAAGACCGACCAGACGAGCGTTCCCCGTCGTATCCCGGATCCCGATGCCTACAAACATCTTGCGTCGGTGGGGAAGAACTCCAAAAACGTTCAAATAATGAAAAAAGGCCTATCACGGCCCCGAAAGGAAAAATATCGAAAAAGGGGAACGAAAAAGCCGGTCAAGGGAAAGGGGAGGATCCACCCGCAGCCACAGCCATAAAAAGGGGAAAAAGTAAGAGGGGAACTAGGGATCCTCTAACCTGCCGTGTTGGGGGACTAAAAATTCACCTGCGTGGAAAAAAAAACATGGGGGAAAAGAAATCTGCTTGAAAACTAAAGTAAGGAGGGGAAAGCAGGGGGGTGTGTAAGCATCTTGCGTCGTCCAAAACGCCCCGAAAAAAAAAAAAAAAAAAGAAAACAGAGCACCGTTATCAAAAAAAATCACGTCCCGGAGGCGCCAACCGCCGAAACGGTAAATTAAAATAGGAATTACCAAACGTGACTAGAATAAACTCAGGAAAGCAACCATTCGGGTCATGTCGATCGAACCAACTGAAGTGCTCAGTGGAAGCGAAGAAAAGTTCGAAGCCCTAAACTGACCCTAAACGAAGAACCTACAAATCGGAAGAATGGGGGAGCGGACGACTCAAAACGATACTTCTATCTCGACTACCGAGCGGAGAAAAAGCAAACAAAAAGACCCCCGATAAGGGGTGCCGGAAAAAGACGGAGAACCTAGGGTTAGCCCACGCCGGGCAGTTCAGGCGGGGGAAAGAGGAACATTGACAGGAAGATAAGGGAACCAGAAAAGAGAGGGACACTGCCAAACAAAGTCAGGCGACTGGCTAAGGGGTGGGGACAAACCAGGAAAAGCCAGGTGGCGGGTTAGGTGGAGGGAGCGGCGGGCCAGGGGACGAAGGGGGAGACAGCTGGGGATAAGGGTGGGCTAAGTCGAAGAGGAGAGGGACCAAAAAAATAGGGGACATAAGCGAAAGAACTAAACAGTGCACTAGGGCGGGGGAGAGACGATAGGGGTGAAAGGGGCGTACAGTAGAAGGGCAGTTGGCGAGGTTCCAGGGTAAGTGAATGAGAGCGCGAGTGTGGGACACGGACCGTGGACATAGAAAGCAGCACAGCAGGAGAGGCAGGCAAGGAAAAGAAAACAGGGGGGTAACAGGACGGGGGACGGGGGCGGGAGAGGAAGGGGCAGAGGAACGAGATCGGGGGATGGGAAGAGAGGGACAAGGCAAAAATCCCAGGGATGCCGAGAGAAGCGCGCGTATACAGAGAAGGAGATGAGAGTGTTGGGTGCGCGAAAAAAGAAGGGTGGGCGATGGTCAGGTGTAGGGGGTGAGATAAAGAGGGGAGGGGGGGGGGGATTTGGGTGTTTAGGAGTGGGAGATGGAGTGAAGCGAATAGAACGGGGAACAATAATCAGGAGAATAGCCCGCGGACGCGAGAGAGAAAGGTAGCGAATAGCGGAGAGGTATAGGGAACATATGGGACGAGGGGGATATCAAGGAGGGGTACCGAGGGATGGGGCAGAGAGGCATGAGGAGGGAGGGGATGGAGAAGTAAGAGGAAAAGGCGGACTTGTGATACAAAGGGGGACCTAAAATGGAGGAGGGAAGGGAGGGGAAGGGCGGCAGGCTTGGCGGTGAGAGTGTTGGTGGACCAAAGGGATGAAATGTAAAAAGGGGGAAAGGTGACCACAGATGGAGGACAAGGGACCCGGACGGGGAGGGGGGTGGGGAGGTGGGGGGGGCGGTTGGGCAGGGAAGGGTGGAACCGATAAGTAACGAGGAGATGGGAAAACGATAGCCGCCGTTGGGAGCATGCGAATTGGGGGGGACAGGCGGCCAATAACGGAAGGTGGTGGAGTGAAGTGGGCGGGATTAGGACAGGGGGATAAAAGCAGGGAAGATAATCGGAAGAGATGAGGGGATTTGTAGGACAGAAAGAGAGGGGGAGGAGAACTAAGGGGTGCGTAGTCGAGGGGTGCAGCGGGGAACGGAGTGGGGGTAGCATAAGAGCGCCAAAAAATGGCAAAGGCGAGAGGAGGAGAAGGCAAGCGGCTTCCGCAGGTCGACGAAACGGAGGGGGGGGTGGAGCGAAGAAACGTAAGGACAAAACGGCGGAATAATGAGGGGGCGGCGGGTCCGGGAGTCGAGGGAGGTGGAGGGAAAAAGGGGGGGAGCGAGCGGAATACCATGGATGGACCGAAGCAAGTCAGGGAAGAAGCCAACGACGAGGGAATGTAGAGTGAGAAGTCAGAGGATGGGCAACAGAGGGAGAGAAGGACGGGGAAGAATAACCAGGCGACAGGGAGGGGCGGGTAGAAAGGAGTTAGCAATGTGCGGCACGCAAGTAGAAATGAAAGAAAGTTTGCGAGAACTATAGTAGTAACGGGACTCGGAACAAAAGGTGGGAAGATGTGAGAAGGAGACTAGAACAGCAACGGGCGGACAGGTGCCAAACAGGGGAAGAGACGGGAAGGAAAGGAACAACGAGAAGTAAGAGGTATGGAGAAAATCAACATTGACTGGCATAAGGTATACGAGAAGGGGTCGTAGGGGGGGGGAGGGCATAGGAGGAAACAACGATTGCAACGAGGGAAAGGGAGCAAGCTGGTGGGATCCCATGGGGAGGCCGAGCGACTCGGGGGAGCACCGGCAAGAAAGCGAGACGAGTAGGGGAGAATGGCGCGTGAAAGGGGGGGCGAAAGGCCGGAAGAAAGACGACAGGCTGTTGGATAAAGAGGGGAAGACACGATGGAAGTCGCAAGGATAAGGAAAAGGTGCGCTAGGGAGGAGGGGGGGAAGGGGGAGGGGGCAATCAAAAACATGGGAAAATGTGGGCGGAGGAAGGGAAGGCAGGGTGTGGGGGAAATAAGGTAGGTGGGGTAAGGAAAGGAAAAGGTGGGTGACGACGGGAGCCTGAATAGTCCGAGGGGCAAGTGGAGGGAGGAAGGCAAAGGGGGGGTGAGGAGGCTTTCGGAACGGGGGGGGAGGGGAACGCGAGGGAACTGGCACAGAAGAGAGAGGGAGAGTAGTGAAAATAGACAGGAGGGGGAGAAGAAAATGGGGCAGGAAAAACGGTTACGGAGTGGGGAAGGGCAGGGAGGATCCCGTGGCGGGGTGGAGAGAGCAGGGGAGGACGGAAGCGTCTAGAGGTGACGAAGGCCCACGAGGAGAAGTGAGTTGAAGGGAAAGAAAGTGGAGGGAGGAACGAGATTTAAGTCACCGAAAGCGAACGAGGGTGGGCTACGTAGCAAAAGCGAGGGTAGAAACAAAGCAAGGGGAATGCGGAGGCAAGAGCACGGAGTGAAATAAAAAGGACGAGGATAACGGGGGAAGGGATTGAGATAGGACAACGAAAAGATAAGAAAACCGCAAGAAATTGTGAGTAGCTGTGAGGAGAGAGAGTCAGATTAACAGTACCATAATCAGGAGAGGAATAGGATGGAAAGAAGGGTCGCAGGGGAAGCACGAGTAGCACAGGAGAAGGAAGTGTTCACGAAAACTAGGACCACGGGGGGGGGGGGAAAAGAAGCGGGGCGAAGGGGTGGTGGGGGCTGAAGGACAGGGTAAGCCGTTGTGGGGCCCCAGAAAATCAAGGATTGTGGAACACTCCGGGGGGGGGGGGATTTTTGGGGAAAGTACGACCAAGAAAGAGGAGATATAGGGGTGACACGAAGAGGTGAAGGCAAAAAAGAGAAATCCGACCAAGGATCACGGGAACAGGGGGAGGAACAAGGGAGAACGCGGAGGGGGATGAACGACAATGGGGTGAAGGGGGGGCAAATGGGACTGAGGAAGGGTAAAAAAACCCAGCGGAAGAAAGGTGGGGTTAGTGGGAGCAGGAGAGAGCATGGCGCGAGGAGGGGAAGACTAACGCGGAAGAGCATGGCAGGAGGCAGAAGAAGAAAAAGGGGTGTTAACGGTAGCGGGCAAGGATGGGGTGGGAATGGAGAGACCAGAGTCGATGGCCGATTGGATAGCGGGTGGGGGGGGTGTACCGCCGGCACCAAAAAACAAACTCCCAAGGAAAAACGGGAAGCGGCGGACGAATGAGGTAGAAAATCGAACAAAGGTGGGGGGGTAACCTCCAAAAAAGCGGCGGGGGAAGCGAATGAGCCGGGGAGAAGGGGACGGAAGAGGCGGCCGAGGAGAGGGGTCGGAAACATGCGGAGCCAGCGATGAAGAGAAAAACCGGGGCAGGACAGTGGCGAGGGGATGGTGGGGAGAAACAGAGGGAGAGCGAGAACAAAATCAGGGGAAAGGGGAACTGGGTGGGGTGGGGTATCGCGTAGGGGAGTGGGTGAAGCCGCAGGAACGGCGGGGGGGATGGGCATCGGCTGGTGGGGGGGAGAGCCCTGGAAGAGTGCCTTGCTCCGGAGGGAAAAGGGGGGGCGGGGGGAAAGAGAGTCCGCAGGGGGGGCTAAGAAATGGGGGCGAACCAAGACGCCGGTAGCGGCGGTAAAGGTGTGGAGACCGTGAAGGGCGGACGACGGAGAGAGGAATCTCGAATGTAGAAGAAGAAAAGCTAGAAAGGGAAGGAAAGAGAGGAGAGAAAGAGCGTGGAGACAGGCTAAGAGACAGCGTAAGGTAATCATAGAACAGAGAGAGACGGAGTACGGGAAGGAGGGTGCAGGGCCGACTTAGGTCAGCGAAGCACACCAGGTGCACCCATGGCCCCGGACGGATGGGTAGTCGGTGGCGGGGGAGAGCGAGGTAGGGGGCGAGGGGGGTCGCATCGAGAGGGCCATCGCCGAAGTAGCCCGAAGGACAATAACAGGAGTTTAGAAACGGAAAAGTGGCATACGCGGGAGCCCCGGGGACTTAAGCCACAGCCGAAAAGAGCCATGAGGGGCGGATCTCATTACGGCGATTCCTCCTTCCATCATCCCTGCCTCCTACTCATCGCTTCCCGTGGAAATAGGAGAGAGATATGCCGCTTTCTCGTTCTTCTGTCTACACTGTGTTTCTCTCCCTCCTCGCTTTCACCTCTTAAACCGCGCGCTAAGTAGATGGGTTTTTCAGCCTCTTCGCGGTCCTCTCAACGCGTTTCTTTGTTGCTCACGATAAGATTTTTCCTGAACTTCGTTCTTTTATTCTACTTCCCAAGCAGGGCTCGTGAGACTCGCCTCTCTTCTCGCTGCTGGAAGGGCTTTATTTTCAGAGGGTGCAGAGGCGCGCCCCGTCTGGGGGAAGCTTCCCTACTTTCTCTCGTTTGTTGTCCGCTGAGAATAGTCTTATTCATCAGCTAATCCGCTCTCCTAGCATTAGAACGCGTGGTCAACTTGATCCTGAAACCCGATTTCCCCGCGCGAAAAGAGGTGGGTGGCTTCTCATCTGTTTCTCTTTCCTTTCCTCCTGTCTCTCGTTTTCGTCCCTCTTTTGCCCCTCGTTATCGGCTATCTCTCACTCCTGACCTCGCAGCCTCGTTGTCCTTGGGTCTCCTATCTCCGTCCTGGGCACCAGTTGAGGGGCTGATTTCCCTCCAAGCCGCATCGGACCGTCTCTCCTCTAGCCCTCCCCTGCGAGCTAAATCCCGGTCCCTACGGAGATTCTTATAGTTTCTTCCCACAACCACCCAAACCGACACCAGCCATCACCCCGAGGCAGGCGGAGTGCATTGCTTTGTTTTTTTTTGTGAATTAACGACGAGCAGTAGCAAGACGGAGGCAGACCACAACCGAAGACGGGGGGAAGAGGGGGAGTTAATGGTGATGTGGGCGGGATGGTTTGTTGGAGGGGGACAGGGAGGATGAGGCCTAGTGGGACCTGCAGAAACTAAGCAGCATCGAGAACGGGAAAGGGGGGGAAGAGCGAGGGGGGTGGGGGAAACGGGAAGGAGGGACACCCCTTGTTCTCGTCCTTCTCCAGGAAGAAGGTCGGCATTCTCCAGATTCTTCTTTGAGGTTTGGAGTTCTGTCGGACAACCATCTTTGGATCGCTTCCGGAAGGGCTGTAAAGCGTTCTATCCTTGTCAAAAAGATTCCCAGCTGTGGGACTGCAGCCGAGTTAAGGGCGCCCCCACGATCGCTGTTCGCAAAAGGGTGGATAAGGTTTTGGACCAGGTGATGAGCCCCTAGTTAGCGCGCGCCCTGTTGGTCGTGCAAAAGGAAAAACTGGAGCGGCGGATCACGAGGATCGGGTTCGAGCCGGAGGCCGGACTGAGCAGGACGGAGTATACGAAAGAAAAAAGTCGGGCACAGCTCGTTACTCGGAGGAAGCAATTGTGCTGTAGGGGCCCACACGAAGGATGAACTCGTAAGACAACTGGGCCGAGCGGATTTGCTGGAATTGCCGTATACACGGCTGATGTGGCAGGGGGGGGTGAAAAAACAACGCATTGGAAAGTGATCAGCGGCCGACCCTGCTCATATGGTCGGGAGGATAGCCGGACGACGGGTGGTTAGGAAACAAAGGATCCAAGCGTAGGTCAAGGGAGTCCTACGGGCTCGGGCTAGGGGGGAGGACGGGAATCCATGTTAAGGAGGGGGTTCGAAGCAGGAAAATTGGGATCGAAACAAAGGGTCCGGCAGGCCATGATTGCTTGAGGTGGGGTGACCTGGCCTCGAAACCGAAAAGTCATGACAGAGAGAAGGCCGTGAGTAGGGAGCAGAAAGATGCGAGAGACCGCGAAGGCTCAGTCGAAATATGGGCAGTGTCAAGTATATCAATATACTGAGCACCTAGACAGCTGGTTTTTTTTTTTTTTAAAGCGTTAACGCGGACCGGTCCGACCGGACCGGAGCTGGCTCAATCTGAGGGCGCATCGGATGGCATTTTCCGGATCAAGAGCTATTCAAGTCGCACAATGCAAATGTGACGGTGCTTGCTTGAAACAGCCGAAGCCAGCAAGTAGATTGACGACGCTCCGCAACGAAAACACAAACGTTCGCCCGCGCACCGGCCCAACCCCCCGGAGAAACAAGCCGAGAGCCCCCGCCAAGGTGAACGAGCGGAAGGCCAATCCGCAGCGGGTAAAACAGCTTCGAGCGCAAGTTCGGCGATAAGCACATCGATGGGTCCTTGGGGAGAAAGAAGCGGTATGCTAGGGTGAGCAAAAAAAGTTCGCCGAGAAGAAAGATCTACTCTGTCAAGCGAGATGACCATCAAGTGAGAAGGGGACGCGCCGGCCAGTTCATGAGCGCAGAGGGTGCGGGGGCGCAGGTTACCGGATCGACCAAACGGAAATCAGTCCTTCGAGTCTGTTCCTGATCGGCCAAGGCGAATATCGGGGGGCGGCTAGCCTCAAGCCCTCTTCTCAGAGCTAAAAGATGAGCGGTCCGAAAGGCTATAAAAACCCGAGGGCTAGTCTCGTCGCCGGAGCCGGGGGAAGGAAAAGACAGCAGATTGAGGCGGGTCCGGATGTCCGTCCGCGCCACGATCGGCATTAAAATACTTCGCTCAGGACAAGTATCTGGGAAAACAAAGCGGCGGGGCTCGTCATCACTAATAAATTGCCCCGCTAAGGGAATCGCAACGAGAGTGTGGGGGGGGGACTACAATAAAAGAACGAAAATTCGCCCAGTGGCTCTGTGTCCGGCTAGGATTATTGGGCCATTATGCTGGTTGATATCATCCATGAGGTACAGGCGGAGCTCCCGCCAAATGT
>Ga0179593_1735966_pt1 | contig 18591 bp, 24 predicted proteins | sample CZODoug2_1_08_16_FD_185931 | JGI IMG/M metagenome (GOLD analysis project Ga0179593, IMG submission 185931) | Vadose zone soil fungal communities from Angelo Coast Range Reserve, California, USA - CZODoug2_1_08_16fungal (PacBio error correction) | ecosystem: Environmental > Terrestrial > Soil >...
CCTTTCTAATCTCCCAAAGAAAAGGGCGGAAGGGAAAGAAAGAGGTCGGTACTACGAGGGAAGCAGAAGTACTGAGGAAAAAGCTTGTGACTGGAAGAAAAGCTACCGCGTCCGTCGAGGTTTACCAAACCCACTCCGACCCTGGAGACTTACTAAAAAAAACAAGGCTGTCCGTGCTCGAATATCACTAGTTCCGGGCTAAAAAAAAGAGGGAAAACCTGTGGGAAGAAACTCCACGAACTAACTGAGGCAAGAAGATCCTTCGCGGACAAGCCGCGCCGAGAACGCCCGAGACGGCCGACAAAAAGGCGATCGCCGCCTTGATGGCGCCAGCCAAAAGCGAAAAAGGAAAGCCCGACGGGGGGTAGGTCACCAGAAGGGGAGAAAAACAGTTACCAGGCCACAGACGGAGACGGGGGGAAGCTCGACCAAAAGTTGAAAAATTGAGGGAAGGGAAGGACCCCTTCCCGCATCGCAGACGAAGGCAGGAGTAAAAGAAAGCTGTCGCAGTTGAGGGGGAGGCGCCCCCGGCAGAGATGGGGGGGGGAGCCGGGGGCCTTGAATCGGGGTTAGAACTTTCAAATTACTATTTAACCCAGAAAGAGGAAAAGAAAAGGAAGATCGAGAGTTCTTTCAGAAGTGGGGGAGTGTTGAAAAGGTCAAAGGGGAAAAAACTTCGGGAAGCGACTATCGTAACCGGGGGCCTTGCTGCCATGAAGGGATTAGGAGGAGGAAAGGCTTCTCTACTCGCTATCCGTAGAACGGGGGAAAAACTTTACAGAGGGGTGTTCTCTGCCTACTTGGAGGAGCGACCGCACGACCCCTATAATGAAAGGGTTCAAGCCGTAGGTTGGAAACGGAAAGAAAGAGCTCGATGATGAGGAATTTCCGCAGCAAATGAAAAGGAGATCTCTATAGTACAGGGTCTAGGGGGTTCGGTCGTAGCTTTTAGGGAAAAAGTCTCAGAAAGAAAAGTCGCGAAGGGTGAACTCCGTCTGGGTCGTCTCGGGGAATGGCGGGGCCTGCTCTGTTATGACCAGATCGCTTTAAAACGGTCCCCTTTCGCGGGTCCTTGGCCTGGGAGGAACCGTAAACTATTAGAAGAACGGCGCGCGAAGTTCCTATCTCCCTGGGGGGTGCTCCTGACGCTGGGTTTCGGGTAGAATCGGGGGGAAGAATGGGGAGGAAAAGGGGATCACGCTCCTTGTCAAGGGAGATGGAGGGGGTTCGTTCCTGGTCTGAAAACGACAAGGGCCCCAGAGAAGGACACATCTGGGCGGCGATTGATCTAGGGATTCTTCAGGAGGAAAAACACCTACTTCCCCATACTCGGGGGCATTTTGTCCCTGGTCACGGAGGAGTGGGAGGGGGGCCCTTTGGTCATGATAGGGGGGGCGGGGGGGGGGGAGGGGTCTTTCGGGAAAAATGTCCTTTCTCGGGTACGGCTTATCTGCAAGACGCTGAAAAAGGGCAGCTTGCTCTGGGTGGGATGAAACCAAGGGGGAGCGGGGAGTGATCTAATGGGGAGGTCAGACCTCGAGAAAGGTCGGCAGACGGGTTACCAGCCGTTAAACACGAGGTAGCCAAGCCTTCCAAAATAATCCGCGGAAAAGGACTCATAAACCTGCCGCCCGGAACACCGCACAGTCCTGAGGGGAAAGATACCGTCCCTCTACATCCCGAAACCTTCACAAAGCGAAAGGAAAGAGGATCAGAAAAAAGGAGAACTTCAGCGCCGAAAAAAAAAGGGCCTCTATCTGCTTCGGCAGTCCGGGGGGAGTCAAAATCGGCTCTCCGAAAAACACAATGCCTGCGACAGATCTGCAATGACGAGGTAGGAGACAAATCAGGGAGGGAGAAAAGGATCACTAAGGAAAAAAAATTGATCACCCAAGAAACAGCTGCTCCGGAAATGGCTCCAACGGATCAAGGAAAAGTTCCTTTCCAGTGCCGGCTGGGAGAAAGGGGTAAAAAAAGGAAAGGGGGCACCTTACGGAAAAGCTACTCGGCCGCCGGAAGTACCTACGACTGCAAGAGATCATCGGACGACGGAAAATAGCTCCCGCCTCTGACCGCAACCCGGAAGGGGAACGACAGTAAGCAGGCTCCGTAACAGAAAAAACACCCCCGGGAGTAAAAACCATGTACAGTTCAATTCCACAGAGGCCGAAGGGCCTTCAAGGAACTCGTTCCCGGGGGCACACCCGAATCTTAGCGGGGCGGGAATGCCGCTCTCGCTCCTCGGCCGAAGGCGAGTTCAGGACCAGGCAATCCATTTTCCGGAGGGGGACCAAAAATGACGGGGAGGTTTGAAGGAGAAGAAAATAATAACGAAGAACTGATTCGGGATTTCGCTCCAGTATCGCCGCCTTCCCTATCTGGAAGGCAGGCGGATACCAGCGGGGAAGGCAGGTGCTTGATCCGTTGGAAGGTGGAAAGAAAACACCTCGAGCGCCAGCAAGCCTCTTTTGTAAGAAGAAGCAGCCAGGGAAAAAAGGCCGCCTAGGACAGAATCGGGGAAGGCTAAAAAATCTTCGATGGAAACAAGAAAGAAACTCAAAACACCTTGCCCAAGGGGTTGGCGGAAAAACACGACCACAGGCGCCCTCGGCAAAAAAACCCCAAAAGACCTGTTCGCAGGGTCGCTGGAAAAATTTGGGAGAAAACTGCCCATCGAAAAAGAAGAGCAGCGAGGGGTCGCGACCCGCAAAAAGTTGTTCGTATGATCAAAAAAAACAAAGACATCCCGCCGGGAGGGGTGGTCTTCGTTCGGACCCTTAGGAAAGAAAAGAGGAAGGCTTTTCGCCTCCTCGCAGTGCCATGGGGGACTGCCGCCTCGTGGCAAGGATCTCAGATCGGCCAAAGTTTTGGGCGGGTCGGGGTATAGAGAGGAAGGAGCTTCAAAAAAGCCGTCCGGGACCTGGAATTCAAGGAAGGGTGGTGACATCTCGAAGATCGGACAGGAAAATCGGGAAAAAAATCGTGAGACATTCAGGGGGAGCGTGCGCAGAGAGGGGTTCCTAAGTAGGAAAGGCCCCAAACTCCTCTAAGCTCATAGAGAATACGGCAAAACTGAGGAGGCTAGAGAAAAAAATCCTCGGCATGAACCCTCTTTTGAAAGCTGCCGGAAAAATTTTTCAGCATCACTGACAAAAAAGACTGGAGGGGAGCTAAAGAAAAAACCAGCCGCCTGGACGAGAACATCTCTAGAAGGGAGAATAGGAGCTCTTGGCCGTCCCATAGGAACAGAACAGAGGAAAAAAAATCCGTTGCAGGAGAACGGGTCAGAACTCAGGAAAAGAACCTCGCTTAGAACGTCCGCGTCGAGAGTTGAATCCACAAAACAAAAAAGAAAGCCGCAACCGAAGAGATACAAAACGCATTCGCCGCCGCCAGGAAAAAAACCGGTAACTCCGCGCAAGGGAAAGGGGTAATTCTAAAGGGGGAAATGGGAAAGAGAAGAAGGCTATGAAAAAAAGAACGACAGAACACCCAACATGAGAACCTCTTAAGGGAAAGAACGAGAAGCTACTACATCAGAGCTGCCGTCAAGTCTACAGCAGTTTAATTCCAAGGGATCCAAAAATTGGTTCTGCTGGAAAAAAACCTATGTGCTGGGGCCAACGGTGCCATCGGCACAGCCACCAAAGGAAGCGGACCAAAGAAACATCCATCTTCGCTGTCTCTCCGAACGCAGCATAACAGAACAGAAAATGGAGAAAGAAGGGTCCAGGGAAGAAAGGCTGAGTAGCTAACGGATTTGCCGGACAAGCCTGTCTTCTAAAGGGAGAATTCCGATAGGAAAAGGAGGAGGAAAAGAGCTAGTCTGAATTATTAGATCAGAGAAGAAAGAAGGGGGAACGTCACTCCGCGTAAAAAAAAACGAGTATTACGACGAGTAACTTGCGAAGTGACACGATGTAATCCCTGTCGGGAAGGTCGATGAGGAGGGACGACAGGAAAAAGGGATTTTCTGTAAGGGGTTCGGGAGTCACAAGAGGGACTCCTTGAAAAAAGCTGTCGCCCCGGGGGAACTCGGCGGGTTGGAAAGGTCCTGAACACTTAGCTTCATAGGTTACACGGGAAGAATGGAAATATCCAGGGAAAAGTTTTCTGTAGTAGCTTTGGAAGGTGAACTTAACACTACATCTATCGGAAAGGGGGGAATGGAAGGGGAATCATCCTCGAAGTGGCAGAAGACCGAGGGGGGGGGAAAAAAAGTCAGCAGGTCTACGGAGGGAGCGCTTGTAGTTACCGGGTTCCAAACGGGGGCGGCGCATTCGTTTGTGAAAATCGGCTGGAAAATTTTGTCTCCTGATCTCAAGTTCGTACTCGGGGGGAGGGAGCAAAAAAAAATGGATTCAGCGGGGAACTCGCCGGTCTACCGTGGAAAAAAGACTGCTGCCTTTACGGCACGGGTGGAGGGGCGAAGCACGACATTGCAGATCCGCAGCAGAAGCGTTCCAAGGAAGGGGGGAGGAGGTTGCTGTCAGCGAGACGTCCGGACGATCTGAGGGCTAACATGGGGAAACACACCATGCAGGGGAGTTCGTCAACCTGCATCATCTCAAGAGAGATATCTATGAGATCTCCCTGGCAAGAGAGGTGAAGGCAGATTGAGGGAAAAAAGTCCGACTTCGTCACAAAAAATCTGAAAAAAAAAGTCCCCAAGAAGGGAAAACGAGCTTTTCGGCGCACCCAGGACGGAGGGGTCGAGGGACCACCCACATGGAAAAAAGTAATTCCAGGGCCCAGAACGATCGGCTTTCATCCGTAGGAGAGAGATCCGGAAAAAAAAAAGAGGGGGCCTAGCGCCCGCCGGGGCCTGTCCGAAAAAAAAATTCTGCAAAAAATATGAGCACAGACTGTCCATTCACGAAAAGGCAGGAGTGACGAGACAACCAACATAGCTTCGAGGGAGGGGGAAGGGGGATCAGAAAAGGGTCAGAGATGGTCAAGAGACCCCTCGAAGAAAGCCGCCGAGGAGGGGCCACCCTCGTCCAACCTTTCCGAGGAAGAAAAGTTATCTGGGAAAAAAAGCCGAGGGCGACAAGGGGAGTGTTCGAAAAAAAAGGACTGGGCAAGTTCGCCCGGAGAAAGAGTAAAACGAAAAACACATACGAAAGGGGAAGGGAGCGGCCGCATTGACGGCCCGGAAAGCAAATGTCGGTTGCTGAGGCGGGCCTATTAAACGGAAGTCTCAAGGGGTGTACGCGGGAGGTCAACTTCTTCAAAGAAAGACAACTGAAAAGGGTAAGCCGGCCCGGAAACTTCAGGAACAAAAGAAAATAAGAATCCCGACAAGGAAACGAGATCCTTTCCAAGGAGGGATATGAACCTCCCGATGTTAAGGGCATCCGGGGAAAGTGCAAAGGGCCGGAATCGCCTTGCGGAAAAAAAAAAAGAGGAAGGCTCGTTGTCATCCAGCAAGGATGACCTGTTAGCTGTCCAAGAGAGGAAGACGCAAACGCGGCAGCTGTGGATGCCTTTAAATGAACAGGAGGGAAAAGAGGGTGTGCGGAGAAAGGCAGTGAGTCAACCGGTCAAAGGGAGGGGGTCACCGTCGGTGAGGGGAGAGGGGGAGCCGAGACGGGGAAAATGCGTCGTCCCGCTGATCGTCGGGACTTAGGGAGGAAGGGAAAAAAAGGCGGTCCAACGGCTTACATGAAGGAATCGACCCCCCCGGCCCTGGTCCATGACGCCTGGAAAAGCGGATCCTTTGGAAAATTGAGAAGGAAGGGGGGGGGGGGGAATCAAGTCCAGGACGCGTTTATTTCGCAGATACCTTAGACATCTAGGGAAAAGCTCTCAGTTCAGCGAGTCCGGGTTGCAAGGGGAGAAAGCCCCTCGGCAAAAAGGAGGACCGACGCGACGCGATTCGGACGTCGGGGAGGGGAGTCATCGGTGGTCGGAGGGCATGATATAGGTAAAAACGAGGGAGGGCGAGGGGATCTGTGCGAAACGTGTGTCGGCAAGGAGGCAGGGTTGGTTCGCGGAGCGAGCATGGTAGCGGAGAAATAGGTTTCACAAAGGAGGAAAGGGCCTTGCAACGCGGTTAGGGCTCAAACCGAACACGAAAGAAACGGTACCCCGCCTTGTGCATCCGCCCCAAAAAAAAAAGAAAAGAAGGTCCTCGTAGCGAAAAGGGAGAGACCGCCGGACCCCGAGCCGGACCAAAAAGGCCGCGACCGCAGAAAAAGGAAAGCAAAGGAGTTTAAATCACTCGAACCGAAGAAGCTAAAAAGGGCCATGGAAAAAGGTTACGGGTAGGCTAACATCATGCCCGCGGATAAGGACCCCCCGCGAGAGAAGAAAGAGAGGTCAGGTTCGAGGGGCTCCGGGTTCTGGGAAGGGGGGGGAAAAAAAGGAAGCATCATCACAGGACCAGTAGGCGTGAAAATCCAGAAAACCACGACATCTCGCCCCCTTGAGCAAACCCAGCGTCAGGGAAAAGGGGGGGGATCCACCCAGTCGATCGAAAAGGCCGGGAAAGAGACTTCAGAGAAGGGACAGGTCCGCGAAAACACAAAAGGACGAATACCCAACCAGCGAGAGCTGGTTCTTTCCATAATCCAAAAGCAAAAGAAGCTCTAGACAGAAAAAACCACCCTTGCAACTCGAGCGAGGGCCTAGCGGGGGGGGTAAAGAGAAACTTAAAAACCCCGATCCCCTGAACACCCGCATCGCGATAAAGGGAAGGCATTCAGATAAAGAGCCCAGTTCGAACAGCCCCAGACGAAGGAAAGAGACCCAGAAGGGGGGAAAAACTTTCCATATAAAGAGGGGGTGACGGTCGCCGCGGCAGTAGGAAAAAAGGGGGAATGTCCAAAGAAACGATTAGCTCTGCCATGAGAGGGGGAGATAAAGACCCAGCGAAGAAAAAAGCCAGCATCAGAAAAGGTTCGATCCGTCGCAAGAAGGTATCGAAAGCTGTCAAGGTCCCAGCATTCAAAAAAACGGATGCAAAAAAATGCCATGGAATAGGGGGGTCTTGTTCAGGGGAAGGGGACAACCGGCCCCCGAGCCAGCCAAGGTCCAAAAAAAAAATGGAAATGGGAGTCAATCACTAAGGGAATCTAAGGTATAAGGGACGTAAAAAACCATGTTGCTCGGTCGTCCAGAAAAAGGAAGAAAACGCTTGTAAATAGTTATGATGCCGTCGGGAGAGGGAGGCTCGTGAAAAGGGAAATGTCGGGGGGCCGATTGCCTCGTGCGGGGGGAAACGTCCAAATTCGGGAGGGGGAACATGGAAACCCTGCGAGCGAAAAAAAGGAGTCTTTGTCGTCCGATCGAGTCGATCGTTTGCCGGCTCGGGGAGGGAGGAGAGGAGACTGAATCGGGAGGGGGTGTTTCTTCATCTCTACCCCTTTTTGATAGAGTGCCCCTGGGGCGATCATGGCGAACCTGGGCCGAGGGCCGGAGTTTTTGGCACGGAAGAAGGGCTCGAAAGGAGGGGAACCTCGTACGGACTGGACCCTAAAGGAGCAGAATCCAAAGTGACCTGAATACGCTTCTTCCTCGTCGTACCGCCCTAGTGGAAAAAAATCGCGGGAACTCAGGAGAGGGATCGGCGACAAGGGAGAAAAAAACCGGAAAGGAAGAAAATGGATAAAAAACCTCTGCAAACAAAAAGCTCGCTCTGCCTGTTCGGGCGGTACGACGATTCCTCAAACGAAGAGAGGTCAATTCGGGACTGCGGCCATGCATAGATAGAAAAAACCGTCGGAGGGAAAAACCCAGCTCAAAAAAGGGTGCACCACCAAAGGAGTCGTGAGCCCTGCCGTTTCGTAGCAGAAGCACTACGGAAAACCGTCTTCGTCACATGACAAAAGTGGTGAAAACTAAGAAAACACAACTATGAAAAGGAGGAAGGACACGCCCTGCAGCCTGCCCAGAAGACGCCCTCTCCTGCTAAACCAGAACGCCAAGGGGGAAAAAAGTTGACCCTGTAGGCGCCTCCAACTGAGAAGCATCGCCTTGACCAAAGGGACAGTTGAGAAAACCAAGAATGCCGCAGAAAAACATTCAAGGATAAAAGAGAGTACGGAGAGAACTCTCGCCCAGACAAGACCAGTCCTTTTTTGCCGCGGAAAAAGAAGAAAACATGGTTGGGAAGGGCAGGCGTCGGCGCCTGCCCGGAGGAACGGGTCGGGAGAGGGTGGGAAAACCCTTAGAAGAAGAATGGTATACGTTGGCGCCGGGGGTCGGGGGCCCCGTAATCGTAGGGACGTGAAGAAACCTATTCCATTGTCGGGATCGTCGCAGGGGGTATGCGGAAGAGAAAGTGGAGGGAAAAAGGAATGTGCGAAGCCGTTGCGACGGAGGGCCTCTGTCCTATGACGTAGGAAGGGGAGCAAAGGGCGCGAGAAAAGAAATCGCGGCCCGGAAAGGCTCGGACAAATTGTCAGGAAATGGAGAAGCTGAACCGGACCGAGAGAATGTCAAGAAATGAAAACCTTCTGGGGCGGGGCGCTGACGTCCTGGTGCTGTTACCGGGGGGGAGGAGTCCAAAAAAAAAAAACCCCTAGCTGAAGGAAAGGAAAGGGGGACATGGTCTCTGGCAGGGGAGGAGGGGCACGTTGTTCCTTGACGAAAAGAGAATCTAAAAAGAGGGCCTCTGCGTGCAATTGGTCCGCTCAGAAGGGAGTCGAGGGGAAAGGACGCTTTTAGGAGATCGTGGCGCTTGGTTTGATCAAAACACTCCCTTTCTCGTCGTGAAATAGGGGGAAAGCTGACCGTCACTTCGATGAGAAGAGAGGGCGGGGGAATCAAGAGGACGCTGTGCTCAAAAAGGAAAAAGTTCTGGCGTCCGAGGTTTGGTTGTTTGCTACAAGGGATGGGAGGGTGAAAGGGGGATAAAGGGGGCGATGATTATCTGGGTTCTAAAATTGAGGCACCCTGAGAAATTCCCAAAAAAGAATGATCCTCTAGGTAGGAAATCGGGAAAATCGCGGTACTTGAAGGGGGGGAGGGCCTGGAGGGGGAGAACAGGGGGGGGGCATGGTGGCAAGACGGATGCCCGGAAAGTGAGCACCCGGTGGTAAGGAGGGGCGGTGAGAGGGGCGGTCAGGGGGGGGGTCCCGGAAAGGAGTGGCGGTACCGGTCATCCAGTCGGAGGAGAAAATGATAAAAGTTCAGCGTTGCTTGGGAGGGAAAAAGCCCGCTGGAAGGGGGGTCGTGATCGGATGGGGGGGCACGAAAGGAGGTCCTGGGAGGGGAATAAAGGGGACCTCTAAAAGGTCGGCCAAGGCCTGCCGACCCAGTCCAGAAGAACGAGGAGAAGAACGGGAAAAAAGGAAGAAAATTCTTCCAGATCCCGCTACCAAAACGCAAAAGCCGCCAGTCCCCATCCCAGTGTTCGATCGCCCTATGAAGAAAGAAGCTCCTGACAGGCCAAACGGAAAAAAGCCTGAGGGGGAAGGGAGTCCCGAGGAACGGCCGTCGTCATCTCCGAAAGAAAAAATCATAGGAGAAACGACATCGCTTTCACATGAGCGCGCTCAGAAAAGAGGGTCAGGGTCTCTGGGCGAAGCCACTGTCCCCAGATGACTGAGAAAAACATAAGACTTAAAAAGGACAGTCCAGTAGAATTTCCTGGCAGGGGACGCTGGAGAAAAAACTCTAAAAAGGGTCGACAAATAGAACCCACCCCTCTACAAAGGGAAAAAGGAATCCCGGATCCTGTTAGCCAAAAGAAAGAAGAAAACGCGCACAAAAAAACGGGACCGGTGAAAAACACGCAGGCTCCTCCAGAGCCGTCCCCAAAAGTGACCATTTACAATGTCATCACAGCAGGCAAAGGGGAATCACGGAGAAAAGGGTTACGCTACGGAATCGGAGCGCTAAAAAAGGGAGATCTCGGGGAAAACCGAAGGCGATTTATCAGGAACCAGGGACAGGATAAGGGGGGAAAAGATTTGACATCTTAGGTTACGGGGGCCGACGAAGAACCATAGAGAAGAACGGCGAAAAAGGAAAGGAGGGTCTCTCCCTGCCAATAGAAGTGAAGGGAAGGACTGAAAAAAAACATGTGCTAAGTTTACGAAGTTGGGAAAGCAAAAAGCGACACACCCGGAGAAGAAAAAATCCGCGGAAACCGCAGCATCCCCCGAAGTTCAAAAAAAAGGGGTTCCGTCCGCGGCAGGACGCCGAAAAAAAGAAGGTTGTCACGGTACGGAAAGGGAGAGATGAAAAACGGTCGCGGGAGAAAAGGACGTCCCGGTGGCTGGGAAAAGACCACCTTGGGGAATAGGGCGGTCCTGCTGAAAAAAAGCGTCCGTCCTACGAACATTTACTTGAAGGAAGAGAAAAAAATCAAAAAAAAAAAGAGTGGGGGGAAAAAAAGGGTGAGGATGAGCAAAGAAAGAAAGCCCGCCGGACGCAAAGGGGGAAAGAGTTTAAAAATCATCATCAGGACGACACGTTCGAATTGTGGCAAAGAACGGCCGTGCAGAAAAGAGAAGCCTGGTTGACCATCGTGCATTCCAAGGGGGAGGATCGTGGAAAAAGGGAAAGCGTATCCGTCAGACAGGGATAAAAAGTCGCGAGGGGAAAAGGCCCTTGAATTCCGGATAAGGGGGCCCGACCATGTGGGGGATCTCGTAAGATGGACCTTTCCCTTCGCCTTTTGACCTACAAGAGAAGCAACGAAAAAAAAGAAAGGGAAGAGAAATTCTCACGGCAACTCCATCCGGGGAGAGGGGAGCTCGAGAATATTCTCTTCTATCGGCATCAAAATCGGAGGGACGGACCCAAGTGCAGGAGTCAGCATCATCTGCCTAGGCCAGGAAGAGGAAAGGGGAAATCGAGAAACCAGCCTCCTGGACAGAACAGCTCGGGATGCCGGGAGGGCAAGGGGGACCTCGTAGGTAACGAAAATAAAAAGGGAAGCCGCCGTGAAGTGCCAGTAACCGTCAGGGAAAAAAAAAGGAACTGAAAAGAAAGGGGACGCGCTAATAATGCCGCAGGCGAGGGGATCTCAAGAAAGCCCATTACTCAAAAAAAGCAAGACAACTCATGCGCCGCGCCCAAACCCGTAACTCAAAAAAGGGAGAAAGAAAAAAGGGCCTGAAAAAGAAGGCCGGATCTGCGCCAAGTCGAGCGGAGGATAAAGAGGACACCATGAGGGGGGAAAAGTAAGTCCTCGAGAAGAGGAAAAAAAAAAACTGGCCGCAGCCCTGGCGACAGCAGGGGAAAAATCAATGTAGTTCCCGTCCTGAGAGAAAGTGGTTATGTCTTTGAGGACAAATGTTCTGTCCACCCCGCCGGCCTAGCTACAAAACCCAAAAAAAAAGCGGACCCAGAAAGAACCCCGTACAGAAAAAAAGAAACTGTCCTCCTCGAAGCCGAAATAAATACATCGTGACCCGCCAGATACTGGACGAAAAAAAGTACTCAAGGGGAACTCAGGCGGGCGGGCCTAAAGCTTATTTTCAATAGGAGAAGGTCGAGAGGAAACCCGATCTCTCAAAAAAAAAAAACGAGGAAAATATGGAAGCCCTTAGAAGACCGAGGTCCGCAAAGCCGCTGAATACTCAGAAAAGGGGGAAAATTACGAAAGAGGCAGGAATTAAAACTATGTACTACCGGAGGTAAAAGTTCAGAGAGAGGGAAGATGGGGGGGGGAAAGGGAGAAAGGACGGGTCCGCTTGCGCCGGAAAAGGGCTTGCTTTCCCAAGAAAGTACGTCCGTGCAGCCAGCCGAACCTACTGGGCAGGAGGGCAAGGAAAAGGTGCCAAAAAAAAAGTTGTCTGTAGTAGCTTCTCGGGGGCCTAACAACAGAGAGAGGGGAGCTGTCTCGGGTACCCGAGATTCTGAACTCAGGGAGGAGATCAAAAAACGTGTCAGAGGCGGAAAAGGGCCATTATCGGCGCTTGATTGACAAGAAAAAAATGCGGGCGGCGGCCCGAGGGGGGGACATGAGGGTAGGGCTGGGCTTTTTTCGATGGTGGCGAATGGCAAAATGAAAGGGATCATCAAAAAAAAGAATGATCAGTGGGCAAGCCGAAGCGTCAGAACGCGGTCCCAAAAAGACGAACATTTCACCTCTAAAAAGAAAGGCTTTCCCGGTTATGGGGGGAAAAAAAGTACAGGAAGGGCCCTGCATCCCGAGCTGTTCGAGCTGGTAGGGAGACGCCCGGAGCACGCGGGAAGGCCAAAGAAAAAGGGGGGGCAAAAAAAACCAGCGGGCGTTCGTCAACCGAGTCACGCCGAGGATGATAAAAAAGAGAAAGGACATATAGAGCGCTCTCGAGAGAGAATAGACCGGGAAGCCTACTGTCGGACGACCATCAAGCCCATAAGGGGAAGGTGGTTCGTCTCCAACGTCGAAGTGAAAAAAGGGTCCAAAAAGGGGGGGGGGGGGGGGGGGGGGGGGGGGGGGGGGGAGGGGGGGGGGGGGGGGGGGGGGAGGGGGGGGGGGGGGGGTGGGGGGTGGGGGGGGGGGGGGGGGGGGTGTGGCGGGGTTGTGGGGTCGGAGGAGGGGGGGGTGGGTGTGAGGGGGGGGAGTTTGGGTGGGGTGGGGTTTTACTGATTACTCCTTCCTCCCTTCCTATATACCAGTACAAACTTCCTAGAGAAGTCTCCTCTCAGGCCGACGACTCCGGGGAAAGGGACCTCTTCACACCTTATTGGATAAAGCTCAAAAAAGAAAAAAGAGAAAATTCTTCCTGATGCTTACAGGGGGCCGGAACGACGACCACCAGGCATAAAAGATTGAGGGGCATCCTCACCAGTTGCAGCGTAGGTAGCTCAAAAGATCGGGGGGAAGACGAGGAGATGGAAAAGGGCCCGTCCCACCTGTTCCTAAGGAGACCGGTTACCTGGTAGCTGGCAGCGGATCTCCGTGAGGGGTCTACGCAACACAAAACGGGACGTTTGAGGTATCTGCCGTAAAAAAAATCGTGCTTCGGCCGGCGGCAGGAATTCTGCCTCGGCAGTCACAAGGGGGTGGAAAGAAAGACCAATCTTATTCCCTTTCTTTCGAGACCCGGGGGGGGGGCTCAAGGGAAAAAAAAAGGCATCAAGCAAACCGAAAACGCCAGCCGGGTCAGTCAGCTCGGGCAAATTCAAAGAGAAGTCGCCTTGGAAAGGGTGTGTATTCGTCGAAACTTAACCTCAAAGGGAAGGAGAGGTCAAAACGGGGGGGGCCCTGTGGGCACCTAAGCTTACGGAAGTCAAGGATCGAGATCAGGGAATCCAGCGAACTTTTTAGCTGTCCCAAACCGATGCCGCGAGCCGACGGGCCCGCAGAAAGAAAACAATTTTAAATGGTCACTTTTTCAAGGAAGGAGGGGGGTGGCTGGAGAATGGCACCGGTCCAGGACGAAGTAGGCGGGCTACTTGCAAAAAATCAGTGGCTCGAGGGAGGGGAGAAAGGGCGTTTCCGATTTTCGAGCCGGGGAGGGGTGGGGGAACGTGAAAGGCGACGGAAGGAGAGCTGAAAAGAAGCCCTTGTCCAGTACCTGCACGTTGAAGGGAAAGCAGAGGACCTTGTGGGTCGCAGTCGAAAAGTGGAAAGGAAAAAAGACCGGGGAAAGGACCGCGCGGGGACGAAAAAAACGCTACAGTGTCAAAGGGTCGAAAGGCAGGTTTGGGCAGGGATCCGCGGCTTCGATGACTCGGCGACGAAAACGGAAAAAGCAAGCGAAGTCGGCAGAAGGGAGGTCGGCGGGCTGAAAGGGCTGATCTCTTGAGAGGCTGAAGAAAGGGATCTGTCCTAAGGCGTGCGAGGGGGGGAAGGAAGCTGCCGCAAAAAGCGGGGTGGGTCCCGGGCGACCTCGTTGAGAGGGAAACGTCTGAAACAAAACGATGTCGGACCCATCCCATCAGTGCAGACCATCAAAATCGAAAAAAAACGGGTTCCGAAAAAAGAAAAAAGAGCAAAAGCTGAACTCCCGAACTCGAGAAAAGAGAAAACCGAACCCGATCCGTACCACCACCCTTGACCGCGACCGAAGCTCGAAAAATGATCACGCAAAGAATAGCGTCCAGCCCAAACCTCTGCACTAAGAAGAGGTGAAAAAAAAAAGCCCGATCAGGAAGCTCCCAGAAGATAAGAAACATGTCAGAAAACAGTTGTTCCCAAACCAGGAAAAAAAAAGAACAGACGCCATACGTTATCAGAAGAGCGAGCACTAAAAAAGAGGGGAAAACCCCGTCATGAGCACCGCGCCCAGGGACAGGGAAACCGCTAGAACCGGCTCCAGGAACAGGCCTCGACGAGGGGACCGGGAAACGAAGAACAAAAAGAGGGTCACAAGATCAAGACACAATCAAGAGAAAAAAAGACTTCGCGGGGGGGATCTCTCTAGCGCGGGAAATCCTATTATAGTTCGCCTATCATCGGAGAGGACAGAAACCGTCCCTTCCAAAAGAGATCATCTCTGGCATGCTGCGGATGCCGAGAGAAAGGGTCAAAAAGAATACTCTCTGAAAAAAAAAAGGCCAGCGCAGAGGGCGGTTCTTTAACGAAAAGAGGTCTAAAAAAGGGATGTCCCCTCCTTTCAGTGCCTCGAGGATGCAGATCGAGTCACAGGGGGAGAAGAGAACGCGAAAGAAAGAGAAAAACAAGCAAGGCCCTTACGGGAAAGAAAAAGAACCCGGCATCCATGGCTTAAAGAAAAAAAAGCTCTCAAGTATCCACCGCCACTAAAAAGAGGGACAATAACCGGGAAAGACTCCGAAACAATGAAAAAAAAAAAAGTCGAAGATGGACAGAAAGGAAGAAAAAAATAGTGAAACGATACGAACACTACACATCACAGGACAAAAAAAAGAGAAACCAACGGAAAAACCGAGACGACAGGGCGAGGCACTCCACCTAAATGTCAAGAGAAAGACTATGCGTAACCATGTATCGGATTCACAGGGGGCCCCTTTGCCGGGCGACGTGAGGATGCCGTCGCCGGGGGGCGCCGGGAAGGAACTCCCATACGACTTGAGTCGGGCTGGAAAGAGGAAGGAAGGCTTGGCGCTCCAGGAGCGATCGACGAGAGGAGGAAGGGGGATCGGGCGTCGATGCGGGCAAGCTTCGGGAGGAAGAGAAAAAGAACTGGCCAGAAAGAAAAGGGAAGGAAAGCGTGTCGGTGGGCGCATCTCTACCACCAGGGAGGAATGGCTGGTTTGTGCCCTGGCTATGGACAAAGTCCAGGAGAAAACGGGATAATTCTAGAAGGGAAGTCGGAGTCTGGTTGTGTAAAGACGGGTAGCCCGATGAGAGGGAAGGGTCCGACCTGAGAGGACGGAGGGAAGGGGATCAGGAATAAGAACAAAAGGCGAACAGAAACAAAGTCGTCGGTCGCAGGGGGCGCCTGACAGACTCTCTCACCACCAAACTTATTGAAGCAAGGGGAGAAGATAAAAAGCGACCAGAACGAAAGGCATCTCTGCCTGGTGCCCAAAAAAAAAAAAAAAAAAGGGGCACGCTTTACTCGTCCAAAATCGGTCTGACCCGTCTGGGACGAATCGGGCATGAGAAAAAGAGTGCAACCACAAACTACAAGAAAGAGAAAAGGAAAAAAAAAGAGGAGATTCCCGGAAAAAAGCCTATCACTACCTGACAAGGGGCAAACCCAATGCGCCTTCAACATTCTCAACAGGAAAGAGGGGAATCCAAAAGGGGCCATCTAAACTACTGATGCAGCGAGATAAGGAAACCCAAAGCCTCTGACGACAAAAAAGAAAAAACGACTCCCCAAGCGCGTCGATCCTCCTGGAACGCCTCCAGGAAACCGAAAAGAATTCCAGAAAGAGGGATGAAAAAAAAAACGCAACTCCACCTACGGCGACGGCTACTAATCGAAAAAGAAAGGGGGCCGCGGAGAGAGCCCATGGTTTCCGCGTCGGCGACTTCCCTTTGGAAACGTCTCTATGTGGTCCGCCAAAAAAAGAAATCGTCAGAGAGAAGGTGGCGCCGGGAGGGCTTCGGGGGACAGGACGTCAGGGGGAAGGAAACAGAAAGACTAGGCCGGTGCGACCGGGGAAAGGAGGGGTCGAAGGATGGGCAGCCCGGAAGGAAAAACAACTGCTGTCCGGAAACGGATCTGGAAAAGGGGCTGCTGGCTATGACGTCATTCCGGGAAACCGGGAAAGAAGGGAAATCATCCGAGAATACCCCTGGTGTTCTCAAGACTTGCTCTCTTCTACCAAAGACCAAGAAGAGGGAAGAGGCCTACCTTCTGTGTCTTCAGCGGAAGACGAGGGGACGGGAGAGGAAAAAAGCTCGGGCAAGGGGGACCCTAGCTGATCTCGATGCGGGTAGGGAGGGCTCGGGCAGGGTCTGAGGATGACTATGAAGGATCTCTAGTGAACGCGCTCAGGGAGTGCAAGGGTGGGGAAGGCCGGGGAAGAAAAAGCCTGGCGGGGGACAAATAGCTTTGACCGACCAAGAGAGGGGGCGCTTGGTGTTCTGCAGTAAAATAGGGAACAGGCTGCCTTTGATCAAAACCAATGACAGTAAGGAATGAAGCTCGAGAGGCGCGCGGGTCAACTGCCGTATCTGACTTGGGGGGCAGCGGTGCTCCGGAGCGTTCGTCACCTGGGGGGGGAATCAAAAAAAGATTACCGGGGAAACACAGATATGATGCCTGGGGGAGTTCCTGGTCTGTTAACCACTTCGAAAGGATGTAGCGACCTGAAGAAATCGCACATCGGGGGGGGGGCAACCAACAAAAAAAAAATAGGGAAAAGGAACGGCCCTCAGGCTACACCTACGTCCCCGAGATGTCGTTGTCAGGTTTTTCCCGGAGGGAAGATAACGGGGGAGTAGTGATCACCAGTGGAAGGGCAGGAGAACTGGTAGGGAAGGGTCCGGCTCGGGGACGGCGGACGGCATTATCCGACTCTGACTCCCTCGTGAGGCAGAAAGTGGGACGGGGAACAACAATTCGTGGTGGTACGGCGCGGTCTGGGGGGGATAGGGATTTGGAAAGGGTCTTTTACTACGAGGAATGAAGGGTAAACAGACCGAGGTCAAAAAGACCCAGGCCGCCGCTCAAAAACGCGGCGCATAAGAAACCCGCCAACCGACACCGTCTTCGCCCAGAACCGCTACGGGAGACCAAGAAGGAATAAAAAAGTCAGCGACGAAAAGAAGCCGTCGCGGCTGATGGCCGCGATGATCCGGAAGCGGAATCACCCTCCGCGGTGATCGCGGGAAAGAGAAAAGGGCGACCGCAAAACCTGAGCTCGGGGATCCACGATTGAAGGAGAGGGGAAGCTCACGAAAAAAAAATCCCGATGACTGGCCAAACACACAAAACAAAAAGGAACGGCCTTGACCACGGGAATTTCAGAAAAAAAAAGGCCGCAAGGAAATCCTTCCTTCGCAAGGGGCGGGGGCCCGACTTCCCCCTTCAAAGGGCAAGGGGGAAGGACCGAGAAACCAAAATCATCTGGACGACCGCTCCGGGACGCCTGCCTTCTCAAAAAAGCCTCGAAAGGGTTTGGGGGACCCGTGACCGGTGACGAAAAAGTCAAGCAGGCCGCCTCCACCAAATACACACCCCGGGAAGTTGACCATTTACAAGGGGAGAACACAGAGGCAGAGAGTACAGAGAATCGGACAAGGAAAGGTCATCGGAGCGGGAGGACAACGAGCCTCTCTCGAGCAGGCAATTCAGGAAAAAGATTCCAGTTCCGTCGAGCCCGGACCGAGGGAGTGTAAAAAAGGGGGGAACATACAGACGCAAACAAGAAAAGAGTCGGGATTCGAGGACGAGCGCCCTGCCCTATAGAAGAAAAGCATGGACCAGCACCTTCAGGTACTGATTGGGGTACAGGGAGAAAGCCGCAATCACGAAAACGTAGAAAAGGAAATGGAGAACGAAAGCGCAGCACCCGCATTCCAAAGGCCAGGCAGAAATGGAGCCGCCGCCTAATCTGGAGAAATGGTGGGTCACAGGGAAGTGCTTCGGTCTAACACCTTGCTGAGCTTGGAGGAAAAAACCACCTTGTAGGAAGAGGCGATCCTCTGCCCTCCCAGCTCAGAACCGTTACGCCTTCTCTACTGAGGAGGCCATCGGAGCTTCCACCGTTATCATCGAGGGTGTCGAAAAGATGCTAAACCGCCGGACGCATGCATGGGGGGGTCTCGTTCCCGTGCCCAGGAGGAAAAAGAACCGGGGGGCTCCTCGCCGTTCTCAGCCAGGGGAAAACGTGGAAAACTCGGCAAAAGACCAATTCGGCGCGTGCCTGGAAGAGCAGCCTACTGCATAAAGCTCTCCAGGGCCCTGGGAATTAAAGAATCGGCGGCCGAAGGTGGGGGGAAGGAAGGGAGATCGTCTGTCCCTTCAGGAGAAGGAGATCACCTGAAAGGGGGGCGCCGCGATGTGTCGGGGGGGAAGGGAAAGGCCAAAGCTGAAGCTCAGCGAGCACCACAGGGGAGATAGGAGTATAAGGGAAAACGCGTGAAACCCAGGTTTACTAACGACAGGAAGGGGGGCGGCTGATCCATGTTCACAGAATAGAGAAAGTACCAAAAGTGCTCGGCGTCTAAAAAGGGAAGATGGACGAGGAGAACAGCTCAGGATGTCCGGAAGAAGGGAGTGGGGAAGGGTCCACCAAAAAGCCAGCCTTCCCGGCAGGGCTGCA
>Ga0179593_1357777_pt1 | contig 18587 bp, 23 predicted proteins | sample CZODoug2_1_08_16_FD_185931 | JGI IMG/M metagenome (GOLD analysis project Ga0179593, IMG submission 185931) | Vadose zone soil fungal communities from Angelo Coast Range Reserve, California, USA - CZODoug2_1_08_16fungal (PacBio error correction) | ecosystem: Environmental > Terrestrial > Soil >...
GGAATCCAGAGAAATCAAGGCGCTGGGAGGGTCGATAATGGCCGACAGGGGAAACTCACGGTCTCAGAAAACAAGACAGAAAGAACAACAGTTAAAAAGGTGTGGGGGCAAGTCGCCTCGAGGTAGGACACAAAAAAGTAAACCTCGAGAAAGGGGGCGAAGTCTAACGGGCTCTAGAACGCGAAGGGAAGATCCTTGTCTAGAGCGGAGGCCATAGCCCTATATGAGAGGGGCGAAATGCTGACTAGAAAATCATGAAGGAACGCGGCGACAGCAAAGGAAAAAGCGCCGGTCTCGAACAGCGAAACCCAGATCTGGGCACAAACAAAGTTGCGAGTCAAGAGGTTGGGGGGGCCAATGGGAGGCCGTTGTTTACAGGGGCTTGGCAGCCAATAGGAACACAAGGAGACTCCTGGAAGAAAATTGGGCGAACAGGAAAAGTGACAACTAATTTGGGGTAGGGGAGACCGGTATTACCCAGACTTTGACAGATTCTTAACTGGGAATGGGCACCGGGCTTGGGGGCGTACGCCTCGACCATGTTGGCAAGGGGGGAGCCGATTAGTCTAACAGGTGTCAGGCGCTTCCAGCGGCCAGCCAGAGGAAAAGCCGAGGAAATAGGGCTTATAGCTCCACGAAAAAAAATGACATCGTAGGAGGAAAAACAATGCCGCGGCAAAAAGTTGACTCTGCTGCATGGACATTATAAGAAGTGAAGAGGACCGAGGTGCCGGGGAAAAAACGGCGGTGGCCGCACTTCTCAGGGGGGAGCGTCCTGGAAAAATAGGGGTAGGCGAAGGCGCACCCGATACGGAAGGAAGGCCATGTGTGTCTTGTGGGCACTCTCGTGCACAATCAAGTCATCACTATGAGAAGAAAAGGCAAAGGGAATAAGAAGGCGGTACCAGGGGCCCTACTGGAGGACAGCGGGATACAAGGGGAAAGGGCACGCCGGAAGGAAACGCTCCGCCTTCAGATCAAGGAAGTTCTTGGGGCGCAGCGCTGGGCAACAATCTCAGATCATCCAAGACGCCTGACTGGAAGGGGGAAAACGAAGCTCACGGACGCCAAGTACTGAGACATAAGTTTTGCTGGTCATCAGTAACTTGGATAGTTCCTGTGGAGCGGGACCGGCGCAAGACAAGGGCGCCGCACACATTGATCTTGAAGGAAAAATTCAGCCTAGGCGAAAAAAACGGAGGGTCGACAAAGGGCGCTCGGGGGGAAGGGACTTCATTGGACCAAATAATCATGAAGGTCGGACTTCCGGAGTGCTACACAGCAAAAAGGGTCAAACGACGCTCGACGGACACCAGTGAGTGAGAGCAGGGGAAAAAGGCCACTCTAGGAAGGGCTGGGGGTGCAGTTCGTGCGTCCAAATGACTTCGCCGCCGCACCAGGGAGAAGGAGCGTGAAGTCGGCAGAAGGTCACAGAAAGGGGAAGGTTCTTTTTAGTGGCCTGTAGGGGCGAATTGGAAACCACAAACCCCCCCAAAAGGACGTCTTGCATCAACATCCAAGGAAAAAACAAAGAGAATTCGATCTGTTCCAGATCAGATCGCTTTAGGTGAGACGCCGACCTGCAACCAATGGGAACAGTGATTGATCTGTCCTCCCAAGCGGTCTCGTCTTAATGGGAAAGGGGAGGGGAGAGGGGAAAAGATCAGCTATCGTTTGGCGGACGACAAACAGGGGGGCAGCAAGGCTGAAGACCGAAAGGGAAACACACCATGGCGGACACTGGGGCATTACCAGGCAGGGCACCATCAGGCATAAAAAACGGGCCACAGAGAAAAAAACCGGCCCTCTCGCGCAGGACAACGGGCAAACTGGGATCTCAAAATAACGAAGCCATGAGCAGTTCGGAAGAAGTGAGGAAAAGGGATTGGCCGGGGAAAAGGTGGGGGCAAGAGTGAAACCGGGACTAACCGTGCATGGTGGGAATGGTACTTCAGAAAAAGGGAAATAACAAACACGGGGGGGGAGGAAGTATCGTAGAAGGTCACGAGAAAACTTAAAGAGTCGTACATGTCGGGCAAATGGTAGTGAGGTACGGTATGAGACGGTGCGTTTCAACGCTCTGTTCGCGGGGATTCATCACGCCGAGGTGAGGAATATCGGGCCAACTAACAAAAACCCGTGGGAGGGGCGAGTGGTGGGGTACGGAACGAAAGCAGGTCTACCCAAAGTGCTAACACGGGGACGCAACTCCCCAAACAGAAAGAAAGACCTGCGTCGTGAAAGAAGACAATCAACAGCTCCCACCGACTTATCCAGCCTGAAGGGGGGGGGGTCCAAACTAAAGTGTGGCTCTCGTCCCTCGGCGGATGGGCCCATGGGGGGGGGAGAGTTTACAGGTGGACCAGACAAGCACTTAACAAAAAAAAAGCAGCGCACCGTCATCAGCCGAGGGGAAAATGACAGGAAAGAAAAGGAAAGGCGCGGTCTGGCACATGGCGGCCCTGTACTGGGCGTGTGCTTTACTTATTTAAGGGGGGGGTCCATGATAAAAGCGTGGTCGGGGCTTGGACGCTCTAAAAAAATGGATGAAATCAAAGGGCCGCATGGCGGCAGTGGGACCGGGGGTCAAAATGGTTGAAGGGGGAACATAAATGATTAAAACCGATCAAAATCGGGAAGAGCTTAGGGGCTGAATGGTGAGCACCACGCAAAAACCCCCATCAACTTTTGCTCTCTGACATGAATACGAAGGGGGAGAATATCAGAGAAAAATAGGGGGGTTAGGCCGCTAAAGGGAATAAACAAAAAATGGTGGCGGTTGGGGGACGGGTGTATGAAAAGGGATCCTGAGCCGCCAGTGCGAGACCCTTAGTCTGGTAAAGGTAACGAGGGGGGGGTGTCCGTCGATTATAAACGGAAAATGGAGTTTCGGGGTGTTGGGTGTGGGACATAAAGCACCTACAGGGCCAGGGATAAATAAAGAGAGAGCAGGGACGAAAACTCGCTTGAAAATCAGCCAAGGGGGCTTTAGGCAACTAGGGGGGGAAGCAACGTTTGACGGAAACAAGGAAGCAACGGGGGACGGGGAACGCCAAGCAGCGGGAACGGGGACCGGCAGGCGGTGATCAGAGAGAACCAACAACAACGGAAAGAGAGAGGATTGAGTCAGCTTAAGGTGGGTGGGGAGTGGCCGGAAAGGGAGAGGTCGTGGAAAAAGGAAGGGGAGAAAGTAGGGTGAAGCACTAAGAGCAAGCACGAGCCTAATGATCTCAACGGCGCGGGATAAAAGGGAAGGTGTGAGGGGATGTGCCACAAAAAAAAAAAAAAATAAAAGAACCAAAAGACCGAATCGAAAAAAAGTGAAAAGGCGAAGAAGGGTGGGGGACTAGAAAAAAGATATCGGAGGCAGATAGGCGTCAACAAAATTCGTAACGCTCCCGCAAAGGTGGTCAAACAGGGAACGGGTGCAAACAACCAGAGAATCGCGACCAAGGATAACCACGACAAACCTAATTCGAACAAAAAAGAGGGGACAGGGAGTCAGAAGTGCAAGGACCGCCAGAAAAACGACGCTACCAAAAAAGCAAATGAAATGTGTCAGTCCACAGTTAGTCGAAGCTTTCATGAGCGGGCACAAAAGCGCTCCATAGGGGGCTGGGGGGGGGGGCCGTTCTCATCCCTAAGGTGAAACGAGGTCATAAAAATCAGAGTGACCTTGGAGCACTGAGTCTCCACCACGGCGTAGTAAGGTTAAGCAAGTCGATGGAGTAAAAGAAAAGTGGGAGGGGTTTAGAGGGTTAACATAGAGAGCAATAACCGTTGGACGCTACAAGATGTCATTGTCAAAAAGGAATGCCGGGGGAATACACAAGAAAGAGCGAAAAATACCTTTATTGGGAAAAAGTACGGGCGTCCTTTAGCGGTTCAAATTTACCCAGTTTGGGAGTACTTCAGCTGGGTGGACAAAACCGTGGTGCGGAGGACAAGTTTCGAAGTGGGTGTTTGAAACACGGAAAGGTAAAAGAAATCAGGGAATTAAATGTGCCCTGAGTGGCAGAAACCAGAAAAGCTGGGGATGAACGGGTCGCCGGTAAAAGCCCGGACTGATTCAGAGAGGAATGCTGTCAACATAAGGTGGAACTACAACGAGGTCGTTACGACAAGGACTAAGAACTAGCTGGAAGAGGGGGGGGGGGGAGACGAACAGAAAGGGAGGCCGAGATTGGGGGGAGGCCGAGACCATAAAAAAAGAGATGGGGTGAGTGGACACATGAGGGTCTATAGGTGGGGCGAGGGGGGGGGGGGAACATTGCCAAGCGGACTTAGGAAGAGGCGGAGAAAGAAAATAACAAAAACAAGGAAAACAAAGGGGGTGGAGGAACTAATGGGCGGGTCGGCACCATGGTGCCGGGGCGTCAGTAGGACGGGCAGAAACGCAAAAAAAAAGGAAGCAAGAGAAGTCAAAAAAAATACGCACGACAGGGGTTCAGTCATGGCCAAAGGCGAGGCAATTAAGGAGGGTGGGGTAGGGGGGACGTGAAGGCGCGAAGATGACACGAGAGGGGGGGGGCTCGACGTCGAGGGACTATCAAGGACTCCGCGAGAAAGGGAAAATACAAAAAAAAATGGCGGGGGGACGATCCGCTGCCGCTCAAACTAACCCGAAAGGGTTGTGATTCCTCCGTGCGTGCAAGTAAACGGACGGTCTCTGGGGCGCGCACATATTATGGTGGGGGGGGGGGAGGGGGAGGACCCAAAAAAAAAAAGAAGGGGTTCGATGAAGGCAGACAACCCTCCCCGACAGGAATTTGAAAAAAACTCGACAGAAGAAACAAAAAAATTGGCAACAAAAGAGGAATGGTAGTAAGGGTAAGGGGATGAACGATTAAATGACGAAAAAAAAGTCGCGGATCAAGACCCCAATCACACACAGCAAAACAACCATAGAATAAAAAATAGACCAACAGACTAAAGCATGTACCCGATGACACGCGAGAGAGGCTTAGCAAAGAGAGATGGCGCGGCGGTTCGTCCACGGTCGGAGATGAAAAGGTGACACGTGTCCAATAACCGCAAGGGAAAAAAAAACGCCACGGGGGTACGGGGCCCAGGGGAGAAAAGGAGGGTGGCTAAGTAGTGAATTGGAGGGGGTAGCAAGGAAAGGCCACTGGAAATAAGAAAACACGGGAAGGAGCGGTAGAAAACCTGTAAAAAAAAATAATCTGAAAGAGGAGAATGTAAAAGAGTGCGGTCTTCCGAAGAAATATAAAGATTTCACGGGGGGACCTTACTGATCTAAGGGGGTTCACTAAGGAAGGGAAACAGCGAAATGGAAAACAGTTATAGTCTGAAGAAGCTGTCACAAGAACAAACAGCCGGGTCGTTAAATGTAAGGAAGCGTAGGCTCGGGGGAAAACTTAAGTTCTCTATAAAAATTGCGGAAACGAGAAAAAAAAAAAGCAAAAAAAAAAAAAAAGGAACACCCCGGCATCAAGATACACCGGTATGTTTTAAGGGGTGGGGGGAAAAAACGATAAAGGGAAGGATCAAGGGCGCTTCAAGGGTGAGCTATGAGAATAAAGGAACGACACAGGACGTACAAGTAACGGGGGACCAAAAGAAGGAGGAGATATAAAAGACTAGCGGGGCTGGAAAAACCAGACCCGAAAAAGCGAACCTCTAAACAAAGATCTCAGCGAAGGAAAGGAAAAGAAGGCGGAAACACGAACTGGTTCGGGGGGTGCGGCAGAGGTAAGGTACATAGGGGCGAAAAAAGAGTGATGCACGCACATATGGGAAACAACATGACAGTGGGAAGAGATCCAGTTGGAAAAACTGGGGCAGTCCGGAGAGCCTATGGGGAAGAAAAGGAAGAAGGATACGGGAAGAGTTCAGGAAAGGGGGCAGAGAAATGGCCAAAACATCAGAAAAAAAAAAAAACCTGGGGAAAGGGGGAGATGGTTCTATAACTCTAGCTTTCCAGGAGAGGGGAGACCACCCCCATTCAGAAGAACGTACAAGGGGTCAAAGACTCCATAGAGTTGGGCGGTGGACTCGATCTCGACCAGGGCGCAGGAAGAGAAAAGGCCCGGTACGTTCGTACCAGCGCAAAAAGAGGAAGAAGAAGACCGCTCGGAGGAGAATGAGGACAAAAATTGGACGCGGGGGGAGGGTGGGGGAAAGGGAAAAAAACTGGTCTGCATTCCACGGTCCGGCCATAAGCCGCCAGAAAAACCGGGAAAATCGGATGCATAGGGGAGAAAAAAAACAACAACCGTCAAATTAAAAAGAGATTTCCGACAGGTAAGAGGAGCGGGGAAGATATGGCCGACACACGTTCAAGAGAAGGGGGGAGACTGACAAAAAAAGAAAAAAAAAACACATCCAGGAGTGTGGAAGCGCGAAAAATTCTAGTAAAAGGAAAGGGCAAAGTGAGGGGGAAGTGGGGCTCATGACAGAGGAGATCGCCTCGAAATGAAAAGAAGGGGTACTCATAAGAGAGGGGCACAGGGTCCAAGTGAGGCGAGAGGCACTCTGGGAAAGGGTAACACTCGGAAAAGGGGCCTGGAAATGCGCTTACTAAAGCCTGACAAGGCAGCGGGCGCGCGTTGGGCAGAACAAAAGATACCATCTACCAGGGTCGAGACACTTTGGGAGCCATGGGAAGGGGGTTTCAAGGGTAAGGGCTGCCAACAGAGGAGGAAGGAAAAATGCGGCAACTGTAAAGGGCTAACAGGGCAGGACAAAGAAGGGGGATTAACGAGAAAGGGGAAAAGCCCCAGCGGTACAGAGGAGGGGAGGGGAAAACGCAACGGGCTTGACACTTCCAACCACCTTAGGGGACAACAATTGAGGAAAAGGCTTCTCGTAAAGAGGGGGAGGCTATTATCAAGAGACAAAAAAGAGAATAGGAATACAGTGGCAATCAGGGGGAGGAAAAGAGAAAGAACATTAAATACTAGGCCGACATACAAAGAAAGCAAGAAACAGGCCGGGTGATTGACAAAAAAGACTGAGACATGAGCTCAGACAAGGGGCGGACGATAGCGAACTGTCTGCGGGATGGAAAAAAAGGCACAGAAAAAAGTACAATTGGATACTAGGATACAAAGACAGAAGGACAAAGACACTTTCAGCAACACAGTGGGGTTACATGAAAGGTGGAGATGTCTTCACAAAAGATGGAACAAGTTAATCGGACCGAAAAGCCCGTAGGGGGGGGGAGGAAACGAGGGCGTTATCGAAAGGTCACAACAGATCTTCCCTAGTAGGAAAGAATGGAAGGATGGTCAAACGTCACCTCAAGCTAACGGGCCTTCAAGGACTCAAGGGGTGATAAGGTGCGCAGCTGAGTGGGCCAAGGGACAGTCTCGGAGGAGAACTGAGAAGAAGGGCTTTAAGAAACGAAGAAAAGGGGAACAAGGCTTCACCCCTGCGGAGACGGCCGTCAGGAACATCTTACAAAAATAGGCTGATCTTGGAAAGGTATCTACCTGATAGGAGAGCGGATTGCCCTTGAGCAAAGGTGCAAGGGGCCAAACGAGGGGCATGAGGAGAGTAAAAGGGATCTCACTTTACTTCAAGAGAAGGTACGGGAGGGGTGGGTATAGAGGTCTAAAGGGGAGTAGAAAAATTACAAAAACGCAATGAAAGAAGAAAACGAAAAGGGGGGGAGTAGCGGACCTGAGCGAAATTCCCGCAATCGCGTTGCGGGCGGGACAAAGTATCTAAGTCAGAAAAATCCGAGTACTGGAGGAACACAAAAAAAACCCGTCTGCAGGGGGGGGGGAGGCTGGGTATGGGGTGATCGGGGGGCGGGGGGGGGGGTCCTCTGGGGGGAACTGGGTCGCCAGGATTGAGGGGGTGGAGGAAATGACGGGGCTGGTATCGCAGTGGGGTCGCGCGTCCTTAGCACCAAGAACAAACCCGACGGGCACGTCCGGAACCGATCGAAATGTAAACCATGTATCGGGGTGGGGAGGCGCTGGACAAAAAAGTGAACAGTCCCTCAGGCGCGCAACTTGCGCAAGATCAGACGTGTCCCAGATGGGAAGATAGAGGGATGTGACAACAAACAGCAATTAGGGCACAGAAAAAGTACGCAAGAATTCAAGGAAGAAAAAAGAAAAAGAATAATCAGCATCAAAAACGGAGAAGGGGTCTGTTAAGTCATCGTGGAGGGGGCCTTCACAGAAGAAAAGCGTAGCGGAAAAAAATGGGACCAAGGGCGAATCGCAGAAGGGTCGATAACAGAAAACCAAACACAAAACGTAAGAGGAGAAAAGATCATTGCTACTTCATACAAAAAAAAAAAAATCACGGATTACGGACAGAAGGAGGAGGGGACCTCATTAGGAAAGGGGAGAGGGGAAAGATCGAAAGCCGCCGGAGGTGGGAAAGGGTAGTGCCGTGCGAGGTTTAGGGGGCCGCGGGATAACCTCAAAGAATAAATACAAGGGGAAAAAGGGCATGAATCTCAAGAAAGCGTGGGGCAAGTGCCCGTCACTGAGAGGGCTACGCGCTCCTGGACAGGGGCCATTTTTGCAGTAAGGGCAACTAATCAGTAATACGGGAGGCAAAAAAGTCTCGCATATGGAAACAATACAAAAACAAAAGCTTCCCAGAGAAAAAATCTACAGTGATGAGGGCCGGAGGGGAGGTCCACAAGGAAATAAAGGGAGAGAGAGTTAAGCGTCAGAGAGGAAAGGAGAGGGATGAAATGTCCTCAGAAAAGAACCGGGCAAAAGTGGCCGCCTAATATTAGGTCATACTGGTGAAAGTAGGGGCATCCCATTATGAAGCGGAGTGGGGGCAGAAAACCAAGATAAGAGTCGCGAGGGTACAGACATCGAGAGTCGAAGAGTATCGCGATGGATTGGGGGGAGACACTCTAAGGGAAAAACGGGTGAGGCGGAGGTGGATAACGTAGACCTCAGGAACCGTGGAGAGCAATTCGGTCTGTCAGGGCCACATCTGACGCCTGTGTGTGGCACGGGGGGGGGTCGAAAATCTGGCAGGGGGTTTGATGAAGGTCCTACCTACCGACCGAAGGGGGAGGCCCAAAAAAAAAAAAAAAAGGACAAGCCACGGGGGTCAACTTGAGCGGGTCGCACAAAGGAGGGGGGGGGACCCAGTGGGGATTAGAGAGAGAAACACGGGTGGGCAGACCTGAGACGTACGTGAACTCCAAGAACAAAGTAATGGAAAAATTCGGAGAAGATCTCCACAACAAAAAGGTGGAGGAGAGAGTAAGAGTGGGCCGTAAGGGGGGGGGAGGGGCTTTCAATAAATGTAGAAGTGTAGGCAGCAAAAGTGGAAAAAGCCGGCAAATGCGAGAACACGCCTGGATTGAGAGGTCGAAGCAGGGTGCGTGTAGTTTCTGCGCTCAGACCGGAACGCAAAAACCTAATAAAGTCGAAAGGTCTCACCGAGTAGACCCTTGGTGGAAGGCCAATATCTCGAAATTTCGTCCCAAAAGGCACAGTTGGGCGCTCCATCACGGTTAGGAAAGCGGCATCACAAACGAGAAGGAGCGAGAAGATAGATGACAGGAGGGGAGGAATGTCAAGAGAAAAAGAGGGGACAAGTGGGACGAGCAAATGGAAGTTACTATCAAAAGGGAGTGGGGGAACTCTGAGCGGGACAAAGGAGAAATGAGTCTGGACCCGGAAGACCGCCTGTCAGAGAGCGTAACATCAGAGTAAGGCACAAAAATACTCCAGCCATGATAAAAAAAAATAGCGGGAGAGGGGGGGCAGAGGGGAAGAGGTGCGGAGGAAGTATTTTCCGCAGATCAGATAAAGGTGGCAATACATTCACTGCAAGCATAGTAATCCGGCAACAAAATAAAGAACGGCTGGGGGTACGAACGGAAAGCTGATGAGAGGGGCAATTACCAAAGTACTATTCTAATTAAGAGCACAAGTTCAAAATGGACTGTAGGGAGGGGACCATATTCAATAACCCGAAGGCGGGGACACGGTCATGAAAAGAGAAAAAAGGGGGCGTAAAAGACAATGACTTCTTTCGTGAATAAAAGGGAAAAAAGGGCGAGGGACCATCCTTAATGCCGGAAAGAGAAGAGAGGAGGTACGACATGTAGTAAGGAATACGAATTCAGAACGGCATAGGGCGCACTGGAATAAAGGTAGAAACATATAGGCCTAATAAAAGACTTCTGAGGTTCCAGGTGCCGGGGGCTGGGCACGCAGGCTAAGCGGAGTCAGGCGATAGCAAACGTCCCCGAAACATCGAAGGGGTTTGTAATCCAAAATGGGGACAGGGGGCGAACTGCTGAAAACATGTTCGAGAGGACAGGGGGGGCAGCATGAAGCGCTGTGGGGGGTCACGAAAAAAAATCTACGGGAAGAACTGAAGTTGACAAGAAGGACTTGGCCTCTGCCCACGTGCGGGGGGGGGGGGGGGGGGGGGGTGGTGGGGGGGCCGGGGGGGGGGGGGGGGAGGGGGGGGGGGGGGGGGGGGGGGGGGTGGGGGGGGGGGGGGGGGGGGGGGGGGGGGGGGGGGGGGGGGGGGGGGGGGGGGGGGGGGGGGGGGGGGGGGGGGGGGGGGGGGGGGGGGGGGGGGGGGGGGTGGGGGGGGGGGGGGGGGGGGGGGGGGGGGGAGACTGTCATACTCGAGTCCTTGACACTACATACAATCATCAGAACGTCAAAGAAGCTAAAGCGAAGACACAGACAAGACTCTCCCAACGCCGGGGAAACTAAAAAACGAAAAGCCCGTAAACTTCGAGCCCAAAACCGAAAGAGTCCGTAACGCGAACAATGGTCGCGGGGTAGGACGGGTCTGAGCGGTCACAGAGGAAAGGCACAACGCGAAAAAGACGGCTTAAAAAAAAATGACAGCGGCACGGCAGGTTCGTGGCGAAGATATTAGAGGGGAACTTGGGTGAGAGGCCATTACAGAGTAACAGATTAGTCTAGTCACAATGCCAATGCGATGACTGAGGGGGACCGGGGGGAGACTCTTCGATCCGAGCAGACGGGTCGGTGTCAGACAAAAGGATAAAGGAAGACGCAAAAAGGCACAAGTTCCGCTAAGGGGGGTGACAAGAAAAAGTGGAAGGTGATGCAATACGGGGAAGGGAAAGTGTTTGGGGAAGCAGTAGCTTAGTGGAGTCAGGGAAAAACTCACGGCTTCAGATAAAGGAAGACGTTCAAAAGGCGGGAACATACCTGAGTTCTCTGAAGGGCGAGAGTGATGTTAAGGGTCAGGCATGAACAGATGGCGACATCTGACGTCTAGAGGGAAACTTAAGGTATAAGAGTTTCAGGGGTCTATTCGAACCTGGAGGAGGAGGTTTTTTGGGAATACATAAATAGGAGAAAAAAAAAAATCCAACGTCCTTCTTAAATTTGATAGGAGAGAGGGTCTAGAAGGGATTTCCAGAAACGCAAATTGTTAAGGGAAACAGGGCAGGAAGACCGAATCGACTAAAAGGCGCTCTAAGGAAGACAGGATCAGCCTTTCTTCAGATGAGAGAAAGAATTTGGACGGGGGTACAGACAATGGGAAGGACGTATGCCCCTGCGGGAAAAAAATTCGGCGGCAAGCTGGGATAACCTAACAACACCACGGTGAGAAGCAGAGCATAATGCTATAAAGCAATCGCCCAATTACAGGTGGTCGAGAGGGCGAAAAAGCACATCCATGCTGTAAAGGGGGGGGGGAAGAAGCTGGAACATCTTCTCAAGGACAAATACCCAATAGGTAAAAAAAAAGACACTTTCGAAACCTTGAAAGAGAAGTCTGCCGTGGGCACGACTTTATGCACGGGCACATAAAGGGGGGGGGGGGGGGGGGGGGGGAAGGGGGTTGGGGGGGGGGGGGGTGGGGGGGGGAAAGAAACCGTGGGCCTAAGGGGTGCCAAAAGGGTCAAAACAGATTCTCATAATGAAGCAGAGTGTGTCGCTGTGAAAGCCAACGACGGGCTCTGGGGGAAGCTACATTGATAAGAGAGGGAAATTGCGCAGACGACGTCACGTCCACAGGGGTCGCCGAGAGGGGAAGAATGTCCGAGAGAGAGGGTAAAAGCTAGCACAGGAAGTCAGGAGAGAACTTGAGCTTACGACCCTACGGGTCAAGCTTTAATATGAAGAGGGCGGGGGTTTTAAGAAATAGAGTCGAGCGCAATAAAAAGGACGGTTGTTCAGTGTGATGTTGGGGGGGAAAGTGGATCTTACCCCGGGGAACAGAGAGAAGAAAGCAAGCCTCCCGTTGCATCCTCATAGCAACAACAAAAAATTATGGAGAAATATATAGGTAGGGCCAATCACATTGAGGGGAAAGGTCGGAGCAATGACACCCTATGGGGGAAGAGGTCTGGAGAGAATCAGACAAACTGAAATTTGATAGCACACAGAGCGACCTCTATTTCTAGCAAAAAAAGCCAAAAGGAAAACGCTTGTAGAACGAAGTTAGGTGAAAAGGAAAAGTTCGAGGAAAGCGAATAAGAATGGTCGAGGAAGGGACATACGGGGAAACAATATGACAAAAAGGGGGACAATAAGGCCAGCGGAAGAGTGTGACGACTTCAGACGGGGGGAAATAGGGCGTCACATCAAAAGCCAGAAAACGAGTCAGCACAGAGCGTTGGGGACGACCAAGATCTGCCATGGTGCGATGGGAACTGGTTTGGGAAAAAAGGGAGGACAAAAAAATGTGGGGGAAAAGGGGGGTTGCAACGTCACGGGGGGGCATGGACGCCAACAAAAGTGTGGTGGTCCCGCACCCGCACAGACACGAAGGGAGGTGTCGTCACAGGGTAGATCAAAGAATTGGTCAAAAGGTCGGGACCGTGCAACAAATGGTGGACCTGCGTCTTAAAAGGGGGGGGGTGGGAAAAACAACCGGCGGATCCGACCTTCAACCCTGGTCCAGGAGCCGGAGTAGTGGGTGGGAGCGTGGTATTGCTCGGTGACATCTAAAGAGGGCAACTCAGAGTCAAAGCGTCGGAAAGCGGCCACTAAAACAGGACATCTTAGGAGAAAACGGCTGCTAAGAAGCGCAGAGGCTTGGAAGAATCACAGGGGCCTAGCTCAGAATGGAAAAAAAGGTGGACGGGGGGGAAATAAAGGGATCGTGACCGAAATTCTAGGTGAACAGCCTTCAACATGGGGTCCGGGGGGGTTAGGAAGAACTAAATACAAAACAGTGAACCTGGAATCCTGACGGAAGTGGGTCTTGCAGCTCGGGCGTAACAGCAAAGTCAGGAAAAAAGGAGAGTAATGCGCCAGAGTAACCAACGGTTCCGGGGACGCAGTAATAAAACCAATAACGAAGTGCCAAGAGGACAGGAAGGGGCAGGTAAGGAGAACCACGAAATAGCACACTCGAACATTGAAAGAAAACCGGGCGGCGCAGAGAGAGGACAAAAAGACAAGCTCTACTCCGAAAGACGGGGGAAGGTGTTCGCGACGGGGCCGCCGGAGAGCACGAAAGACGTGTCCAGCGGGAGAAACAGTTGAGCAGTCAATCAAGGGGCGTATCGGTGGGTTACGGGGACGGAAAACCGGAGCGGAGGCGCCAAAGTTGAAGGGCACAAAGAAAAAAGGGGGGGGGGGAAAGGCGGAGAAGGTAGCGGAGGGTACTAAAACGGTACAGAAGGGGGAAGGGTCTGACAGTGGATAGGTATAACGTATGGTCGATGTGAGGGGGGGGGTCCTTAGGATGACGTCAAAAACGGGAAACTCCAAAATCGAGGAACATCCCGGGGAGGAAAGAAGACGCACTCAGAGTCACAATAAAATCTAGGAGGTGGTTTGGCCATTGTAGCGGCAAATCCTCTTTCCAAACCCTCACTAGAAGGAGGAAAGGCCGGGGCGAGAAAAACGGAAGGATTGCAGGGGGAGGAAGGAATGGGGCTATGGGCGTTTCGTCGCGGTCTTAGTCTCCTCCTCCAAAGAGAAAGTAGGAGAGGGTAACCATGCTCGTCGGCGGCTTGAAAACAGCAAGGAACCCGAAATGCGTGGAACCAAAAAAGGAGTCTACGGAGGGTGGTTCCTGGGCATCAGAGTGGGGAGAACCAAAACCAGGCTCAGTCAATCGGATAAAGTCAAGAAGGGACCGAGGCTTACGGTGGAGGGCCTCAGGACATCCATCAACCGAACGAAAAAAAAACTATCTGTACGTGACTTCAGAGGAGCTCGCTGGCCAAAGGACCGGCTGGGCAAATAGTGGAACCGCCCCTGGAAGGAAAAAAAAAGGGGGGAGTTTCCACCACGACGCGCCTTCCTGCTAGCAAGAAAGGAGGCAAAAAACGACATGGGGGGCGAAATAATGTCGAGAAAATCTAGAAGCAACGGGCACGGCGGACACCTACATAGTGTAGTCAAGAAGGATGAAAAGAGGTGGAAGTCTGCAGAACGGGCAGGGGCGGGGGGAATATGTAGATATGGAGTGTGGCTGGGGGGGAGGAACGGGGTTCTTCAAATCATCGGAAAGCAAGCAGTGTAAGTAGATGAACAAAGATCTTAGTAGGGCAGCGGGGGCCGTACAGTTGGCAGGAGGGGCGTCAAAGTGCAAATGACAAATTCTCATGAACAAAGAGAAAGCATGTAAAGCACTAAAGAAATAAACGACGGGTGACCGAGCATCATTGGGGGTCTCACCGGTATAGGGTCACGTGGACAAATAGGGGAACAAAGCAACACAAACAAGCTCTCCCAGCGAAGGGAACTCAATCTAGGGCTTTAAAGGGGATTCCAAGGTACAAACTGCGTCTGGGGGGACATGCCGATTTCAGCCGTAAAAAAGGAAAAATAAAATAACACACAGGCAGGGAGCGAGTTAAAGAAAGGGTAATTCCAACATAACCACCAATAGTCGGTGACCGAATCGGGGGGGGCATAAAAAGGAGGGGAAAATCGCACCTGTGTGCGCGCAACAAGGAAATCTAAATAAGGAAGGCACCTCAGCGGGAGGAAGTAATGTATGAAAAGGGAAAATCGTGGAGAAATTGGGAGGGGCGCTTTTCGACGATTTCATCGGAAAGCCAGGCGGGAGATCTTAGGCCAAAAAACCGATGGTGGAGAAATGGGGGCGCATCAATGAGAACTGGGGCTGTTGGGCGGGTTAATGATAGGGGAGAATACGCTGAAAGAAACTGATAACAAGCAACGCTCAGCTGGGGATGGTCGGGAAAACTTGGTGCCCGATGGTAGGCTCCGACCACTTTGGGATGGGAAGAGCCGGAGCCGTGGGGGGAAATTTAACATCAGAGAAGACACTCGGGGACAACAATCAGGATAGGGGGGACACAAAAAAAAACAAAGGATGATATGAGGAAGAGAGGGAAAGGGGAGGGGCACTCGTACAAAAGAGACAGGCGGTTGCGAAAATGGTACGATAGGGATGCAACAAAAGTTGCTGTAAAAGCGGCGCCAAAGCCTTATCGTACCTCAAAGGCGAGTCTGAAAGACAACCAGGATTACGGTTAAAGGAAGGTAGCTGTCAAAACGCTAGACCTGAATAATCAACGGTCCAACCAATCATCAAGGGGGGTGGGAGCACTAAACGATCAAACAAGGGCACGTACTGGGCAGGCTGCAAGGGGTCGAAAACGTCAGACCGGCAATAGGGAACAGACTGTGATCAGACAAAAAGATGCGCCTGATCTCAAGAAATAGGAAGCAAAGTCATTGAAATAGAGAGAGGACCTGTGAGGAGCGACCAAAAAGGGCGGGGTATGGGGATATGAAGGATGAAGGTCGAATGAAAGGGGGAAAAAGGCGCAATCGCGGGGTCCTTCCTAATACCGAGGTCATTGGATCAAAGGGATCTGAAGGGAAAAAGGGCATCAAGAGGAAAAACTTGGCACGAAATACGGCTCCCTCACGATCTTGGGGTGCTCTGGAAAGAGAAGTGGTGTTTTGGGGGAATAGGGGGCCCGCGTAAAGGCTGATAGTTGCGCTGCAACTTCTGAGTTTAAAGGGGTCAACAAAAACATGGCGTCCAAGAAGTGAGGAAGCGGTCATGATGCTCGGGCAATTAATGGGAAAAACGGTGCACAACAGACAAAAGAGGGAATTTCGCAGTAGAATAAGGTGAGATTTAGGAACCGGCTCCACCTCTCAAACTAATTAAGTATACAACAATAAAAGAGGTGCGGCAGAAGGCAACGATAGTTCAAAATAAGGGATGCAAGCCGACGATGTCGGGCTAGAAAGTTGCTCAGAGGCTTCGAAAAGATAGAGGGACGGGGAGCTATCGGCATCCTGTTGGGAAATTTGGACAGTATTTACCGGGGAACGGTCTTCGGGGGAGGAGGAAGAGATACGTGAAAAAGAAAAAAGCGCTTTGTGGGTGATGATTAAAAATTGACGAGGTCATCAAGTGGGGGCAATAGGGTTATTAGGCGTTGAGAAAGAAAGGAGACTGTTTCAAAAGGCCATAGGGGGGGGTCGGATGCATGTGGGGGCGGGTGCGGGGCCCACTAGCTGGGAAGAAGGCCGCCGTTCTTCTTGGCTGGTTCAAGAGGAAAAGCCTGGTCACCAGCGGATACTTCGCGGTTTCTGCGGAATTACGACTCTGCTCAAATAGAGGAAAAGACAGACGAACAAACCAATACCTGGTCGGCCTCAGGAGAAAGTAAACGACTGGGCGCGGGGGGACTTCTACAGAGTATGGGGTTGGAAGATAAAGAAAGAAAAGTCAAAAACTCGTAATTTCTCGCGGCGGCCTAAAGCAGGTGAGGCGAGGAGTCTTGTAACTTTTTTAAGCATAATTCCAGCAAGACTTCCTGAGAAGGGGAAACCACCGTCAGAGACGTCGCAAAAAACTTCGATCCTCTGAAGCTTGGCTTCGCCAATCGCAGGACGCGCTAAGGGGAAGATCAAATGTAAAAGAAAAGGGCCTGATTATCCACGGGTAGAAAGAAGGTGTCGAGGAAAATGATTCTTTAGACCTAAAGGGGAGGGGAGCGAGAGAGATGAAACGAGCTAGAAAGACGAGGGAGTTGCTCGAGTCAGGTGAGCGGGGAATGAAACCTACAACGAGGAAAAAGAAGCGATGCCACTGAAGGGAGGAAAAAAGTAAAGGTTCTCTTGAGTCTCCCTCAATGACGCGGTGGAGGGGTGTAAGGAAGAAAGACGAAGGAAAAAGGCCCGAAAAAGGGTCGGAGGACGATAGTTGAGGGGTAACCATGAATGGAAACGAATTGCAAAAACATATCCACAAGAAGGGCACTTGAATCCTAGAACATGGGAATCTTATCAAGGGCCTAGATGATGGCAAGACTCTGCTACTAGATGGGAATTGTCGGTGCAAAAAAATCAACGAAGCTGAGGGAATCTGGGAGGTCGGACAGGACATATTGAAAAAAGCGGAAAAAAAGCGAATAGAAGAACGCTAAAAACTACCAACATTTTTAGAGTACTACTCAAGACGGGAGGCCAAAGTGTCCTAAGCGCGGAAAATGGTCAGAAAAAAAAAAAGGGAGCAATTTATTCCCAATTCGTTTAATAGAACTGGTAAAACCCACTCAGCAAGGGCTCAAGTCCATCTTATTCCCGGTAAACAAAGGAACGGACTGTCCAACCAGAGATGAGAAGGCCATGGACAACTTTGGTCGCTGGTTACCGAGAAACTCGAAAGGTATCGATTTGAGAAAGAGAGGCCAAAGGAAAAAGTACGTATCTTTCTGCAAAGCGCCGATATGGCTATGCCTCTATCTCGACCAGATCGAAGGCAGAGTGCGAGCGCCCGTACTTCACCATAGGATATCTTTGAAGGGGACGGGGAAGAACTCGAGGAAGGAGGGGAAAACACCTGGACGGGGGGGAGTTGAAGGGGGGGACCGTTATCTGAAAACCAAGTCGGCCAGAGAGCCTCCAATAAAACTCAGGAGAAGTCGAACAAAAAACAAAGTAGCTTAGGAAAGAGAGAGATTCCACAGAGGCGGCTGAGGATGAGATGTACAAGACGTGGGAAGGATCCTGGACCAGAGGGTAAAAACAAAAAACAAAAATAAGTGGGCCAGCGAGCCAAAGGCTTCACCCACTTCCCACCGAATGCGGAGAAAAAAAAGGAATGAGGAGATGAGAGAAAATAGACTGGTCGGAGAGAAACACGCCCATAACTAGTGCCAAACTGAAGTAAGGCAGGCCTGGAATCGCGTCTACAACGCGGGAAAGATAGGATGGATAGACCGCCAAGCGGGCCATCGCGCATAGGTTCCATGTGGCTGGGGTGTCCCTGAACCTCTGAAAAAGGGGAGACCAAGGGCTGATGTGAGACAGGCCTTTAAAAACGATTTTGATAAAATTTCGAAAAGTTAAGAAAGAAAACAGCTGTGTACAATCTTCTGAAAGGGCAAGAAAAGTCGGGCGTCCGCCCTTAAAACAAGGTGGGAAGATCCGGAGTCAGGCGTGCGGCAAAATCAACTGCAAAAGAAAAAGCCCTCCGCAATCGGAGTCGTGAACGAGACAAGAAAAGAACCGACGTAGGGAGAGAGGGAGAGACGAACGGCCGGGGAGAAAGGCTTCATGAGCGCGCGAATGACAGACGTCCTTCTCAAGTGGCCGCACATAAGGGCCCTTCCTGTGGAAGAGAAAAGAGAGGCTAACACAGGAACTGAAAGGGGGGAGAAATGGAGCTCTCGGGCACAATTG
>Ga0179593_1282225_pt1 | contig 18586 bp, 29 predicted proteins | sample CZODoug2_1_08_16_FD_185931 | JGI IMG/M metagenome (GOLD analysis project Ga0179593, IMG submission 185931) | Vadose zone soil fungal communities from Angelo Coast Range Reserve, California, USA - CZODoug2_1_08_16fungal (PacBio error correction) | ecosystem: Environmental > Terrestrial > Soil >...
AAGGGTGCTTGCAAAAAGGACACACAGCCACATCAGTAAAAGAAAAAATGGGGGGACATCATCATGCGGGCAACCGAGAGGCTAACGGCACTACAAAAAAAATGCAGGCCGGGTCGTTCACATGATTGGTGCGCAAGGTGTGTTGGGCGGGGTGTACGCCGAAGAGAAACACGTAAAGGGAAAAACAGACACACAACAGACACACACACACGATCAGGGCGTAAGCAGGGGGGAAAAGTGTGGACATGCCAGCATGGAGGTGGTAAACTGTGCAGCTCCCCCGAGTGCAGTAGGTAAGGGACCGCAAAGATCGGCAATCCAAACGGAGGAATTTTAGCGCGAAAAAACAATGCAGGGGCAACTGGTTGGAAAACGTTCGGGTGTGCCGGCCACAAAATGTAGCCAGTGGGGTAAAGGACCAGGGATGGGAACCCAAAAAAGCGTGAAAAACAACATGGGAGGCCAGAAGAAGCGTGACAAAGCCAGCAAACAAGGGAGAGAAAGTGATCAGGGAAGGTAAAGGCAACGGGTGGGTGCGTGAGACAAATTTTTTGCGTGCACCGGCGGGGGAAGAAAACTTTAATTGAGCAAAGGACAAAATGGGTCCACTTCTCCCCAAAGTCACACTTCCTACGCAACGAGGGCGGGGTTAGTGGGCAGCCTCAAAAAAACGGTTGCTGTACAAAAAAATTAATACCGGAACGGGGGGCAAGCGCGGATCTGGACGTGTCGTCGAATATGAAGGGCAGAAAAAAATTTAAACGGAAGGGGGAGGCGTTAACCTCCGCCGCTGAAAAAAAAGCCCCTGCAAGACGTCCTTCCGCGTGGGGGGAGAAAAAAGCTGTCACATGAAGATGAAGAAAGGATGGGTACAAAGGGGGACCCCGGGGTCAAGGGGCGGACAGAGGGGGAGGAATGCTGTCGCAGTGGGTCGCAACAAAAAGGGGCGGACCATAAAAAAAGAACGTTAGGACCCCGGGGAGTTCAGACGGTCACAGAAAAAGAGGAGAGAAAAAAAAAGGGAGAGGGAGTTGTTGGGAACACTTTCAGGACAAAAAGGGGATTTTGATAAACAATCGGCGGGCCCAGACTCTCAAAACATGGAAAAAAGAACAATGTAAGTGCAACAAAAGAGGAAATAAAACACAAAAGACAACAAGGGAGAGGGGGGGGAAGGGTGGTCGCGACCGGGGCTAGAAGTACTGGCCTGGAACAACCTTTGGAAGAGGGAGTGCGCCCGCTAAAAACAAAAGACAACAAGAAACGACGTCAACAGAAAAAACCGCAGCGGGCACGGGGCGGGGAAAGAGAGGGACCTAACAAGGGGGGAGGGCCAAAAAAAGAAAACCCGGGGACCAATGGGAAAAAAGCTCTTATCATACGACACGCAGCGACCTTCGAACAAGCGGGGGAAAAAAAATTCTACCGTAACCAAGGCTCAAGGGTACTCGCTGCAAAAAACGGGGAGGACCTGTCGGTCCCGAGCACAAGGGGGGAGGGGGATCCAAGAAAAAGGGACGCACCAATCCTGTTACCGCCAAAGAGAAGAGGCTTGGACTAAAACACTGGACCAATCCACAAGGGGTTGGAACTGAAATGAAAACGAACCACGGGAACGAATGAGGGGACACGGGAAAAAAAGAACATGCGTGCCGGCCTGGGCGTCTCTAATAAAACGGGCGGTACTTAATGCAAGAAGCAAGAAGAACAGAAAAGACCTCCGGCCACCACCTGGGGGAAAAACATTGACAAGGGTCCGACAACCAAAGGTGGGGAATGCACCCAGGGAAAAGGGTAGCGGGGGTACTAGAAAGGGGTATGACACCGCTGGTACATCCCGCACGGCCTTCGAACACAAGGGGTCCAAAAGAAAAAGACCAAAGAGGCCGACAGGAGGGAACTGGGGGGGGGGCGAAGACGGGATATTCAGGCAGTCTTCAAAAAGGTGCACCGAAGAAAAAAAACCCCCCACAACTGGCAATGAAAACACAAAAAGGGAGAAAAAAAATAAAGGAGAGGGGGGGTGGTCACACAAAAAAGCGGGACGGTGGGGAAGGGCGGTGGTTGGGGAACAACTCCGACAATTTCTATGCAGTAAAGGAAGAGAAAAAGTCCTTATGCCACCACTAAGTTGAAGAAAAAAAGAGGCGGGGGGAACCATCCGACTCGAATCAGAGAAGTGGGCAGGAGCGAAGCGTACGAAACGGGAAAAAAAGTCTTGGACGAGAAGAGAACAGGCGAAAAGGGGGGGAGCTGTGCCAAAACAAAATAAACGGGAGGACGCTAATGGTTACTGTTTCCAAAGAAAATGTTAAACCGCCCAGTTCACGGAAAAAGTAAGGGATAAAAAAGGACAGGTCAACAAAATTGGGTAACTAATGGGCTCCAAAAAGTCAAAGGTTGGGACCAGGGACTCCGCAATCTGGGGGGTTAAACCAGCCGTTTTGGTTGGGGGCTAAGGGAGCATTAGATGAGGAGAAGACCCGACAAAGAAACAGTTTGGAGTGAGAAAGAGGTGACTCGACGACTTTCAAAGGCAACGAAAAAAAAACGGCCAGAAAAGACAGAAAAAGGGAGCGAGACTAAAGAATAAAAAACACAACCACATTCCAGAAAAGAGAGGAAAGGGAGATCTCAAAAGGGGAGAGGAGGAGCCACGTGGGGGGCAAAAAAAAGGGGCTGGAGCGACGAGAAAGAGAAAAACAGAAACTGTCATTTTGTTCGGAGGAAGAGGTAATCCTAAGGCAAAAAAACCCGAAACAGCAATCAGGGAGAAGAAAAAAATTGCACGACTCTAGGGAGGAAAATCTGCCTTAAACTCGTCAGTGAGCACGATGCCGATGATTGGGGTTGTCGTGACGGGAAAAAAACGGAAATATCAACAGGTGAAGGAATTCTGGGAACAGAGAATCGCGCCATCGAGAAAGAAACGACAAATGGCGGGCGTCCACTTCTTGCCCAGTAAGAGAGATCAGTACCCATACGGGAGGGCTTTGGCAAGAAAGTGGGAGAAACGGGGTGTACCCTGGACGCGTTCTGATCACGACTGGAAAAAAAGTAGAACCCAAAAAATAAAAAAGGCAAATCCGCTTCGGCAAAACAAAGGACACGCCCGGGTGCACACACGATTGGGAATGACGCAGGAATGTCCGAAGGACGGAAGAACAGTGGAAAACCGTTCCAAAACACTAAATTGACGCACCGCTGGGGGGTACCAAAACGGGGGCGAAAGCTGAGGAGAGCAAGGTTGAAAATCGCCAGCAGTAAAACCCCGAACAGAAAGTGGATGGGAGGGAAAATCAACTAAGGCAGGACGAGTGGCCATTGCACCCAGGGGGTTGAAGGGCCCGTTCGATAAAAAAATGCTAACTTGGTCCCATGCAACAACTCCAGCACCAATAAAAAAAAACGGACTGGTGACCGACTCAGACACAAGCCAGGAACAGGGGGAAAGTCAATTTAACGTACTGGCCGTAAAGTCAAAAAACGGTGTCTGGTACGGCGCAAAAAGGAAACAGGTTGGGGAGACAGGGGGGTTTCCCAGGGAGGTCAAACACTGTGACCTCCGCTAAGGGGGCGCAAAACCTCTGTTGAAGGTTCTGCTAGGACAAGGTGGATAACAACCAAGATGCGGACCCAGGCGTAAACTTAGGGGCAAGGGAGAAAGGTTATCATGGTTGGTAAAAGAAAGTTACACGAGGGTGTTCGTAGAAAAGGGGGGCGGATGGGTCAAAAGACGTATCCAATCATTCGGGTCCAACGGGGGGACTTTGGCAGGTGCGACATGTAGCGAAAAACCCCAAACCCAGAGAAGAGTCGGGGGAATGGGGGAAGGGGGGGAAAGATCGAGGGGAGGTGCAAGAAAGCACAAAAACCAAATCCTGGTGTGACGGAAAATCTAGAAGCGCGGAAAATAAACGAGCACATTGGAACTGAGTGAATGGTACACCTGGGAATGAATGTCAAAGGTCGGGTAACCCCGCAAAAAAAACGAAGTGGGGTACATTCAAAAGAAAACGGGGGGGGTGGGTCTAAAAAAAAACGGCCCATAAATCCATGGGAACCATAAGTCTTGTGGGAGAGAAAGAAAAAAAACCCCTTGTTGCAGAAGAGCAGCATGTTCTAAAAGGGGGTCTCGCCAAAGAGCCCAAGAGGGTCCGAGGAAGGACGACCGAGGGAAACATGGTAAGAAATCCAGTCAAACCGTATGGCCCATAGAAATAGGAAAGAAACGAATGCCGGCAGGGTGTTGGGTCACAGGCTGAGAGAAAGAACAGCAACGGCCCGGATCCCGTCAGCCAAGCCCAAGCTCAACACAAACAATCCCTAAAACGGCGGACAAGCCTAAAAAGACGAAAAAAAACACCGTGTGCGGCGACTGAAAAAAAGCCACAAAACCCGATGGACGAAAGGGACGGGTAGAAGTGTTCAGGGTGGCTGAAATGAAGAGTTCAACGAAAAAAGGGGATAAAAAGGCTCGGCTATTATTAAGAGAGGGGACTCACTACTGAAGGGCTGGGGTGGCAAAAAGAAAATACAAACTCAAGGAATCGACATCACAAAAAAGAGGGAGGAAAACTCCACGAAAAAAAAAAGAGGGGCCCGCCAAAAGTGTCGTGGGGTGAGACCTGACAGCAAACAACGAGAACGAAAGCTATGGACGGAAAGACCGGGACGGGCAATACCTCGAGTAGCTCCTTGGGGGGGGAGAAGAGGTCAAAAGAAAAAAAAACCAATTTAGGAAAGGTCCGACCGAGTTCGGTGTGGAGACCTCAGGAGAAGGCGGGGCGCACTTTAGGGACCCCATAACTGAACCAGAAACCAGCACACAAAAAACGACCCAGGAAAAGAGACTTACTAAAAAACAGCCCGGCAATCTAAAAGGAAAAAAGCGGTGGGGTGGATTAACGAAAAAAGGAACAAAAAAACCGCAAGAGGGGGAAAATGAAATGGTATATAAGGGAACTGCTCAGTGACCGAACAGTGGGGAGAGGAAGGGAAGATACCATTGGGGGTGTGGTTGAGTCCTGGGGGAGGGGGCTCAAGGTGTAAAGGAAAAAGGACAATAGGCAAACAGGGGAAGAAAGGGGACCTCAAAGAAAAAATTTTTCAAAAAATTTGTGTGCGAAACCAAAGCAATAAGACACACAAAAGGAAAAGGAAAAGAAAGGCAAAAAAGGGTCAAACACGCTGAAAGGGAGGGGGCAACAGAATAACACCATCATACAAGACGCTCCTACGAGACACAATAAAAACAATTCGCATTCAGCCTAACGTTGGGGGCACATAACAGAGGAAAGCGCCGGAAAACGGCTTGTTTAGGGGGGAAAAACCCACTCAGAACCAGTCGGGGGGAAAATATTCGCGCAAAGGGTGTAATCGGAAGGGAGAATGTGTGATAAGGACAAAAAAACGAAAAAACAAAAAAAGTAGCGCGGTCAAATCATGGGGGGGACAAAAGACAACCAAAAAAGTGGGCCTAGGGCTAAAACAAAACTTTTGACAAAGGAACATGTAAAAAAGAAGCGTAACCAGATACACTTCAGCATGCCCGGGTTAAAACAGCCCCAAAACACAAGAAAAGATCAACCGCCCTTCAGAAAAAACTCAGAGGAAAAAAGTCGAAAGAAGGGGGGGGGGGGGCCATTGGGAGGAAATGGCACGATGATTGAATTTCAAGCAGCGCAAAAAGTTTGAAACGGGCGCAGAAGAAAGCTTTCTGGGTGGAACGTAAGGGCAAAAGAAAAAAAAAGTAATCACAACATCGCTGCATGAGTGGGGTCCAAACGATTGAAAAGACACAATGTTTTCGACATAAAAATGGACCGGCACGGTTCCAAACCGCCTGTGGAGGGAAAAAAAAAGAGGGAAAAGTGTCCGAACAAAAAAGGGGGGTTTCTGGCGAAAAAAAGAGAAAGATTCCAGGCGGAAAAATCGAAGGGGCTAGAAGAGGGCTATCAAAAGAAAAAGGAAGGTCTATAAATGAGGCTCACAGGAGAGTGACCTCCCAAAAGGAAAGGAGGGGGGGAGCGGTTCAGAAAACCCAAAAAGGCCGCCATTTGGCACGTACAAATTGAGGGAAGCACATGAGGTAACAAAAAACTGATACACGGCTTGGGTGGAGAAAAAGGGCACAAAAAAAAGGTGCCCGGCGGGGGGATTTTCCTAAAGCGACGGAAATCTCACCAGCACCAGGGTGCTTTGCAAACAAAACCGGCAGGGGGGAAAGGCAGCAAAGTCTAGAGAACATCAGGTCAAACACCCATTGGTAGGGTGGGGCAGCAATGTCCAGGTATCAAATATGAGGGCCGAAAAAAAAAAGGGACTTAAAACGGGATCAAAAAAACTAAGTGTGGACACGAAGAAGACAGGAGGGAAAAAACGTCTCAGACGTACACACATACAACCAAGAATTTGAATGCAAACGAATAGACAAAAAAAAAACCATCAGAAAGAGGAGTGGGGAAATCTAGATGCAAAAAAGAGGTAAAGAATGAAAATAAAAGGTCCCGTGGGGAGAGAGCTAAAAAAAAACAAAAAAAGGAGGGGTGAGTTAGTAAAAGGAACGAACAACCCCCTTGGAAACCAGGTTAAGGAAAAAAGAGGAAGGAACCCGAAAGGCTCTCAAAAAATTCAACAAAAGGCGCATGATCAGTACCCGGGGGTCACTTCAGACATTACAAATTGAAGGGGGGAAAATCGTCTGGAAGTCAAGCGGGGTTGCCCAGTGTACATGTTGATCTCCACACTAGAAGGGGAAGCCAATCACGTGTTGGGGAGGCCAAGAATTGAACAAATTCACGCCACCGGGACAAAGCGCGGGAATGACAAACCAAACAGGAATGGGAAATATGAATGTGATCACTAAACCGAAACAACAAAAAAATTTGGACTGGGCCCTCACAACAATGTGGACTTTGTATGGTTCACAAAAAATCTAAAGAGTAAAGAATTGGTTGAATGGACAGTTTTCTAAACATCAACAAATTTTTGAAAAAAATAATTTTGGATATATGGCAAAAGCTGGGTACCGAAGGGAAAGGGGAAAAAATTGATGATTGGGGGGATGAAAACACAAAAAGCCTGTTGGGGTGGCGGGTTGCGCGACAACACATGTCAGGAAGTGGACAACTAAAACTATTCGTCAGGCACAAGAGAGTTCGTATGGAGACCTTCTCAGTAAAAGGGACTAGGGGGACGATACGAGCAGGGGCCCGCTGTCAGGGTCGTCATAAAGTTTGGTTGAACCAGGAGAGTTTATAAGGAAAAAAAGAGGGGTTGGACCGGAAAGGAAAAGATTCAGGTTCAAGAAGGGGCAGTCAAAATGGAGGGGCAAAATTCAAGGGGGGGGCGGAAAAAGGGGGTTCAGTACGTCGGACATCAACCTGGAAAAAAAGAAACAAAAAAATATGTAAGGAAGTGCCAGCCCAAAGGGGCAAAATTTTGGGAAGGAGTGAAATGAAAGCGGGGCAAAAATCCTCAGGTGAAATGCTCGAAAAAAAAGGGCAAATTAATCTCTATCGAACCCCCATGACAGAAAGCGAGCAAGCTGAAGGGCTTTGGAAATCCAGAGGGGGGGCCCAAGGGGAAGACACAAAAATTGGGAGCAAAAGAACCCTTCGAACCTGCTTCACCTCCTTGGGACCGGTTTGTGGGACGCCCAAGTTTGGTTTTAACGCAAAGAAGGGCGCCCTGACTTTTGCAAAAAGGGGTGCTAGGGCGACGTCACAAAAGACTAAGCGAAGCGGAGGGGGGTCGATAAGTAACAATGGAAAAGGAAAAGTCAAAAAAACCTCATGACAAAATCCTCAAAAACAAGAGCTAAAATAAGACGGGGGCGGGTGACCCAAAACCAAATTGGAGTGCTTGAACTAGGCTGGAAAATTACATCACTCAAAAAACAGGAGGGAGGATCTAGGATTGGGTCGATACGACCTTTAGACCGATGGACCACGTACTTTCGGCCGACGCGCAAAAAAAAGGGGGAAAATATGGTTTCGGTTGATAAGGGCCGCCCAAGGGAAAACTAAAGTTGGGAAAGGGAAGTGGCCACGGGGGGGGCAAGCGTGTGAAGGTGGATGGCCAAAAGAACGACACAAACAACGGTCGAAAGCCTCCAACCAACCATGAGGTTCTCCGTCCGGCACTCTCCAGGAAAAGGGGCAATGAGCAGAAAAAAAAGACAGAGACAAGTGGTCCGTTTCGATTGGCGCTTTAAACCAAATTGGTGGTTGGGGGGCACTGGGCCAGGACAAACGAACAGGAAACAACTCACGGCGGGGTCGGCGTGAAAAGAAAAAGAGCCCGCCGTCATTGGGAAGGGGGGTAAGGGGGAAAAAAAAAATGGTATGGCGTAAAAGGAAGAAAGGTTAAGCAAGAAAGGAGGGCGACAACGGTGGTCCAAAGGTACCTTCAAGGAAAAAAGGGGGGGGGGACGGAACGCAAAAAAAAGCAGCGGCCTGAAGGCCAGGGGAAGGCGTAGGGGTAGGAAAAAAATCAAATAAAAGGGGAGAAAAACCACACCATAGCATTGGGGGTGGAACAAAAAAAAACCCAAAACTCAGGGGGGGGGGAAAAACCTACAGGAACTACTCTCTCTCTTCCAACAGGCCAGGCAAAAAACTGTGGACTTCACCAAAAAAAAAAACTTAAGTAAAAGGGTACCAGCCCGGAAAGGTGCGGCTAAAAGCTACAGGGGGAATACGGAAATAGGACAAAAAATCCTAAAGAGGGACCTAAGGTAAATAACTTGGAAATCCCGGAGCGAGTTTGTTGCAAAACGGGGGCCAAAATTGGGAGGGAAAAAGTCTGGGGGAAAAAAAACGTTGTCCGGGGCCACACAAAAAGGTCCCGTAAAAAAGCAAAGGTCACTACGACAGGGACCAAGAGGAAGGAAAGGGCTGGGGGTTAGTAGCCACTCCAATGGTTTTGTGTGGTTCGGGATTGTGAGCGCGTCAAAGCGGAAAAGGGGGGTATGGAGGCCTATTAAAGGGGAATGTGGGAAGAACCGACGTGGGACACAGGGGGAAGTGGCATCCCGACCAGACCCATCTTTCCCCCTGCTTAACGACAACTTATTTGTTCAATAAGAGTGGAGGCCCTTGAATACCGGACTGAAGGAATGAAATGGTACGGCGTCGGGTTCCGAAGTGGGGCGGTGTGCTGTGCGACCGATGGGATAAAAGCTTTGCTGAGACCGGGACGGGAAAATTCAGAAGACTTGAGGACACCCTGGGGGTGGACCGAAAGCTCATCCCAAGCGTCCGAGGAAATACCCATGTGGGTATGGCAAAAAAGGGAAGGGGGTAAATCTGTGAGAAAAACTAAAAACACAAAGGGGGTTATCGACGGAAAAGGAGAACATGGGCCGAAAAGTGGACCTAATCCTAAGGAAAGAAAGCCAGGCACAGGGTGTAATTTACTAAGTGGTTTGGGACGAAACTGGGAAAAAAGGTCTTGGGAGGACAGGCAAGTTTGGTATCCGCTGCGGGACACAGAAAAACAAAGCGATCAGAACAAGACAAATGAACCGACCTAGCAAAGAGGGTGGAGTTACGCGCGGCCCCGAAACATGGATACCCGTAAAAGACACATACATGGGCTCCCGAATCGACAAAAAAGGAAAGTAACGGGTAAACAACCCAGCAGACGACCTCTCAACTGAAAGTCACTCCGTAAGTAACGTTGAACCTCAGGGGGCCCCCTTCCAAAGAACCCCTGCGGAAACGGGCATGCCGCTGCCGTGGGTAAACCAACGGACCACACCCAAAAAGAACACCATAAACACACCAATAGGGTAGGGGGGATCACACAAAAGATCGCCCAGAAAGATCCCTGCGGGGGGGGGGACCGGCCACGAACGAAGGAAAAACTGGGAGCTGACGCAGCCAAAACAAAAAACGGGATCAACTCAACGGGGGTACGGAAACGTCCGAAACCACGCCAACCAATGTGAGAGGTAACCACAGGCGGCCACTGGAGCGCGACACAGGACCTAGCAGGTGAGGCTGGAAATGCATGGGAATAACGCAAAAACCAGCGGGGAGGGGACATAACAGGAAAACCTCCAAACGGACACGAGTAAGAAACCTGGAGGGTGAATTCCCCAAAAAAAAGTTGGTGTTCAGAGAGCATCGGGGCTGGAGAGAAACAGGGGGAAAAAAAGTCCATTGGGGGAGAGCAAGCCTGTAAACAACCACGGTCGGACCAAAAAGATAGGACTACGAGCAAAATGGACTGGAAGGGGAAACTCCGGAAATGTGGTAACTGGAGACTACTGAACGGGGGAAGGAGGAAGGCCCCTTCTGGCAAAAATGGGCAAAAACGCTGGTTTGGAAGAGAGGGCCATTTGTGAAATCACGCAAGGTGAAAAGGAAAGTAACCTAGGCGAAAGAACCTTAATTCCAAGAGGTTAGAAAACCGCAAGGTTTTAAGATCCGGAATAAAACAGGAAGCAAAAAATACGGCAAGAAAAGGAACAAAACACAGGTGGGAAGGAACGGAAACTGGCTTGGCGCCTAAAAGCCAAAAGGCGCGAGGGCAATAACCATGACAAACAGGGCATGTAATTCATGGAGAAGATTCACCAAACGAATTTGTAAAAGAAGAAAGAGGCAGTGCATCGCCGTCAGAGATTGGAAAGAAAGGCAAGAGTCCAGTCCGAAGGTTGGACCAAAAGGAAAATGGGGTTGGGGCCTGACGGGTTGGCTGGGCAAAGGGCGGTCCGTGAGCACGAGGGCCATGCCCACTCCGCTGGCGCAAAAGGAATTTTCTTGGAAGACAGAAGGTAAGATGAAAAGGGATCTGACAAGAGGGGAGGGACGCTCGACATGAACTAAAAGATAGATCTAACAGAAACGAAGAAAAAAACCACCGGTTGAGGAGGTAAAAAGCAGAGGATCGACGAGCAGGGCAGAAAGGGAAACCTTGTCAGGGGACCACAGGGGGACTATCGTTGATCGGAAAAGAGCAGAAATCTGATTCGTGAAAAAAACCGCGCGAACCTCCTATAAAAAAAAACGGGAAAAACCCCACAAAGGGAAAGGGAGACCGCCAGCAAGCACAATAAATAGTAAATTGAAACAATTTCTGGACTGCAGACGGCCGATGAGGATTTTCGCAAGACAAAGGAGAAAGGAAGCCGCAAATGTGAGGGGTTCCAAACGCCCTTTCTCGAAGACAGCGTGGTATAAAATAAATCAGGGAAATTGAGGACCGTCCAGGAGACGGTGAAAGTAGCGAGAAAAGGCAGGCTGCTAAAGGCGTAAAAAGCCGTGGCAGAAGAGGGAGGGAGAACTGTTACGAGACGAAAGGGACCGGAAGGAAAAAAAAAAGGGACCGCGTGGATTCGGGAAAACAAGGCACTTGGTGGAAACTCGGGGAAGCGGACGGAAAAAAATGGCATAAAAAATAGCGAACCGTCAAACACCAAGAAGGGTCAACCGCTGGTGACGACGGGGTGGGGGAAAAAACCGAGTGAGGCGGGGAGAAAAGTCTCAAAAAAATCGGACTCGCGGACAAACGAAAAAAAATTTGGAATAATCAAAAAAAGGAAGGGAAAAGGGGTTCATGGTTGGCCAGTGGGGAAGAAAGAAAGGATCAGCGTAGGGAGTTTCACAAATCATCAAGAAAAAGATCACGGAGTCTGCTCTAAAAAAACAAAAAAAACAAAAAAAACGAAGAAAACTGTAAGGAAGAAGAAAGACTTTAGGCGAGTAATTTAGGACCAGTTTGGATAAAGGGGAAGGGAGCTGTCATGACCAAAGACAATACGAGAGTGGCGAAAATAAAGCTTTTGGGGCAAAAGTGGGGGCGAGAGGGAAGTTCCGTCCATGGGAAATCGGCCAAAAGTTAAAAGACAACAAGCAGAGAAAAAGTTCAAAAAAAAACGGGAAGTGTGAGAAAGGGGGACCCACCATGGGAAATGGCGGAAAGGGGGAGGAGTCTCTTAGTCGATCGAGCAAAAAAGGGGTCATTCGTCCGTCTGAAAATGTTACTGTAAAAAAAAAAAATAGAGCGGACATTACCACAAAAAATCTTCATAGGGGAAAGGGGGGGCATCGGTATTACGCTTGCCTGTTGGGGAATGTTCGGAAAACAGAGAAAACAAAAACTGACACGGGTCAAGCACCATAAAAAAAAAGGGGAAAGTTTTCAAAAAATCAAGACGCGCACATGTGGGTCAGAAGGGAGGGAAAAGGGAATGGATGGTGAGGGCCCAGGGTTTCGGGGAAGGGGACAACGACAAGGAAATCCCATTAAACAGTGGTGGCGAAGCGCAAAAAACCTGACAATCTCAAATGTGGGGTCGGCCGAGAGGGGGAAAGAAAAAAAAGACCAAAACGGGGTAAAAAAACAAGAGCAGCATGGGGGGGGGACCAAGTTGCTTCGCGAAACAATCGGGGAAAGGAAGGGAAAACAAGCGCCGCCCAAAAAACAGGGAAAAATCCTCCTTGTACAGTGCAAGGAAGGGGTGCAAAAAAAGAGCAAGCCCTGATCATAAACCGAGGCAAAAAAAGGGGGTTGGTTGAAGAAGCGGGAGACCCAGGGTCCATCCAAGTAGGGGGGAACGAGCCTTAAACGTAATCAACAACATCACTCCAGGAGGAGTAAAGCTAAACTTAGAACTCCAAAAAAGACGAAACCCCCACCACTGGGAGAGAATAAAACCAAAAAACCCGCGCGAGGGTGACGGGGATTAATTGCAGTGGGAGTACGAAAAAACTGGGATTTGCACACCAGTGGAGCAAGCGCGGCTTAAGATAAACGAAACTGGTGGCCATTAACTTTGGTGCGACAAAGGAAGCCGGTCGAAGTCGCCTCCCAACTCGGGGCGGGGGACGGCACTAAAAAAGTGGTTAGGAATAGCAGAGATGATCACCAAACAAAAAGAATATCGAGGGATGGCACCAAAACTCATGCTGGCATGTAAAGGCACGCGCCCAGAAAGGGGGGTGGTGACGTAAGAAGTCAAAAAAAAAAAACTGTTTTTCTACAAAAGGGTGGTCCTGAACCAGAGTGTAAAAAAAAATACCCTCGAGTCGGGGGGGCCGCAAAGGGAGGGGGAATCCTCCCGGAAAGAAAGCGATAAAAAGGTCATACAAAAAAGGGAACTAGAAAGGCTGCAGCAAAAAGGTCCGAATACTAAAGGGAACCTGGGGGGGATGAAAAAGCTTAATATCCTCCATAAACCAAGGGCCTAAATTTGGTTATGTACATGGAGGCAGTGACCAAACCTGTCGACGACGGAAGATTACAAGGGGTTAGTCTTGGGAGGGGAGAGACAGGTGGGGGCAAGAAAAATTCACTCGGTTACAACGTGGTAGGGTGGTTGGTCAAAAGAAAGGGAAAGAAAAAGGGGGAGAGTATGGGGGGGCCCTCTAAGCACCGAAACATAAAAAAAAACGAAAGAAAAAAAAATGAGGGAGGGGGGAAGAGCCGGAGGTGAGGAGAATTTTCGCCGCATAAAAGGGAAATCATCTAAAAGCTCGAAAAAGATGCTCGTGGGTTGAGCTGAAAAAAGGTCCGGCAAAAAAATAGAAGACGAGGACAGTAGTTTCTTATGTACCAAAGACAAATTCCACATCAGGGGGAGGCGCATGGGAAAATGATTGGGAGCGGGAAAGGACGGAGTGCTGAATCATAAAAAAAAAAAAAAAGTGACGATTCGTACTCATGAAGGGGAAAAAAAAAAAAAGCAACCTAGAGGGGAAAAACTAGGTGATCGCAAAACTGGGCACTGACAAAATTGAAAAGGACTAAAAGAGTTTAACCTAAAAGATGGGCACACAAGGCACTGGGTGCAAGGTGTAGAAACACGCCTCTTGAGCACGCAAGGGGGGGGAAGACAAAGGAGGAAAGCAAAAATCCCGAAACGAGTTACAAAGCACGAAAGAAAGGTTGCAACAACGGATTGGTGAGGAATGGACAACGAGGGAATGTAATTTCCAAAAAAACACCAAAGGAATGCAACAACGAAAGGGGGCGGCGCCACATAAAGCGAGTTAGAGGGTGAGGTGGAAAAGGGGGTGTGAGAGACTACACACGATTCAAGAGCCGAAATCGACAGGGGTCCTAGGGGAGGGGTAGACCACCAGTTTTGCAGAAAAACTGAATTTACAAGGGGGGCAAAAGTCAAAACCAATCCGGGTTGATGAAAAAAAGAAGGAAGACCTGTGGACAAAAAAGAACTTGGGGGGAAAAATACTACCAACAGACAAGGCCGCCTAAAAATACAGGAGAAATCCGGGCTCAATCAGAACGGGACAAAATAAAAAAACGGAAAGAAACGCGAGGCACTTCGGACTGGGTCGCGCCACGTAAAAAGGGAGGGAGGAAGGGGGTCAATCAAAACAACCTCATCCATTGAAGGGAAAAAAATAGCAAGCGGAGGACGCGATAACAACCTCAAACACCGTCTTGCGGTAAAAGGGAATGAACGGAGGTGCTTGTTTATCAAAAGGGGACACATGAAAAAAATCTCAAAGCATGCACCAAGGTAGGGGCAAAGCAAAGAGCCCGGGTCAAAGGAACAAGAAACCCAGAAAAGAGTGAGGAGCGCGTGTAAAGGTGAGAAATTGGATGAACCCGTTCTGGGGAAGACGGGGAGGGAGTACTGCGAGACAAAAATGGGGGTGGAGTAGATCAATGCACTGCAAAATGACGAAAAAAATTTTTGAACAAAAGAAAGAAAAAGGTCATGCAAAAAAAGGAACAGGTAAACGCCCCACACAAGACAGGGAGAGGGGGAAAAAGGAGCAGGAAAAGACAGAAAGTAAAGATTTCCTACCAAGAATGGGGATCTACGACGACAAAACACAAGAAAACAACGTAAGGAAGGTAGGAAAAGGCTCATCAAGAAAAAAAAACACGGTCACCACACTGAGGGCCAGCACTGGTGAAAAGCGATTATGCCGCCTCCAAAAAAACGCGGGAACAAAGCACAGGGCTTTGCAGGGGGTACAAAAAATGTTTCATTTCGCACAAGTCCATCAATGAGGGGGGGGAACGGGAACCAAGCCACCCGCCCAAAAGTGGGGGGAGCCAGGGGGTTGATAGAGATTCGATAGGCCAACATCCGAGAACCAAAAAAAAACGAGGTCCTAAAAGGGCAGAACCCAAGCAAAAGCCACCCGGAACAACCAAGGACGCCAACGACCCCGGGGGGGTTTGACGGCCGGGCCTTGGTCACGGAAAAAACGAAACACAGAGTTTTGCCAAGGGAAAAAACAGGGTTGCCAAAACGAACCGGTAAGATTGGAAAAGCGCGCCGAACGAAATAACAAAGCACGGGAAGGCCGCGTTTCCGCAAGGGCAGCTAGAAACCAGGGTGGAGAGGAGGAAACGCGAGGTGAGTAGAGGCAATAAATGGGCGGCGGTTGGGTCTAAAAAACGGGCGGAAGGGCCCCAGGTTCACGGGCGCTGCACCCCAGGGAGGAACTGGAGGTGGAATGCAGAGGGTCGTTAACCGGGTCGGAGGGACCCTTCTTCATAGGAAAGGGGCTGAGGAGGACAAATCGAGAGTGCGTGACGAGAAGCAATAAAAAAAAAAAAAGTCCAGGAAAAAGAAAACCACCAGGTGGGGGGGAAACAGTCGACTTCAAACAATACCCGGATTTTGACCGGGGTGAGAGGGGAGTCGGGGGGGGGGGATTACCGAACAAGTTTGCACATATGAAGGACCGAACCACTTGCAAGTAAGGGGGGTGGCAGAAAAAAAGGAACTTCCCATAGGGGGGGGGGACTTGGACGGGAAGAAAACGGGAGAATGTGAGGCATTGGAAGCCGACAGGCGGAAAAAAGAAGCCGGTTGGCGGGAGGAGTGGAAATTAAGCAAGCCGAGGACACATTCGCAACGGAAAAGATAGAAATGACCGCCATCTCAGGAATCGAGCGAGACGCTTTGGATAAGGGAGGGGAGAAGAAGGGTTTGGGGAAGCCAGAACACGCACACAGGTCAAAGCGGTAGCAGAGGCACACAAAAAAAAAAGCGAAAAAACGAGACTGACCAATGGACATGTTTGTGGGGGCCACAAAGGTGGCGATCACCTAGGCAAACCTTCTAGGTTTCTTGCCAGAAAGCGAGTCGGCAAAAAAGTAGGAGGTTTTGACTCAAAAAGAAGCAATTTCGCAGTCGAGTGGTTGCAAATAAGAAAAAATGTCCCAAAACACCTAAGGGTGCCGCAAGTGGGTAGGGGGGGAAAAACAGAAAATAAACAGGATGGGGATCGTAGGGTAAGAAAAAAAAGGGGATCTTCTCCCTAGACAACAGGAGGGAAGAGAGAGAAAGGGGTTGGGTCGATGACGAACCGGGTAAAGCAGGGGTACCACGAAATCCAGACGGCCGGGGGTAACCAAAAAAAGTCGAAGTGCAAGGTGGGATGGGGGCAGGAAGAGGTCCAAAACCCAAAATCGGAAACAATGTAGAGGGGACGTTAGGAAAAGTTTAATCAAGGGGAAGGGGTGGTGTGGGGGGACGGGGGGCCAAAGCACGAGAACAAAACAAAAAAAAAGAACTAACCACCAAAGGGAATCAGGTACAAGGGACATCTCAAGCAGGAGGTCACACAGAGCAGACCAGGAAAGGAAATTTGGGTTCAAGGGCAGGGCTAAAAACCGGCTCGGTTGTTTGAATGTATCATCAACACGGAAAATAAAGCCAAACCTTCACCGCGCGGGGGCCGATGAGGTAAAAAAAAATAGAGAGGGAAAAGCGCGGTTAGCGGCAACTTGGGTTATAAAAAAGCGTGATTTTGAGAAGGGGCAGTGAAGGAGGAAGAAACAAGTTGGGCGCCAGCAGAGGAATCGACCGGGCATACAACAAAAAACAAACAACTGTCGGAAAAAAAACTTCCGGCAGGGGTAGGCTGGGGGGGACAAAAATCCCAAAAAATACGAAAAACGCCAGCGAAAAAAAAGGGGGGAGGGGACAGCATGAGGGAAGCGCAAGCAAGCAAAGCGATTGAGGAGCGTTGCCTCATCTAGAAAGCATGAATTGGGACCGCCAACCCTTGGTGGGCGGGGACGATAAAAGGCGACTCCAAGGGAGTGGGAGGGCAAAAAGACCACCCATCCTTGCGATATAGACTGAAAGAAAAATTAATGAAAGTCAAAACAGCAAAAGGAAGTCGGAAAATTCGCTGCATATTCCTGAAAAAAACAAAAAATCCCTAGACTGCCGCCAAGGGGCTGGGGGGGGGAGGGGGGAAAATCCGGAGAGGGTCGCGACAAAGGCCAAAAAAACAGGAACTAGGCTCTACATCAAAAACAAAGGTCCAGACGGCCGGGACGGTGAAAAAAACCGTGGGTTAGCTGAGGGAAGCAACACTGGGGTGGGGGTAACGGTATTGGCGGGAGCTCGGCGTCCAACCAAATGCGGAAGGAAAAGGAAGTGGGGGTCCGAAAGGAAATTGGACGGGGAACGGGTCACGACGGGAACAGGACGGGTTAACTGAAACCCGGGGCAGAACCAAATCCAAGCCACGGAAACCAATGACCCTAACCTGAGCACCAGGGGAACGGCACGGACTGCGGGGGAGCAGGACGGGGCGCATGAATACGGGACGGTTGGGAAATCGTCAGGGGAGGGGGGGAAGTCCGTTCCGGGGGGCTGGGGCGCGTTTTAGAAGGGACCTTTCAGGACATTCTCTCCAAGTGAAGGAACCCGCGGGCGGGTATCGGGGGAAAAGGAAGGGTGGAGGCTTTCGCCCGAAAAAAAACATGGGAGATGGGGAATGTGGTTGAGGTGAGCAGGCGAACAAAAAAAAAACAAGGTTTGGTAATAATTAATAAAGGGGGAAGAAAAAGATCGGAAGGAAAGAACCCCAGGACTGTGCGGCCCAATGTAAAACACGAAAGGGCACTCAGAACAGAATTAAGTCAAAGGGACGGCCAATTAGTCGATAGTCAGGACAGCAGGGGGGGGGACCAAGGACTGGAGGTCAAAATGTGGTAGCGGGGGGAGGCAGACAACGGAAAAACCGAAAAAATGAGGTCAGTTCAGGACCGAAAAAACCAGATACTGACACGAGGTCGCTGAGTGAGGTGAATAAGGGAGGGAAAAAAGGCCCCATACATTGTAGGCCTGAAAAAAAGACCGGGGACAACAAAGAATGAAACCACATTCCTATCGACGGACACGGCAGGGGGATCAAAAAGAGACTGGAAAGCGGTGTCACTGTTGACTCAATAGAAATAATAAGAATTTCTTTTTTCTAACAAAAATTTGGAAAAAACGGGGAACAAGGACAGCACTACAAATGTTCGAGGGGGGGCGAGTCCGATACCAGTAAAAATTTGTGGATCGCACTTGAGGTACAGAGAACAGCAAAAGGGAAGACGTTGGGGGGAGCACATTGAAACGACTACAGCAAGAAAAGAAAAGGAGACTTATCCAAAACCCGGGAAACGGTCATCAAAAGTACCATCCACACTCCAAGGGGGGAAAATAAAGGAGGCGAAAGTTAAAAGAGTAGGAAAGACTGTAGACCACCCGACCTGCGGGCCGGCCTGGAGCACGAAACAAACTTCGAGTGTATTGACCGTGCATTTTAACTCATCCAACAGGATGCGACGCCTTCAAACTTGG
>Ga0179593_1266611_pt1 | contig 18584 bp, 19 predicted proteins | sample CZODoug2_1_08_16_FD_185931 | JGI IMG/M metagenome (GOLD analysis project Ga0179593, IMG submission 185931) | Vadose zone soil fungal communities from Angelo Coast Range Reserve, California, USA - CZODoug2_1_08_16fungal (PacBio error correction) | ecosystem: Environmental > Terrestrial > Soil >...
AAACAGGCATTCTGATCATGAGGGAGGGGGGAGGAACCATGAAAAGATGGGAAATCATGGCACGGGTTCAGAAGGGTGGCCCGCGAAAAGGCGGCGTGTCACGGGTCCTGGGTTAAGCGAACATCAGGGGAGGGAAGAAAGCACGGCGAAGAGACGGGCTTGAGTGGAATTAAGGCGACAATGAGAGGAAGGAGCATCAGGAACGGGACGTTGGCGCCGCGAGGGTAAAGTAAGTCTAGACGGGGGATGAGAAGAGAAGCGGGGCCAAAAGAGGACATGGGAAACGGAGAAAAGCAACCACGCGTCCTCGTTCGGGTGCAGACAAAGCCTTTAACGGAAAAGGGGAGATGGCGAAAAAAAAAAGTGTATCTGGGAGGAACGAAAGGCTTTATGAAGGGATTGTTGAGGCAGGTGAAAAAAGGAGGTGAGACGTCTTGTTAAGGCAAGAGGCGAAGGAATGGGTGCTCTCGGGCAAAATAACCGGCTTATGCCGAGGCTGGATCGAGGGGGGCGGCTCTAAGATCAAGGACGGACGACCAGGAGAGGGGGGGAAGAAGACGAAAATTTCGGAAATGGGTCATTCTAATAAACTGGAAAGACTTGACATAAGAAAAAGGACGGAACATTCGGGGAGGTGGCACGATCGGGCGGCGAAAAACGAAAAAAGCTTCACAAACAGAGAAAGCCGATACTTGAGGAAAAGGCTACGCCTAAAAGAGGTCCTTGGGACGTTGTAACACTCCCAAAGGTCATAGGACTCGCCGACTCAAGACAACGGCCGGCATTCAGGCAAGGTCGCCAAGAACATCCCGTGATAAGAGTATGGAGGACCGAACCGGCAAAGCAAAAGGAGGATTACTCATGCCAACCTTCTTTCCAGGTTCAAAAAGCCTATCAGGCAAAGCGGGACGCTTTCGAGAAAAAAGAATCTGGGGAAGATCTCAGAACAACACAAGAAGGAAAAGAGCGAGATGACAGAAGGGCTTTTCGTCCTACATCGAACGGGGCAAATGAGGCTTTGAGGAAAAAGGAAGGTTTGTAGGGAGAAAAAAAAAACACAGCACCGGTGGGAGGGAAGTGGAGTTCCGACTAATTCACGGAGGACAGGAGAGGGGAGTGCTCTGAGAAAAAGTGATTACAAAATCAGTGCCTGAGGCGTACGGCAGACTGACTTGAAAAGGGGGTCTTACCCAAAAAAGAACGTATTTCTTAGCAGTGAATCAGGCAGGGGTAGTAGGGGGTTTGCTATCTCTCTCAAGTATGAAAAGTGAAACTAAACTTTGAAGAAAGCAAGGGGGGCGCAAAAAGAGCATTAACCGTGCTCCGAGACATTACTTTCTTACGGAGAGAGGGAGAAAGAGAGTCAATGGAATCCTCCCTAATAGCACCTGAAAGGCAAGAAGTCCACGAATAAAGGCAGGGGAAGTTTTCACGCGAAGACCAACAGGACTTCTCCTGATTTGAGCAAAGGAGAAAGAAAAAGGACACACAGAGAAGAAAGGTCCAGCAAGCTCAACTCCATTAGTCTTTCAATGCAAGAAAGAAAATTGGCTTTTTCGAAGGCATCGGAAACGCGGGTAAAATTTAGGTGGGAGTTGCGAGAAGACAAGAACATCTTTGTTTAGGTGGGTGTAGAAGTTCCAGGGCGCGGGGTAAAATCGTGAAATCTGTCAGCGCCCCCGATAATAGTAAAGAGAAAGAAGCGTGGTCGGGCGACCAAAGAGAATAAGTCCGCTTAAGAAGAGGGGCTGTAATTCAATGAATCATGATCAGGGACGGGGATGGGAGGACAGCCATATGAGGACTATCAACAAACGTGACCCAAGAACGCGGGCAATGATTAAACGTGGAAATTTAATTAAGGAATCGGAGGGGATCCAAAATGAGAAAGGGATTCGGACGTTTCGTTAAAGGTGAAAGAGGAAAAAGGAGACCGTTTTCATTAGACCGATCGGAAAAGACCCTACTGAAACGAGGGGGGTCTCGCGTCAAGACAATCGAGGCAGAAACGGCATAAGACTCCCACCGAAGGGATTGTCAGGTCAGTTACTGTGATACCCCCCAGCAGTTGGTAAGTGCCACACGGAAGCGGTTCCGAAGAAGAATGGTTTTCAGAACGATAATGACAGGTTGAAAAGATAGGGCAGGGGAGGGGAACGTTCTCGCGAAAAAAAGGAGCGAATGTAGTGCGTCCAGAACGTTGTCGCGACGTTAACAAGAGTCGCGAGGGGCGGCGATAGGAAAAGCCGATGGGCGGGGTGAGTGTGGTCTTGCCGGGGAAGCCGTTCGCCTCCAGGCGAGAAAAGTGAAAAGAGTCGACGAGTTCTAAGGCATGGTAGAGGGACCGCTGTCGCAGGATTAGAAAAGCCCACGCTCGAAGGACTGTCTTTCGGGAAAGTTACCGGCGCGTTCATTAAAAAAGAGAGAAACAAGTTTACCTCCACCAAGTCTTGGCGTGGCTTAGAGGACCTGAAAGGGGGGCAGGAATTGGGGACGATCGAAGCACGTCTAAAGAACGGGTGATTTCATGGCAGCTTTGTAACGTTAAAGGAAACCGGAAAGATAGGCCAAGGACTGCAGAAGGGGGGATTTGTGAATTTAAAGGCTAAGCGGCAAGCGCTGGGGAAAAGGATACTTATAACAGTCTCATTATGTGGGTCGCTAGGGGGGGGGGTCTTTTGACTGATGGACAGGGATACAGGAAGGAGGGAGGAACCGTTCCCGCAATCAGACAGGCATGTGAACAGGAAGGAACGTAATTGCAGGACGGATCATTCAGGCAACCGAGAGCGATTGTATAACGAAGGGGGCCATTCGAAAAGACAGCCAGCTGCTTGTTCGAGGAGGAGACGGGGACGAGGGAGGAGGGCTGAAGAAAGAGACGGCAGGGAGGAACACGAAGGGCTATCAATGGAGCCTTCAGGATCATCTCAGGAAGATGGGAAAAAAAGGACGCCTAGGAATTCTCTCCTTGGAATTTCGGAGAAGAGAGACTGCAGGAAGACTATCAGAAGGGAATCAGAGCTTGATTTCCGGGAATCGGGGGAACCTTGAGCGGCGGAAAAAATGATGACCAGAGAGTGCGTACTAAATACAAGTAATTCAGAGAAGGGGTGACCGGGGGAAGAAGAAAAAGGTGGGGGGGGGGGGTGGGGTGGGTAAAGCAAGAAAGCACCAATCTATAGAGGGGAGGGAAAATCAGGAAGCGAGCGAGGGGAAAATGAACGGGCTATGCTCCCTAGGGTGAACCCGGATCAAAAATGTGTGCAGCCGCTGCACCGGGGGGAATCGGGAACACTGATTTCTTCATAGGAGGTCGAGGGGAGAAATATACCACTTCGATTCCAGAGATTCGGCAAGGGGGTTGGACTGCTCAGGGAGAGTTGAGAGAGAGGAAACCCGTTTCCCGTGAGTCTTAGTTGGAGATGACCAAGGAGAGAGGGACACAACTCCGGATTAGCTCGGGTCAGTGAAGGAAAGATTTTCGTGTAAAACCAAAAGCCACGAACCCAAGGTCATGTTCGAGGAACAGTTCTCAGGGGCAGCAGGTACGTAGAAAAAAAATAGTTCTGCTGCTGAGGTCTATTGAAAATAGTCAGAGATGAAGAAGGGAGGAGGAAGAGGTTCGTGTTATCCGGGCCCTACCACACGTGAAATGGGAGTAGAAGCCCTAGTAGGCGCCCGGGTAGTTCACAAAAAAAAAAACCGTGAGTCTCCGGCTAACGAGTAGTCAATGTGGAATGAGTCGGTGAACAGGTGTATCACAAGACGGGGGGGGACTAACCGGCTGTCGGCTGGGGGGAGAGGAAAGGGGGGTGTGCGAGACAGGGCGAAAGCAAAAAAGACCGCCGACGGTACAAAGTCTCAATGGGGAGAGGGAAAAAGAAAAGGGCAAATTTGCTTCTTTGATTGTTTGATGAAGTGGCCCTCCTATCAATTGTGTTCCATCGGGTGAAGGAATCCTGGTGCAGAAGGGGGCTCCTAATGCCGAAGATGAAGACTGAGGGATTGGATGTAGCAGGGCGAAAAAGAACCGAGGGGCCCAACTGTTCGCAATAGCCAGACGTTAGGTTTAGAGGCCTACAGTGGTCAAAGGGGGATTGATAGCTAAAGACTAACTTGAAGCAAGAATAAGGCTAAGCGCCGCTCCTCTTCTAGGCAAATAGGGTACCTAAAGGCCGGGGACACGAGAGACGATCTGACTCAGTATAATCAATCGGGGGTGAACTTGGGAGAAAGTCTCTGTGCAAGGAGATCCAATGAGGAAAGAAAATCAGTGGTAGTGAATGCTGAATTATCGAAAGTATGGGTGTCGGAGGAGCAGGGATTTGCGGAGAGAATCGGGTAACTCTCGCGTAAAATCCTGCTATACGAGAGGACAAAAAAAACGGCGGGAGGGGTTAGGTAAAAGATGATCAAGAAGAGCGACTGTCTCTGGAGACAAGATGAGGGAGAAGAGCTAAAAATACCAGTTACCGGGGATCTGAGGGTTGAGAAAAAAAAAAGATTGGATTCAAACTATTAATCGCGATTCACGACGAACGCGACTCGAGACACCCTTTGGATACGAAAGCATCAGGTAAAAGCCTGGGAAATATGCAGGAGGGACGAACCGGGATCTGTAGGATTTGTTTAAGAGGAACAGGGATGGTGAAAGATCTTCCCTCCGGACCCGGAGCAAGCACTGTGACGAGAGAAAAAAACTGGAAAAAAATGACGGGGGAGTGAAGGGCGGAGGAGCGAGCTGGTTGGGATAGACGATCACTATAAGGTAAACTAAGAAATGAGAACGTGCTCGTCAAGAATGAATTTTTGGCAGGACGGGAAAAGAGTCGAAAAAATTACTCGGGAGAATCAACGAAAGAAGCTTTAGGTAAGGCAGGGGGAAAGCACTAAGGACACGTGACCGGGGATTGGTTCGGGGGAGAATGGCGCGAAAAACGGAGCTGGAATCCAAAAGCACCGAAAGCACAGTTTTGTGGGAAAGCTCCACGATAGGATGGTCTCCAGAACGTCCCTAGAGATGTGACTTAGCCTTCAGAGAAGATAATCAGTTTCTGGGGGCCGTCCTCAGCGTTTGAACTTACCTTGGAGCCGCCGGCCTATGCATTAGAACGAGCCTTGTCACAGTGTACGTTGCATGACATTATAAATACAATTCTACGGATCTCCAGTCATCTGAGCTATTAAGATTTAAAATTCTCATGAGAGACACTAAAACAGAGTTAGTTGGGTTGCGAAACGGCCGTGGAATGACGGATGCTAAGGTCAGTAAACCAGGAGGTGGTCTTGGGTTAAGTACTTACAAATTTATTAAACGGGGACAAAGCTTGGGGAGGGCGACAGGCGGTTTTTTCAGCGGGGGCACTACAAAAGGGATGGGAGACATGCTGAAAAAAAAAAAAAAAAAAAGCAAGCTCGATACCTGAATGAATGCCCGGAGCGTCCGCAATTGAAAGAAGTAGGCTCGATTGCCTCGAAAGCAGGGGAAGGAAGAAAGGAAAGGGACTCCACAGTCCGGGTAAGAACTTAAAAACGTCGCGGAAGAAAAGCGGGGGAAGGCCAAGAAGGGGGGAGAAATCAGGGAGCGGGTCCGAAAAAGGAGATCATAGACTTTGCCGCGAGAGTTTATGGCTTCTCCTTAAAAACCTCTCACCCTTGGCAAAGGGGAGAACATCGGAGACTAGGAGGGAGGGCGGTGGGAGGCCTACGAATCCTATTTAATCAGATGGTACAGGAAGATACAAGAAAGTGGGACTGGAAGGGAAAATCAAGCTAGGGGCCTGCGCAGGGATGTTGCCATAGTTAAGGGCTTCAGATATAATCGGGAGAAGAACCAATGCCAAAGGAGGAGCACCAGGAGAGTCCCCATCTAATCGTTTAGTGGTAATGACCTGGAGTCACAGAGCATGATTTGGAAGTCCTAAGATACGGGCAACGGCAGAAGAAAAAGACGATAATGAGACTATCATATACTCGGAAACAAAAAAGAAAGAAAAATCCTCGGCAGGAGGGGGGAGTTCAAAAATATTTCTAAGAGACAAATCGCGGAAACCTGGGTGGAGTAGTAAAGTCATTAAATCTCAGAGTTAAAAAAAAGTCCTTTCAGATATGATGGCGCGCAGAAGGGCCTAGAAAGAGGTCACAGGGAAAAAAGACAACCTAGGAAGTACATAAGAATAACAGACGCAGGAGGAGAAAAGAGGTCCTGACGAAAGTCTCGAAAGCAAAATAAGGACTAACCACCGGGTAAAACAAGCAGCATTGGAAGGTCGAAAGGGGAAAGGCCCGGAAAGAGGAATGAGACTTGCTTTATTAAGTGGGAGAGAGCGAATGGAAAGAAGGAATGACTACCGCGAACACGGAAGGGAGTGGAGAGGAAATGGGTTCTGTAAATGTAACCCGGCCGGGACGGGGGAAAAGTCTTGCCTCTATCTATTTCAGGGGAGGGACATCGGAATGAAAACCATCGGGAAGGCAGAGAGAACGCGGGAAGGTCTTCAATCCGGGGTGAACAGAACGGAATGAGGAAAAACCAATGTCACAGTCTGGGAGCTCAAAGAAACGAAGCCGCAGCTGATGAAAGGCGCAGACCGAACCGGGCAGTTCTCATCAAAAGCGCGAAAATTGGAAACTCTGGAAATTCCATACCGACCTGGGACAAGCATGAGAGGCGAAAAATTCTCTCGCCGAAAGAAAGAAAAAAAAAAAACAGGCACACCCATTGGGGGAAAAACGAACTTGTGGTGGGGGGTGAACAACGAAAAGGACGAAGAAAAGTTCTTCTGGGGGGGAGGGGGCCAGGAGTTCCAGCCAATAGGCTGGCGCTCCCAGGGGAGGAGATCGGTCCAACGAAGTCTGAAAACTGGAGCGGCAATGATTATACTTGATTCGGAGGGGGAAAAAGGAAGAGAAGACGAATTGAGGGGTTACGGGAAGGAAAGTGCACAGAGACGAGGCGCGGGGGTCACCTTAATTGGGAGCTAAAAGAAAATGTGATGTTAGCGGGGGCAGAGGTATATCGGAATGGAGGGGGGTGGCAGTACTGAATCGAAGTGATAGAAGCGGCATGAAGAACGTTTGGGTCGCATCGACCAGCGGGTCTCGAAGGCCTATATCGGGGGACGAGAATGCTAAAGGAATTCCAAAGCCGACGGAGGTAACTCATCGCACCACAATAGCGGGGGTAAGGTCGGTACGCGAAGGAAAAAGCCTTCCTTCCCACTTGGAGAGGAAAAAAAAAAAGGTACTGAAGGGAAACGCCTGGCGTGGTGAGGGGGGAATTTCTCGAGGTGGACCTCGTTTCTTTAGAATCGGGGGGGCTCAACAGGCAAGGAATTCCATGTGGGGAGCACGGGGTACAACAGGACGCCTTCTTAGTCCAGGTGATGGCCGCCGGCAGCTCGGGCAGTATATTCAGGATACACAACCTGGGAATTTAGACGCTAGAGGGAAGAAAGGGAAAACGCAAGGGAGGAAACATTACAGGAAAGTGCCAGGCTTGAATAATAAACAGCACAGACAAGAGAGATGATCTATCGGGCGAAAGGGGGAAAAGAGGTCAGCGACATCTACGAAAAGCCCGAAAGGGGGATGGGAAAGACTAGCTTCCGGGAAAGAGGGTTGAGCACACTAACAGGTCAGAGGGTAACGCAAATAAAGGAAACGAGGAGAGGGAGGAAATGGGGAGGCCTATGACGAGTGCCCGATGATAGGCCGTATTATGAAAATAAGTCTTAGAAATTCATTACAGGACAGCCAAGGGGGAGTGTTTAGTAAAACCTGGAGCTTCTGGACAAAAAGAAGGGTGCAAAGGGGGGGGGAAGGAGAATCAGAATTCAGAGGCGAATAAAAAAACAACAACGGATAAGGAACAAATACAAAATGAAGTCGACGAACTAGAAACGCTTAGAATCTGATGGCGTTTCTAACTAGCAGCCATCGGGTAGAAAAATGACGAATCACCAGCTCAAGGGCAGGAAAAGATGAGGACGAAAAGGGAGAAAAAACGCTGGGACCGGCTAGGATGTTCGCAGGGTGCCGAAAGGGTTCTTTCCCGCATCGGAGCCGGACTTTATGCGTGACTTCAGGGAAAGAAAAGAATGGAGGCGGAACACTACCCATTCCGGAGGGGGGCGTTAGAGGGTGAAGAACCTACTTATGAGTAAAAAAAAGTGATGGTAGAGGTAAGGGCAAGCATGATCGCGCAACTCCCTGAATCTGGTGGGAATGTAGAAAAAGTTCTTCTGCGCGGAAACGTGCGCCTCGGATTTAAAGAAAGGGAGGACCGGTCGTAGGTCTGCAGGAAGCTGTTAGGCCGCAATAGGGGGAGATAAGAACGAGCTCACCGCGGCCCTCATCAGATAAGAAGGGACTTTGAAAGAAAAAAATTACAGAGAGGAGGGGAAAAGACAATCTTCAGAACTCTGGCAGAGAAGAAAATTCACCCTAACGAAGGGAGTTTACACCCGGAGAAAAGCCCAGGGATGTTGTCGTGTCTTGACAGCAGCGACCCACGCGGGAGTACTTGGGGGAGATGCCAGAGAGAGGTCATATTGGTTGGTCAGGTGTCAGGGGGGGGGAAACCGGGAAGCGTTGGGTTGTTCATCTTTCACAGACGGCTCCACGATATGGAGGGAAGTAAAAGAAGGGAACGGGGAGAGAAAGGCTTCCGGAAGATGGAAAGCGTCAAAATCAAGGTCTCCTGTTGGGAATCATGCAGCGGACGTCTACAGGGGCTTGTGGCGAATGTGGTAGCATAATATGGGGGGAAGTAGAATTTGACCCACGAGCAGGGGGAGGAAAGGAGGAGAACGTGCCATGTGATCACTAATCACTGAAAAGGTCTACAGTTAGACTCTACATACAAGCTGGAAAGGTGATCAATTGGCACAACTAAGGGGAGGGCAACTTGGAAAAGAAAGTGAAAAGTTAGTGCACCTAAGAAAGTCAGGGCGTTTGAAAAGTTCGGCCGTCGTCTAGGCGCGAAGGTGTACGGCGACACAAAGCAGAAATTTGGAAGGAAAACTAGAAACATCGAGAATAGGATGACACGCTCGTCAGCAGCACAAAAACGCCAGTAAAATGGTACAACCGATATGGGTGAACCTGGAGGAAGGAAAAATAGCAGGACACTTGACGCGAGAGGGGACAATGTTTGCGGTCAACTTTGCTGAGGAATGCCACACTAATAATGGGGTTAGGGGCAAGAAAGAGGGGACAGAAGGTGTGGAGTGTGGCGTTACGGGCCTCTATAGTCTTCGGGTGCGATCCAAGAGTGAATGCATTCTAAAAAAAAAGAAGAGGGGCTGGAAGGACTAATGCAAGAGGACACCCGAAACAGGCAGGAGAAAAAACACGTTGTCAATGTGAGGGAACAAAAACGCAAACCCAGAAAAAAAAGTGGGGGAATGCCGGTGAAGGTGGGGAAGCCGGAAAGGGGAGTTAGAGTGTTCAAAGAGGGAAACCGATCAATAGTACAGGGGAATGGGAGACAAAGAAGGCCTCAGTTAAAGTCTGACAAGGGACCGGTGACATATTTTTTAGGAATGTATGTGAAAAAACTTACTATTGGCGAGTATGCGTGGGGGTGATGTTTGCTCAAGGGGTAAAAGTGGACAAAAGGGCGTGCTGGGGTGAAGTTGGGTGTGAGATCTATGTGCGGGTGGGGCTTTTGCATGGGGGGGGGGGAGGTTGGTGGGTGTCTTGCGCCGAGTGGTGCGTTTGTGTAGGTGGGGGTGGGAGGGGGGGGGTGATGGGGCTACCGGGATTACAGTGGCCTAGAGAGGGGAGTAGTTAACGGGAGATGAGGTTAACCTAGTTTGAGGAGGTGGCGCGGGGGAAAATCGCTATGTAAGGTGGTGCAAGGTGGGACGCTGCGACGGAGCTGGCCTGGTGGGGGCAGGGATTGGTGGGGGAAGTAATTGGTCACGGAGTGGGGGAAAATCCGGAGAGGGGAACGGGGTGTCCGAATAACACTCTATGAATCTGAGGTTAGGGGGGCTGCAGGGCGGGACAAATTGGGTTATCGATCCAAAGTAAGCATAACGAACGGGGGTTTTCTGGGGGTTTGGATAAAGGAGGGAAGGCCGTGGGAGATTAGGTGCGCATGAGGCTAAAGAGGGAACTGGGAGGGGGGGAGTAACTGGATTCGATCTTGGTACTGGGAATCGAGTTCCGGCGAGGGGAGAGTGGGGAGTGGGACGACATTGGGAGTTGGAGAGGGGAAGGGGGGTGTGTGGGCGTTTGTTCTTACCGTGTTCTTCGATGCTAATATTAGCTAATGCACAGAAGTGCAGGGAGGGGAGCCCGGGAGGAATGAGGAATATGAAGTGTCCAAACCTAGGTGGTGGGGGAGAATGGATTTCGGGCGGCGAGGTCGAGGGGGGGTGACTGTCCAGCCGAGTCTGCGGGTGCGGGGAGCTTCAACGCTTAGTACGGTGATGCGGGGGGGGGACAGGCCGTGGCAATAGGGCTGTATAGGGAAGAAATAGTGGGGCATTGAAAAAAGGAACACGCGAGTAAATTACCGCAGAGACTAGAAACGCAAGATATGGGAAAATCGCCTAAGCACAAATAAATCAGTGAGAGGCCGAAGATATAAGGACAGCCGGACGAAGGCAATCCGGCAGGGGCCGAGAATTTGGAAATTCCGAGCTAAGAAAATGCGAAGGGGGGAGACGCGAGGGAGAAAGCGGAGTACCGGAGAGACAAGAAAAATGTCTATGGCAGGTTACCGCGGTATCAACTAAGGGGTTCGGGTGTTTGGCGTAAGGCATAGCACCGGGTCATAACTATAAGAAATCTGGCAGAAATGATCGGGATTTGGGGTCAATATCCCAATCAATTAAAAAAGAGTCCCAGTGGTAAAGAAGCATTCGCAGCTTCAATGTGGAGGCAAGTGGGAGTAAGAATCTGTCTACTACTGTGGATAGGCCTTGGAGAATCCTCAATTTCTAGGACCGGAGAAGCTGGAAATTCATAGTGTGGTAGGCTCAGTAGCGAGCGTGCAGAGCAAACATGCGGGGATTCGGTGGGGCGAGGGCCAAACTAAGGGACTCAAATAGAGACCGGGGACAGTCGATCTGTTGTCGACAGTTAAGTTAGATTTGTACGGTCCGGCCACAAAAAAAAAAGCAGTCTTTAGAGGAAAACAAGGGGGGGGGCAGTACACTCCACAAAAGAATGAAACAGGACAAGAGTTTTGCTTCTGTCGCATTGTGGTTGGGGAAGAAGCAGAGAGGGCAGAGAATGGTCTGAGAACTGGTAACCGTATGGAAACGGTCGGACTAAAGACGACGGGGGGATTGAGGGAAAGCAAGTCCAAGGCCTAAGCGAAAGTAGGTTCAGCACAGCTCGTCTCAGAGACATCCCTTGGGGCAAAAGGGTAAGGGATAGAGGGTGTACGCCCGGAGAGAGTGGAACGAACAATGGTCAGGGGATGTGGAGCGTAAGGGGTTCTCAGAACGGTTCTCGAGAGTCGAAACCTACCACACTGGGGATTGGAGAGATAGGTACTAACGGGGGGGAGGCGTTAACCAGAAGGGACCTAAGCGGGTCGACGTGGGAATAACAGGGATTTTCCAGAACTACGTGGCGAAAGACAGAGGAGACCGAGAAAAGCAGGACGACTGTCGATATCTAATCCAGGGATCGCTATTAACCAAGCGGACGCTTAGCCAGCAGGCAAAGAAGGTAGGTTACGTCAGGCTAAAGGGTATTGCTCAGCTCAGGCGGGGCGAGGCCGGGAACGTTAGCATAAGGGAAGAACAGGCTTATGAGAAGAAGCGTTCATCTCAGGAACCGCCTGGTCAACATTCTTTCGGAGCTCGTGCTAGCAAAGAGGGTGGGAAAAGTGAAGCTAATTGGCTCAAAGAGAGGAGGTCGGCGGTCAAACAGGGAAAATAGCGAGGGCCTCATAGAGAGAGGGTCGGGGCGGCGAGGCTCAGATTGTCGGGAGCGAAGAGGAGCAGAGGCTCGCGATCTCTCGGAGATTGGGTAGGTAGGGAGATGAAGTGGCGAGACCGAGCTCGCGAAAAAGGAGAATAGGGAGACAGCGAAAAGAATATTACTCATGAAGGGACCAACCAGATTGTGAATGGCACAGATGAGGTAGGCTTGAAAGAGGAAAACGGGAAAGGGAACCTTCCACACCCGAGAGAGAGGGCATAAATCTAACGAATATGGACAAATGCCTTCGTCCTAAAGGGGGGGTACAGTGGAGGAGTACCTAGACAGCCTGCATGCTTCAGACTAAGGATAGAGAATTGGGTAAGACGAGCGAAAAGAAACTAAAGGATGACGGATTTCTACTTTAAAAGGGTGGTATCCGTCCAATCCTTCGCATGGTGCCGACCGCGAGAGCGGGGGATCAGGGGTTGGCTCCACTGCATGACGTGGGAACAATGCAAGCCGGACATCAACACGACAAGCGGGTCGTACGGCATGGTGCCCGCTAAACAGCTTAAGGTGGGGGAAGGGACCGGCAAAAGTTAGAGGAACACAAAAAACACAATCAAAGAAATTGTGTCTCCACGAGGGGATGATCACACTCAACACCGGAGATGAAGTTCGAGGACCTAATTCAGTGCGGGAAAGAGCTGGTAAAGGAAAACGGAGGAGTCAGGAATCATCAAGGTAAAACGTTTCCCAGGAAAACTGCTACGTCCACCGCTTCTCATAGGAATGAAGATGGAACTGAAAAATCAGAAAAGCGAAAACCAGGTGTAGTTTTGGAACCGGAAACGACGGGATGGCGAACGGTACGGAACGCCATTACAGGGTGGTGGCAGGACGGACCAAATTTAATACATCAGGGGGAAACTAATGACGAAGTGCGGAAAGAAAGGGGAACACTTAACTAAGAAAGAGGGGAGGGTCGCTCTTCATCACGCTCGACTTCAAAACTAACAACAGGAATGCCTGAGATTTGCGAGGCATGACAATGACAGCCTCGAAGGAGAGACAGATGATGACGCCATCCCGCTATCAAGCATAGGGGAATCAATCTTGGTGACGACGTTGGGAGGCGTCTATGAATACCTAAGAGATCTCCTTAGGGAAGAAGCGGGGTTTCTGGAGGGGGAGACTGAAAAGAAACCAAGAAAAGACGTTATAGCCGCGTCAGAATTCATGAAGAAAAGGTCGGACTGCTTGGCTAGGGAAAAGCTAGACGAGGGGTCATCAACTCCACTCCGCGCACGGTCTCTGGAAAAACGTAAAGAAATGCTAGTAGGCCGGGAAGACGGAGGGGGGGGGAATCGGTAAATGGGGCCTAGGCGTGCCAAGGCGCAAGGTGAAAATTGAAAACGCGAGGAGAAGCAATCCGAGATTAATCAACCAGGGGGGGGAGTATGAAGCGGCCCTCCGCGGGTTTGGGGCCTATCAACATGCTCGGAAAGCCCTGACTAGCACAAAAAAAAAAAAAAAAAAAAAAAGAAGAAAACCACCGGAACAAACAAGGACGCCGACAGATCAGACAGACAAACGTGAGTTGTGGAGGTGAGGAAAGGGCCAAAGTCGTTCCCCTAGGTCTACTCTGGGCAGAGGATGGAGAGATTATCTACTTATTTCCAGAAGGGAAGTCCATTATTAGAAGGAGGAGGGCATCGCCGCATTACAGTTATAAAAAGGGAAACAACCCGGTGAAGAACATCACTGGATATAGATTCCAGAACGGGGGAGATTAAGAAACTCAAGGGAAAGGGATTTCCACCGGGGGACACACAAGGAGAAAGCATTGCCTAATCGCCAAGGGTTCCTAGGAAACACTTGCAAGGAATAACAACAGGATTAGAAATTTAGATGCGATCGATAAAAAATTGAAACGGGGGGCTTCAGGAGTATCCAAACAAGAACGGGGGAGGAGACAAGGGGGGCTCTGTGGAAAGGGCTCCGGTAGAACGTGCATCCATGAAGTCGAATAGAAAAATGTGTCGGGTCATAGTGGGAGGAGATCGGCAATCGACATGCGTATGTACGCAAACGGGCAGAAATCTCGGGCCTACCAAGGAGGGAAGGAAAGAACCACTCCAAAGAATGGCAAGCAACGAGGAAAATATATCCGCAACTAGACCGGAATCAACGGGGCGGGACATCAGGAGACTGTGAAAAGAGACGCACTACAGAGGCGACCTGTGTTCGAGCGGATTTCCATAAGGCAAGGGGTGCAAAGGCATGACTTGAAGCGAAAGAAGAAAAAAACATGCTCTCGGCCCAAAGACACATGATGCAAGAGAAGGCCCTGTATGTTCGGGCAAAAAAGAAACGAGAAATAGGGGAGGTAAGCGGGTTTAAGGTAATAGATTCCAGGAAGAAGAGCGTGCGAGAAGAAGAGGGGGGAAAACGTAAATTAAGGAGAAAAAAAGGGTAGGAACTTTAGATAAGGCCAAAAGGGCTTCACTGATCATGGATGAGAAGGGGAGGGGATGAGCAGAAAAAAAGAAACTTTAAGCGTTCAATTGATGCCATCTACTATTCCTGGAAAGGTTTCTTTTTGAGGAACTAGCGTATTTGGGTAAGAAAGCGGAGATCAGATTCGGGGCAGGAGGAAAAAAAACTGCGCCATGATGATTACTCTTCGAATGTAAAAGAATTTCTCCGACCAGGGTGGGGTCGTGATGAGATATAGGGGGGAGATAAGCAACTAACAAACCTTTCCGAAATCGAAAAGAGAAAAACAACGCTGACCGAGTGGGTCTGGGAGAAATCCTCAACTTCCCGGGGAAGGGAGATTAGAAGAAAAAGTCAATGGTAGAAGGCATTGAAACGCATTGTGACAGGAATGTAAAAAATGGGCCTCTGGGAGACGAGATTAAATACGGAGAAAAGGTAAAAAATTTGGATAGGCAGAAAAGGCCCCTTCCGTAGGCCTGCGATGGCCTCGAGGGGCGGATATGCGTGCCGGCCTAAATGAGGCGGCGCTCGAAAAAAAGGCCTAAGGTTCGTAGGGATGCATGCGCACGTTTATGCTGTCATAAAAACCAATTAATACAAGATGGCTGGGGTTAGGAAAGAAACGATCGCGTCACAATCGAAGAGACCGCGTTAAACCTCCTACGACTTTTGTGCGTGGGACTAAAGCACCAAGGTCGAGCGCCGAAACCTCCCGGAAGATGCACAACTGATACGCCCAGAAAGGCCTATTGGGGAAGCGTGAGAGAGACAGGAATCCATAAGGGTAGGGAGAAGAAAACAGGCGGCAGGCGTCTGAACTCCGTAGTCATTTCAAATCTAGAGATCGATAGGAGCATAGTCAGAAACAACAAAAACGGAGAGTAAAAAAAAGATTCACCCTAATGAACTTTCAGAGAAAGAGACGCTTGGTACAATATTCTTTTTCTGAACGCAAATTCCGGAGTTAGATGCGAAGACACCACGACCTTGGGCTTGCCTGGTACTTGGGGCGGGGGGCAAGACGCCGATCAGAGGGAGGGGAGCGGGCGAAAAAGTTCGTACCCATTCATGAAGGGAAATATGATGGAGGATCCGATACCTGGAGGAGTCAAACAGACACAAAAAGGGTGATAGGGGGGAAAGAAGCAAAAATGAGAGTCTATATAGGGGGAAAAGCGATATAGCGCAAACGCGGCAACTCCCTAAACGCATCTTGGTGCAGACCTGTTCCTGTCTGGATTCAAGAATGAACCTGGAGCCTGCCAAGGAATTTAAGGTTGTACGAGGCCACGAAACCAGAAGGGAGGAGGCATAGCTTCCAGCCTATCTAGAAACTTCTCAAAACGCATTCAGGGGCATAAATGGACCTTTGAAAAAAAGAGCCAGCAAAGGCGGACTTGAGAAAAACTTCGATAAGGAACCGCGGAAAAGCGCAGTAAAACAATTGACTCCTAGGTGTGTTCAGAAGAGAAAGTGCGGTTTTCTAGAAGAGGAAAGGAGGGCAGCAGGCTGGGGGGTTGCGATCCAGCACAACATCGGGGGGGGGGAGGTGGATAGTTCCAAAGGCGGGTTTTACAGTGGCAGAAAGAAGCCAAAAAATGTCGAGTAGGAAAAAGAGTGGGGGGGGGAAGGACAAAAACTATAGGGAAGGAAGACGCGGCCGGTCAGGAGCAACCGGTTCAGGTCAAAGAATCAGCGCAGGAAGGGAGGACAGCGCGAAAAAGGAGGGGTAAAAGACAAAGAAGCGGTGACCCAGAGGCGAAGAGGTCTCGGGAAGGTTAGAGGGGGAACATGTAACTTCTTCGCTTTCAGATCGAACTCCATCGTCTTACAGGAGAGAAAAGAAGTGCTGCTCAGGGGAAGAAAAACGTTTCTGAGACGTCTGGGCCACGTCAACGAGTTCGTCGCAACCTCAATCATGCAAATAACGAAGCAAAAGAAAACGATGGAAGGGGCTTCTTTCTTTCCATCAAAAAAGAGGTAACGGGACAAACTCTGGTCATCATGTGGATGTGGTCGAGATAAGGGGCGATCCAGGAAAGCTGCTGGAAAAGTTTCAATGGTCTGGGAGGTTAATCAGCCCAAGGGGGTAATGTAGTGGAGGGGCGGCTCCCCCTTTATGAGCTCAATTCCGTATCAAGGACCCGGGAGGCGGGGAGAGAAGAAGGGAGGGGGTTCTATGGGAAGAGGACTTTCGGGAAGAAAGGACTAACTCCAGTTGAAGGGAGAAAGGAGATGAGCGCACGATGCCGAACAAGTCATCAACTCGGAAGACTTTCATTTCAAGTCCAGGACGGCCTTTCAGCACCAGAAAGAAAAAGGGGAAATCAGAAAAACGGTTATCAAAAAAGGGCTCAGGAACAGTTTTTAATCGATCGCAGCAACAAGCTAACTAATTTTTTTTTCCTGTGAAATGTGGATACCGGGGTGAAGAGAAGACTTGGGGATGAGGCACGAAGTTGGACTTTGGTTAATGGAAGGGTCCCGCGAAAAAAAAAGAGGGGCTTTAGGAAGGAAGATTCGGACCATGCAGCATGGGGTGACGATGAACTTGGTTGGGGCAGTTTATCAATCGAGAGGCAAAGAGAGAGGAATCCTCATGATGAACAGGACTGGGGGAAAGCCGTCGATGCATGGGAACAGTATATCGCTCACAGAGGACCTGGGGGTAGCGGATGGGGAAATGATAAAGACAATGCTCGGAGTGGGGGAGGACGATCTGGACGCGAAGGGAGAAGAGATGCTGAGCAGAAGTTAGATCACCCAAGAGGAGTAGGAGAGGAAGAGCCGGAGCAAAGGAAAAATCTAAAATGGTAGAGGTCCGCGCTCATCTCCCCGTGGCTTTGGGGGGGGTCTGAAGAGGATACGGCCAGCCGGGGAAGTGAGAAAATCAGCAAACAGGACTACTGTAAATTCAGGGACGGAGGTAAGAAACCAGTGGGAAAAGTACGCAAGCGGATTAATCTTAGTGGAGAAGGGAGATACTCAACTCACTCCGCACTAGACTAGTCCGTACACGAGGGCAATTTTTTTCAGGGGTGGGGCCGGATCAGAAAGAAAGAAAAGAAGGCGAGAAGAGGAATACTGCGCCGCCTTTTCCTGGGCGACAGGATGGCGGAAGATTGAAACGGGCGCAAAAGTCAAGCGAAGGGAGGGCATGTGAATGATCGGTCGACCCCGGCTTCAGGTAATCGGGATGCGGAGGAATATGGGTGAGAAGAAGTCGTCAGCCGGAAGAGTCGTAAGGGGGATAGAGTAGTAAAGTGAGCAGCGGCGAAACACGGTCGACTTGCTTCTATTGGGAACCTGCAAAAACGCAGGGACGCAAGAAAGTCATGGGAAGAATCAGGTTGGTAAGAGTAATTAAATTGGGTTGTCCTTCAGGAGCCAACCAAGGGAGAAAACGTGCTGTTCGAAAAGGGAGTTGAAAGACCTTCTGAAAGGCGCAACAAGCCAGCTTTTTCCCTCTAGGCTGAAGGGCCAAGCTGGATCGTGGGAGGGACTACTGAAAAGGTCTTGGGTACGGCGCTAACCGAACGTACCGGAAAGAAAGAGAATCATGATCAGGACAGGAGGTTAAAAACGTCGAGACTCAACTCCGAAAAAGTATAGGGCAGGGTAATTAAATACGAGGGGGGAGATTTTTTAAAAAGGAAAGAATAGGGGGGAAGAACAATGCTGATCGGTGTGCTGTTTGGAGATACGTAAAAGGGACGGCCTACAACCCCTCGGTAAGGTCGGGGAGGGAATTCAGGACCCTCCTAAAAGACATCGGGGAGATTTATTGAAGACAGCATTGGGGGAATCTGCCTGCCGGGGGGGGTCCGCACCTGAGCGACGTCGCCCGCGCAGCAAATCCTAGATGCAAGGTCGGAGAGGGCGATAAACCTTCGTCACACGTGTCCGCACAGACGCTGTATTGGGCACGAGAAGACCATGAGGGAGCGCTGAAGGGGGATTGAGGGGGGAGGTAAAGACAGAAAGTGCTACAGCGAAAAGCATATGTGCTCAGGGAAAGCCCAAGGTCCAAAAAGGAGTTCGGGGGTAGAGCGGATCAATGAGGGTTGGAAAGGGGGAGGGCGACGTGTATTAGAATCTCGAATAGTCAGAGCAAAAATGAGTTGTTTTTTGGCGGATGCCTAAATCGGTGAGGGAATCTCATACAGATTGTCAGAGAAATTTTCGGGCGG
>Ga0179593_1612534_pt1 | contig 18581 bp, 24 predicted proteins | sample CZODoug2_1_08_16_FD_185931 | JGI IMG/M metagenome (GOLD analysis project Ga0179593, IMG submission 185931) | Vadose zone soil fungal communities from Angelo Coast Range Reserve, California, USA - CZODoug2_1_08_16fungal (PacBio error correction) | ecosystem: Environmental > Terrestrial > Soil >...
GGGGCTGACCCACGCCCTGACAGGCAAGACAAGCAGACTGCCAATTGGGGGTTCCTTTCGCTCCGTGAAGTTCCGAGGGGAAAAAAACGCTGCCCGGCATGCCAAGGAAAAAGGAGGAAGGAAGGCCGCGCACCGACGCAAAAGGGGATGTAGGATAAGAGATCCCGCTGGCACCTCCAGTGCCGGGGCTGCGACACAAGGAAAAAAGGAACCCACAACCGGAAAACCGGAATCCCCGACAATCCGGTAAAGTAGCCATGCGAAAGTCAAGCAGGAGTCTCGCAATCAACCTCTGCAGTCTCTACCAAGGCCAGAAGAGGGGGAGCTTGAGAAATACCAATACGGGCGCTGATAAAAGCCGACCCCGAATAAAAAGGAGTAAAGCACATGAGTTGTCGGGTCCCGATTTCTCACCACTTAGCTTCCCTTAAAGGGAGACTTACGACTGAAAAGCAAGGGAAAAAGACTCAGACCCTCGCGCAGCTTCAATTCAGCGTGGAAGGCAAAAACGCAGCCAAAAACGAAGTGATAAGGTCGCAAGTGCTTTCACCAAGGCGGGTAATGGGAGGGGAAGAAAGAAAAATTGAAAAAAAACGAAGAAGAAAAGGGGCAGGAAGTAAAGTTAAGACTCCTTTCAAAGTCCGCAAATCAGCGAAAGTGGACACCAGGCCTACATCGCCTCTAGGCTTGCGTAAATAAGACCTCAGACGGGAGCGCGCTCGACGACGTGCGAGGCGGTCGAAAACTAACGTAAAGCCTTTAAGTGGGAAACTCTCCATTTTAGGGGCTAAATGGAAAAAGGGGATAAGGGAACCCTCCCAGGGGAGCTTCTGAGAAATCCGCTTCAGAAGTTCCAACCCGGAGTCAACGAAAGGGCAACTCTACAGGCTACGTATCGTGAACGAAGGAGAAAAAGGGACTGGGGGCTGAAGAGGCACCAGGCCACGACCTCAGGCTTCCAACGGACAGGGGACCGGGCTCTTATTAATGCAGAAAGGAAGACGGGACAAATACCGCCCACAAAAAGCCACACGAGCCGTGTGTTGAGAATCCATAACGAAATCCAAACGAAACGAGGAAGGTTAGATAAGGAGCGGAAAGGTCTTCGCTAAAGCCTGATCACCGACCGACAAGGGGACAAAACAACCGGGGACGTCACGGACTCCGACGTCCTCGGGGAAAAAGAAGACCTTCATGGGGGAGGAAAACGTCCACGATGCGCAGCGCGCGTGAAAACTTAATAGGCCCCCTTGCCGAGGAAGGGGGGGGGGAGGAAGCCATCCGCACTCGGTTCCCGATCTAACGACAGATAAAAGGGATGAAAGAGTAGCCGGAAATCTTCGAAGTAGAAGGGTGCAGCGACCAGTTATTACGTCCGAATCGCAGGGAGCCTAAAAAAGAGTGTGGAATCGAGAGAATGAGCGAGAAAGGGTGCGACAACGGAAGTGCACGAAGTTCCCGACCTATAAAAACGAAACGAAAGACGCTTCGAAGCGAAGCGAGATGCGTCTTCGGACGGAATGGGGGAGGGTCTACTAAAAACCTCCGTGGACGAAACCTGGAGAAACAGGAACAAAAGAAAGAACAAGGTTTAACTGCAGCAAATGCAGAACTGATCGCCATGCTTCTTAACCCGGCACCCAACACTACAAAAACCGACAGGAAGAGAATCCAAAAGGCGGGGACGGCATGGGGGGGTGGCCGCTTCAACCGCGGCACAAGGAAATTCTTTTCAACCAGCAATCCATCTCATCGCGAAACAAGCGCATCAAAACCCGCGGCCCTCCAAATCCTGCGCCGACAATCCACGGGTTAGGACAGACAATCATGAAATCCCGGCTGCTTGAAAAACAGAAAAAAAACAGGCGATAAGAGAAGGAAATGGCAGGAGACCACGGAAAAAAAAACGAGATGACTGCATAATATGCAAACCGGGGGGGGGGAAAAAAAACGCAACCCCGACGCGAGAAGAAATTGCCTCAAAACACGGCCGGACAAATGGGAGAAGGTCCTTTCGTTTGCCCTCGGGAAGGAAGGAGACGAAGGCGATCGGAAAACAAACAGCAGGCACTCGACGGCCGAGGCGATTGGAACTGAAGTTAAGCCCTCCCCTCTTTTGGTGGAGACCGGGAGAGGAAAGGCGGAGAGGGCATGGCGTAAAGAATCACATGACGGACCTAACATTGACCCTTCGGGGGTTGGCTGCCGAGAAAGGACTTTATATTCCAAGACGCCTCACCACAACAACGGTAGATGAAAAGGGAGGGAAAGAGGGGGACGGCAAAAGGTACAAATGGGGAAGGTACTGGATCCTTGGGGGAATGCAAGGGGAAAAACGCCAAAAAATAAAACAATCTTCTCCACCTGAGATGGCGGCTTAACTTCAATGAAAAGGGGAAGGGAAAATCGAAAGCGAGGGGGGGACCGGCGAGGAAATAGAAGCGTCTCAGAGTTAAAGTCGAAATCGTCCGGGGACCTCACAGTAAACAGATTGGCAGAACGGAAAAAGGAGAAAAAGAAAGGGAAAGAAGTGGGCATTGGCAAACCGCTGAATATTAAGGGGCAAGAAATGGAAAAAAAAGCCGTTTTTATTGAATTAGCGCCCATTGTTAACTACCTTCGATTAGGGAAGGCCGGGGGGAAGGATTTAAAGGGGAAGAAAAGGAAAAAAGGGGTCCGGAGCCGTATGGGGCCGCGTATGCCCTGGAGCGGGGGTCCAAAATTGCTGTGTTTACAAGAATGCAAGCGCCGCCTCTTAAGAATTACAGAAAAGAAGTTCGCAACAGGGAAAGAGGGAGGAGGAAAGGGAAGGTTCCAAAGGGTGTGTTCCGGGTCGGCATAATCCTGGCGAACCGCTGGCAGCAAAGGGAAAGAGGAGTTCGCGAGGTCCCGCATTGAATCAAGGAGGACCCCAGGGGGAATGGGGCACCAAACGGTGACGAGATGAACGAATATCGCGGAAGTCAGAAGTGGGGCGTCCCTTCGGAGAGGGCTCGGCTCGGGACACTCCATGAAACCGGGGGGGAATTGACCGATAGTTCTCAAATTGGAGAAACCACGGGACGGCTAACACTGCTCTGAGCCTACACGAAGGTACAAAGACAGAATGCATCTCGAATAATTTCGCTCCCGCTACATCCCTCTTAAAGACCGTTCTGAGGAGAGGACACGAATGAAGAGGGCGTCCAACAACATCATCATCGCGTTAAAAAATACTTCGCATCTCTGCTGGCCCATCGTTGAGTGATCCTCCAAAAAAAGGAAACTCAAGGTCCCACCTAAGTGTTGGGCTTCGCGTGACTGTGGATCCCCCGTCCCTGGTCGGCGTCATGCTTTAAGAAGGAAGGGAGCTCAATGGCAATCGTCAGCAAAGGGGGGGGTGTTGATTCCGTGAGACATGGGATGGATGGGGGGCTCAACCGAAAGGACTTTGTGTCTTAGTTTGTCTGGGTTTGAATAGGGCAAACGAGAGAAAGTAGGGGAAAAAGGCTCAAAAAAATCTTGAGCCAGAGGTCGGCTAGGGGTCAACAGTACGCGGGGCGGCCTGCTTAACCCGCGGAGACTCCTCGTCAAAAACGCGGAGACACGCGCGTCCGGCAGGGACTCCGGGTGAACGGTATAGAAACTTGAAGAAGCTTCCCGTATCTGTGAAAGGGGAAAGAGGAACAAGCAGGAAAAAATAAAGGGGAAATCAAAGAATGGAACGAACGCTCAAAAGTGGTTGCGCATGAGAACGTGAAGGGAAAGCAACAATGAGCTCTGAGAGTCTTCCCGATGCTCGAGAAAGAAGAATCGAAAAGACATGACGAGGATAGGAAGGGAGAATTGCCAAAGGGTCCTAACGCTTGGGCCTGACTACCTTGGCTGACTCCGTCTCGCCAAAAGTGCCACTGCGGCCTTCAAGCCTTGAACTAAAAGGAGGAGAAATCTCCCCGGAAAAAAGGCCAAGCACTTCAGGGATGGGAAAATGGGCTAAAAAACTCGAGTCTAACTTCAAGGCATCAAGACGCTTTAGAAGCCCCTGAAGAAAAAAAGGGGGTAGACAGAACCGCCAGCGCAGGAAGGTAGCCAGGGACGAGCATATCCGGACTTCCAGAATGCAGGGCCGGGAAGGGTCTCCTCGCTCACAGCGCCTCCTTCGGCGTGACTTATGGTGAAAGCAAGACGGGCGGAGCGGCTTGGGGGCAGAGGGAGGCCTGGGAGAGAGGGCGGGGATGGCGTCCAAACTTTTAAACGAAATTGGGTCCGTCTTCGCGATCAGATTTTCCAGGGAAGAGGCTGAGGGGAAAAGGGACCGCAAGCGCGATGCGGCGGGCGCGGCAAGAAAGTTCTTCCAGCGGCTCGTCTCCCGCTCAGAGGCCGGGTGTAAAGGGGGTTTGGCTTCCCTCCGAACTCACCTGAGCGGCCGTCCCGGAATCTTCGGCGGCGGAAAGAAGATGGCGCGGAAAGGAGTCTGAGAGAAAAAAGAAGAGAGGAGGACAAATGAGGGCGACCCACGACATGCCGGTCAGGAAGGCAAAAGGCCCAAAGACCAAGGGGGCCGGCCTCTCAGAAGTCCTTCTTTACAAAAAAAGCTGCAAAAAAAGAGGGCCGAAGGGATCCGAGAACAAGCACCAGCACGCAAAGGTGCGCGGAGCGGCTACGAGACCTCCAGGGTGTCCTGAAATGCTCCTCCTACTCCGTCAAAAACCGCGGGCAAAAAAAGTGGAACCTGGGAAGAAAAGAGTAAAAGTAAGCAAAAACCTATCAAAAGGAACAGGTAGCGCGCAAGCACCGCGAAATTCCCCCAAAAAAAGGAAAAGCCAATTGCTTTCCAGGGCATCTAGTAGACCCCTTTCAAATTGTGTCAGAGGAAGACCAAAAAGAAAGCGGAAAATGGAGAAGGGCGGTTAAAGTGGATGTCGCACATAGGCCTGCAACTGAAAAGTACAGGGCGTTATCGACGTCCCTTGTAGCTATCATCTCCTACCCAAGCGTAAGAGGGCCACAAAGGGGAGCGAAAGACAGAGAAGAGGGGGAGAAGGCCGAGAAGGGGTCAAGGAACTCGTTAATGCAGGCAGCAAATGTGCGGCAAAGCCAGGTTCTATTAAATGGAACAGTTGATACTCCTTTCAAGCAATCCGCAAAAGCAAAGGTGAAAGGTCCTGAAGGACTACATCAGAAGCGGGCTGGAAGAGCGACCTCGTTAACTCTGAAAAGTGGTTCTCAACTTTTAAAGTTCTACGTGAAGAAAGAGACAAGGGGGAAGGGAGAAAGAGAATTATGGGCTATAGTACAGTGTTCCCTCATGACAAGACACTACGTTTCATTGTGAGCTGAAAGTCCAAGAAGACGAGACCGCTTTCAAAAAACTGGGAGGAAGGAGGGAAATCGACAAAAGAAGGCGACGATCTTGAAGGCAAAGTGGAAAAAGGGCCTCCGCGTGCTGTCTTTGCAAAGCAGCTAAGGCTGGAAATCTAAAAAACCGTAGGAATCATCCGTTCAAACCACAACAAGTGAAATCCTACCTCCCAGAAGATGAAGATTGAGTCAAGAAGACAGGAAAGAACCGCAGATTAAACGAAGTTGCTCAGGTTCGCGGGGAAGCCGAGGTATGGTCCTGACCTGATAAAAAACAGAAGCCACAATAACAAAGAGTGACTGGAAAAAAGAACTACCAAAGGATAGTCAAGATGAAACGCTTAGGAGGTGGAGGACACTTCAAGAAATCCTTGTCAGCCTTAGTGGTAGACAAAAGGGAGGATGAAGGGAAGGGCTCCCGGAGACGGAGGTCGACGCTCGAAAAATCAGGTCATCTGTAAGTAGGAGCCGCGAAAATTGGAGGGGAGCGTGCAGGAAGAAAAAGGGAAGAGAAAAAGGGAAGAGAATGGAGAAGAAAAGGTAAAACGGTGATGAAAGCACGCAAATGGGCCGATCTGGGCAAAGGGCGTGCCAGCGTGGGTAAAAGAGGCCTAGCAACGCTCCGAGGGACGAAGCAAGACCGCAAAAGCGAGATCCAGGTCACCGGATTCGCGACTACCAGAAACAGCCGGGTTAAGAATCAGATAATCGGAAGGAATCCTCTTGACAATTGAAAGTGGACCAGTCTTCTCTCCTGTCAACCGAGCAGGGACAAAACAAAAAACTGGAAGGAGATAGAAGAGGAGAGGAGCGAAAAAGGGAACGCATGTTGAATGGAGAGACGGACGAGGCGGAGGGAACGAATTCTTGTCACAGAACAGAGAAAAAAAAAAAAGAAAGGCAGTCGCTCAAATATCCGGATCCAAATTCCAGACTTAAAATTTATGGAAAAAAAACCGGGATTAATAGACACAGCGCTTCCTAAGGACCCGAAGGCGTTACCCATGGGGAAGACTCATCCCCCATCGAGGCGAAGGACCGGAATAGGAGGAAAACCCACTGAGTAAAGGAGGTTGGGGTCTTCACTGCCGGACTAGGGCCAATAGTGTTACGTGGTGCCGACGGAAGAGGAGTGACTGCGAGGGGGAGGACTCAGTAAAAACAGCAGAAGAACGGACGATGCGGTCCCTGGGGAACAGGCTTACAAGACGTTGAGTGGGCCAGGAAGGGGGGGGAGCTTTAGCGGGGAAGGGACGTAGGCGTCCCCAACACAGCTGACATAAAAGGTCCAAGGAGGGACTACCCCCGCAGTTACCGGCTCTGAGAAAACACTATCTGCTCGAAAAAAAAACAAGAGGGTGGTGGATCAGAAAAAAGAAAAAGGGGGTAGTCCCCGAATTGGACAGGAGGTGCAGGCCGTGATTCCTGGACAGCAAGGGACCGCTCAACTCGGCCGAGCTCCCCACTCGGAGAACAGATTCAGAGGAGGCGTGAAACTTCAGAGAAAGGGAGACCGAGGACGGAGAAGACCTTGAGTAGAGGAGATGTAATATATCCAACGTCGAGACAATCAGTCACGCTCGAAAATCTAAATAAAAAAAAAACTCAGAGAATATCATACTTTCTGTCAAGGGGAAGACCTTTCAACCTGACGCTGGAGTTCAGGCATTTGGAGAGGGGAGGCCGGGGCAAAAGGGGGGAAAATCAGGTGATGATGTCGCTCCCATGGTAAATAGGGACGATTATGAAGCGCTGTAGGCTGAAATACAGAAGTCATAAGATGAAAGTCGTTGTCGGAGAGGTATTAGCGGATGGCCGAAGGAAGTGGGGGATGCGGGGGGGCGGGGAAGGTGGGGTTGAAAAGATTCGGCGGAAGCTTATTAACCTGCAATTGCCTTCGACCGTCCGCTGCAGGTACGCGAAGGCCGGTTCAAGGGAGGGGGGGGCCGAAGCAAAGCCTGGCGAAACCACAGGAGGAATTGCCGCAGAGAGCAGGTCAAAAGTTCGTTGAGGTTCTCAAATTCTCTGAACAGGAGGTAAAGGTCGGGGAGCCAATAAGAAGAAAAGAAGGATGACACGAGACAAGATGTAGATGCGGCGTCCTAGATCTCGGACTCGGCGAGGGCTAATCCCTTTTTCGCTGATCGAAGCCCATGTAGGAGAACCTCAAAAAAAGAATCAGAAAAACGGCGAGGACGTCTCACCTCGCTGAACCACCGTTTGAGCAGACGAAGGGAAAAATAAGTTCCAGAGGAATCCGCTGACGAGGGCCGTTCGGATTCGACGCTCCGATGGACGGCTGGAACAAGAAACAAATCAGAGTAGGGGAAAGGTACGGCATCTGAGAGCGGCCGCATCGGGATTGCCGAAAACGTCAGCGGTCCGCCGGTATGCAACTCCCATCCGGAGGAAAAAGTGGGGAGGAAAGTGTAGCAAAAGGGGAGGCGGATGAAGGAGTGCAAGAAAAGAACCAGGTTATCCCAGAAAAAGGGTCAAAGGGCAATCGCAACGAGGGTGGTGATCTTGAAGGGAAGGAAGTTTGCTCAAATGAAAAGGAGGGTGGTGGCTTCAAGGTGGGGAGGGGTTTTTCACAAAAAAAGGACCCTCGGAACTTTCTCCGCGAAGGCCTCAAGAAAAATGGGAAGGTTGAAAGTTCAATAGGGTGCAGAAGGGGGACCCCAAAGCATCTGCTTCCCCCCACGGCGCCATCTGCGAAAGAGGAAGAGGAAAAAGAGGAAGGCACGTACGACCCGTGGCCTCCTGGGGAACAGGGGGAAAGTGCCTAGAAGACTCCCCTGCGAGCGGGTGAAGAGGGGAACGAAATAAAAAAAGACCTCTAATCCAAGGAAGGGCCTGGTCGCCCGAAAGTTTAGAACGAGCGAAAGGTAGAGCGCTTCCGACTGAACCCTATTTGCTCAGGCCATCCCGGCAGAGAACGATGAAGCACGTCCGAAAGGCGCGAGGATTGCCGAAGGAGGCTAAAACCGGTGGCATGAACCTGCTTGTCCTCTAAACGTCGCGCCAGTCTGTAAAATTCTTCCTTCAAAAAGAGGGACTTGAAACCCTACAGTCAACCTTCGTGAAAGAAGGAAGGGAAAGGTGGAATTGAAAAGGCGGAGGGGTCTTTACTAAAAAGGGGCGAAACGTAAAAAGCCTTAACGACCTGCTGGAAGTCTACCAAAGGGGAACGATCCAAGGAAAACCTCAAAGTGAGAAGGGGGTCAGACGTCCTCGGTTATTAGTACGGGGGAGGCCAGAATCAGCAAGGCAGAATCCAGAAAAAATCAGCGCCGCCCTTCAGGGACTGGCCTTGTTACCGACTTTCGATTGCAGTGGGGAGTTGCCTGAAGGGAGGAAAGAAAATGTCTATCCAAGGGATTTGCCAAGGGTGCAGGGGCGTCAAGGGAAAACCAGAGGCAGTAGCAGATTTGGCACATTGTCGGTGCTGAAGCGGCTCCAATAAAAAAGACACCTTTGGGAGGGGGAGGGGAGGAGTCCCAGAGAATTCCTGCCATCGGAGACAGTCACGCTTGGCAGAGCTGTTGCAGAAAAGGGTTGGGAGCCGCCGGAACTTCTTCGAGCAGCCTGCCCCTTGGCAGCTTGCGGGAAGTTTCCGCCTGGGCGGAGAAAGAATGGGGGGTCAGAAGAGGAGCAACAGGGAGGAGGGGAGATAGGGGACTAACCAACGACCGGGACGTCAAACAAGGAGGATAAGCAAGAAGAAGCAAGGAAAAATCCAAGAGTCTCCGGGAGAAGAATTTGGACGTAGGACAAACCAATCCTCTTCAAACCAAGAGATGAAAAGCACGGGTATAAACTAAAGGAGGAGGAGCCGATGGAAAAAAAAAAAAAGGGGGACTTACGGATAAGTTGGAGATCCAACAAGCACCTGCAGTGGACGGAGGAAGACTCCGAAAGCCTGCAAGTGACCAAATCCCAGAGGGAATTTTACGCAAAGGAAAGGAACCGCCCCGAAGAACACGAGCAAGAACGAGCAGCATCGGCTACCAATGCAGTCACACTCACGAAGTATGCGCGGTATTGGGAGAGGTGACACTTTGCCGCATGAGGCGCCGGAGTACTGGAAAGAACCCCTAAGAAAAAGGAAAAAGGGGAAAAAATCCGTCGAGAATGCTGGGGTAAAGAACACGGGAACCTTCACGGGGAGAAGAACGACTTTGAAGGGGTATCTCTGAGCTCACATACCCCGAGGATACTTTAAAATACAGTTAAAAAAATAGGAAACGAGAAAAGGTTACGACGCGAGGGTCGTTCAGCACTGTGAAGAGGGAGGGGTAAGCGCGTCTAATAATGCAAGCCGGTTCTATTAAGGCCAGCCTGGATACTCATTTAGGCGAACCTCAGAAAAAAAGAACGAGGAGGGGGACGAGGTAGGGAAGCAGCGACCTACGTTTAAGCGCTCGAAGAAGGGTTCCGAGCTTGAGCAAACTTTCCTAGCGTGCGGACCAGGTCAAAGGGAAATTTAAGAAAGGGCCATTTAGAGACTTGAACGGAGGAAAAAAAAACTAAAAAAGTTGACTTCATTCCAAGGCGACTTCTACCCTGAAACCATGAGCACGTGTTAAGGGAGGGACATCCTCAATCGAACTTGACGAGTTCTCATATGAGACGTGGTTGAAAAGAGGGAGGTAAAGGCTGAACCCAGAGCCGACCTCCGGAGGAGGGAACTAAAAGGGTCGGGAGCCTTGCCGAAGGCTAAGAGGGGAATCATCAGCAAATATAAAAAACAGCCACAAGGAAAGGAAACAAGAGGGAGACGCCAATCCGATCCAGTGCCCGAGAATACACAAAAAAAAATAAAGTGATTCAAGCTAGAAGGTTCTCTAAAGGGAGCGTTAAAGCCGAGAAAACTGACCAAAATAAGAAAGGGGCTACAAGAGGGAAACGGACTCCCTCGACGAGTTGAAGTTGACAACCAAAAAAATTACCGCTGATGAGTGTATGAAAGTCCACGATGCGTGACAGAAGGAGGGTCCGGAGAGAAATTCCTCTGATTGGTGTTAGCCAACACGGGTCGAATCAGTCCTCCCGAACTTCCGAGCTGGGATGTAGAAAATGAATAAAAAGGGAAAACGGAACACGCCAACGGGGGGAAGACACATGTGAACCGACGTCGCCTTCGCCGGAGACACGGGAGAAGGTACGGGGTCAGACGGAAGCAAAGGGTGCTGCATCAGTTTGCGAAAAAGGGGCGGGCCAAGGTTCCGAGCCTATCATCGCTCCGACGGGGCCTCCCCTCGCAGACAAGCCTTCTAATATGGCAAGGAGAATGAAAGGTCAAAGGTTCGGTGGCGACGACCATGAAAGCCTGGGGAGCATGAAAGAAAGGCAAGCGAAAAACGGATTTCCGAACAGCAAGTGAAGAAACGACCAGGCTTCTGCAGACTCCGGTCACACAAAAAACACTTGGAAAAAAGGCATCGGAAAGAAAAGGGAATAATCGAAAGGAAAAGGCACGAGGGGAATGTCAGCCGCTTCAAGCGGAGACGAATTCTTGTCAAAACACAATAGCCCGCCCGACAGCAAAAAAACATGGAAGGCGCTCCACGTAGCCGCTCCTGACAATTCACAGAGTTATGCTAAAAATGCAGGAATCCCTGCTGAAGAAATCAGCGCTTCCCTAAGAGAAATAAGTCGTTGAACCACCCAAGGGGGGCGCGGAAAAGAAACCAAAGCGAAACGATGGATGCCCGGTCAGCCAGGGGTGAACGGGAAACTTCTAGCCGTAAATTTGCCCGGTCTTCAAAAAGTGGACTAAAACGTATGCCAATATTTGTCGTAGTGGTCCGAAGAAGAAAGGGGAGAGAAGAGGTAGGACGGTTCGGAAACGCAAACATCAGGGAAGAGACTGAGTTGAACGACGCTGAAGGACGCCATCTTTACAGGTGGCAGAGAGGGGGGAAGTTGGAAAAGGCAAGCAGGTCCCAAGCAAGGCTTACCTAAACAAGGTCATTCACGAGGACGATTTGACCGGCGAGGAGATTCCACTAGAATCGCACAAAAAAAGGGAGGAAAGAAGGAATAGAAAACAATCGGACGGGAGGAAGGGACAGGTTTGGGGTCAGGCACTTTTATTCAATGGGGACCAACATGCAATTTCCCTCGCCACTCAGAGAATCTCCCACAGGAAGAGGGCGGGAGCGAAGAGGACTGCCGTGGGTGACGGCTAGAAAGAATACAGAAAGTCCCTCTCGAGGTCCGGAACAAACCCCAGTAACAGAGTGGAGACGGGAATTAAGACCGTGATTGACGCATATCTTAAGTGGGAACCGGGCCGGGGACTCCAGTGTCAATTCCTATCGGGCTCGAAGAATGGTTAAGGAAAAAAAGGGTAAAAAGTCGGGGCGATGAGGGAAGGAGCGGCGTTCTGACAAGAAGTCCTGCATTTGGTAGCAAAGAAGGAACTTCTTAATCGTAGAGGAGGGGGGGAGCGTAAGGAAGAAAATCTGCGGGGGAGTGACTGGTTGACAAGAAGGCAGCCCGAAGACGGAAAAGGATGAATCAACGGAATTAAAGCAGTTCCGCTCAGATGAAGACCGGGATACTACACACTGTGTCCGGGAAGGGAAGGATTGGGAAAGAGAAAGTCAGAAGGAGAAAGGCGCAAGTGCTGCACGGAACTCCTATTTCTGTAGGACGGGGCCGCATGTTCCAAGGACCCAATGCTGTCAAGGCCGTCCACAAGAATGTTTACGAGATGCGGAAGAGAAGGGGAGTTGAGAAGGAGACCTTTCGGAGCAGTGACTTTCTCGGGGAACGACCTCCCCATTTCACCCGTCTTAAAAAATGCAAGAGGAAGGATAACCACTAACGGATACTTTTTCGGAAAAAGGGCGGGCCAGACACCTGGTCGCGACAGTTTGCTTAATGCCGTCGAATAATTTTAGAAAACAAGAAGGAAAGGAAACTAAAACTTGCGGCGGGCGTACCCATCATCATCGAAGGGGAAAGATAGATCGTCATAAACACCCCCCCAAACTTTCCCGAAGTCGTGGAAGGATCCAAAAAGAAAGAGTCCAAAGGTGAGGGGCACTCCCTCGTAGAGTGTTTTCATCAAGCACAGGGGACTCTCCCCAGGTTCTGCGGATGAAGGCGTGAAGAGAAAAAAGTTCCGCGAACCTTAAAAGAACTGTGGAGAAAGAGGATGGGGGAGGGGGCACTGTATGTGGCTCAAGAGCACGGAGAGCGGATCAAGTTGGGGGCGGGGTTTTAGAAGTTGTCACTTATTCTTCCCCTCGAGCCTTAATCCGGCAAGGACAGGAAAAGATCTAAAAAGGGAGACGAAGGTCTCTAGACCCACAGCCGGGTCATGCGGCCTTCTTCACAATCGACCATCTGGCCTCTTCAGTCGTCAACTGATGAGGGTCAAAAGTCGACCGTGGACCTCCGGGTGAACGGGAAGAGAAGGGCATGTAAGAAAATACAACTGGGGGTGAAGACGGGGAACGAGAGACACCTGGCCTCTAAAAGAAGTGGGAAGAGTGCCAAATGCACGCGAAAGAGGCACGGCCAGCACGCTCACGGGCGAGGCAGGAAGCTTCCCGAGGTCGCGAATTCATCCCTGCCTCGAAGCTATGGTAGGCCGGGCAAAGCAAAGAAGAAAGGAGGAGCTTTGAGGGGAAGAAGGAAATGGGAACGGCTTGGCCGTGACTCGGGAAATGGAGGGCGCAGGGGGCCGGCAGCTCTCGCAATAAGGTACACTGAGGAATATAAGACCAGTAAACGCCACCTGCTTAAATTCTCAAATTCGTGGATGTCTATCAGAATTTTAGCCCTGGAATGATTCTTTCTTGTTGAGAATCTCGCGACCGGGACTTAAAAGGGAAAAAGGAGGGGATCAAAAAGGGAAGAAACGTGGGGTGCGACACACACGGGAAACCCGCTCCAGTCAAGGCTCAAGAACCTCGTATTTCGGGCGCTTCCATCATCATCTCCCGATCGTGCCAGGGTCGAGAGAGCGAAAATAACGAAATCGAAAGAGAGGGGAAGGTGCCGGGTAAAAGAGGGCAGCTTGCTTGCACGTGACGCGAAAGGGGGGGGCCTTAGGCTGCCAGGGCCGACTTTACAAAGCGGGGGTCGGGGGAGGAAGGGATAAACAGGGGCGTTCACCACCTTCTTCCGGCAGGAGCAGAAGTTCGTAAAGGGTTGTCCTGCCGCGGAGTCGACTAGGAAGGGAAAAAGGGGTGAAAAAGAGGGGCAGCCCATCTTACTTGAGGACATCGGCAAAAAGAGAAAACCTTACGGGTGCGTCTGTGGGCAAGTATAGCTTGTTGGGAAAAAGAGAACTGAGCGGAGGCAAGGGCCAACTGAAGTCGGCTTTGGCGACCGAAATTGGTCTGAGACAGAATCTGGGGTCAAGCCCTCAATCCTCAACCAAAAAGTAGTAGGAAGGATTAGTTGGGATCAGAAGGAACACAAAGAACTCACGAAAAGGCCGCATCGGAGAAAAAGAAGGTCCAAAACCAAGAAGCCACCCCAGAAAAGCCAACCGACGTATAAAGAAGGGTCCGTAAAAAAGAGGTAGGAGAGCCGGTGCTCACGCGGCAAAAGGCCAGGTTACGGAAAATCTGATAACCAACGAAAGCCCGCTGCACCGAACTCGGGAGCCCCGACCACCCCAACCTGGAAAAGGAGAAAAGAGTCGAGAAAGCAATCCTCGGGTACGGCGAAAAAATCCAATTCACTAATAAGAGGAGGGCAGGAGTAGACCCTGGCCTCTCTTGATTCTGAAAAACCCGAAATACCGAGGAGGCGGAAAAGGGGAATAAAAGGAGAAAAGAACTCGGGAGGAAAACAAAATCGGCTGCCACGGGGGGAGGCAATCGGTCGTGAAGACGTACTAAAAAGTAAAGGCAAACCCATCTCTCCGGCATTCCACTTGATTCAACCTCGAGGACAGAAAGGGGGAAGAAGGGATAAGGTGTGTACTGAAGCATGGGCACAGAATGATAGAAAGGGGAGAAAAAGCAAACCAGGTGCGAGGCCCCGCCTTTTCTGCCTTTCAGCGGAAAATAAGAAAAAGGCGAGGAGAAGGGGCATGGAGCTCTATCTGCGTTTCAATACCCCCCCCCCCCCACCCCCACCAAAAAAACAAAACCCCCCCCCCCCCCCCCCCAACCCCCCCCCCCAACCCCCCAAAAAAAAACCCAACCCCCCCCCCCCCAGCCCCCACCCCCACCCACCAAACAAACCCCCCCCCCCCCCCCCACACGCCCGGACCCCCCCCACACCCAAAAAAATCGAAATAGTTAAGAGTATAGGCAAAAATTTGCTCAAGTGTGACCTATCTTGAGAACAAATTTCCTAAGAGGTATCAAGGAATGAATATCTGGTTAGGGTATTTCTCCATGTCTTCCTCTCTTTCCACTAGTAAAACACCCACTAAGTGAGCTTCTGGAAATAAACACGGGTCACAAAAGAAAGTCAGAGACAGCGCGAAGCGACTAGAGTTTACAGAAATCACGGTTGAATCTGCCGCGTTGCCACCGTCAGGGGAGAGAAGAAGAAGGCTGCTCAAATAGGACCTTACAGGAGTAAAGTAGAATCATGCAAATATTCCAAACGCCCGCCAAGTTTAATACCACAAGGATCCCTGTACATGTATCGTTATCCAAAAAGAACCATGAGCTAATCGAAAAAACACCCCGCGGGGGCGACTTGAAGGTAAAGAATTGGCTCAGGTTAAAAAATCTTCCTGAACGCCTTATCCTCCCTACCACCGTGGGGAGCGACAAAAAGGAGTAAAAGGGAGAAAAAAAGACGGACGCAGGGAACAGAAGGGCCGCGGATCTGAGGATAACCATGAATTCAATCGCGCTGTGCCGGATAGGGGTCTCCCCAGGCCGAGGGGATAGGCACAAGGCAATCGGCGATAACCAAAGACTCGGTCATATGGTCGCTATCCGGGAGAAAATGAGCGAGCGGCATCAGAAAACGACATCGAAAAAAAAGGAGGGTCAAAGGGGAGGCAAAAATCAACGTGGACCGTGGTGCACGAAGCCGCAATTGGGGCCCCGAGAGAGGGGGGCAAAAACGGGCGGTGTGATGGGGTCCCTAGCCTGCTCAATCGCCAAAAGGCGACTCACAAAATCTGGCCGAAAGAGGAAGGTACACGGGGGATTTCGTGAGACGACAATTCGGGAATGGATGAAAAGGAAATGCGCCCTCACTAGAAGAACTGGAGTTCAAATAAGGCGGTTGGAGAAGTTCGGCCAGCGACAGACTCCTGCCCGAAGACCCTTGAAAATTCCAGGACGAGTCTTAATCTGCATCTTTCGTGCTAACGGCACGGCTTATGTAAGAATAAAGGAGGAGGGAGAGGAAAACTATTCGTGTCAACACAAAACATCTCCAAGCAAAAGCCCGAAAGTCACAATGCATACTCGGCAGTCGACCCAAATAAACATGACCTAACAGAATTCAAGGAAGGAGGAAAAAAATTCAGGAAAGAGAGGAAACAAGCTGAAATAATAGACCCGAAGGGACGTGTACACAGGGCTGGGAAGAACAAGATCTAGGCTCCACTGGCCGGAATATTCAAAATTTCAAAACAGGGGGAAAAGGATGCGTACATTTAACGGGCTCCACACGGCCAAAAGGAGATAATATTGGTACGTGGGCCGTACTATGAGCGGAAACGATTGCAGAAGGGTGACGGCGTAACAGCAGGAAATCTATGGAAGGCGGAAAATCAGAACGCTGAATTTCAACGGGAAAAAAGAGTGGAGGAAGTGAATCGGCGAGTTGCGCGGGAACTTGGCAGGAGGGGAATAGTGCTGACTAACATTTTCCCCGAAAAAGTGTGACGTAAAAAAAGGGTGGGGAAAGAAAACTATCGCTAAAAAGGGAAGGGGAGAAAGGAGAAGATAGTGTAAAAGGAAACCGGGCCAAATCGCGGAAAAAAAAAGCATGTTTAGGGGAAGCCTGTGAATGAAGAACCGAAGACAAGGGTCAAGCAGTAGCAAAAAAAGCCCACTCGTAAACGGAAACGATGGCGGGGGAAAATGGTCCGCTTTTCCGGACCGCATCGGCCGTAACTCCGGAGGGACGGAGGAAACGGCAAAGAGGAAAGAGACTATCGCAGGCAAACCGACTCAAAAAAGCGTTTCGTCCCGCAGTGAAGACACAATTTACGCCTGGCTTGCCAGGGGAAATGGCCCTTAATTAGAAGAATAGAGAGGTAGAAGGTGGAAGCGCCCATGGTACCGAAACTCGGGAAAGGGGTGAAGGCCTTTCTTATCAAGAAAGGGATGTCAGGGAAGTGCATAAGAAAGTCGGTGGGGGAGAAAAGAATGGGGAACAATGGGTTATGAGTGTCGGCGGGATATTGGGGTGCGGGTGAAAAATAGGCCGCGCCTCAAGAAGCGGAGACTTCAAAGCCGTAAGCCTTCAAGAGGGGAGGGAAAGGAAAGGAATGTTACGGCAAGGGGGGGATCGTGTTTTCCGAGGCGGCGAATCCTGGGGACGACAAAATATGCAGCGGACTCCGAGTTCTTTCGCGAGGGCGGTCCGACGGTTCGAAAGAAAAGCGGGGGGAGGGAGGGCCAAAAAAGCCGGTGGACTTCGAACGCATAGGGGCAGATAAAAGGAGGGTAGGAGTCCCTTCTGAGCGCGGTCGTCTCTTGGAACCACGCTTCACCGCCCGTTTGACGCAAAAGGGGGAGAGGTTGAAAGGCGTCGAGACCAACACAAACAAGGACGTGGTCCGGCTAACAAAAGCGGTCGATTCGTAAAGTCCTCACAGGGTCAAGTGGAGGATCAAGGTTCGCGGCACACATCCCCGCTGAGAGGACGAGTGAGGGAATCGACCGGACGGGAGGAGGGGAGGGGGCGAAAGGCCGCGGCAAGGAACCGATTCGTGCGCGGCAAAACTGGGCCCCATCTTGGTGTATCCTCCACTAGCAAACCTGAGGGAGGGACACAAGCAGTCCGAAGTTGGTTTCAGACGTAAGGTTTCCTCAACCCCTTTTCAGAGAGAGCTTGAGGAAGCAAAAAGGAGATGAGACCGAAAAGCAAATCTTTTCGCAGGCACATCGGATCTGGACAAGTAGGTTATTGTCTCAGAGAAATGAATGCAATGGAAGGAAGGGGGACGGGGTTTTAAAAATATTGCATATAGAGCTGGAACTCATTAGCCTTTAATCCTCTCACGCCCGACCATGCGGAAGGAGACGGGTCGTATAGGGGCCCCACGGCCCTGATGGCTTCACCCACGCTCCATATGGCCAGGTCGGAAAGGAACTAAAAGGTCGATAGCGCAAAAAAGTCCCTTGCCAGTGTGGCACTTTTGCGACAGGGGAAAAAGCGTAGGGGGGGGGGAAAGGAACAAGAAGGGCCCTACGGACCAACGAGAGCACTTCACTGTGAGCACTCTAACGCACGGAGAGATCGGGGTTTTTCGAGTGAGCGCTTGAGACCGAGGGTCGCGAATCCATCCGCAGCGCAGAGGAAAAGCAGGGTCCGCCGAACTTCGGCGATTTGGAGATGAAAAATGAAAGGTCTCACCGGCTTGGTTCCTCGCCCTTTCGGGCCTTCTGAGGAAAGAACGTCCCAAGGGGTTAGGGGAGGAAGGGAAAGCACCTTCTCATACGAGACAAGAAGGGATTTCGATCGGCCTGGGAAAGGGGTTGGGGCAACAGGGGGCGCGGGGGCGGAAAGAAATAGAGTCCAAAGTGAGAACGTCATCTGGACCAGGCATTGTACGTCCTAACCATGACTAAGGGGGCAAAAACTTGACCCCCGCCATCGCAAGAATGCTGGCGCACCATTTAAAGGACGCCTAGGGGCCGGAAAAGAGGGACCCAGGGGCGGGCCAGGGTCGAAATCCGCAAATACGCACAGTTAGGAATTTTCCTTAGCCACCTTTCGAGAAAATTCTTGGGTGCTTCACAACCACCACCCCCCCCACGCGCTCTCGTGGCATTTGGAAAAAAAAGACCAGGAGGAAGGTTACGGGGGCGGTGGGCCCGGCGGAAAAGGGGATCTGCGGTGCAGGTCCGGCGTCGGCCGTATCATATTTCAATGCACTGGGGCGGGGGAACTGGCCAACCAGAGATGAGGAAAAGGTTGAGACGGGCCGAAATACAGGGGGGGGCTGAAATCGGCCTCCGTCTCAGAGGCTTGGCGCGGTGGGGGAGAAAAGGGGGTGCGAAGAAGGAGCCGACGTCAAAAGGGGCACAAGATTCGGCTTTGGGCGGGATCAGCCTTGGACGGAGGAGACC
>Ga0179593_1324513_pt1 | contig 18579 bp, 20 predicted proteins | sample CZODoug2_1_08_16_FD_185931 | JGI IMG/M metagenome (GOLD analysis project Ga0179593, IMG submission 185931) | Vadose zone soil fungal communities from Angelo Coast Range Reserve, California, USA - CZODoug2_1_08_16fungal (PacBio error correction) | ecosystem: Environmental > Terrestrial > Soil >...
CAATAAAAGACCCTGGGGGACAGAAAAACGGAACGACAACAAGAAAGGCGAAATCTGATTCCGCTCATTTTCAGAGCGCGCACCCTTGTCGGAGATCAGGGGAAAGGTGCGGCAACCGGCGGTCACACGGGGGGCGCGTACGGACAAAAAAATATCTCCATACAAAGAGGGGCATTCTGGAAAGTGGGCGGCCGGAAGCGTTCCGGGTGGCGAAAGTTAGGCCATGCTCGTCAAGAAAATGCGAAAGAATTATTTAAAAAAGAGCGCCGCCTGGCATGAAAAAGTAAATTAAAAGTCACACCTGGGTGCCTTGATTCAAATGTCTCCCGGGGAAAATATCAATAGCGCGAAAACAAAAGCCGATCTGCTAAAGTTCTAGAATTCGCGCCCACTAGTCCGATGTAAAAAGAAATCATGGACAAAGTAAGTCAGGACCCTTCCTTCGACCATCAAGGAATAACCTGGTCCTGTAACCTGCCCGTGGTGATGAAATAAGGGACCCGATGATCCAACGTCAGGGGCCAAGCTCCATGTAACATTATATTGCTTGTCTTGTCCGAGGTCACAGGGGGGAAGTAGAATTGATGAGGAAAAACCTCTCCAGCACCGAGGAGATTGTTTAACCGGACGGAACGTTGCCGGAAAAATTTAATAATGTAATGTGTTGAACATAGAATCGACAAGCATGAATAACGAAAATATCCCTATCATCACGTACAAACTAAAAATACAAAAAAATTTCTCAGAAAAGGAAAAATGGACATAAGGTCTCCGTTAAAGAATCGGCGAAGGTCGCCGCGAGTATAGCGTAAAAAACCAGGCCAGGAAACAGCTATTACCGTACAAACGCCCAAACCATCGAGGGCGTCTTATAAGAACAACGGTGAAAGAAAAAGAAGATTGGAAAAAGATTCACTGGGGGAAATCCAAGAAGGGACGCAATAGAAAGCCGGGATCGGGCAAGTGGGTGCTGAGTAAAAAAACAAAAATCACCAGAAAATGGCCTTTAACCTGAAAAACCCCGATCTGCGGGGCATAAGGTCGGGAAAGCAGCGGCGAAGGGGGCTGCGCGCGAACGGGACCGGTCGGGCCAAAAAGAATCGGTATCCTTCCACACAGGAATGGTGCTCTACCGGGAAAAGAAAACAACAAGCTAAAGAGGCATCACTTCTACTAAAAAAATTCTGAAGGCAATACAAGTGCCCGCTTTCTCCGCACGCAAGGTAAGAATGAACTGAAAATAGTCCGCTGGGATAAAAAACTATCAAACGTCATCTACCTGCTCAAAGCAGAAATTCTAAAGAGAGCCCGCGAGGCGTCCCCCAGGCCCCCTGGCAGATAAAGGGACCGACAGTGAAAGGACCGAGCCTACAACGGCTAGGTTCAGGGATTCCCCGAAGACGTGTGGGAAACACGAAAAAGGACAAAACAGGTCCGGGCAGCCCAGTGGGTTGGCAAAAATCGTGGAAAGAAGGGCCTCTGAAAAAAAAGCAGCGGCGCCCTGGGTGGGCACGGACATCGCGGTGCAAGAACGCCAAAGAAAAGGGGTCAAGGGATGGGGGGGGAGTGCAGGGGAGGTTCTCTAAGGCAAAGGGGGCGGCAATTGATTAGAATCACTGCAACGGGACTGGACGCTTCTCGCCGTTAACGCGTCTACGAAACTCGGAAACCACCCTGCGCAATGAGCCAAACTCTGGAGAATGTGGTCAGACGGAGGGGCCCCTGGAGGGGTGGGCGTCGCCCTCCGACGAACTCGGGGGTATAGACAGTGCCGAGAAAAAATAAACGCCATCACGCCGGTCAGAAACTCTTGGCGGAATGCAGGGTCTTGATCAGAGACACAGCCGCACTGACCTCAGTTGAGGCGATAGAAAAGGGATGAAAGGGTCGGGGCAAATCCCATCACTAGGGAAATGTCGAGCCGGATAAGGAAGAGGCAACATAACGGTCAAGAAGTTCAAGGGAACAGATTCGCGCGGAAAAAGCGCGCAGGCCGGTGGGGAGGCGCTGGGACAGGAAGAACGAAAAAAAAAAATCTAACCACAACATGACGCATAAAAAAAAGGAATTCAGAAAAAACTAAGTGCCATGTGGACGCCACGAACCGTTAAGAGGCTCAACCCAAAAGGATAAGCACCGGAGGCGGCGTCGCAATGACCCGGGAAGTGAAAAGCAAAATAAAGGAAACAAGAGACTGGCGATATCAACCGGCTAGAGAAAAACACACGAGGAGGAAAGAGGGGGGGGATCGCCCTCGCGGATTGGACGGGCCCGGAAATTGGGGAGGCCTGACCTCAGCTCCACGCCGAAAAAGGGGTTCAAAGAAAATCTCCTGTCGGCCGAAGCAGGGAAGGAACAGCATACGGCGAGAAAACTTGCACGCCGAACTGGGGTTCACAGAAGTTGTATGGATTCAGGCTGAATCTGAGTGAGGTGTGAAAAATGAACCAGATCTCCTGAACGCATAATCCGCAAAGGAAAAAATGTGTCCGCGCTGGGATGGAAAGTGAAATGGAAAGTATGCTGAATAAGAACGGGAGCACTAAAAAGGCAGGGCAAATCTGGAAGAAGCTACAAAGGGGACAAAAAATACGAAAAGGACCTGGAACGCGAAGGACAGGATTAAAAAAACCCAGATCTTTAAAAACTGTGTTGGGATAGCCTAGATAAAATAAGAAAGGAAAGTGACGACTCACGAAACCATCCAGTGAACAACTTCAGAGGAAAACGTTCTTGTGCCCGGATTCCCAGGTGCGCATGGGACCAAAGAAAATCCAAAGACAATCCAAGGGGAGGCACAGGGGAAGTCACCTCCTAAGACGTTTTATGCGAATAAAGACAAGAAATAGAACCCAAAAGCCAACAAGCCGAGGGGCAAAAAGGAAAAAAAGGAAAAGAAAGCCGACTGAATATTCCGAAGGCAAGCATGCAGAAAAAGGAAAAAAGAAGAACGGAAAGCAGAAAGAAAACATGTTCGGTCCCGGGGGAGCCCTGACGGGGGAATATACGTATTACACGGCGGGGGGACCACCCGTTATACAGGGTAAACAAGCCTTTTTTAAGGCCTCAGAAGAGGGGAAAAGAAAATAGGGTAAAAATCAGTGGAAAAAAAATTGTCACTTAGACGTTAAGGCGGGGGGGTTGAGAAAAGGGACATTCTTCGCAAAGGGAAGGCCGGGGAAAATCGGGATCCAGGAATAATCATCTCCGAAGGGGGGCTTGGAGCGTTGGAATTTAAACCCCACCGCCCAAGGGAAAAGAGGGGCTCAAAAGGTTGCCTTAAAAGGTGAAAAAACTCAATGGAATGGGCAGGCGCGTTCTTGTCGGGACCGGGAAGAGGCGCAAGAAAAGTGTTCAGGTATCTTCTAAAGGCTGGAAGGAGAGGTCCAAAAAAACAAGCGCCCGGCGGAAGATCCTGCATCATGGACAAAGAAGCGGGATGTGGGTCTCAGGTGATGGGGCAGGGGAACGAACGGCCGGAATGGAAAAGGCCAGCGTGGAATCTTTTCAAAGGCAACTGGCGTTCCACTCAAGGAATGCCGATGCCACCGGCAGAACGGCCTTCAACTGTCGAGAGCGTCTCAAACTTGTGGAAGAGTGAAAGTCATCGGGCGGGCTGTGGATAAAGGAATGTGGTTTGACCAGATGGGAAAGAAAGCGCAACGACGAAAAAAAAGGATCAGTCCGAAAGTCATCATGAGGAGAGCAAAGAGGTGCGAGAGCAATCTCGTTCGAGGGAGGCAATGGAGAAAAGCCAGGCGGATCAGACGGGAGAAAGGTGGGGGCCTCGCCTTCCAGGAATGGACAGGGACTTATCAGCTCGGCGAAAAAACAAAACGAAAAAGAAGCCGAGAAGATGTTTTCCAAAGGGGGGACCAGCCGCCGCATTCAGTTCCCAACTCAAAAAGGGAAGATAATACGGCAAATTAGAAAAGGAAACAGGGACAAGAGCTCATCCTTGCAGCGGCAACCGAGACCAGCGGAAGAGGGTTCAGAGAATTGGCGTGGTGCCGGTTAAAGGGGGTAACCAGGGCAACGGTTTGCCGGGGGGGACCAGGGATCCGGGGGGGCACGAAAAGCAGAATTATCAAACTGTCGCCACACGAAAGGCCGCCGGAGCTTCCTTATCGTGGGGCACAATGCATGTAACAATGGAACCCGCAAGGTTAAATGTAGAGTTGAATGGTTGGAAGGCCGCAGAGAATCGAATCCGGCTGAGACGGCGCAGGGTCATGATCGTTGGCTCTGGACGGGAACTGGCCGGGACCAATTCAAAACGCAACGGAAAGGAAGGACATCCCTTGCAGTGAAATTCTGCAAAAAGCCGAGGGGGGAAGGTGAGTGGGGATCGCCCAAAAGGGGAAGGGGGGCCAGGGGGTACAGGAAATCAGGCCCACGAAAATGACGAAAAAAAGGGGTTGACGACCCGTTGATAGCTCGAGGGAGACGGTTAAAAAAGAAGGCCGGGAAGTGGGGACTCCTGACTGGGCGGTTTTGCAAACAGAGTGGATCTGAGTATCTGGTGAGAAAAAAAAAAAAAAAGAAAAAACAAAAGAAGGGAGTCACAGATGGCCAGCGAACCACCGGGGAGAGCCAGGGACGGACGGTTCCGACAAAAGAAAAGGCGGCGCTGTAAAGTCGCCGAAGGAGTTCCAGTGAGAGAAAAAATTTGGGCGATTCGTGAAAAGGGGGAAATTAGGCAAACCTGGCGGTTCACAATCGGAGGGGAGGACAAAGGAAACCAAACATTGTCTACATTGTGATGAGGGGGAAGAAGTGCGGTGAAGAAGGAAAAGGGACCGCGTATTGGCCCCCGGTCGCCAGCTGTCAAAACCCCGACGAAAAACACCCACACCACACCCGAACCGATCCATCATCAAGTATTTTATAGCTCACAGGCGCCATGAAAATTGTGGTACAAAGAGCCGTCAAACTGAAATGAGGCTTCTCGGCAAAGATCACCAGCTCCCAGAGGTGATCCGTCGATACACCATCTAAAAGGAAGGGACCAGGGAATATCAAGCCTGCCTGGGGAACCTCTAAGAAAAAGAATAAAGGGAGGAATGCTTAAAGTCCCATATGAGAGCGCGCAGGGGATGCGTGATGGAGAGGGGGGGGGGAAGGGACAAGAGACCAAGGACTTACGCAGTACGTGCATCTGGCCTACGGGGGGAAAGGGGGGAGCGAATTGAAAGAGGAAAAAACCAAAGTCTCCGAAAGGGGTGCGGCGTGGGTATCAGCTTTGGGGGTGTCCGAGAAAATCGATGAGAATGGCCAGGGCAGGGAAACACCCAGTGAAAAAAAAAAAAACAATGATGAAAAAGAAAAGGCTCCCGCAAAAATCCTTGGACTAAAATGCCTTAGCGAAAATCCTTTGAATAAACGAGGAAATCGGCACTGAGCGACCGGAAAAAAGCGCAGGGTCAGTCAATAGATGGAGGACAACTACGAGAAGAAAGCCCGACGATGGCCAAGGCAACGCGCTCAAAGAAAAGTTCGGGAGAGACTATTGAAGGGAGGAAACGACACGGCAGCAACATGGATTGTAAACCAACTCCGGGGCCGGAAACAGATTCACAAGAAAACTAGCAATGCGAACATTTAGGGTGGATTGGCCCAGGAAAACTGAAAACTGCAAGCCCGCGAGCTTAAGGGGAGTGCAAGGAAACCTGGATCTGGGGAGGAGAAGGAAATGAGACAGAAAAACTGACCACCGGTTGGGAAAGGGAAGGGAAACTTAAAAAAGTCGGAAGCAAAAAAGAACACCGCCGATGAGAGTCCAGGAGAAGAGCAAAAGGAGGACAGGCGCGATGACCGCGCCGGCCCAAGAAACGCTATGCGGGGGAGCTGAGGGCTTCCGCAAGGAAAAAAAAAGCTTGCAGGTAAGATACCTGCATTGAAGAAGAAATATGCTCCCTGTAGCGGGGAACTTCCCCGCCGTCAAAAGAGGTCAGCTAAAGTGACCATGGGAAAAGAGTGACCGGTAGGTTAAGGGTATTCCACCTACCGTGGGGGGGGACAAAAAGGGTCATAGGAAGAAGAAAATCCTTGGGATAACATGAGACATTTGCTCATGTGCGCGAGGGCTATCTATCCGCATCGGAAGGCCCTGGGGACGACATGCAGGGTTTCAACAATAAAAGGAGGCCGACAGGGCGGGCCAGGAGTTGCCATTGCAGGGGGTTCAGGGGCGAAAAAAAAAAAAGAGGCCCTTTGGTACTCATCGCCGGAACCTGGTGACTTCCTGGGAATTCAACCGGATTGAAGGGAGGGTCGGAAAGAGGGAGGGCACCGAAGCGCGCGAGAAGCCACCCGCGGTAACCAAAATTAAAAAGTGGTCCAGAAGAGCGGCCACAGCTGGTGGGCCCGGCGCGCCAGCGAAAGGATCTCGTGGGGGAAGATACACCGGGCAGGAAGCAACGCAAGTACAGCTCTCTTGCGGAGAAAAGTTGGGAGGGGCCCGAGATCTCGAAGGTGAGGCCTCAGTTCCCCATATGAAGGCGGACATTCGTCCACTGGCAAGGCACAAAAAACCGTTCCAAAAGAAAAAAAAAACAGCATCATATTGTCACAACAGGAACGCGCTGAAAAAGGTTAATAGGGAAAGACAAGCTTAAGGAGAGGGAGCATCAACCAGAATAAAAACAACGCAATGGAGTCCTGGAAAAAAGGACAGGTTAATTTCAAGGGAAGGCCACGCGCCTTCAAGCGTAGAGAAAAAAAGGAGCCGGATGGGGGAAAACAGGGGAAAAGACCGACGGCACCTTTCCACTCTGATGCGGACGTCAACGAAACCGGATCGATCAAACAAAAAATGAAAAAAGAGAGAGCAGGGGGTATCAAAAAAGTATGGCCGGCCAGAAATGGCGTCAGACCTGCGCCGTGACCAGGGTGTTCAGAAGAAGGGCAAAGAAAAGGGGCCGACAGGGCTAAGCTGAGCTCAGCTTCACCTGCACAGCAAAAAAGGGGAGTTCCTGCGTCAGGGCGGCTCGCTCTTCGATGTGGGAAGGTTGCAACGCAAGCGACCTTGTCAGCAAAGGGAAGACACGCTTGTTCTCCTGGGGGGGATGTTCAGTGGAAAGAAGGAAGGGGGGGGAGTGCTGTGGCGCCCGCCAGGCCTGACAAGGAATATCCCATATTAAGACGAAGAGCCAGCCCGGGAAGAAAAAACCTGAACTGAGCAGCAGGAGAAGTCAAGGGGAGAAAAGAATGCCTCCCGAGGAGGGTTGGGCGGCGGGGCGGAACGAGACCAGGTAGATACAAAGAAGAGTGCGAACCGCCCAAAAAAACAAGGATCAGTGCCGAGAGCGTAGGAGAGTACACGGTGGAGTCAGCGGTAAAATCTGGGGGGTCTAGGCAAAAGAAACAATGAATAGAGCCCAGAAGTTCAAACGTCTGGACGCTGTTGATGAGAGAAATCAAGAAAGAAAAAACCAAAGGGGCAGCCAACAACGGGGGCAACTGGCGGCAGGGAAGATGGAGGCCAGAAAAAAAGCTGTGAATGGAAAACACACTCAATCAACGTAGAGAAAAAGAAGGTCCAGCAGACGCACAATGGTAACCCATGGTATGAAACGGAAAAAAGCGGTTAAAGGAAACCTTCGGGGAAACAACCGACTCGTGATGAGGTGGACTGAAAAACTCCCAACCAGGTAGGCCCCTCGGTCGCTTGGGGTCAACTGTTAATCGGGATGGCGCTCAACTGCAAGGTGACGGACGTGAACGGGGAAGGGATACCGAGCGAGGGACAATGTTTCCACAATGAAGCAGGTAGATGCGGGGGGGGGGAGAGTTTTTAGAAAGCGGGGGAAGAATCAGCCAGCTTGCAAACGGTCTTTTGTGAATCGAAAGAATCTTCGCAGAATTGACAGAATGGGGGATAAAGTGTCCTTGATTCAATCGTGACGGACGGTTTAATGAGCCCGAATAGACACAGAAAAATATCATCAACGTGTGGCATGTGTCTATAAGGGGGGGGCTCGGGAGCCTGAACGGCAGAAACATAAAAGGCCTGCAGAAAGGAAGATCTCGGTTACGGGAAAGGGGTCCATTCATAACGGAGGGGGACACCTGCGGAAAATGTCATGGCTGCGGCACAGGTGGGGGAATCTGGGGGGGGACCAGGTAAGGCGGGGTAAAATAATGATTGCGGAAACAGAAGCTTATAGAAAAGTCTAGAAGATTCGTCGGGTCGGTGGGAGGTAAAACAATAAGCGGGCCGGGTACTGTTGGTTTGAAAGGAAGATAATGACGGGAGGGACACCAAAGATCGGCATCAGCACGCCTTCAAAAAAGGAGTCAAAGAGACAGATTCAGGGGTTCGCTGGGAAGCGGAATGATGAATCGTCGTGACCTGTGTCCTTCAATCAACGAGAAGATGGGGATCCGCGGTCATGAATAATGAAAAATTATAGGGAAATGAGAACGAATCTGAGAAAAAAGCCGAGGTGTTAACCGAAGGAGCAAGGGAACCAACCTGAAAAACAACGGAGACACACTCGTCTGAGGGGGAGGGCGCCTTCAGGGGGAGTCGGCTCACGGGGGCCGAATGGCGTCCAAAAAGACAATCCATCCACCAAAAACGGGGTGGGTTAGCGTAGCAAAGAAATATTACGAAGGTCGAAGAGGTGGGGAATGGCAGGCTAGGGGACAAACGGCCACCTGGGCCCGAGGTGGAAATAACGTGCGAAAAGGCCAAATCTGGAGATCATCAACCGAGAGCCCCGCAATGTAGAGGTTGACAGGGGACCGGAGCCCAAAGGTGAAAAAGGATCGAAGTACAGGGTTCGCAGCCGCCGCGATATCTAATAATCCGCTTCTGACGACAGAGTAAAAGGGGGATGAGGTTGGCGGGCAGGGGCTGAAAGGAGGGGGGGGTCCCACATCAGGACGACCACTTACAAAAATCTGCACAAATGGAGACCTGGGATTTCTGGAGGGGGGGGGAAAGAAAAAAAGGGGGACGCAGGGAAAAAGAAAAACGAGTCGGTCGCGAAAGCGACGAAATGACTCAAAGTCTGGGATCTTCTCGGAGGCGGGAACTTTTTAAACAAGCTACCGGCCGGATAAGGGGGGAGGGGAAAAGGGGTGCTCAACAGTGGTATGCGGGAAAGGAAAGCTCAAAAAACCAAACACAACTGGAGAGAGATCACGAGGCAGAAAAGGGGGAAACCAAAACTTGAAAAGGGTCAGGTCGCAGGGGAACCGGGCTCGATGAAATCAGAAGACGGGAAAAAGTTTCTTAGGGCGTGGAAAGGAAAGGAGAGGGAGTGAGACCCGAGGAGGTTTGGGCTAGAAAAAAAAGGTCACCACGAACAAGCTCCGTAGGTGATTACGGGGGGCACAGCCTGAACTAGGAGGGGAACAAAAGGGTGCGGGGCCATTGCAGCGAAGCCAGAAAAACTAGGAAGAAATCCGATTATAGGAATAAAAAAAAAAAAAAAAAAGCGAGGAACGTAACAAAAAGGAGATTACAGTTCACGCGTGTTGAAGGGGAAAATTCTAACGGCAACGATAAAACTGCGATCCCGGCCGGGGGGTATGGAAACGATTCCAAACTACGCGCCGATCATCGCAAAAGGGGAATGACGGAAGGAAAAGCACAGTGTAGGAAGGGCTTGGAAATCTTGAGCAACAGAGTACAAATACTCGTTAGGACAAATAAACGGATAAAGGGGGCGCGAGGGGGAAAGCGGCGGCCAAGGAGGGAAGCTTCCCGGGGGGAAGACGCAAGCGAAATGACGCAAGGGACGAATTGGCAGCGGATGGCCGACGGCAGGAACGGGGGAACGAAAGCGAAAACGGGAAAAAAAACGCAAGGGGCGGGGCAGAGGTGACGTCAGCAGTCGGGGATACGAAAAAGAATTTGATAAGTGTAAAATCAGCAGCGCCAAAAAGGAAAACTGAAAAAGAAAAACCCGAACATAAGGGGTCGGAAAAGGAACACTAAGAGGCCTTCTCGAACCTGGGAGGCGTTGCTGGAGAGGGGAGAGACGACAGGCGGTGGGTTCGAGATCTGGTTCACACAACAAGAAAGACGCCAGGCACCCGAAGGGACTTAAAGACTCATACAACCGAGGGGAAATGGGAGGCGTGGGGGGGCTCAGCCGTTTATCTAAATCATGGAGTAAACGGGGGCCACAGAAAAATATTCCAACCATAAAAAGACAGGGCCCAAAAAGGAATAGCAAGGGGGGTTCGTAAAAAACAAAAAAAAAACACCCTGAACGTGAAAAAAAGGCGCTCCAAGAAAGGCGGGACATTAAAAACGCTAAATTGCAGAAGGGACACCGGGAGAAAAGACTAGACCTACGGGGCGCCAGCCTGAGAAATCCCAACAGTTTATTAGTGGATGTAAAAATGGGCCGCAAGACCCAGAAAGAAACAATGAATCAAGAAAAAAAACTAAGAAAGAAACTGGAATCAAGGGCAAGGAGGTCGTGAGGAATAGCTCAAAAAAATAACTCTCCGAAGCTAGGGGGCTGAATGTCAAGGAAAAAGGCTGATCGGTGACTGCATCAACTGCTGTTAGGGGCAGATGAGGAAATATCCCGGGGTCGCGGTCAATCCCGGGGGGAAAGTCGCGGCGGAGAGAAGCACTCAAAAAAGCTAAGTAACTACAACGAGGTGGAGGTCACCAGGAGAAAGCGGGGTGGTCACCACGCAGAAAAGACGGAAGAGGCCCACCACAGGGGGCCCAAGATGACCGAAAGTGTGCAAATCGGGAGATGGAGCCTATAGGAATAGAGGGGAAGTGGCGGGGAAAAAAAAGTGGGGGTGTGAGAGAGGGGAGTGCAGGAAGCAACGAGTAAGAAAAAAACACTTTGCCCCGTTGTAGGCCTGCATTGGGTTCTAGGCATGCGAAAACTGAGGAGAAGAACTCAGCAAACCGTGAAGCCTGGAGTCGGGGAGAAGGGGGGGGACACCTCTTGATCTAAATGGGGTTTTCCCCACGCCCGGAAAACAAACACCCGCTTGAAAAGGAATTTGAAGAAAAGGAAATGAACGGGCGTCAAGGGATCCAGGGCTGGTTGTCTCAAAAAAAGACCATGTCTCAGAGGGTTGATTGCTCCCGGTCCGAGGGCAAACCTAACGCCAGCACGCCAGGACAGCTCTTGGGCCATGGCGGCGTGGAGGGATCCGAAATCCTAAAACCGTTGCGTAAGAACGAAAGTTCGAGCAGGGGCCAGGTGATTCCGGATGTCGCCGAAATCATCGACGTCGCGCAGGACATGGAAAAAGACAGATTCAAAAGGTCAGGAATGTTCACGAACGATTACCAGAAAAAAAGCGAGTCTGCGGGACGGATCAAGGCCTATTCATTAAGAATCGGGGAGACGGCAAAAATCCTACGAAGAAGGAAGTGCGTTCCGGGAAAAAGAGGGGGGCAGGTAACTGTACCGCAAAAAAGGCAAGCCCTGAGAAAAAAAAAAAGGAGAAGATGGTGGGGCTGGGGCACAAGGCCGTCGGCGCAGAAGGAAAGTGTCCACCTGGACGGAACAATGAAGTGCACACGTCAAAAGAGGGGGCAAATAAAAGGATCTCTCAAAAAAAAAAAACGGAGGGAAAAGAAGAGATCATGTATATCAGAATCAGATGAGATTATGAACGGGGGAGGCCAGGGGGAACAGGACACATCAACCTCCGTCCGGGGTTACACAAGAGAAGATGTGCGAGCAGTGCAGAAAAAGGGAGAGCGCAATCCCGCTGGGCGATTCACAAGAGAACGGGTGTTTTCCAGGAACTAATTGGGTCAGAAGGCGGGGTGAGGATTGGGGAAAGATGGAAAAAGAAACGCATTGGAGGAAAAAACCGCAAGACGCACGGGTTCACGGGCGCGGGCTAATCTTCAGTCTTGCCAGGGTGCTGTGCTGAAGGGAATGTAGAACCAAAGAGGGGGGACAGTGAGCGAGAAGAGAGGGGAAAGGAAAAGAAAACAACACCTGGCGATCGAACTGGCCGAAAGGCAGCAACACGGAAGCAAAAGAACAGCAAAAAAAAGACGATTGTCCAAAAACGGGCCTCGGCCCCGGTAGAATAACGAAGCAGAGGAAAAGAGGAAAACGCAACCAAACCAAAAGGAAATCACTGGCCAGATCGGGGAAACGTTCTGAAGGGCCAGGGGTCCAAGCGGGATGCGCGAGAGGGGAGGGTGAGCCACCTCCACTCAGAACAAACTAAAGCGAAGCCTAGAGGCACCAGCGCCCGGAGGGGATAGAATAAACAAACCGAGAAAGAGAACCCGCCACCACAAGGGGAAAAGCGGGGGGACCCTTTTGGCGGGGGCCACGAAAGAAAAAAAAATCTGTAGGGAAACACATGGCAAACGATCATGAAGCAGTGAAAAAGGAAAAAAAAAAGGGGAAGCAAGGGCTTAGACCTGACGCTGTGGGTTCAGGGAAATCTGACCCCTTCGTGGGTGCAAACCCGACCTCCGGGATCGGGGGAAGGAAAGAAAAATAAACCCGTTGGAGAAAGCTCACTAATGGAAGAAAAGGGATAGATCGTGTCGGGAGTGAACGAAGCACGCTGAGCGTGGGAGGGGAATTACAGAAAAAAAGGGGACGATAAGAATGGTCTCAATTGGGTAAGGGGGGGAAAAAGGTTTTTAATCCACGAGACTTAGATCCGCAGTTGAGACGGTTGAGGGGGTCCGAAGAGTCGCGGCCAGGTTTGAAAGGTCAAGAATGCTCTCTCTGAGGCGGGGGAGAAAAAACGAGCCACCCATCAATCTAAAGAACTCAGGGAAAAAGGACGGAAGATCTTCAGGGGGAACAGGGTCGTCTAGACCGGCGGCAAGCCAAAGGAGCAAGTCAAGAAGACCGTCACTAAAAAGGGTGTTCCAGCATGGGCCTTGGGAGCAGCACCACCTGGCCAAATTAGGGAAGGGAAGAAGGGCCGGGGTGGCGATGCCCGGCTTGTCATCTTTTTGGGAGAAACTGCGGTCACTCCCAAGGCCGGATCGGTCACAAAAGGAGGGAGGAAAATCAAAACCCTCAAATGTCACTTCGGGAGTGATTCCAGGGAAAGGGAGAATCGAGGGGGAATGGGGGGGGGTTGGACCTGAAGATATTGAAAAAAGGGACGCGGAAAAAGCGCTAGACGCGAAAGCCTGTCAAATTCGGAAACGGCATCTTCGTTGGGGCTGGCAAAAAGGATGAAAGAGGGAAAACATGGTTTCTTCATCATACTCGGGCAAGATTGAGAGACCGGTGCCTGGGGGGGGGGGGGGGGGTGTGTGGGGGAAGCAAACTTTCTCGAAACTCGAACGGAATCCACCTGACGAAAAAAAAAGCAACGCGGAGGGGGGGGGGTTCAGCCGGGAGGAGACGGGAAACACGAGCAAACACGCCAGAAAGAGGAAGCGTAAGGCGTCAGGTCTCCTGGAAAGGGACGCAGAAAAAACTTGAACAGCGCGAAACTAGCCAGAAAAGTCAAAGGGGGAGCATCCAGACGCAGGTATCTCGAAGTGGGAGTGAAAGAGGTAAAAAAGGATTTACGGTTAAGGATCGGAAAAGGGCACCAGGTAAAAAAGGAGCGTGGCGCTTAGACTTCGAGATCATACCCAGCCAGGGGCATTCCTGAAGCGTGACAAAAGATCAATAACCAGATGGAGGAAAACACTGAATGAAAAGGGTAAAAATGACGAGGTTGCCGCCGGAAAGAGACTGAAGAAGTCTGAACGCTCAGGTCGTGGAGTGGCCTCTCCTTTTAAGCCATGAGAAAAAGAAATGAGAAAGAACTCTACGTGAAGTAAATTCAAACAGAAGAAAGGGTAGACCCCTGCTTCTGGGTTGGGACAGTGAATCGCCCAAAGCAGACAAAAAGGGGTGAAATTTCCCCGAAAGAGGGAACAAAAATCGAACACCCCCTGAGTCGGAAAGCTAGAAAAAGAAATGAAAAGAACAGCTCCAGCATTTAAATGAGGACTGGCAGCGGGCGCCTGGCTGGCTCAATGGCGGCTGAGAGGGGGGATCTCTAAAAACGGAGGGGGAAGGGGAGGTAGCTCAAAGGGGAGAGAAACTGCAGAAAATAATTGAAACCATTCTCCAGGGGAGGGCCAAGAAAAGCGGCCTGAAAGAGAAGATAATAGAAAACGAAAAATGTTCGGAAAAATTGGGTAATTTAGGGGATTGCAACCTTGCTCAAAGGAAGGTGGAGATAACCGGTAAACACTAAAACCCTGGGGTCAATTGAGCGTCGTGCAGATGCGCAAGGAGGAACAAAACGTTTGGCCAGAAGGTCGGAAAAAGGCCTGCGGAAGGGAAAACGGGCCAGTACCCGGAGACAAAATCCCAGAAGCAGGGATCGTCCGCAAAAGGGAAGAAAAAGTGATTGTTCCGTGTGGACACAAAGAGACTTTGGGTGAGAGGGTTGGGTGGGGTTGGTGGGCAAGAGAGGGACACTGACGACGCAACGTAAAAAGGGACAGGAACCATTCCGGGTGTATATCTCGCGTCATCGAGAACGAGACGTCCACAGTCCGGACCGTGAAGAACAGGTCAACGAAGAGAAAGCGAAAAAGAGGACCGGGAATAGGCAACTGGGAAACACAGGGGTATTGTAAAGAGAAGAACCGCTGCGTCATAGGTAGAGGAGGGGAAAAGGAAAACAAAAAAAAATGAAGGAAACCATAACGGATTTAATAAAAGGCGGCCACTGGCGAAAGTTTAAAGGCACATATTGCGGGGGAGGCGTAAAAACAATCAATCAAGCGGCTGCTGGGGAGGGAACTGAGGGAGAAGGTCAAATAATCAATGGCAAAAAAGGCGATCGACAAAGCACGGCAGCACGTCTGATTGAAGTCTCCCGCCGAAATAACTTGCAATCAGCGAACGAATAGGAGGAATTTGTAAGGAGGAGGAAGATGAAGAGGGAACGAAGGCTTTCGTCATACTGGGAAAAAAATGAAGAAAAACCAATGTCTCCTGACAAAAACTCCTCGAGAAGACAAGCTCTAAGTTTGCGCTGGTAGGGGGGGGAGTACCGGCAAGAGAGGAAAACCGTTGCACCCTTAAATCTTCCAATAAAAGAGGCACACCGTCCCAAAGAAAAAAAGGGGAAGCAGAAAACACCAATGGACGTGAAAAAAAGGGACCGGATCCCCCGGCTTTCAGAGGGGGGGGAAAATGCTCCGGCGAGTGTAAAGAGCAGAGGAACGAGCAAATGCGAAAGCAGATCGAAAGAATAAAGCCAAAGTTGAGGAAAATGAGGGGGGAGGAGACAGGACTTCCAGCATAAAAAAACCGCCGCCAGGGGAAGAAAGAGCAGAGGGGAAAGGAAAAATACATTTACTCGATTTCTCAAAACCGCCAAAAACGCTCCTAGGAGGGGAAAGAGTCAATACAAAGGGATAAAAAAGATTCCGGCAATAAAAACGGCAGAAATTCGTAGACAGGTCTCGGTCAAAGGGTCAAAAACCTCCGATCACGTGCAGCGAAGAATAAAAAGGGATAAAAGCAACAAAGAAGAAAAGCGGGATTTGACATATCAAATTCGGGGTTGGAAAGAAGAGGGGTGCAACTAAAGAAAAAAAAGGAAGGATACAAAGTTTAACCGAACATCTGAAAAAGGGGCGCTGGCCGGGCCTGGCTAAAAGCTCATTCTCGAATGACGCCATGGGGGAAATTACATGAAGGGAAACAGTGATCTTAAAAGCACGAGGGGGCCACGGGGGGAGGGACTTCGGGGGGAAGGGAAAAACGTTCCGTCGAGGGAGTGCAAAAACAGCCAACGGGTGACTCCCATTCAGCGCAGGGATTGCAAAGAGAATAAATGTGGATTTCCCCACCAAGGCCGGAGAAGACAAACCTCTTAAAAAGGAATCAGTGGAAGACGTCGGCAGTGATTCAGGAGGGAGCTGAACCCTCCTGAGCATGAAAAATTTAATTTATCTCCACGGGGGGAAGGGGACCCACCAGCACCAAAAAAGAAAAAAAAACTCTTGGGGGGGAGGGACAATGTCTTGATACGGAGGGAAGCCGTGTGGCTGCCGTCAGAAATGAGGAGGCGCAAAAGGGGAAAGTGGATCCATACGAATGAACGCACAGGGGAAGCAGTATAAAAAAAAAATAAAAAAAGCGGTAATAATTCACCAGGCCGGCGCGAAAAGCGCAGGGAAGGTGCGGATCAAGGCGGCGAAAAGAGATCCTAAAAAAAAAAAAAAAGGAAATACAATCATGGGGTGAAGGGAAAAAGGAGCAAGTGAAAAGGGGAAAGCAGAAAACCCCGAAAAAAATTAACCTGCTCTCCCATAAGGCGATGGGCCCCTGGCGCCGGGCTCAGGACTTTCCACCTAACAATGGGCCAAAGGAAGAAAAAGCGTAGGCGGATAAAACAAGGGGGGGGGAGGAAAAAGATGGAGACGTTGTCAAAGAATGAGGCTCAACTAGAATGGGGGGGGGATACAGGCAGGTGAACTGCATGGGGCGCCGCCGGCGGGCAAGTGTAGGGAAAAAATAAATCCTTCGGGCAGTAAGAAAAACTGGTCAGAGAGGAAGACTTCAGAATTCAGAACAGGGGGTACCAATGTCTTAGAGAGGTTCTATTCGGTTTTGCGCGATCCAGCTTTCCTGAAGCGAGAAGAAAAATGGTAACATTTTCTCTGAGGGCGATGTTCAGTGAATTCTTACCACAATATTGTTGCTTCGTCCGGAAGCAGAAGAGGAGCCCACTCTTCACGGGAATAAGGAGGGAGGGGGAAGGCAAAAAAACGTGGGACTATCTAACTGGGGGAACTGAGGAACAAACACGGAACAGCATATCAATAATCCGCGCAAAGGACTTGGAAGGAGGGGGGAGAAATGTGGGGCGTGATTGAAGAACGGCCCCGGGTAAGCATAATAAAAAAGGGGAGGACGCCGCCAAAGGGGACGGGCCAGGGGGGGAGGGGAGGTAAACTTTCGTTCAAAAGTGTCAACATTACTGGGAGGGTGAAGTCACCATCTGTCGATCAGCAAGGAACCAACTCCGCGGCGAAGCCCTGATCACTGCCAGGGTTGGCGACAAGCAATAAAATAAACCCGCCAAGGGGCAAGCTCTTCACAAAAAAGTCGGGGAAAAACTGTGGTTAGGGCCTCCTTATTCTGGAGACGGTAAATGTCCGAAACACCGGCAACAGGAGAGGCCAAAAAAAAGAAAAAATAAGATGTTCGCCCCTTAAAATGGGGGTCTCTTCAGAGGGACCAGGCTGTTACCAACAAGCAGGGTGACTACCCTGAAAAAAAGCCCTCCGTGGTGCCGTCAGAGGGGCCTAATCATCGCTGTTAATGTCCAGGGAGAAAGGGGGGGGGGAAGTTGACCAGGCGAAACGCTTAACGGAATGGAACGAAAAGATAACTGGTACAGATGGTTTGAAACACCAGAGGGGGGAGACGCGAACGAGAACGGCTCGGGAGCAGTTGGGGCAACGCAGGGGAAAGCGTCACCCTGGGAAGTGAAGAATGGCGAGTCTCCTGCTGCAACATTTTTCTGGTAGGCCTGCGGAAGAAAAGGCAGCCGCTCCATCACGGTATTCTTCGTAAGACTGGCAGGGAAGGCTCGGGAGCAACCGAAGGCAACCAGGACTTCAAGGCCGCATATGGCCACGAAGAGAGAGCCCGGAATGAATCATTTTCAGGTGTGTGGGGTTCAACACCACACCTACGGAAGAACGGGCCGGAATGGCGAAGGCCCCGGGGAATCCTTTTACCACAGCAAGCGGGAAAGCCAGATGGGGGTCCGGAGAAAAAAGAATCTTATACAAAAGCGCAATACAGGGAATTCGGCGGGGAAGTAATGGGACGACGGAAAGGAGTAGTTGGGGGTTTGACCGAGATATTAAAGCGGCGGAGACAACTCCACCGAGCGGTCATCCGGAGGGGGGAAGAAGTTCACAAAGGAGGGGGAAATACCTCAAATGTCGATGGGGGCGCTCAAGTTGAAAAAAGGAGGGTTCTGAAAAGGAAAGATGGGGTCTAGCCACGCACGGAGGAACTTGAAGAGGGGAACAGCGGCAAAGGGAAGAAAAGGAAGAACAATAAGACCTGAAGGCGGGAGATGTTTTTACCAAGAAAACGCCGTTCCACCTGCCACGTAAAAAAGCAGAAAGATGACATCGATGAATTAACCTTCATTAGTTCAGAAGGGGGGCCCGACAGAAATTGCTAGACTACGCCCCGATCACGACATCAACAAAGGAAGCGCAAAAGCAAGTATTACCGGCCGGTCAGGAAAGAGGGCCAGGAAAGAAGGAACGTGGACCAAAAACCAATGGTCCAAGTTAAAGGAGGAGGGGGCGAATATGTAAGAGAGCCACCGGCCGGAAAACCGACTCAAAGGAGGGAAGAGAACATTTTGAATAACCGGCAGGGACACGCAAGTACATTAAATAATTGTACGGTTTTCATGTGGCCAGGAGTATCGAAGCCTGCGAAGATCAAAAGGGGTCAGGGGGAGGTGGTGACGGAAAAAACAGGTTAAGACCAGGAGGGTCCAACTCAAATCAGGAGGCCTCCGTGCACGAGAAAAGACAAAACCATGAAAAAGTTGAGGTGAACGTGAAAAGACATCAAAAATAGAAATGAACGCCAGGACATCCTA
>Ga0179593_1533417_pt1 | contig 18579 bp, 29 predicted proteins | sample CZODoug2_1_08_16_FD_185931 | JGI IMG/M metagenome (GOLD analysis project Ga0179593, IMG submission 185931) | Vadose zone soil fungal communities from Angelo Coast Range Reserve, California, USA - CZODoug2_1_08_16fungal (PacBio error correction) | ecosystem: Environmental > Terrestrial > Soil >...
TCATAGGGAAAAGGGCGAAGCCTCGGTTCCGGAGAAATTTTTTACCTGCACCAGTGGGGAGAGAAGGAAGGTTACGCCGAAAAAAGGGGATAAGACCTATCCGGGCGAAACCAGAACTAGCCAACCTTGTAAAAATCAAAGTTCTGCCGAAAGGGGGGGGAACAAAAAGGGAACCCACAAAGGGGAAAAAAAGGGACGGGAAGCCTGGCTGGAGGTCAATCATAGATCTCTGTCTGGAGGATTGCTTTCTTCGCTGGGGGGGAAAGGACTATAAGAGCCAAGTTACATCAAATAAAAGGCACTTTACAACCATGGAGGGAAGAAGAAGGGCATGAGGTCACTTCCAGGCAGGACCTCCCACCTGTTGGGGTCTAGGGGGCGGTTGCGAAGGGGAGGCAGGGTCAGAAATCTGACGGAAAAACTATTTTCCGGGGGGGAGAAATTGCTTTGGGGGGAAAGGGAAACCGAAAAGGGTCTTAAAAATTCAAATGTAAATCACGCCGGGAGACAAAAAAAGAAAAAAGGCCATAAATTATTGGGAACCCAAATCCTGGTCCCATAAGTAGGCCGGGAAAAGGATTGGCCGGCTGTGGAGGGGAAAAAGGGAGAGGGGAAGGGAGCATCTTCAAAACCAAGCAATCCATCCAAAAAAATCTATCGGCCGGGGAGGGAAGGAAAGGGGTTATCAAGGGAAGTCATTAGGATCGCCGAAAAGAAGGACATGACCCACTCCCGGCAAATGGTCGGGAGGGGAAGGGGGAAAAGCCGCGCAAGCAGCACAGCGTCAAAGAGAAAATGAAAAAAGGCCAACGAGGGGAAGACGAAACATCATAAAATTCCCTCAATAAAAAAAAAGGTGCCGGCCCGACAAAAGCCCGGACGCCATCAGGGCCAGAAGATCACGATGCTAACGACAAAAAGAAAACCCGCGGGCGGTCGCCGGGGGGCGGCAAGTGGTGGGGGGGGCCGTTTTTTCGGCACAATTTGGGGGGGGGGGTGTTTTTTTTTGGGGATGCCCTCACAAGTCTGGATCCAGGGGGATTGTTAACATAGTACCCTGCAAAAAAGTTCTCCTTTAAGGAAAGCCCAAAAGGAAGGGAACAAGCGGGAGTGTTATGTGCTTGAGGTCTTCTGGGGGGGGGTTCTTTCATTTTCCTCCCAGACATTGGGCTAATGGAGGGTAAATGGTATTCGGGAGGGTTAAAACAAAGCTCGAAAGATGTCGAAAGACCATATGGGTTCGTGAAAGAGCCTCTCAACAGCAGTGGCCGGGGGAGGGAAAAACCACGGAAGGATAGGCGCTGGCTCTTACGAACCTCTGGTCAGATCCACCGACCAGGACATCATACGGGCCCTTTCCGTTGTAGAAGAGGAGGGGAGAAGCCTCACCGGAAGCAGGATGAAAAAAAAAAGAGGCGTGCTCGGAGGAAAGGCGGTTCCAAAAGCTTCCCTGAAGGGGGGGACCAATTGGGGGGAATTGGGGGAGGAACACCGCAAAAAAAGTTCTGCGGAAAACGGCCTCCCAGGAAAACAAGAAGCGGCATGGAAACAGCCGTTCATTGTCGAAAATGCCATCTGGGAAAGAGATCATCCCGAAGGGGGGGGAAAAAAAAAAGTATCATGGGACTCCCAAACGCAAGAAGAGGAAAAAAAAAATCTTTGAAAAGGGACAAAAGTCATTAAAAACTGGGTCGAAAAGTTGGGGGGCCGTTGGCCGAAAAAAAAGCTCCGGAAACTTCTTCTTTGGGGGTCTGAAAGGGCAGCACCCGGAAAGAAAAAAAAAATCTTCGCGTGGGACCAGAAAAAAAGGAAGACATCCAGCCGATCAAGTCGACAGAAATGACCCCGGGGGTCGAAAGGGGGGGGGGGAGCACCCAATGGGGATACGCCAAAACCCCCCAGCACTAACGAGGGGAGTACCTCAAGGGACGTGTTATTAATGTTATCGATCGTTGGTTTAAAACTGGGGGGGCAGAACGCGGGGACGAGGAAAAAAAATAAAGGAGGTTGTCCTAATTCGGAAAAGGAAACGGAAGGACCTGGGGTCCAAAGAACCGATCAACACAAACGGGGGGGAAGATGATCTTCCAAAAAAAAAAGGGGTTGTTTCTGGTTCTTTGTGCAATGTGAAGATCGCCGAGTAAGGGAGGGGGGAAAAAAAAAGACGACCCTAGAGCAATCCCATCAAAATTAAACAGAGGTTCGGACGGGGAAACGGCCCTGGAAAAGAAACAACAGAGGGCGAGAACCAGTCGGTCAAGAGGATGTCAGCCATGATAGGAAGCATTTCAGGTGTCCATTAGCCTGACCTAAGGCACTGGGTCTGAAAGGGGCGTGTTTCCTATGGGGGGAAGGGATCTTTAAAGAAAGAACTCAGCAAAGAGTACTATGTTACAGCTCAGGGGAAAATGAGTAAGTCGAGGGGGAGGAAAAAGTTCATCTTCTCTTACAAGGAACGTTCCCACGAGTGGAGTGATCCAAGGGTGGATGACCTAATGGGGGGGGGGGGGAGGTATCATCCAACAAAAAATATCGAATACTCAGGTCTAATGAAAGTGGGGACACCACGGGAAAACAGTTTGGAAAGAAAGGGAGAGATCTGGTGGGAGAGCGCCTTGAACCGCCGGGAATCTATGGGGAGGGAAGGGTGCCCGAGGGAGAAAGGGGGCTCCATGTAGTTTTTGTACCTAGCACAGACCAGACTGGTTGAAAAAAGAATTTTCCAAAGGGAGGGCCATCATTTTAGTGGGAGAAAAACTTAGTAATGGGGGGGCTTTTTCCGTCTATCGTCAGATCGTAACCAAGAAAGAGGACGACCGCAACAAAAAAAATGGCGGGAAAATCCAAAGACGAGGAAAGAGTCTCGAAAACAAAGGATATATATTGGAACGTTGCTGGGAAAAAAATTGGTGTCTATGGGAAGTGTCTTGGAGCTCCCAGCTGGCCTCACGGTCCTGGGGAGGGGATCAGACGGACTCTCTCTCTTTACCCTGACCTTAGTTTATCCTAAAGAAAGGAGGGGGGACTACCTTCTCGGTTCCCCAGTCTGTTGGAAAACCATCCTTGCGAATACTAAAAAAAAGGGGGAACTGCCAGAAGGGATCCCATCTCAGAAAAACGCTGAATGAAAAAAAAAAACCACGTGATAGGGCACGCGTAAGAAACGGGACTTCAAAGGGGGGGGAAAAAGAGCACGCACTTAAACTTCGACAGGTTTTTCCGGTTGGGGAAGAAAAAAAGTCATAAAGGGGCCGTTGAAAACTCCCAGGTTCTGTCAAAAAGAAAAAGAAGTCGGGAAGCCGAAGATTAAATACTTCCGGCAAATCGCAACTAGTCCAGTCAAAGAAACGGTCCCTAACGAAGGGAAAAAAAAAGTCCCTTCGGTATCTGAAAAAGAAGGGGGGGAAAGGAATTGTCGGAGGGGGAAAGGGTAATGGTACAAAGGGGGAAAGGGTGCTGTGGGAATGCTTACATGAAGAGGAGAAAAAGGAGGGGGGAATCAGGGAAGGGAAAAGGGCCGTCCGCCAGCAGGGGGATGATGGGAAAAAGATGTCCGTCTGGGGAGGGAAACTCGGGCGTATCAAAAAAAGGGGGGGGCAAGAAACCCCCCATGGAGGGAGAGCAGATCCATTTTTTCAAAGGTGTTGATACGTCATAAAGTGGGAAACAGATCGGCATAGAGGAAATCCTGCCATGTGGAAGGGGTATTGATGTTCCGGGAGCGGTCGAACAGCAAAAGGCCGTCGATAAAGGAGGTAAGGGACATGTGACCCTAAAGGGAAAAGAACCGTTGGGACGTCGCTGCGGTGTGGGTTGGAAAAAAGGGTTTGCGAAAAGGTCTAAAAAAGCCTTCGAACTCGGGCTCCGCGAGGGGACTTATGAAATGGGAAGAGCATCTCTGGGGGGACTCAATCTTTCCAGAACAAGAAAATAAGAAAAAGCCATCCGAAAGACGCCTCCAAAGAAAAACCATGTTGATCGTCTAAAATAGGGGGGGGAAAAATCTCTGCAAGATTAAGGAGCCCCCTTAGGGGAGGCTATTCTTGAGAGACTATTTCCCCTTCAAAAGGGACTTTTTAATGGGGAAAAGCGTGAGCTCTGAAGCCTCCCTCTCTGGGTCGCACATTACCTTCAGAAAGGGAAGCGCTCTATATGAAGGGGGGAGAAGAGGTTTTGGGCAAGATAAGGTCGTCTGAAAAGAGTGGTCTCACCTGAGGGGAATTCTCTTGGGATGAAAAAAAAAAAGGGAGGTGGATCGACCTTGGCGAAACAATGGAACCTCTCATATGCAAAAGAATTCATTGAAAAGAAACGGGGCTCAGGGAAAGGCTCGGAAACCCATTTGACTCTACATCAAGGAAAAGGGGGAACTCCGCAAAATGGGGGGGGGCTCAAGCCCGCCATAAAAGGGGGAAACTGTCCTTCGAAAACCGCGGTGCCCTCGGGAATGAAAGCGAACCCAAAGAGAGGGACAATTTTGCTTGGGAAGAGAGGAGGCTATTGCCGGGGGGGGGGAAGGCGCGAAAAACGGGGGAACGCTCCCGAAAAAGGGAAACTGGCAAACCTCGAAAAAGGACGGGAAATGGCTGCCGCCAAAAAAACCTCGCAGACCCAAGACAAGATTTGTAGCCAGGGAACGGGCAGCATCGAGGAAAAGGGGGGGAGAGACGGCAGGGTCGAAAGCCACGTGTATTTGGGAAAACAGGTGATGGGGGGGAGAGAGGGATTGCAGGCGCGATGAACGAGTGCTGGAGGGGAAGGGAAACACGACCGCCCGAAGAGGATCGCCGGAGTGTCAAACCTGAGGCCGGAAGAAGCGAAAGCCCCTATACAGGAGGAGGGGGAAAAAAAGGAACGGATCGTATCCAGTCATGGGGGAGGGGAAGGGAGAGACCACCTCTTCCTTAAAAAGGAAGCCCCTCCTTCCAAAGCCCCAGGGGGAGGGGTCGTTCAAGAAAAGGAGGGGACAGGCCTGGGGGGGGGAGGGCGAAACATAGGTTCGCCGGTAGGGGGAAGAAATGTCAGCGGGCAGGGTTGAAGACCCGGCTGCGAGGAATGTCGGAATCGGTCAAGGCAGAATTCCCTGACCAACTTTGCGTCCCAGAAAGGAAAGGTCTTGCATCAGAAGAACTGCATCCTTCGGAAAAAGGAGGGGAAAGGGCATACTTTTCGGGGGGGAGCCCGCGAAGAACGCCAGACCAACGACGAAAACGGGAGAAGAACGAATTAGCCCAAGGAAACCAAGCCCGCTTCAACGTCCTCAGGGAAAAAAAGAAGGTGACCGACCTCGGCCCGAAAAAGTGTCAATCGGTGCTCGGAACTGAGGTTCGGGGGGGAGGGAGGGAGCAGGTGCTGTGGAAGGAAAATCTGATCACCTTTGTCAGGGGACAAAAAAAGAGGCTGGCCTGTAACCGGGGAAAACAGTTATGCATCCTCCTCTCCCAAAGAAAAAAGATAGAGAGGACAATAAAGGGGAGAGAAAGCGAAGCCTCGGTGCAAAAAGGTCGGGGACGGCTTTTTGACCGAATTTACCCTCAACCGCACCCTGAATAAAGGGAGGAGGACATTCATTCAGAAGCAAGACTTGTAAAAAATCAACAAGGAAAGGATGTCGGTCACCCCAACATTTTCTTGGCAAGGGGGGAAGGGGGGGTGCTCATCAGAAAGAGCTTGGGGAAAAAAAAGAGGACTTCTTGGGGTTTTCTCTGTTCTGGAATGAAAAAAGGGGGCCCTCGAGGAAAGTACAAACTTAAGGAGGAAATCAGTTCAGGGGGAAGGGGTTTTCACTGAAGGAAGGACAGCTCTTTTTTGGCGAGGGAGCAGTGGGGGAAAAAGAAATCAGCGGAAAAGGGGGAGTTCGAAATTTCTGGAGGGCCGCGCCGGGTGGGGAAAACACTGGACAGTATCTCAAAAAAAAAAGGCAGAAGATGGGTGTTGTAAAAAAAAAGTCCCCAACCCAAGAAAAAAAAGGGGGAAAGGAATGGACTACCAAAAAGGCCTTTTGTCGGGAAGGAAAAAAAAAGAGCCCTCTTGAAGGGAAAAAGGGGGGGACACGCAACCAATCATAAAAGAAGGAAAGATCCTGCGTGACGGCGCCGGTTAGCCGGCAGGAAAAAGAAATCGGAAAATGCCTGCCGTAGAACAAAAGGGGGAAGAAAAGAAGAAAAAAAAAAGAGTGGGTCAGAAAAAAAAAGTCGTGTCCCGCCGCGAAGAGGGAGGGAAAACTGCGCCAAAAAAAAACAAGGGGGGGACCGACAACAAGTCGGGGGGGGAAGGGGCAAATTATAACAAGAAAAAAAGGGGCCACTGCCGTTGTTGAAAAAAAGAAAACTTGGAAAAACGCATGGAAGAAAAATCAATCGACTGGGAGGAAAAATCCGGAATGAAATTGGGCTGCGAGGCAATACAAATCCAAAAAAAAAAAGGTTGGCGGCAGCCAGATAGGGGGGGGAACCTTTTTTACCAGGAAAAAAAAGGAGGGGGAGAGCCCTTGTTCTGGAAAGCGCCGGGAAAAAAAGGAAACGGCCAATCGAAGGGAAAAAAAGCGGAGCACGGGAAAAGAAAAAGCGCCTGTGGGGAAAGGTAATGCATGTCGTCTTAAAGAAGGGAAGGACGCCAGACAGGGGTAGATGGTCTTTTTCTGAAAAACAAGAAAAGCGTCGATGGGGGGGCTAGGGAAAAATGGGTTCTTTTTAAGGCGATCTCTTCCAAAATGCGAGGGGGGGGGAGGGGGGGGTTATTTTAAAGAAAATTCGCCTTTACTAACGAGAATAACCTTATGAAAACGCTTGTAAAGAGCGGGAACAATCGTTTACTCGGGAGAAAAAGAGACCAAAAGGTTGAAAGAAGCGTGCCACTTTTTGGAAAAGGAGGGGGATAAAAGCCCCCCGGGAGCCTTATTCCTGGGAAAAAAAAAAGAGCGGCCGAGGAAAAAAATATCGATCAACCCTGTCAATGGGAAGGGTTTTGAAGTTCTTAACAGCAGGGGGAGGCGGAAAGGACACAGCTTAAAAGAGGCCCTTAGCCTTTCATTGGTCGGGGGAAAAAAAGGTCAACGGTAAAAAATCCTCCTGACAGAAGAATTCCCATTACAGGGGGGACATCCAAAAAAGCTGCCTATCAAAAAGTGCCAAGTAGGAGGATCACGAGGGGGTCTATTTTTTGCCGGGGGGAAAAAAGGGGAAGCACGAACCAGGGGGGGTGGACTGGGTTCTCACACGGGGGAGCGAGGTCATCAGGCGTTTTGAAAGACGCCAAATTCAAAAAAACTTCGCGGCCCCAGAGGGAAATCGACCGAAACCCCGTGGGCGAAATAAAGAAAAAAAACAATGCGGGGGACTCCAAACCCCAGAATCTTGTCGGTAAAAGTTCCTTTGAAAGGGGAGGGATCTTTTCATTAATCCTCTACGGTAGGAAGAAGAGAGACGAGTTCGTCCTGAAAAGGGGAGAAAGAACATGAAAATAAAAAGAGGCGGAATGTCCGGGGGAAGCCTTAAGAAAAATCGGTCACAAAGAAGAAGGAAGATCAACAAAGAGGATGGAACTTTTATCTTATCTTAAAAAAAAAAAAGGGGGGTGTTTTCTTTGTTTGGAAATGGGAAATCGAAAAAGGAGGGGGAAGACGACTATATCGTTTCAAAGTTCCATCCAGATCAAAAAAATTCTTGACTCAAGGGAAAAACTGTATCAGAAACCAAAAACAAAAAAACCCGCTTTTGGCAAGAGGTCCCCCCATAGTAAAGACAAGGGAAAGGAGGGAAAAAGCATTTCAGGGGGAAAACCCAATAATGGGAAATACGAAAATGGAGGGGACTGGTCGGTTGTTTAAGCCCTCAAGGGGATAGTTGGAGAAAACTCAGTCTGACTGACTAGAAACGCTACGTGGCCTAGGGGAAATTCATCTTCGAGGTCGGGGGAAAAAGAATTTTCTTACGGGAAAACACGAATTGGGGGGGGGGGGGGAAGAGAACCTTTTTATTGGAAAAAACATGGATGCCTCTGGTGCAAAAAAAAAAAAACAAAAAATCGAATCGGTCTTTCTAACGGCAAAAAAGGCGGCTAACAAAGGGTTTGAAAAATGTCGGAGAAGAAACTAGAACTGTTGGGGAGAGGAAAATACAAGCCTCCGTTAAGAGATGGAGATCTAAGTAAAGGCCTCAAATTCGCCGTCCCGGGGGGAACTTTGTAAAAGGGGGTACCGATCACATACCAACAAAACTTCCCTCTTTGGAAAGAAGACGATTCCAGAAAAGGGGGCTTATAAAGAGGTAGGGAAATAATCCTGATCGGGGAGGAAAAGCCAGATCCTTACCGTGGCGGGAAAAACAATCTCCCTTCCGCCCGCACTGAAAAGGTCTCCCTAAACGGGGGGGGGGGAGGGGAAAAAGTACAATATCGAGGACAACAACACGTAAAGAGGGAGAGATTTGAACTTCCCTAAATCAAGGGAAAAGGGTGTTTATATTTGACAGGTGAGAAGAGGATCTGAAGAAAGGAAAGGATCTGGCTTCGCCAAGAGTAGTAAGAGCTACGCAAAAGGGGGCAATTGCATCGGGAAGGGGGAAAAGACCCAGTCGGTGTGGAGAAAAAAAACATGACCATCCATGTGACGACAAAAAAAAAGGGACCTGCCGATGAAAAAAGAGAAAAGGCCAGGGCAGGAGGGAGCTTGATTGGGGAAACCCCCATCGTGAATAGGGAATCGACGGGGAGAGCCATTTTCCGTTGGAAAGGGAGGAGTGCCTTCAGAAGAGGGCGATGGTACTTTTGGGCAGGAAGAAGTCATCCAAGGAATTTCAAATAACCATGTGAAAGGGGACTCCAGCTTTGGGAAATACTTCGATGTCCGACTGAGAAGAAAAGATCTGCCAACGACGGAAAAAATATTCAAAAGAAAAAAAAAAGGCGTTCTTTCGAAAAGGCGGCAATCGGAACACCGACAAGGTGGGGAAAAAAGGGGGGGGAAGTATTTGTAGGGAAAAGTGCACGGCTGGGGAAATTCATGCTGTCAAGAAAAGAGGGGGGGGGAAGACAGCGGTTTATCAGAACGTGGGCAAGAAGAGATTTGATTGGGAATGCCCGGAGGAGGTTCGGAAGGGGGGGGAGGAAAAAAGAATCGGCGATCCTCCAAAGAAACACCCATGTCTTGTTTAAGATCATATTTCAGAAAAAAGAAAGGTATAAACCGATCGGGGGGAAAAAAGGAGTGTTCCGGAGACTTTCCGGAAGGACATTAAGGACCACTTGGGGGTGTTCCCTGGAACGCTTCGAAAGAAGAGAAGTCGTCGATACTAGGTCATGCCGGGGAAAAAAAGGAGAAGACACGCGCCGAGTCGAACGGGGGGTCTGTTGGAAGGAACGCATTGTTGAAAAAAGTTCCGCCCCGGACCGGGGGGGGATCTCGCCCCGGATGAAAGGGGGGTGCGTTCTCTTCAAAACGAAGAGGGAAAGCCTTTCTTGAAGAGTTGTCAGCACTAAAGGAAAAGAGCCAGTTCCTTCCAAGTTAATCCAAAAAAAAGACCCTTTCCGACAATAGATAAGAACATGAAGGGGGGAAAATCATCTGGTGCTATGCCTCATGATTACCTTCTTCTGAAAAGGAAAAATTCCTCCAGGGGAAAGAATTTCCTTGGGGAGGATGCGTTTCCATTCCAGAGGGGGGGGATTATTCCGCCGCACAGGAGGTTTTAGAAAAAGGAAAAGGGAAAGGGACCCTACATGCAGGGGGAAAAAAGATATGCCTCTCAGCGGTGGGGGTAAGTCAGGCCCAGGGGGAGGATTTCAGGGAAAAAAAAAAAAGGGTCCTCACCATGGGGGGCATCCCTGTAATTGAAAAACGGGGGGGGGGGTAGAAATTTTGAAAGCTATTTGTAAAGGAGAACAGAGCCTCATCCAGAAGGAAAAAATCTTGGTAAATATAAAAACCATAAAAAAGGCCGAAAGGGGGAGGGCTCGCCTCTGAAAAGAGCCAATGTCTCGAAAGAAGAGGCGACAAGGGGAAATGGTGCTCAAGCCCTCATAGAAAAAAAAGAGTTCCGGGCGCGAAAGAAAAAAATAATCCCTCAGGGGAAGGGGGAAAGAGCCAGCCCAAAAAGGGGTTTGCTTTGGGAAACAGGCGAAGAAGCATTCTGCGGCGAAAAGATGTAATAGCCAGAAAAAAATTTGGCTACAAGGAAAACCTTCTGCCACCACAAGACTGGTCTGAAGGAAAAAAGGGATTGCAAAAAAAAACGCATCCCAAGAAAACTATTTCGCTTCCTTACTCAGAAAAAAAAAGATGGGGAAGGCGTCTAACTTCCAAAAAGGGCGCCGGCACCACTCAGGCTGAACGGGGAGTGAAGAAGTCTTCTTAATCGAGGAAAAGGGGGACAGGAGCGTGCCCGTGTGAAGGGGGCTGCTTTTCAAAGAAAACTCCTAACAAGGGAAGCCGGAGGGGGAATGAAGCTGCGGAAATAGGTGGGCGAATCGGACAAAAAAATCCACCCTTAGGGCCTGCCCGGAAACAGGAGAATAGATCCATTATGGGAATGAAGGGGAAAAGGGAGTTAAACCAAAAGAGGGAAAGGAAAGATGCTCCTAATCTATACCAGGAAAAAAAAAAAAAACTTCCTTGGGAGGTACAGGGGAAAAAAGGGGACATTATGGTTAACCAGGAAGGGGGGGGCCACCCCTTTTCAAGAGGGAGGAAAAAATGTTCGCTGAACTGCCGGGCAGTGGTGAAGGAAAATTTTCTTTACTACAAGCAGGGGGAAAAGAAAAAGAAAATTGGAGAAAAAGGAGCTGAATTTCCTTCAAAAAAAAGGGGGACCCTGCTTCCCCCTAAAAAACAGGGAATACTGAAAAAAAAGAGTCGCAGTTGGAAAAGGGGAAAGAGGAGAGTTGCGCTTATCGTTCCCATGGGAAAAGAACGCCAAGCCACCGAATAAATCCATAGCGAAAAAAAAATTCAACGTCATCGGGACCATGGTGGGGGTTGAACGAGAGGAAAAAGGTTTGATTTTGAAATGGCTCGGACTGCAATGTCAACTCATGGCTACAGGGGAAAAAAAAAACTGTTGAGGCCTTAAATCTGATCAGGAAATGGGGGGGGGGTCAAAAGAACTCTATACGCAGGAAGGGGGAAACAGGGGGACGCGGCATCGAAACATTTAGAAGAAGGACAACAACTTAGTAGTAGGAAATGATGAGAAGGAGAGAAAAAAAGTCTTCGTTCCAGGGAGGGAGAAAGGGGCTGGACCCTTAAAAGAAGAAGATTTACGCCCGCCACAAGGGAAAAAAACTATCCTGTCGAATATCGTTTCGAGAGGAAAGAACTTTTCCAAATCAACCGTAGGGGGGGGGCGCCGAATGGGGGAGGGAAAAAACACATGGTCTATTGAAAAACGGGGAAAGAGGGGGCTTTTAATGGGGGCTAAAGGGGACACCGTTTGGTGGGAAAAAATCCTCTCCCAGGGGGAGATTCTCTTTTGGCGGTGGGGGGGAGTAAGAAACTAATAAAGCGAAAGGAAATCGCAAGTACAACACATGGAAGAAAGGGACAGTTTCATTATGTCCTATGCAGAAAAGGAGTGCGCTCATGGGAAGGGGGTTCCATTAAATCTTACTGAGAAAAAAAGATTTGGGTGCAGTTCTCAGCCAAGGGAATTGGGAAAAAAAAACCCCTCCTGAAAAAAAGCACCAGATCGAAGGGAGGGACCAGGCATAATCTTTTGGGAAAACCCCAAAGCCTTTTCCCAAATTGGGGGAAAAGAACTTAGGGGGATGAGGCTGGGGAATTTGAAGAAAGCCATCTTTCCACAGGAAAGACCAAGCAAATCCCCGGATGGAAAGGGGGAATTTTCCGCGCCAGGGGAGGTCCTGCAGGGGAAAAATCGCCGACTATGCGTGCCTCAAGCAGGGGGAAGAAATCCTCCATCCTGGTAGGTTTCATTGTCAGGGGTTACGGGGGAAAATCCACATCAAGGAATCGAAGAGGAGGGAGTCCCTCCTTCAAGAAGTTACTACTGAACACAGAGGCTTTTTTACCGGAAATGGGGGGGTTTTTCCGCGACAAAAAAGGGAGCTCAAAGGGAACAGAGCATCTATTTCCTTAAAAGGAGACGTTGCCATTTGTAAAAAAGGGGGATCCCTTTTTGGAGGGGGAATCTCCCAAGGGGGGGTTTTTTTTGGGGTTTTTGTGGTGGGGTGGGGGGGTGGGGGGGACTAAGGTTTGGGATGAAAACAGGGGGGGGGGGGGGGGGAAGAGCCAGTTTTCAAAAAAAAGTATTTCATTCAAAGGAAAAAACTCCGCAGCCTGAAGAATGAAAGCCTTAGAAAAAAGGAGAAAAAAAGCCTCCGTTCAGAAGGGCGTTAATGCATAGGCGAGAAAAAAACCATGGCAATGCGCCACAGTGTCTGGCAAGGGGGGGGGGGGATTTGTATTGCTGGATGAGGGGCCCCGCGTTGCAGAGGAAGGTGGTTTCGAGCAAGGGGGGTTCCGTGGAAAAAAGGAGAAGTACCACGTCGAGGCGGGGGTTAATTTCAATGCAAAAAAAAAAAGAAAAAAAAGGGGAGGACTCGGGGGGGAAAGCTCCTCCAGACGTGACAGGGGGGTCTAAAATGTGGGTCCGATCAAACCGTACGGAGTAGACCCGGGAAGGGGTGGGTTCCAGAAGGAATAAATCCGCAAAAAGACTTAAATTTCCGAACAGTCTTCCATATCAGAGCGTAAAAAAATGCATTTGGTGTTTTTAATTCAAAAAGACAGACGAGAATTAGGGGGACTCCATCCCCTCCACAGGCATAAAAAAGAAGAGGGGTTACATGAAAAATCCTCAAGGAGCTCCCAATAAAGGCTCCCTTCAAGTAAAAGACCCTCGACGACCCCCCCCCAAAAAACACCACAAAAGCCAGGATTCAGGGAAAACGCCAAGCTTACCAAAAACTGTGCCAGAAAAGGCGTGATCGGATCACCAGGGGGGGGACAAGGCGTTGGGCCGAGGGACCTCTAAAATTTGACGCCTTTCAAGGGGGGAAATTGAGTGACCTATTTCCTCAGTCCATCTCTTGGGAAGAAGGGGCCATAAAGGAGAGAGCCTAATCCTTGTGCGTCCCAGGGAGGGGGGAGGGGAAAATTAAAAGGAAAAAAGTCTTTTATCCTCAGAGACCACCCTCATCTGACGAAAAGGGACCTTCTTGTCGGGGGGGTAATGAAGATAGCCGTGGGTTCCAAAAAAAAAAAACCAAAAGTTCCTACTACTTTAAAAAGGGAACAATGAAAACAAATAGAAAAAAGAAAAGTGTCCCTAATAAGATGTTCGTAAATCCCTGGGAAAACTTCGGGAAAAAGCGGTTTGTTATAAAAGAAAAAGAAACACATCTTTAAAAAGGGAAAAAAAGGGGGATCCTTCAACACGACAATTGGGTGTGGTGCAGAGGACTCTCGCCGGAGGAAGGCGAGACATAGATCGGTCCACTTCCCAATCCAGAGGGGGGGATCACCCGCCCTTGGGAGAGGACCCTTATCAACAAAAAGCGGAAACACAGGAAGGAACATGAATATGGCAACGAGGGTGTTCCAGAAAAGCAAAAAAAAGAACTGGACCTACGACATTTAAAACACTTTGACGGGGGGGGGGGGGGGGGAAGAGTCCTCAGGATACGGGGGGGGTTCCTACCTAACAATGGAGGGGGGGGGACCGCGCGTGGGGGAGAGAAGGATAGATTAAAAAATTGCTTCATTACTGAAGGGAAAAGGTAATTTCTCAGAGGGCCCCAAGGGGGAAGAATCAAAAGAAAGAAAAATCTTGATGAAAGGGGGAAAAATGTCAATTATCGCACCAAAGCAAAAGAAAAATCGATAGGGAAAGGACCTCACCAACGGAAAAAGAAGGGGGAAGGACCATTTGGGAAAAGGAAAAAATCGATCCCTATCACTGGGGGGGGAGAAGCGCCCGGTTTACGCCCTGGGAGAGAAGGGGGAGTCATTTCCAGGAAAAGGCGGAGTTCGCAAAGGGGAGGGAGGTTGTTGTAAACAACCTCCTTTGGAAATTTCCCCCTTCGATCAATTGTATAGTAATAGGGGGCGAAAAACACAAAAAGGGGGGGGTGGGTACAGGTGCGGATCAGTAAAGGGGGGGGAGGAAGAAAAATCGAAGGGGAATCACTGGGGAGGTCATTTTCTTCTTCCAATAAAGGGGGATGGAAGTATCTCTCGAAAAAAAAAAAAAAGGTATTAAGGGGGGAAATATTTACTTCCCTAGAAAGGGGAGCCGCCACCTGCATTTTTTGCAAGGGGGAGAAAGATCGGCCCGCAAGGAGGATCTTTTCTGTAAGAAGGAAAAAATCCAGATTCGGTTTTAAAAATCAAGGGGGAAAAAAAGGGAGACGGTGCCCAAAGTCGTGGGGAGGAAACACATGTACAAATAAAAAGAAAAGAGACTCCTGCCCTCGGCCCTAAAACATCGCCTCCGCTAAACGAAAAAGGAGAAGGGGGGGGATATTTAGCGAAAGCCAGGGGGGGCACCCAAAGGGGGGAATTTCCGTTTTATGAAGGGCGTGCCTTCGAAGTCGGGTTGGAGGGGGGGGCGATACCAAAAAAAAGAGGCAACCAGGAAGGGAACAAGCCCTCCAGGGAGGAGACAAGCGTGGGCCCACCTAAAGGTCACAGAATCCTAGATGAATCAGGGGAAGAGGACCACCATCTCTTGAAGGTAAGTCCAAGCCTCGTTCGGAAACGATCCCTGCGGCCCATCAAAAAAAGAAAAGGGTTCCCAGGGGGAAAGGGGAAAAGGGAGTGGTATTTACACCTGAATGAAGAGGTGTGCCAAAGCGTCCAGGAAAGGGGGACCCTCTTTTGACGACATCGGGGACGTGAAGTTTTTGCAGGGTAAGAAAGAAAAAAAGAAAAAAAACAGGGTTACTATTGGTAGAGGGAGTCTTTGTCGTCATCTGACCTAGGAAAAGAAAAAAAAAAAACAAAGTTCTGTTGAAGATCCAGAGAAAAAGGAGAAAAGAGGGGTTGAGGGGGAACCGGATCGGGGGGGGAGAGTCAAATTTAAACAAAAGGAAAGGGGCCCCACCTCCTGCATAGAAGACCTTTTAGGGGGGGGATGTTCAAAAGATCGAACAGAAAACGAATAAGAAGAGAGTCAGAAAAAAAACGGAAGTACCGGACCTCCTCTCTCGCGGTGAGAATTTGTGCGAAAAAGGGGAAGGAACAATACGCAGGTTCGGTAACGTTCTCCTCAGAGATTTGGGGGCTGGAGTCAACGAGCAAACGTTTGCAAAGAATCAACTCAGTTCAGACAGAAGGGAACCAGCCTCGCAAGAGCCAACCGCCCCTTTCAGAAGGGGGGAGGGAGGGGGACATCGCGGCAAGGGGAAGAAGCTCACACAATGAAGAAAGAGTCTTCTAGTAAATGTTGACGATGGCGTTGGTTCGGGACGGGGGGGTCCGCGGAAGGTGAGGGAGGATGCAAAGCATCTCGGGGCCTCCACATTAAGCAAAAAGAATGCAGTGTTGGACGCAGCTCAAAAGAGAAGAGATTTTGGGAAAAAGGGGGAAGCTAATTGAAGGAGAATGCCGTGGTCCAACAGGAAAAAGGAGGGAAATCCCTGGGGGGAAACAGGGTAGGGTGGAATGAGGGGTGCGAACCTAGGAAGTCAGCGCCGGACCGTGAGTGAGGGGGGGGGGCAATTGAAAGAAAAACGGACTGGAAGAGGAGGGAAGGAAAAGGACTGCAACTAACCCAAAGGGAAAACATCATCTTCACCGGAAAAAACAGGGGGGTCACGCCAAGGGCTCAAATCCCGATAACGACACTGTGAACAGAGGAAACCATCCGGACAGGGGAAAGACCTCATGGAATTAAAAAGCCCAAACGCAAAAAAACCGCTTTTAGTGAGGTAAAGGATCTTGCCGCAGGCAAGGACTTGCCCGCCGGGGAAAAAAAAGAGAAGAACACCTTTCTCAAAAAAATGTCCAACCTAGTCCAACGGGGGAAAAAAAAGGAACCTCCAAACGGGAAAGGAAATCGCCCATCCCCAACGGAGAAGCGTCCCCACGTCTGGATACCCTTTTTCAGCTCGGTTGGGGGGAAAAGGAAAAAAAAGAAAAAAAGACGGCCAGGGTTCGTAGAAAAAAAAAGAAGGCTCCCACGTGGGTTGAAAAAGGATGTGTCTTCGGGGAGGGCGTCTGTCATTCTGCGGTTAAGAGGGGAACATTAAAAAACTCCCGAAGACAAGAAAGAGGAGGAAAGGAAAAATGCACATCTTCGGGTCATAAAGGGGAAAAGGACAATCCCTCCCCCCTGATTAAGCCTGAAACCGAAAGGGTTTTCTTGGTCAAGTCGGCCAGGGAAAAAGGAAGGAGAGGGGAAGCGCAGCCCCGCCGAGGGCTCCCGTGGCAAGGGTGGGAAAAAAAAAAGAAGGAAGTTTTGTTGGGAAGGTGGGGAAATATTATTAACGGGAAAGGGAGATCTGGAATTTGGAAAAGAAACGGGGAATTAAGACCCTTACGTGCAAATGGCAAAAGGAGTTCCTCTTAATTGCGTCAGAAGGAAAGGGGGAAAGGATTTTTCAAAAGGACAGAAAATTCGCAATGGAAGCCGGAACTTCATCTCGACAGGGGGGGGGTGGGGAAAAAGGGGGTCTCTTATCGTTGAAAACAAGAGGGAAGACTAAAAGGAAAAAAAAAAAAAAAACGCCCAACCCGACTTAGAAAAGCGATTCAACGGCATCGACCAGTTGGGGGGGGATGGAAAAAAAAAAAAAAAAAAAAACTTTTGATTTTTAAAGGTGCTCGTATGAAGTGGAGAAAAAAAAGGAAGAAACGGATTTAGGTTCTGTATCAGGGGCAGGGAAGGAAGCGACCTTTTTTTTTTTGGGGGAAAAAAAAGCCCTGCCCGGAAACCGAAGCAGCAGAGAAACAGTGGTTATTCAGAAGAGAGAAAAAAAAAAAAAAAGAAGAGAGAGCATAAATTCGGAGTAGAAAAAGGTTTCCGGCAGCCGTCTAGGAAAAACCTTGCCACCAAAATGTCGATCAGATTTACAAAAAACGGGAATACAGACCCTACCGGGTCTAAAGAAAAGTGGGGGGAGTCCTGTCCCCGGAGAAAGGGGAAAAAATAACACAGGGGGGGGAGGGTGGGGAAAGAAAATGTGCCATCAAGGGGGGGGAACCAAAAAAAAAAAAAGGGGAATGAAAAGGGAGGGAATGGTCTCAGAGGAAGAAAGGACTTGCGTTTTTCTTAAAGGGTTGGCGTTTTCTTTGCGCAAGGGAGGGGAAAAAACCTCCAGTAAAAGTGAGAATCAAGTACACTGTCGAACGGGGGGGGGTCAATCCTTATAATTCAGAAAAGGGGGAAAGATTTTATTGGGGGGAGGGGAGCCGGGTCATTAAAATCAGGGGGGGAGGCAATACATCTCAAGTGGAGAAAAAAAAAAATGTTCACGAGTTCGAGAAGGTATGAAATAATAAAATACAAAAAAAAAAGGGTAATCAAATCCAGATCGCCTGTCAAAAGGGGAAAGGGGGGAAGCAAAAAGAAAAAAAAACTTTTCCCAAAAAAAGACCTCCACTTAAGAAATGCTCGGAAGAAAAAAAATTCGGAGGCAGGCGAGGGACCTAGCTGTTCAAAAAGAAAGGTGATACGATCCGGCTATTTGCAGAGGGCCGGTTACATCGGTGAGGGCGGTCCGAGCAAAAGAAGATTCCCGCCGAACTTCTTCAGTCCAGAATACTTTTCCTTGGGACGGGGGTTTCCCAAAAAGAGGAAAATCCCTTCGACCCCAGAAGTACTGCTGGAAAAGAGAAGGGTTTCCGCCCCGAACCGGAAAACGGGGGAAGGGGAAGGGGGTTCCCCGGCGAAAAAAGGGAGAGACATTGAAAGAGCCATCTATGCTGAAGCTCGCCAATGTTGCGGGGGGGGTCCGCCCGTGGGAACGGAGAAGGGAGAACCGTTTGGCGGGAAAAAAAAAGCCCCTTGAGGGGGGAAGGGAACGCCAAGAGACAAGTGTTCTGAGGGAAAGGGAAAAAAAACCGGCCAAGAGGATCCTTAAATCTCGTAGCCAAAAGGGGGGCAAGGGAGGGACGTTTTAATGCAAAAAGAGGGCCACAGAAAGGGATGGAGGTGCAGGGCTCCCTAGAAAAAAAAAAATGTTCTTTTTATGCCGTGGGGGGGAAAAAAAAAAAGTTCTTCGTTGGGAAAATCTCTAAAGGAGGAAAGGGAAAAAAATGGGGGTCTGGACCAGATTCGAAGCCCCTCATCAAAGCCTGTTTATTCATGGAACAACTGAGAAGAAAGGAAAAGGCGAGAAGGACATCTGACCGGTCGCAATTTTATATCCGAAAAGGAAAAGTTGGAAAGGCTATCCCTGAACCCTGGAAAACAACGACTGGGAAAAGGGGGAGATTTATCCTGAAGAAAAAAAAAAAACTCGCGGCCCGTCAAGAGTCGTCCACCTGCAAAGGGGGGGAAAGTTCATTGGTGGGACGAAAAAACAAAAAGACGGCCATCCTCCCCACCAAAATCTCCTTCCGCGGTAAAGAAAAGACCAATTTCAATGGGGGGGGGAGCCATCGGCAAAAAAAGACGGATC
>Ga0179593_1660367_pt1 | contig 18578 bp, 26 predicted proteins | sample CZODoug2_1_08_16_FD_185931 | JGI IMG/M metagenome (GOLD analysis project Ga0179593, IMG submission 185931) | Vadose zone soil fungal communities from Angelo Coast Range Reserve, California, USA - CZODoug2_1_08_16fungal (PacBio error correction) | ecosystem: Environmental > Terrestrial > Soil >...
AAAAAAAAAGGAAAAAACGGCGGTGAGTCTCGCACTGGGAACAAAACTGGGATGGAACGTTCGTCTTTCGTAAAGAGAATAGGGAAGGGAACATCCAGGTAAGGGGAGGGGAGGGGCCCACTAGAACATTCAATGGGGGGGGACAACTACGGGGGGCTCCAGGTGGGACGGGGCCTCCTTCTACTAACCCTTGACACATTTCTATATACCCAGGCTTGGGTCTGGGGACTACCAAACGTGAGAATGAAAGACTTCGTGAAAAAAGGAGTAAGAAAAATAGGAGAACAGGATTCGGGGGGGGGGAGGGAAAGGGGTATCTTGTCAAAAAAAAAAAAGGTGGGTGTTTTGTGGCAGGAAATGATAGCGTACGGTGGGAAAAAGGAGCTAGCGAGTCAGGCGGTAAAGGTCCAGAGGGGAGAAGGTAGAAAAAGATGGAGAGAAGAGGAACCGAATCTCCGAAAACGGCGCGAAAAAAAGTGACACAGACACATAATACAGAGGGACAGAAAAAGCTCACCCCATCCCTACAAAAGACGGGGCAAAACTCGTCAAAAATGAGAAGATGCGGAACGGGTCTTGTGCGCACGAAAAGCAGGGGAATAGAAAAGTAATAAGGCTCTTCGACGGGGGGAGGTAATCAATACATGCAAAAGAAGGTCCGGATGGAAAAGATATAAAAATTCAAACGGCGAAGGACTTTGGGTGGCATAATGAAAAAAAAAACCGTTTTAATTTTAGGGGGGTTAGCATCTTAGTAGGGGGGCTCCAAGTGCGCCCGGTTGCCTTCTAGGTCTGGAAAGCGGGTAACCACTAAATTTCCAAGAGGCAGAAGCATGTTTTTTCCCCTAAACACCTGTCTTTTCGAGGCCCTAATGACCTCCCTTCCGCGACAGACGCCGGCCTTTACTGGGTGGTTAGCGGCGAAAACTAAAAGGGCATCAGTTTTGTCTTTATTCTTGTAGAGGGGGGCAATCGGCAATGAAGGCTAAAGCAGACACAGGGAATCCGGATAAAAGGGACCAATTGGACTTAATTTGGAAGGGGCCCTCTTAAACTACTTCAACTCTCTCAGGAATGAAAAAGAGGGGGTGGGGCGTTCACCTGGGACTGCGTGGGGCCAATCCTAGAACACACGGTCACAGTATCAAAATAGAAAAAACATCTCCTCCCCTACTCCTAAACCTAAGTTGGGGCGTAGTCCGGAAGAAGGGAAAAGAGGAAAGAGCGTGCCCGACCTCGTTGGGTGGCTAGAAATCCCGGTGAGAGGGGGGAGGTTAAAAAACACGCACAATTCGGGGGGGCAATCGAAAAAAAAACTGCGCCCTGAGGAGCCTCTGACGGAAAAAATCAGACGAGAACATGGAGGTTGAGGTGGGGGGTTTGTCGTCCAAATCACAGGAACGGTCGCTCGAGATCGCGGAACGAAAAAAAAGAGGGCATGACGACTCGACGGGGGACCTGCGACGCGAACGAACGATTCAGGACGGCAAAAAAAAAGAAGGCACAACGATCGACAGGGAACTGGATGCCAGGAAGGGGGTGGGGGGGTGGTCGGGGGGGTGAAAAATACTGACAGAGGCGACAGAAGGGGCTCTGTCAGGGGGAGGAAAAGAAAGTGCCCTTCGATAGTCCGCGGGGCAGCAGTAGTTCGGGAGGGTCAGGGACAATGGGAAAGTGACCCCACAGATAAGGAGAAACGCGTCCCAGGAAAAGTCTGGACAAAAACTGCTATACGAGCCTCTGAAGGAGACGGAAATGGGTAGTCAGGGCCCTAAACAGGCGTTGGGGAGGTTACACGACACACCTTGTGACACAAAGAAACCCATGGGACTACATGACAGAAAGTGAGGCGCAGTTGCCACTTTTGGGGGGGGCAGGGGTAGAGCAACTGGAGTGACAACTGAACTGGCCGCTCGGGGGGGAAAAAAAAGATCCATCAGCCAATCTGAGCGTGCAAGCGGAGGAGGATGGCGGCGGGAAACGTGTGAGAAGTGGGGCGGGACCAGGGGTCGCACTAATGGTCGTACGGAAAAAAGGAAAAGGGGCAAAGAGCCATGGAGGGACAACGAGGAATAAGAAGCTATGTAGATTCAGAAGGTTCGCGAGACCGAACGGGGAAGGGGAAACAAAGAAAGAAAGAAAAACGCGAAATAAAGGGCACTGAGGCGGGGGAAAGGGGGTGGACAAAGTAGTCGCTGGCTGGGGAGGGGGAGATGGTGTGGGGAATATGGGGTGCCTGAAAAGCGCCGAAAACTCGTATCGGCAGCAGGACACAAGAATCCAATTCGCGGTTAGCGGGAACGGAAAAAAAAAAAACACGTGGGGAAGGCCAGCCAGCAGGGTAAAAAAGCGAAAGAAATTTCATCAGTCTCTAGAGGGGCAACAGGGAAGCCCGAATAGGAAATGGAACGGAAGGAACTGAATGCTGGGAAGAAAACTTAGATTAAACGCTCCACGACGGGGTGAAAAAATTCAGGGAATGTGAAACTTGGACGGATAGGCGCGTAATCAATAGAACAAGGTAAGCGCTTGAAGAAGAAGGTAAAAAGCGTAACAGGTGCGGGCAGAAAGACGTGCAAAGAACGGCGTAAGAGGACGGGACCAGGTGAGAGGTTGGCGGTGAAACCTGAAGAGCGATACTAAAGGAAAAAGGTAGGGGCGAACTATACATTCCAATTGTCAAAGAATACCTGTGGCATTGGGGGTAGTGGACCGGCACCATGTCAAACGTCATCTAACGGAGCTAGGCAAGAACGGAAAAAGAATAAATAGTCAAAAAGGCGCAAAGATTTGAAGAGAGGAGGTGATACAAAACAGCTGGACAGGAGGCCAAAAATATACTCACGTGTTTGGGGAAAGCTGGACTGAATTGATGCGAGCACTGCGGTGTGCGCACGGGGCTTCCAATTCAGAAGGGACAGTCTTAAAAGTACAAGGGGTATTTCACTAAGACGTTTCAAACGGGAAAACCAGTGAAAGGGAGGCTGGGGTGGTGGTCCAAGCAACAGACTGGGATCAAGACAAAACTGCGAGGAAAAAAGGAGGTGTTGGCAAGGTAATCGGAACCAAGGAATGTCGAAGTTCCCAAGCACAGGGTGTTGGGGGGGACTCCGGCACCTTGGCTCTTAAGAAAGAAGTATAACATCAAGCGATGTGGCGGCGATCAGTCCCGCGAGAAAATGAAGGTGGACACACACCTATCCGAAGAGGGAATAGAAGGTGCCCCGGCTGTGCTTTTTTAGAAATCTGGGGAAAACGGGAGCCTGTATCCGCTTAGTCGATAACTGGTAGTTGAGCGGGGCACCAAATATCACTGTCACAAAAGGGAGGACAGAGCTGTGAGAGAAACTATTTTAAAAAAGGGTAAGAAAAAACTGGAACAGAAGTACTGGTTTCGAGGGGTATCAGTGGGAAGAGGCCTGAAAAGACAGAGCACAGAGTCAGTCCTGCAAGCGAAAAAACCTCGTTCACAATGACACCATTTGGTTAAACGGGCGTGAAACACTATCACACAAGATCTGTCCAGAGCAGGCGCAATACAGCATAAAAAGGGAGCCCGGAAACAAAAAAAAGAGAAACGGCACACGGCTCAAAGTCATATAGTCCGGGTCTATCCGAGGAGGAATCAGACGACAAAGATTTTACCTCCTATGTTTGACGCCAAAGAGGGTGTGAAAAGGGAAGGAAAAGAAAACGGGGGAAAACACTAGCAAAAGAAACGGGAGGAGGCAGCAGGTAGTCGATAAACAATGGACGGGCATGGAAGGCGGGACTGGAAAGCAGTTACTGGAACATCCACAAAGGTCAACAGGGGACATCAAGATCACCGTCATAGGCAAGAGGGCAAGAGGACTACCCTGCCACGAGGTAACATTCAATCAGAAAAAGGGGGAAAATAAGATCACACAGAAAACGGTTGTGGCCTTTTCAGGGCAGGAGAGAAAAAAAGGGGCAAGGATTAAAAAGGGGGGGGAAAAAAGCAGTCTACAAAGGGAGGATGAGTCATAGCAAGAAAAAGCGAATGGGAAGGGGGGCGAGAAACAGAAACCGACAAAATTTAGCCTGGTACACAAACAATGGGGTAGACTTGGTAGAAAATACATAGGTAGGCCATTGGTCTTGTGTAAGAGAAGCGGAAAAAAGGGCAGACAGTACGAACTACACACTGGTGAAATCGCAGGGGAAAAAGACTCAGAAAGGAGGTTTAAGTCAGTGGGGGAAACACGTTGAGAGAAGGAAAATTTACGAAGGAAAGGGTAGATAGAAAAGGCATCGGAGTCAAGATAAGTAAGGACTCAGAGGCTCAGGACGGCACATGCACCTTCTCTATACGAGGAGAACACAATGTGACTCGTACAGCGAAGGGAAAAACGTATAACAGGGAGGGCTTGGGAAGCCAACTAAAGACCCTTCCGATCGGCAAACCAAGGCAAAGAAGAACAGGAATGTGCCAGGGGGGGGCCATAGGAAAAGCAGGGGAAGGTTGGTATGAAATCGAAACTACTAAGAAGGGATAAGGAAAAGCAATACCGCAGGGGAGTCGAAAAGGATTTCTCTCATTGCAGCGGGGGGCCAGTAGTCAAGCAGAAAGGAAGGGGGAATGGGTGGATAGGAATTGAAAGAAAGAGGGGCGGGTTGGGGGGGAAGAACTAGGTTGTTGGCGAGGGGAATCACACAGGGTTTGGCAAAAATGGGGAAGGTGGGGGGGGGAAAGCATATATAGGGACTGGAGAGAAAAAGAATTCCCGTACGGCTCCAGAAAACAAAAAGGGAAAAACGACCACAAAGTAAAGTAAAAGCAGACACAAAAAAAAAAGGGAACGCAAGCAGTTGCAACCCCAGGGGAACCAAGATCAGAGGAACACTGGGAGGACATTCAAGGGTTCACAGGGAAAAACGTAAAAAAAAATGCCATGGTGGAGGGTGGGTGCACGAGCCAAAATCTCAGGGTCCAAGAAGAAAGTGAAGTGTTCTGAAAGAAAGCAATTCATTATGAAGTGCAAAGCAGGGAGAAAAAGTTGATGTGACGCCGCGACACATGTTGCTTGCAAAAGAAGATGAAAACAACTAACAAACAGGGCCAAGGAGATGGAGGAGTTTGGGAAAGGGTCACGCTACAAAGCAGATTGTGGGGCCATAACGAGAGGAAATCTCAGGAACTAGGGAGCGGAGGTGAAGAAAAACTGGTCGTAACTCTATCCAGGATCTTCAATCAACCGGTGGGGGAAAATGGAATGGAGAGCGGAAGAAAGGGGCGGGAACGTCGCACTTATTATCTCCATACACTAGGACGCGGGGAAAGGGGGGGGGGGCAGTTATTTACATTTATAAGAAAACGGCGGGAACAAAATATAAAAAGAAAAAAGGCTGAGGTATGGAGAGAGAGGGGCACGCATGAGAGGTAGGAGAAAAATGAAGACAATGTGGGTTGAAAAGGAGACTAGTTGCGGGGGGGGGAGAGAAAGAATTGGAGGGGATACGAACTTTTGCAAAAATCGTGGGGGAGGGGAGTGACGGAGGAATATACCTGGTGGGGCAAAGGGAGGGGGAACAACTACAAAAGAGCTAAAGGGAAGAAGGGAGAAAAACTTCAACAACGCAGAACAGGTCGCATGCAGTCAAAAGGGAGCCATTACGTAGGGAAAAAACACACTGACAAATTCAAAATCCACAGAAAGTACCTTAAAGCCGGGGTCCGGAAGATCTCGCCCTGGAGAGGGTTGGGGCGAGACTCGAGAATAACGCTTGGAGTGCCCATCTGAAAGGGTGAAGAGCAGGGTGGTTGGTCAGATGTGAAAGCAGCTGTTACCCACGGAAAGGGGGGACAATTGGATCAGGAACTTTTCACGTACGTAAGGAGCAGACGGGGGTGAAAAAAAAAAAAAATGAAAAGAGATTCGTGGGGCTTCCGGGGCAAAAAAAAAAAAAAAGGGGTTCTAGGGTCAGGGGGAAAGAATATCCAGAAAAAAAACAGCGGGAGGGAGGGGGGCGCTCAAAAACACAGGCCAAACCCGTGCGAGGGATGCAGGCAATGTGTGGAGGAGCAAGTTAGGGGGGGGAGGAAGAGTAACTCTTCCGCACAAAGTAAGATTGGGACTCCACTTAAACATCGCATGGGCTATACTCATGCCTGTAGAAGGGAGGGCGGGGGTTCAGGGGAAAAAGGGGACGCGTAGGAACTATGTTGACAGTGTCACGAAATATACGGGTGGGATATAAATCCCCTAAAAAAAGATTAAGTTAAGATAAAAGACAAGGCTTAAAACTCAAACCCACAATCTCGGAAATGAGGGAGTCGCGCTAGGAGAGAAAATTCATGGGGGGGGGAAGGAAGCTAGAAGACTCTTCGCGAACCTAGTAAAAACTCAAGCCGGGCGGGTCCAACCCGGGAGTGACACATATTCTATCCAAATAACTATCACTCCGCTACGGGTTCTAAGGATTAAGTCTTTCGATCATAACTAGATTCCCTAGCCTCCTGGGGAAACAAAAAATGCAAAGAATAAGGGGAGGCACCAGGTTCAAAATGGACTGACAGTCAAAGGGGAGGCAGAAGTTTAAAATCTAACGGGTGAAAAGAAGGACGAGGAGGAACATATGTCTGGATAGGCCCGAAAGAAGCGGGAGGGCAAGAGAAGCCGAGAGCTCGGAAAAAAAGCTTGAAGAAACAATAAGGAGGGGGAAGCTTGGGAACGGGAATAAAACTTGAATAAGGGGGTGCGGAACGTGTGAGGGGGAAGTGCAGGGGGCGGGAAAGGAAAAAATAAAATAGACGCAAAAAGGCCTGGGTAAATAGGGGCGACAGGGGAGTGAAGCATCAAAAAAATGGTAAGGAAAAAGCAAGTGGGGGGTTGGCAACAGGTCTTAGGGTGATTACACGATCGGAAAAGGGAGGAGTAAAAAAAGGCACTATTCAGAAGGAGAGCTTCCAAAAAATCCAGTAATTTATCTTCAGGGGGGATCTTCATCTTCAGGGGGGACTGTGCAGGGGCGAAACAATTGGGGGGGGTTAGGAAAGAAGGGCGAATGGAAGGTTTAGTTCGCGCGGAACAAAAACACCAGGAAAAAAAACATACAACATTCCTCTACTTTACAGTGGGGGAATGACTGAAAGCCGGGGAAAAACGTCGGGCCAACTGGCGAGGGGACTGTCCCTAAAGCAGAAATCAGTAAACAAAATCTTGACCACTCTGTCGAAGTCTCCAGGAACTTTAGAGGACTTCCTTGCAACACAAGGTGAGGGACAAAACGCATAATCGATGTAACACGCGCTGAAAAAACAAAAACCAAAAAAAAAAGAAAAAAAAAAAAAAAAAAAAACCACCAGCCAGGGGGGTGGGCGGGGGGGGGGGAGATCGGGAGAGGTACAAGGTTCCCTGGGACCCCAGATCTGTCAGCTGGAGGATAATTTGGGAAAAAAAATAGGTAAGACTGACGGAACTGAATGCCAAAAATAACGCAGCCGCCACCTGTACACTGCGTGTAGCAAAGTCGAGTACAAGTCGGCGAGCCGGGGGCGTGCTTGGCGTGCTTCTTGGGGGGTCAAAGGGGGAAAAAGTTGTTAAAAGGAAAGGGGGGAGGCGAAATCAGAAAAGGACTGAAAGGGGCTGGAGCAGGAAAAAGGGCTGAACGGCACGTAGCCCCTTTGAAGTGGTAACTGGAAATATGCTGACGTGCAACTCGAATTCGGAAGAAAAGTAAGACGGCGGAGTCCAGAAACAAGAAAAAAGGGGGGGATGCAGTAACGAAGAAGGGGGAGAAAGATGGGGGGGAATGCGGGAATGGGAAAAAAATGGAACTGATGAGTAAGGGGGGGGAAGTTGAGGGGAGGGTGAGCCGGTCCTTGCCTGTCTCCATTCGCCCCCACTCTGTAAAAATCGTGAAAAAACCCCACCCTTCTGGGTCCCTGTGCAAACCCTGATGAATTGCGCGGAGAATAAGAAGGGGGCAGCGGAATGCTGCAAAAACTTCAGGTTACGGAGAAAAATAGGGCCCGTAGTGAACAATGAGGGATGTGGCGACCTCAAACTGGTTGAGCCGGAAAGACCGCAGGAGTACCGGTCAAAAAGGGGAAATTAATAACGAAAAGGTCAACAGTAAAAAAAAGCCAAGTCTGGAAAAGCTCCTGCTTTAACGCGGTAACGTGGTCATAAAAAGGGGGGGGCTTTAAGCGGGAAAGGAACTTAATTGACGTTAAAAGCTCCGATTCGGTTAGGGACGTGTCGGCCAAACAGGTTAGGGCCAGTGGGGTCGGGGGAAAAAACTGGGGGGGGCCCACCCCTATGATCTAAAAAAGGTTTCCTCGGGATTCCGGCGCCTGAAAAAAAAAAAAGGGAAAAAATTTTATGCTTTAAAAGGGGTAAAGGTGAGGCCTAAGCATAGGTCAACGGGGAGGCTGGAATCGTCTGCTTCTTTGTATAAAGGGACTGCATTATTACATACTTGAGTGTGTCCCCAAAAACGCCAGTTGGGCCATGACATACCCACAAAGTGAAACTCCGTATTAAGGCCATAGGTAAAAGAAAAAAACCACTTGATACCGGGTTAGGTTCGCAATACCGTGCTACACTGCGAAACTGCCTAGACCACTGACTCTTTTCACCATGTAATAGGTCCTTGCTGGTTAGTGAATAATCCGGAAGCGTAAGAAAAATGACGGGAAAGAGCAGAGAAAAAAGGCTAGCGAGTTTAGCTGTAAAAAATTCGGGGGAAGTCAGGTAAGGGGAGGGAGAGAAAAGGTTGGTCGTTTGGGGAGTCACCTAGCAGGACAATAGGGTGCAAAAGAGGGCTGGGGGGCTGGAGGGACAAGGAACGAAATTACACAAGAGAGGGGTTCAAGAGCTCTGTAATTTTATTCGTTACTGTCGAGGAGGGCGTACCCACGGGAAAAAGTCCGACACCAGTTGAAGTTTTAGTCCGACCGAGCAAGGTTCACAGGGGATGAGTTCGTGAAAAAAGCGATGCAAACCAGTGCTTAGGGGCAGGCAGACAGGAAAAAGGGGGACTTGAATGGGCCGGGGGGGCACTTAGGAGGGGACAAAAAAAACACAAAAAAACAAGGAATAGAAGCCAAAACTAGGAGGAAGTGTTGACGATGAGAGGAAGAGGGCAACTAAAACATACGATTCAACATGCGAAGGGAAGTGAAAGAAGAAAAAGTTAGGGGTTTTCATGTGGGTTTCTTAGGGGGGAAGAGGGGGTCGCCATAGCTAGGGGCATGACCAGCAAAAAGAGATGAAACTATGGTGAAAATCAGTTATAGCGATTAGAAACTGGGGTGCACCCAGTGGTGGGTCTTCTAACTTCCCTAAGCACAAAGAGGATAAGGCACCGGGAAATGCAGAAAAGTCAGGAAGCATCGAGGACACTAGGCACGGAAATTAGGCAAAGCTTGACAGAACGCCTCTCATTGGGAACCGGGGTCAGGAACCAAAAAAGGAAGGGGTTGAATATTCGTACGGAAGGGGAATCCTCAGGGGGTGGAGCGAGGTCCAGTGGGCATGAGTCGGAGGAAGAGGGGAGGAAAAAAAAATGGTACAGTAAAAGGGGAAAAAATCTGACAAGGGGAAAAATCGAAGGGGGCTAATGGCAAGCAAAACGGGTAGTCTAGCAAAAAAAGAAAAAAGGTGCCGGTGAAAGCTGCCAAGTGTCCGTAGCAAAACATCCGCATCTGCCGGAAAGAAGGAAGGGGGAGAACTTAGAGAAAACACTGGGGGAAGAGAAAGGGGGGGGGGGGGGAGTCTGAAGCAAGAAGTTTATTGGGGGGGGGACACGAGTGGGGTACAAAGTATTACCAGGAAAAGTTCGGCAAAGCGGGACAAAGAAAAGAACGGAATCGGCAGGAGGGTAGGCTATAAGGGGGGGAAGCTCGGGATGTAGACTAAATGCAATAAAAAAAACCGGCCACAAATGCAACAAAGAAATTCCTTGTAATTCCCCGCGGACGGCTTGCTGACACTCTGGGGGACGGACATATTCTAAGTTTCAAAAGGAAAGGAAGCCCTTGCGACACACACCCGTGAAAAAAAAAAAAAGAAAAGTAAAGAAAGACATTATGAAACTGGTAGGACGAAGAGATGTTGCCGTACCGTGGGAAGGTGCGGCCCAGTAGGGGACTGGGAGGAAGGGGTAGCAAATAAATGAAACAGCTGCCATGGGGAAAGAGACTCTACACAAAAACTCTGATAGGGGGGTTCGCTTTTCAACCTGAGGATGATTTTGTCTTGAAAACTAACTGCAGGTAAGGGGGGATCAGAAAAACAAGGGGCAGAAGAGGGGGTCCCTATACTACGGTGTAAAAAAATGGAAGAAATACTGTGGAACAGGGGGGGGGGGATAATTAGATTTACTCGTAAAAGCGGGGGTTCGGGGACTTACGGTGAATGGGAGGTTGCAGGTGAAGTAAAGGGGGGGAATAGGAATTGGTAAACGTGGGAAGGGAACTTCGGGGGGAAGTGAATGCATCGAAGTCGAGAATTTGTAAAACCGCCACTGAAAAAAAGGAGAATAGCACATTATCCGAAAAGGGCATTCACTGCTTCAAACAAAAATCAAAAAGATTCTTTAGACAGAGGAGGAATAAAAGCGGGAAAGGTCTTACTGGGCTAAAGAATCACATAACATGTAACCTTGGGGGGTAATGACTAAAAAGAAACATAGCAGGGTGTCCGGGGCGGTATCATCCGTGAGCGGATCAAAAAAGAGACGGGCTGACCGAAAGCCGCGGCCAGGGGAAGCTTCGCGACTTCATGCGGGGCCAAAAAATATGGAGTAAGGAAAACTGGCATGGCAACTCAAACAGTGCACCCGCTTGAGTTTACATTCAAGCCCAAAAAAAAAAGGGGCGGGGGGGGGACGGTGATCACATAGGGATTGGCGAGGGGCGCAGTATAGAGGGGAAAAAGAGAGGGGGGGACCGTGGGGGTTGTCAAAAAAAAGGGCCTGGTAAGGAAATAATAGCCTGGTCTGCTGAAAGAGAAGAAATGTTGGAGCCGCCTTAATGCACAGAACACTCTAGAGGCTGAACCATGTGAAATTGCAGTCAAGGGGGGGGCACGTTTCAAAGTCCAGGTCAGACAATCTTAAGGTACGATTTCGTGCTATTGGCGAGAATTGTGAGCCTGGGGACAGGTCTACCACCTTTGGGTCCTTCGGGGGGGGTTGGATTCCTGGCTGCCTCACAAGAAGTCCCGTCTGAGGGTGATAGGGAGTGAGATTCCGGGGGGAACAAAGGTTGTGTGATATCATTGCGGGCTATTTGGGGAAAACCTTACTTCGTTAAAAGGAGAGAGGGGGAGACGATATCCATTGGAAAAAAGAATCATACAACTCTCAGATCAAGTCTCTTCAAAGGGGGAAAGGGAAAAAAAAAGATTAGAACAGTCGGGTAGTGAGGGCTAGGGGGGGGGGCGTCGAGATCCAATAAACAAAAGCAAATGAAAGAATCGAAAAAAGTCCCTATGAAAAAGTGCATTTCTCTAGCAGGGGGGGATCATTACTTACGAACAGATGCTAAAAAAAAAAAGCCTCAGAGGTCGAAAGGTAAGGGCAGGGGGAAAAGGGTTCACCTAGTCGAAAGGGGCAAAAACAAGGGGGAGGTGACACAGGAGCTGGCCCCGTAGAGTAGGAAAAAAACATTTGAAAAGGCTGAGGGAGCTGAAGACAACTCAACGCAGCCAGTGGGTATGGTTGGGCCAATAGACGGGGGGGGGGGGGCGGGCCTAAGGGACGACAAATTATAAAGAGACTTGATTGAAAAAGTCGGGGGTGGGTGGGACCAGAACTTAGGGGAAAAACTAAACCACCTTTATGCTCTCCGTTTGGGGATTGGGTTCCACAAACCAGTGTGGGGGGGCCATTGGAGAAAGAAGGGGGCTACTCCTAACGTAAAGGGTCAACAGTGTATACGTCTTTTGAAAAAACGTACGCCAAGAAAAATTTAGTAGTCTGGTTGAAGAGAAGGGGGGTCATTAAGGTAAATCTACGGTATACAGAACTTAATCTAAGTCAATGTGGGACCAAATAGAGTGGCCAAGCTTTAAAGAAAAAAAAATCGGGCCGGGGAAAAATGAAGGGGTCTCGGAACTGGGATACGTGGGAAAAAACACGGAAGGCAAAAAAAAGGGGATGATGAGCGAAACTGTACAAAATGTGAAGGTACTTGAATGTCGAAATAGGGGGGACATCGCGACAGGGCGAAAAAATCGGGAAAAAAAGTAAGAACACAATCCCTTCGGGGGCGGGAGGCTGGAGCCATGTTAAGGAACTTGATGAGTGTACAGACACATAGAAGAGCAAGAATTCAGAAAAAGGGAATAGGGTCTTTGCGTCGGAAAACCGCGAAAAAATTGAGGGACGGGAAAGAGGGAAGAACTAAGTAGGTTACACGAGGAAATGGGGGCACGGGGGGCTCTTCGGGGGTCTACCGTGGGGATGGAAACAATTATACAGGACGTCTGGGGGCACAGGCCCAATTCAAGAGTGTTCGGGGGTGCGCAAAGGCAAGACTGTACCAAAACTCTGTGGCAAGGGGGGGGGGGGCAAAAAAAAGAAAGGCTCCGAGGGGGGGGGGGGGGGGGGGGGGGGGGGGGGGGGGGGGGGGGGGGGGGGGGGGGGGGGGGGGGGGTGGGGGGGGGGGGGGGAGGAGGGGGGGGGGGGGGGGGGGGGGGAGATATAAAGGAAAGGTACAAACTGGGAAAGAAGGGGAGCCTAACGGCAATGACCAGAGCTGCGGGGGCCCTTCCGGACCTCTCACTAGAACTAACCAGAAGGGCCAACCCCACAGGAGCAGGAACACTGGTGACGGGGGGGTAACGGCAAGGGGAGGTGGAAGGCTCTTTCGAAACAGGGGGGCCGGTCAGGGCGTCCTGCGAAAAAAGCATGCAAGCAGATAGGGGGGGGGGAGTGCGGGAGGGATGCGTGGGGTCATGGTTCGAGGTGTTGGGAACGCCACGAACGAAAAAAAAACCGAAAAAGGAAGGGCACCGATCAAGGCAACGGATGACTGGATGGCGAGGACTCGGGACGGTGAAGTCCATTGGGATTACCAAAACCAAAAAAAAAACAATGGGGGTGGCGTACTGGGGACTCGGGGGGGGGGGGGCAAAATGACACGGAGAGGTAAAAAGTTGTTATGTCACAGAACTGAGACTCGGGGGTGTTCAAACAAAAGAGCGGACGAGGGAAGGGAGTAGGAAAGTGTCACAAAGAAGTCCAAAAAAGTGGGGGATGGTAGTGGGGGGATGAAGGTTCCGGAAACACGGGAATTCGCCAGGTAACTAATCACGTTGGTCGAGGGGTATGAAATAATTTAATGTAGGGGAAAGTCGGAACCAACGTCAGACAAGGGGGGATGGGGGGGGTGTTACAAGGGGTGGGGGAGAAAGATTCCCAAGGGGCCAAGCTGCGGAAGTAAAAAAAAAAAAAGGCTGAGCTGTCATTTGTCAAGATCACAGGGTCATGAACGGTGGTTTCTTGTCAAAGGAAAAAGGGCGTTCGGTCAAGTGCTTAAACACGGAAATACTGAAAACTTTGTCTCAAAACGTATGCGGGGTGTAATAAAATAAGGGGTAACAAACGTTGGGAAAAGACAATCGGGGGCGGGGAGGGGGGGCGCCGCGGGGGAAAGATATCTTTAACATAAAGTGGGGGGAGGTAATCGTTCGGGTCTTATGCTTAAAGAAAGTTTCTTCAGGTTCCAAAAAAAACTACACCGCAAAAAACATAGATCAGAAAGATGGTGTGTTGAAAGACAAACTAAGGGGGAACAGGGGGGGTTCAATGGATCCATCGATATATCCATCATCCATGGATTTGAAAAATTGATCTCAGAACCAGGCAGTGCTCCCCAGACAGTCCACTCCATCCAATGTACGGTATAAAGGTCCCGCAGAGTATGCGGAAACGACGTCTACGCGGCGCCTGGCCTTCTGGCAAAAAGCAGATTGGGGACTGGGAGGACCTCGGTTAATCATAGAAGCCAAAGTTGAACGTCGGGTAATGGCCCCCAAAAAGGAAAATCCAATTCTGAGGCAGTGGTTAGTGATGAGCGACAAAACGTCACAAATGCATTGAACGGAAAATGGGGCATTACACTACCGCAACCAGAAAGACTCCGGAGGCTTCCGGCAAACAAGACAACGAGTGATTTGGTAAAAAAAAAAGGGCGCGAAAATACGACGTAATGGGGGGGTAAACAAGGACCACGGGGGGTTCACTCACGGGGGGGGCCAAAGAACCGCTAGCGATTACGAAGAAACGCATCAACGCTTAAGTAGGGGGACAGTTTCCGGGACGGATGAAAGGACAGATCCCTCAGAGGCATTTTCGGTTAATGGGAGGGTGCTGATTAAAAGGTAGATAGCAAACGGGAGGGACCTCGACTCTGAACTATGTCTTAAAGGAAGAAGCTAGGTCAAAGGTCGAATAGACATGTCGGCCACATCGCAAAGGGAAGGGTGCAAAAGGGGGGGTCTTAACGCCAAAAGGGGGGTGTCGAAGGCAAAATACGAAAGCACGGGCAAGCAAGTGAAGCTACAAGGAAACTAGGGGGTTGTAGACACGGAGACCAAGAAAAACAACAAAAAAAAAGAAAAAATACGGACACACTGACACACTGTAACTCAGAGATGGTGAAAAAACGTGTTCAACGAAGCGATACCTAAGGGGGGGGAAAAATAACGCTCAGTTAGTTGAGAGGGCCCATAGCGGAGCGGTCCCATTGCACATGCTTTGCCAGGGGGCTTGCGTGAAGGTTGTGGACAGGGAAAGAGAAAAAAAGGGGGGGGCTGCTACGAAACAACCCTGAAATACGTTCAACTGAACATTTGGACCAAGGGTGTTAAGAAAATTGAAACCGGCAGTGTGTCATATGAAGGAGTACCTGATAGAGGAAGGACAACGGGCGTAAAAGGCGGCGTCGCAGCTGAAAAAAAAAACAAATGGATCGCGGCACGAGAAAAACTATTCGGTCAAAAAAACTGATTCAACCTTCTTCCTCCCTGTGAAACTGAGAGGAGACGGGGACATTGAAGTGGCAAGTCAAGACAAAAAAGGATTTCTCTTGGGAACAGGTCTGGCTGGGGGAGAGGGCTCACTTAAAAAAAAAGAAGAAAAGTCAACGTAGGCGGGGAAAATTTGAAAGGGGTAGTTCGAAATGTGTCAAAAAGGAAAAAAAAAAAGAGAAGACAAACCAGGTGGTTATACAAAGAAGGGGGCCGGGGTGCTGTCCGACCGGCGAACGGGAGAGTAAGAATCAAGGTCATCGGGGGGCTCACAAGAAAAACGAAGCTGGGAGGAAAGGAATCTGAAGATCAACATGGAAGAAGGTTGAAAAGGGATACAGACCATCAGGACGTGTGGGTACACAGGGGGAGACAGCTAGTACTTCAAGAAAGGCGCGGGGGATAACACAATTCAATATGAAGGCCCGAGGGGGAAGGCTAAGGCGCTTTTTGGATAATCAGTCGAAAGGACAGATAACTAATAAGCATCTCCTACTGTAAGAACACAAGGACACGAGAAAAACGAAAACTAGCGGGGAAGAAAAAGGAGCCTTAGAGAAGTACGGAAAGGGGGGGGTTTACTCATCAAGTCCGAAAAGGACCTAGGTAGGAGTAGAGTTGGGTGCATTTGCAAGGACAGGTTATCTCTATCAAAGGGAAACTAGGGTGGAACGGAGTCGCAAAAGCAGCCTGGATAAAAAAATCCGGGGCTCGCAAAGGGGGCGACAGTAATGTGGCCACGAAGGATTTGGAGGGTCACTACCCGGTGAAAGACCTAGTTCCCCGGAAAGGCGGCTGGCCGAAGGGCAACTGGGGCCGAACTAGTGTATCGGGCTCGCCAAAGTCTACAAAAAGCGGGGGGTAAAGGGAAGTGAAGAGGCCTGCGGAAGGGGGTGTTAACGTCCATGAATCTATGCTTGATACTCAATGCAAATTTTGAAAAAAGGGTAGACAAAAATGGACGGTAAAAAGGGGGGCACGGGTACTTCTAGACAGGATTTGGAGATGAGAAAAAAGAAGCGACTGGGTCATGGTCAGATAGGGTGAAAAAGATTGGACAAGACGACGAAAACAAAATTGAAAAGACGACTAAAATAATGCCGCATGAACCGCGCGGGGGGTGGAACTCCAAGGGTTAAATTATCACTGATCGCTACGAAAAACAGTACCGAAAAAGGAACCCAGGATGCGTCAAATACAAAAAAAACCTTTTAACAGAAATTATAGATGATCGGCTTTTTTGGTCCTCCTTGCGACTTATATCGCAGCCTATGTCAAATGGTAAAGTGGTTCCCCCGGTGTCGTCGAGAAGGGGCCTGAATTGTCCAACAATAAACAAAAAAGTCTCCCACACAAAGAAAAACACTTTTACGTAAGAGCAAATCAACCCGATGACTTCTTAAGAATTATTGGGGGGAAAAAAGGGATGGAAAGGGCGACTCTCTTGGGAATGGTCACAAAGAAAATGGTCAGAGATCTTTACAAGAAGGGGTGTTAAAAAAGGACGACACAGAGGCTACAAACCTAGGGGGGGGGGGGGTCAGGAGGAAAAAAGGAAAAATAAATCAACTTGACAGAAAAGCGCTGGTGGAGAATCAGTCATTGTCCGCAAAACGGTAGTGTATTGGGAACCCCTTTGCCAGAGTGAATGGGAAAAGATCAAAAACATGCTGAACTGTAAAATAAGGCTGGGGGAACTGACAAGAGGGAGCGGAAAACAAGGGAAACGCCAGGTCGGAATCAAAATTGACAAATAACACATGAAAAAATCCTCTTGGCCACAATGAAGAAAAACAAACTTGACAGGGAAGTCTCTTGGTTGGGGTAGGATGTGTCGAACGAAAAACAATATCAAAGCAAAAAGAGCATAGGAGGTATAGAAATCAGAGAGAAGGAGGAGCGACGGCACAAGGGGTAAATCGGCTTAAAAAAGAGTGGGGCAAAGGGCGTAGGAACTAAGTGAAAGGACAATAGCAAAATGAAATCCTCGGAAAAGATGTATAATCCGTCATAAGACGTCTCATCAAATATCGAAGTCCTGGATGGGAAGACTAAGGAAGATGTCGAGCGCGAAGGGGGGGGGGAGAAATCATGTGTAAAATTCTGGAAAACAGAGGCAGGGAAGAGTGGGTGGGTAGTATGTACCAGTAGACATCCCTCGCCTTTTTCAGTAATGGGCGGGCAAATGTGAGGAACTACCTGTGATGAAAGAAGGGGCAAAGGCAATTCAAGTTTTGGGGAACCACCTAATATAACAAGGAGAACACCCAGCCGGCGAAATCAATTAAAACGAAAGGCAACCCAACAAATGGGGGAAAATGGCCAATGGACAAATCGAAAATGAACGCTACGGTAACAGAAAACAACACCAAACGGGCAAGATGAGGTCCGGGGAAACTCACGAACAAGGTGAACATAGAACAACAGCAAAACGGCCGAAGTTGAAAAACAGGGGTTCCAGGATCACATGCCCGAAAACAGGTGGGAGAAAGAATTCGGAAAAAGGTCATGTGAACATGGTCTTTGGCCGGGAACCAGTGCCAACACAAAACCCCAAAAGCCAGAAAGAAAAAGGTAGGAAAACTAGTGTTCACCGAGGAAAAAAAAAACAGGGGTTCGCACTGGGCGAAAAGGTGCCAACACCAGGGAAAAGACGTGGGCGGTCAACGCACAAAAGCCCTTGTTGTTGGTATGCGACGAAAGAAACATGGTCGGAGAGGCAAACCGTTTTACTACTTGGAAAAAAAAAACAAAAAAAAAAAACAAACCCCCAAGAGACAGAGAGCCAAGGACGACCACGGGGGACAAAAAACACTAAAGATGGGATTTTTTCTGCTGCTTGGCAGGGTGATGGAGGGAAACAGCAAGAAACAGAAAAGCACCGAAGGGGAACAATATAACCGACAAAAGACTGTATGCAACGCTACATGCAGAGTAAAAACGAGGGGAAGAGACCCTCGTTTAGAAAGGACAAAAAGTGCAAGATGTTGTTTATCACGTTCAAAGGAAGGAGGGGGATCACACCTACAAAAAGAACAGCAAGTTCATCGTCAAAAAAAGCGAAAGGTACGACAAAAGGTGGGGGGTGTGGGGCGTTCGCAGAATGTAGGGAACGGTGCACGGACATACTGGACATGGGGCAGACCCGGAAGGACAGGCAAGAACATAAAAACAAAACCCGATAAAAAAAAAGTATCCTCGGGAAAACCCGATAGGGGTTTCGAAAAAGGGTAAGGGAAAATTCAAAAAATCTACAAATCAACCAAAGAAGTGCAGGGGTAGGACGAGGAAAAAAAATGCACAGAAAAGGGGGTGGGCCAGGAGTGTGGGGAACATCTCTCGTTTGAAAAAAACGCGGGGGGGGAATAAAAGCGGAAAAGACGATTGGGTGGGGGAAAAAAAACAAACCACTTGCGAGAGATAAAAAAGTAAAAAAGAGCAACAGACCAATGGTTTGTTGTAATAGGGCACAGAAAAAAAGGGGCAAAATATTTTTTTACGCGGGGAAATGAGTCGCAAGCAAAAGAACGGATGGGCACGTGGAGAGGTGGAGAGCCAAACCTTTCAAGACAAGGG
>Ga0179593_1301041_pt1 | contig 18573 bp, 13 predicted proteins | sample CZODoug2_1_08_16_FD_185931 | JGI IMG/M metagenome (GOLD analysis project Ga0179593, IMG submission 185931) | Vadose zone soil fungal communities from Angelo Coast Range Reserve, California, USA - CZODoug2_1_08_16fungal (PacBio error correction) | ecosystem: Environmental > Terrestrial > Soil >...
GCATCCTCTTCCTTGCCTAGGGTCATTAGAAGAAGGTCCAGAAAATTTGGGGTGAAGGTGCTGGGGGGAGAATTTTGTCCTGGTCTTAAGGGATCGCAGCGATTTAATTGGGAGGGGAGAGGCAATCCTCACATATTTAATGAAACTGGCAACATGGGGCCAGGCAAACAAATCGCTGGAAGGTCCAAGACGGAGTTCGTTTCTAAAATAACTAAGGGAATGTTACATTACGGAAGTGTTGCAGCTGAGGAAAGGTGTTGGGATTGAAGGGGGGATTCGATTGCCAAGGAGAAAGCCTCTGAAGTTCTTTTGACACCGATGGGCAATCAGTCACCAAGTGGGATCAGGGACAAGATGTGACTAACACTTTCCTTAATGGAGGGGGGGACTAGTGCTGCAAAGAGGAGGGAAAGGTTGACCCGCTCGGCGACGAGGGATCGGGGTACCGGACTGGGAGCGGGCTCTGCCAAACCATTAAAGAATTCCTAGTCCAAATCTGTTTAAGGTGACAAGCACAAGAACATAATTACCATATGGCGTGGCAGGGGGGGAGGAAGTGCAAGACGAGAAGTGCCGAGCTCAAACCCCCAGGGGTTGGTCGTCCTAACTTTCTTTTGGACAACGTTTTTGGTTTCCGGGAACTCCTCGTGGGAAAAGAATTTTATCTAAAAAAGATTATTCGGAGAAAAAGAACTAGGAAAAGGGGAACCAGGAAAAGCTTATTCTCCGAAGATTTCAGGATTCAGGGAAAGGAAAGGAACTCGGTCCCCGAAAAAAATGCGTTGACAACGGGGAAGAATTCATACGGGGGAGGCCCAACACAAAAACCCCACGCAACACATGTGGGGGTGGAGGGAGACAAACTTCAAGAAAGAGGGAAACTAATACTTCCAAAACTTCTTAAATGTGCTGAGGCTAAGGATGGACCGGCATTAATACGGATCAGAAGAGTCGTACCAAGGAGGGTGCCGGGCACTCGTCGGTGAGGACTATGACTTCAAAACGCGACAAAAAACCAACTCTCTTGACGCGACGTTCTGGAAAAGCAATAACTGAAGCTAATGGGAAAACAGGTGACGCTGTCTTGTGCTACATTTGAAAGGAAGAGATGGCTACCAACCGAGATTCTACATCTGGGCATGGGGGTCGGATGGGTTATCAGAACGTCCGCAGGCGGCCCTACGAGAGACAGATTTGCGCTCTACAAACATCAGAAGAGACCCGTATGCCCTCAATAGAGGGAAGGCATGAGTCCCTACAATAAGCGGACGCAAAATGGAAAAAAAGGGACCATCAAAAGCTGGGAGTCAGGTTCACATGACAAGCAGAGAAGTTGCCCGATAGTCTCCGGCCCTTGGGGGGGGCTGAACTGGGGGGTTGTTGGGCATAACTCTCAGACATAGCATCTCGGGGGCAAGCCCAAAGAACCAAGAAAATGCCGCCCATAGCTAGGCAGAGGGCATGTCGAAAAGTCTGTTTCTCACGAACTCAGGCGGGAATATAGTCAGCGGATGGGGGGGCCCCCACAAAGGGGCAAGTTTCCTCTTCTATCTGGGGTGGGAAGAAGGGAAAAACACAAGGAGTAGTTAGAGCCTCTTCTTAACATCAGCTGAGGTGAGGGCGGGCCCCGTGGACGTAAAAGGTGGTTCCGAGCTGGAGAGCCAGGGGACAGCGGCCGGGCTTGAAACGGACGTTTAACCACATACGCCGGGGGCTGTAACTGAGAGACATGTGTAACCTCGTCCGTACCGAACCGGGGGCGCATCTGGATAAAAAGGGACCGGAAAGGGCAAAAAGAAGCGGAGGGGAAAAGAAAAAGATGAGTTAGGGATTCGGGGCTGGAGGGGCAACTAGGGTCTTCTACGGGGTTAACTTGACGAAAAAGAGAGCGGTACGTTCCAAGAATCTTCGATGATGAAGACTTTCAGATAGAGAGAGAAAACAAAACGTCGATGAAAAAAGAGAGAGATAGATTGACAACCTTTCAAAGAGAGAAAGAAAAACCCGTAAGGCGAACTCGCCATTCAGACATCGGCAGGAGGTCCGAGGGACGAAACGAAAGCACAAACCTCGACACCCAGGCAATCCATGATCATACGAACGGTTAGGAAGCAAAGAGAGGGGACAGGGGTCCAGTTGTTTAGGGATCGCTCGCGGAGGAAGTTGGGGGGAGTTTTTAGGGCATCTTGGGGACGACGGCTAGGAGGGGGGGGGTAAAAAAGGAGAAGAAAGAAGGAGCCAAGACAATCCAACCCGGCCAGTCTTGGGGAATAGAAAATGATGACACTCCTACGTGAGCCCGAGAAAAACTCACTCACCGAGTACCATCGGCTAAAGCCGATGGTGTGTTGTAAACCAGTATAGTAAATCCGAAGAAAGGAAAAGAAATCGGCAAGTGGGGGTGACAGCACTCGACGGCGGGGTGACGCCGGCAAGATTTGGACGCAGAGAGCTGATTAGGGTAGAAAGAGGAGGGCGGCACGGCGGGGTGGGGGGTGAATCCCGGGGAACGTGAAAAAATCTAAGATTCTTGGGGCGGATGAAACACTGGGAACGGGTACCGAAGCGGCAAACGCTACCGGCAAAAAAAGGTGCGGGGGTTGGGACCGGCGCAGTCTGGGAAACGGTGGGGCACCTTTGCTGGAGTGAAGGGGATTCAAAGTAACCGCAGGATTCACCATCGATCGAGTGACATATGAAAATTGGCGGTTTTAGTCTCATTCAACAGCGCTCTGACTCGGGAAAACCGTAGGACTGAAACCTCAAAAAACCCCCCCGGAAAAAAAAACACGAAACCATGACAGATGCGAAGGAGGGTCCGGTGAAGGGAGTCATTCTCCAAAGGCAGAAAAGAGGGGTCGAAGGTCGAAAACTGGAAGGAGGTCTGTCACGGGAAAGAAAGCTGAGCGCGAATGTGGAACTGAAAAAGGGCCGGGAGGTGAAGTAACATTCGCTAACAAACCTTAGGAGAAGCGGAAACACTCCAACGGTAGAACTCTTCTGATCAGGGAAGGAACAAAGACAGGAGTTTGGCTAACACCTATTCCAGAACAGTGGCAATTTATTTTTGGAGAACAGTGTCTCTAAGTAGGTCTCAATCCGTGGTGTCACCCTTGGAAGTCGGGGGAATATTAATATAAAAAGACAAACACCAAACCTACATCGACTGGAGAGAATGTCGAGGCATTGTTGGGAAACGTCCGGGAGGTATTCATCGTGATTGTCGTGTCTTCAGCCGAGAATTCGTGTGGCAGAGACTACAGGGAGGGGAAAAGTAAAAACTTACAAAGACCAGGTAGAAGTTGCGTCCAACAGTGGCGGTGGGGCAAAAATGGCTCTGAGAAGGGGCTGGCAGGGAACCGACAACACCCGGGCCGTCAATATGGGAGGATTCTCGTTGGTATGACGGACACGAACGAAGGCGAGAATTTAATACGGGGTCTAAAAACAGGGTTTGGCAAAGCCTCACAACTTTCAAGTCAGGTGAACCCTATAAATCGAAGGGAGGGGCCGGTACCACCCATGTCCGTTAATAACAGAAACCTGTTCTCAGGGGGGGTCTGCGAATTGTCGGTCACAAAGGAATTGATGAAAGCCTCGTTACACGGATCGGAGCATTTGAGCATACTGAACGAAGAGCGAAACGACTGAAAAAAGATCAGGGGGACTAGTAAACCGGGCGTTGACTCGGAAAACGACCGAAACAATTATTCAGAGCAAAATTTCAGGAATCTGCACAAGGGAGATCGGGGGGCAGGCCCCGACACTGGGGCGGAAATAGAAAGGGATTCGCCATGGACAACTCGTATAAGAAAACCTGGCGTAGGGGTAACAACGAGCAGGAAAAGGGGGGAATTGTGTTCAGATCCGGGGGGACAGATGTGTGCCAGGCAAAAGGAAAAACGAGAAGAAAACCTTCGAATTCGAGGTCTTAAAAGCAGGAGCAAAAGAAGGGAAAGCTGAGGGGGTCGGAAGTCAACAACTACGGCGATGCGAAGAACAACTAGTCATTCCCACGCGTGAAAAGGGGTGGAAGTCGACTCTTCCTCGGATTTTCTTGAAACGGCGAGAACATCATAAGAAGTCATATGACGGACTACGGAAGAGTGTGCACCAATGGAGGAAGTGTCCCCAGCCCGAAAAAAAAAGTATGCCCTGGCGGGCCGGCATAACATCTAAGGCACAAAAGAGAAAAAACCGGAAGGGTTACCATTCGAGGTTCGTGGGGGAGGGATTATGGGGGAGAAAAAGCCATCCACCCTGAAGAAACGGGGAGGAGAAAAACATGGAGTGAAGCCGAAAGTGGGGCGCTCACGGCTGCCAATCAAAAAAAGAAAAAAGGGAGAAGAGTAGAACGCGTCGATTCCGATCGGGCTTGCTTTTCCAAAGTAGACCCAATTCTTTCGCCTCAAAAAATTGACCGCAGGTCGCAACGAGCCGTAAGAAAAAGACCTGCTCAAGAGGGTAAAAAAAAGCACATTCGAACCCGCAGGTTGAAGTGGTCTGAGGGGACCGCGAAAAGGGAGAGGTTGAAGACCGTCAAAGTCCCCTAAAACCGGGAGCCACGCATTGGAACAAACAGCAGCAGGGACCCTAAAGGGGAGGGGGGTCAGGAAAGACAAGAACAACAAAACCTAAGGAGGATCTATATAGGATCAACTTCTATTTGCCAAGGCAAAAGGCTGAAGTAACGAAAGACCGTCTAGTACGGTGAAAAGGCCGTGTAGCTTCCTAAGGTGGCGGGGAATTTTCAGGCTGGGGGCCAAAAAACACTGAAAAGAAAAGCGGTACGACATGTTCAGACGGTTGAGGACAATGGGAAGGGGAGACTGCAGCATAAGGGAGGAGGGTTGCAAGAAACCTTCTGCATTTGGCGAGGGCGAACCTTTTGCGGGGGGACTAAAATCCTCCGCAAAAAAGTCGAGTCGAATCCTATTCTAAAAGCTCCACCCCGACGAAGGAGGAGGAACACGGGGCTCCGTATAAACCTTCCCTTCATCGAAAATGAGGGTGGGGTACTGCTACGAAGTTTGAAAGTGGGAGGATGCTAGACAAAAAGCGGAAACCAGCGGACGGAACCAGGTGGTCTGGGGGGTGCAAACGAAAGTCTATGACCCAGACAGGGGGGGAAACGTCGCGAGGTACCTTCCATTGTAAAGGACGACGAAAATTTGTTTTCACGAAGAGGAGGGGCGAAGTATCATCTCCCAAATGAGGTCAAACGAATGGTTAAGAAAAAAATCCTTGAACAGAGTACGATGGGAAGTCTCAGCAACCAGGGAGCGTTTTCTCCAAAAAGAAGCCCAAAACATCGAGACGGAATGAATACTACTTCACTCAGAAAAGAGTCGACACTCTAATGGGGAAAGGAACCTGGTTGAAACGAACGCGAATGGCAACTGGACGGTGTCTGGCAGGGAGGGACATAAAGGATCGCTAGAAAGATTGAAAAGATTATCATTCCTCAAAAGGGGGGAGGGAGGTCTCGGGCCATTGGGGAACGCACCGGTCGAATCACCAGAGTCATAGTCAGGTTGAATTTTTCGCAGAGGAGGAAGCCCCATCAGGAGGGATTTGGGACGAACGATTTGTGATCTTTTTCCAGCGGGGAAGAGCAAAAAAAGTGACGGGTGGCTTAGATGGGGCTAGCCGAATCAGAACCGGCGTGGGAAAAGGGGAAATTGCCATAAGCGTACAACGGGGGGCAAAAGAATTCGCCTTAAGGTGCGGGGAAAAACCGGGGATGAATCCTTTATTCCTCGAGGTAAAAAAGCACGAGAGAAGATGAATCGTGACGTACCGGAGGAATGCGAGCCAACCCGTAGGGAAAAAAAAGTCGTAAGGCCTTCGGCCGTTGTCCTCCTAAAACGAAAAAGAAGACCAGATGGAAGGGAAGGGGTGGGATGCCGGAATCGACCTTCTTTACAAATTGGCGGGAAAACGGACGGGAAGGGGGGCCAGTTGTTCCGTTGAAAGGACCTACTTTACGTCAATGGAGCAAGACAAGAAAATGAGGAGGGAGAAGCTGACCTACCGGTCGGAGAGGTGAATCTCGACGGACTACAAAAAAAAGATAATTGGCTGGGGAGATCTTCTTTAGAAAGAAGAAGAAGAATGAAAAGGATTCGAAAAAAGAGAGGAAGAGGAAAACGATATCAGTGCGACTCTCTTCAGGGAGGAAGGAAGACATTTCTGGCAGAGCGGAAAAAAAAACAGCCTGATGACGGGGGGGACTGGATCCTCACAAGAAAGCGGCGTACCCTCAGGGGGAGGAGGTGGTTCAAAACGATCGGGGGACTAAGGGAATGACGAGGGACTCCCATCCCACTCACTGGGCAAGAAGGCCTCATTCCACTTCGCAGTGGGGTCTAATTTCTATCCAGTTGAAAATGGGATGGTTTTAAAAAGTGGAAGGAGATAGGCGTCTCTACCTGCTATGGCAAGCTGGAATGTTTTTCGTTCAATGGGGGGGGGACAGGGAACCTAATGTTTGAAGAAGACATAACCCTACTATGAGAGGAAGGAGAGAAAAACACAGCCATGGGAGAATAGAAAAGATGCCGACGAGCCGGGTTCGGTCAAAAGAATTCGAGGAGAAAAAGGGGCACCGGAGACTCCATCCTGATGGAAAGGAGGGAAGGTAAAATTAAAAAAATCTGGGTTGTAACTTTAAAGGAGGTCCTCCTCTGCCAAACGTGAACGTGAGAATGACCGGGATCATCACAGAGGCTTACGCGGAGTCACAAGAAACAAGAACGTGAAGAAAGACGGAAGCGAGACCACTAAGGAAATGCGAAAAGTCGTTGCTCGGAAGAAACCGCTGGATCTCCAGTAAATTTCGCACATAAAAAAAAAACGTCCAGGGGCTGGAAAGCTCATCGGGACGAAGGGTCACAACACTCAGAGGCTTCTTGCAGTCGAAGAAAACGCACGCTGCGGGGGGGGGACTGTCCGCCGGGGAGCAAAAGTTGGTCTGCGGGAAGGAGCATGGAATCAACTAAACGCAAGGGGGTGTAGGGTCACGGCGTGTTACACCAAAAGAAGGGGGGAGCCCTCGGCCCACGCTGTGGCACGGAGAATAAACACCTCCTACTAAAAATAGAAGAGAGAACCGAGAGATAAAGAGAAACAAGAACGGAAGGTAAATGAGGGGGTAGCGGACCAAGACAAGCAAATCATGGATGAAAACTGCGCTACTTGTTTACTGGGGGAGAGAAGGGGGGGTTTCTTTACAAGAGAACAGTAGAAGCAGGGGAGGGGCGGTCTACCCTTTTTAAGGGGGCTGCAGATGTATGGGGAAACAGGAAGGACCTCTCGAAAAAAAAATGAGAAAGAGAGAGAAATGAAGTCCTGGATCACGACATCGAAAAACCTTACCTCGAAAGGAGATACCGGACCCATAAAATACGTTGAAAACAAAACCGAAATACCATTGCATCACCCATTAGCTGGAAAACAAGGGTCACCGCAAGTGGTACTTTCTCCCGGGATTCAAGAGTTTGCCAAGGGACAGGTCATTCGAGTACTCGTAAAGAGCTGGTATAGGCGGTGTTTTCAGAGCCGCGGGAAAGGGGGCAAGGTCCCGACATCGGAGGGTTTGGGAAAAAGACGTCAAAATCACCACCGAAAAAACGTACTTAGGGGCAGAGGGCCAGCTTAACTCGAAACAGGGGACCCAAGGCGGACAGCCGAACAAAAATCACCAGTCTTGCGGAAAAAAGAAGAAAATGGTTGATCCCAGTATGAGAAAACAACTGTAAAAATCCTTTGTTGGGGGAGTGGGAGACTCTAACGGCGGGGAATCTATCAGAAAAGTTCTGAACAACCTCGGTGAGGAAAGACCGCTAGGCCGGCGAAAAGACGATGGCTCACTTAGGTGGGGGAGTGAGGATCCAGAGGGGACGTGCAACGGAGAACGTAAGCGACGGGATGCAAGAAAATGCTTTCTACCGAAGGCAAAGGGACCATACGTAAATGTGACCGGAATCATTCCAGACAGTCTGGGTATAAGCTGTGTCAAGAACGTTTAGTTGGGACCTAACGGCATTCAGTTCCCATCGGAGGTCAAGTTTGCTGTGGGAGGGGGGTTATAGGACAGAGAATCCAGAAGTGCGTAGTTGGGCAAACTGCCCGTAGTAGACGAAACCAAGCACACTGCCCACAAACAAAAGATGACCATCTCTTCAAAGACGGGTCAGCTAAACGAAAAGAAGAGAGTAAACTGGTAGCGATGAGAAGGAAATGCAAAAGGGGGAAGAAAAAAAATTCTTACTCAAGCGCTAAAAAGTGGGGGACTTCCGCAGGCTGGAGTCTCATCGATACACATAGATCAGAACACAGGAAAGATGCTGCCACCTCCGAACAGTGAAAACTATGTGACGAGAAAGGATCAACCAGGAAGGCAAGACTGGAAAACTTTTGGCCGGAAACACATGTCCGCAAATGAAGTTAAGAGGGGGTAAGTGTCCAGCTGCCACAAGAGGAGACGTTTGCGTGCAAGACGAGGTTCACCCAAGGGTCCGGCTGATCTGTGGTTCTGGTCCGAGAGCCCCCAGACCTCGAAAAACATCACTTCGACAGAGCGGCTAATGACATGGGTTTAAAACCGGGAAAGCGGGTATCGATCAGTTACAGGAGCAAAATAATTGGGGGGGGGAGCTCTAAAGGAAGGAAAGACGAAGTTAAATAAAAAAAACCAAGAAAACTCTAGTTTGGACCGAAAAGGGGAGGGGGTAAGAGAAAAGGGAGAGTTCGAAGGAAGGGAAAGCAACTAAACGCCAAGGGGCGGGTAGTGAAGTGGCAACACGGAACGAAGCGGGGGGATAGGTTCCTTTGGTGTGGTGGGCAGAGAACCTCAAAGGGTCAAAGACGGTTACACCCAGTCGCCGGAAGGAGCAGGAGAAAGAGCGTGGACACATCCATTAATTGGGAACCCATAAAAATGCCGTAAGTTTCTGCCAAAAGGGATCAAAAGTGGGTGAAGATTGATTGCGAAGAGGTTGAAAAGGGCCTCTCAGCGAGGGAAATGTCCAACGCAAAGGAAGGCAAGGGAGAATATAAAAAGATCCGTTCATAGTAAGCCGACGTGACAAAAACAACCTACAATAAGAAAAGCAACTCGATGCCCAGGAAGGAAGTTGTAGGTCGAGCGAGGGGAATATGGGCAAAAAACGTGGTGTATCAGTTAAGATATCCATAAACCGCAGAAGACCTTGGACGCTCGAGCAGGAAGGATGGGAAGATGTAAGCGAGCAAAGGGGGGGGAATCTTGTAAAAAATGAAGCCAACCTCACCCCAGACATTAGAGCCAGGACTTGGAACGGGGAGGACACCCATTGGGAAAGGAGTTGTCTTCCTTGCGGAGGAATGTCACGTCGAGGGAGAAGAAACTTAGTGAGGGAAAACATCACTCTGTGGGGTGAACGGGCTCAAAAAAGCTTCAACGCTAACGCGGGCAGGGAGACTTTGGTCAAATGGTAACAAAGTGAGAAGCCCTAGGGAAGCTCGATACTACGGGAACAATGACCTGATCACGTGTCCACAAAGGAGAAGAAGGGGAATCCTCCGAAGGAGAACAGGTGGTATTCCCAATTGTCGGGAATAGAAAAGAAAAGAGGAAAGCACAAAAGGCCGCCAAAGGGCATGTGGAAGAAAGGGCGCGGGGGAGTGTTTTCGGGCGAAAAATACCATCTGGGGGAAAAGGAGAATGGAGACTAGAAAATGTTCCAAAAGGACCGGCAGGGGGCTTGGCGCATCACGTAGAGGAAAAAACGCGTTGGGGAAAGATCTGGTCTAGAACTCGGAGGATTGAAGCGAGGAGGGGGGGACGCTTGGAGCCAATGTCAAGAACAGTTCGTCAACTCAGAACAAGATTGAAAAGGGTAGCAACCGCATCGAGATGGATAAAAAGGGAGAAAGGTTCCTGGAAACAGCACAAAATCATTAAAAAGGAGGGGCGACGGTTGAAGGGGCCAAGGAAGAAAAAACGTTTTATGATGTCATACAATTGGGCAGAAACCAGACGGTCACCGTAGACCAAGGTGAAAGGGTCTTCAAAGAAAACCGAAAAAAACTTTCCCTCGCCTTATTTTTTTGCCGAGAGAGAGGAAAACAAAGTTGAAAGAGGGGGGTCCCCGACAGAAAGGAAGAAGAGGAGTTTCAGGAGGAAGAAAAAGAAAAATCCAGGCAGACTAAGGAGATCTGGGGCGCCTGAAGAAGGACGGCATCAATCACTGGGGGAACTTCTTCAACAAGGCACTATTACGGGACGGAGGGTTTAAAATTTCTTAAAAAGGGGAATGGAAGAGAATTCGGTGGCCGGACCGTCGTCAACTTGTAAAAAAGGAGGACGGGGCACTTGTGCGGACTGAAAGAGGATCCACTCGAAGGGAGAGAGAACTGAACGAAGGTAGGGGAACTAAAGAAACAAACTCCGAGAAGGAATACAAGGGCGCCTGAGGCAAAAGAACGGTCTCCGGGGGAAAAAACTTCGGCGAGCGAAGGGGGAAATTAGTGGAATGAGGAAGAGGGACCAGACTCCGCCAAAAAGAGGGAGACTGCCTCAATGAGCGTGTTGCCTTCTATGGTATCTAAGAAAATTGGGGACGTTTTCGGGCTGTTAAGGTCAAGTGTCACATGGGGGTGGAAAGAGAGAGAGGAGAGGAGAAAATCTCCCAGAAGGAACGCTAAGGTACAAACCAACGGTCTTTCAAAAGAGAAGAGGTACGACGAAACCGCCCAAAAAGCTGGGAAGCCAGAGGGGAGGATAGGACGAAAAAAAGGACTGAAGGACCATAAATCTTCGACTCTACTGTGGGTGGAAAAGGAAGGGTTTGGTCAAGAAGCGGATTCAGTCGAGGGGGGCTCATGGAGGGGGGGATGGACAAAAAATCTTCAAAGGAAAGGAGCACATCTTCGAACACGGAAGGAACTAAAGTAAGACTCAAAGGTTGATGGCGTGGGAGAAAGGGGTACTTTCGACCTCCGTTGAAAGGGGCTTGTATCGGGGGGAAAACGCAGACGAGAAATCGAAGGAAAGTCCTGGAAACTGGGCCTGGAGAGAGGGAATCAAAGTTTGAGTTCTTTTGGAACGAACTAGGGAATATTTCGTTATCTTTGGTGGTGACGTGCCGGTAATGTTGCGGGAGGTCGCCAGAGTACCTCCGAGGAAAGAGAGGTTGACAGGATGCAAATCAATCCACCAGGTGCCGACAAATTCAGAGAAACGACTCGACGGCTGGGCGGTACCAGGGGGGGTCTGACCCTTATATGGTGACCCCGAACCGCAGGGGAATGGCTTGGGGGACCTCGGACGGATAGGAAAAATTTTAAACAGAGAATACTAAGTCCACACTAAAGGAACGGTTGGGCGGGTAACCACGAAAAAAGCCTACCAGATGGAAACGTGGGGGGGAGGGAAGGAATCCACCGGCAAAAAAGGGTGGGGAGGAGAGAAAGGCGGGGGAAAGTGGGGGTTCCGGGTTCAACAGAATCTTAACATGGCCTACCCGATTACATAGAAGAAAATGAAGTAACGATACCAGACAGAGGGATCTTTATAAAAGAGATGGTCAGGGAAGCAAGGATTAGCTGGGGGGAACTGACCTCAGGCTACCAAAAAAAAAGGACCGGCTTCGGTGAACGCGTAAAGGAAGACATACTAGGGTTGGGGGGGCTCATACCAACCGCTAGGACAAGGGCTTCAGGAGAGAATGGGGATGGACGGGGCGAAAAAGACCGGCTGGACATACCGTGGTAAAACTATAGCTCCTGGCCGATTTCACCGCGTTGGATGAAAGGTGTTCCAGAAGAAGGAATGAGGGGAGGCGAATGAACAGAAAAAAGAAAGGACCGGAGTAACTCCGCTGGGGGCTCTGCGGTCAGAAGACGACTTCGCAGGGGGCGGTCGAACAACCAGACCTCGTGGGTAAGACGACAGGGGAACTAAGCGGCTGCTAGAATTCGCTATGGAAAATCGGAGGGCCCAAAGGGGGTTTTTTTGTGGGGGTGGGGGGAAGGGAGGAGGACAGGGGGTTCCGGTCACTCGTGGAAAACGATCGACGGTGAGGAGAAACCCGCCAAGGTTCCGGGAACAAGGGAGGAACAATGGTGTGAATTTGGGCCCGGCAGGAAAATCAAGAAACGCAAAGGGAACCAACGCTGGTCAAAAATGGATGACGAACATTACCACGCAGTCCGGGTTGTCTCATGGGAACCGGGGAAGACCCTTGCAGGTCAAAGGAAGAAATCAGGACACGATCATCTACGAGTGGAAGGAATCGGGGGTAAAACGCAAACTCACCACTAAAGGGGGAAACCAACAAGGAGATTCACGAGAAAAACGGGGCCGGGGGGAAAGAGGTGCTCGACAAAACCTATTCGAGAACGGGAACCTCAGGGAGAAAAGTTCGAACATCCAAACTTCCGGAGGAGGGGTAAGAGTTTTCCTAACTAAGGGGGGAGACAACATCTTCGGGAAACCCTCGGAACAGCTGCGTGAGGCGTCGGGAAATTAGGCCAGGGAAGAGTTCAAGTAGCATGTCGATGGAACGGCAGGGGGGGGGGGGTGGTTTTCTAGGTCTGGTAAAAAATTGCTGACACTGCCCCACGCTGAGAGAAGGGACTCGGGACAAAAAAAAGAAGACCAGAACGGGGGATCAACTAGACATCGACAGAAGGTACCTGGGAAAAGCGATGAAGGCCAGAAAGACGATTGATTAATGTGTTTAAGGAACGCTAAGGGGGGAGAAATGGCTCGAAGGGGTTCATTTGAAGAGCAAGGAGACGCATGTCGGGGGGAGTTCGAAAGGCTTTTTTGTTGAAGGGGGAAAGGGAGCCGTTCATCTCTCAGCCACAACAACACTGATTTATGAAAAGAGATAGTGACAAGGATCATAGGGGAGAAACTAATAAAGAAACGGTCCTAACGAGGGCTCGAGCCCAAGTTGGCGGAGTCGAAAAGAAAGAAGAAGGGCAGAAACCCAGTAAGAAAGGATAAAAGAACATTCTTGTAGGGTTCAAAGGAACAGAAGATTGCCCAGGACTGCGTCCAGGTTGAGAGACGGGGGAACACAAAAAAAAAACTCTGATCGATGGAGTCTTTGTTAGAGGCAATGGGAGGTTCCAACAGCGGGTGTAAGGAAGGGCCCGCCCCTTCTTGGGGGGTGGGAAACAAGACGAATCCACACAGCCGATGTTAAAATGAGAATAAAATTCTCAAGGAAAGAAGGGGCAACTTGAAGACCCGTCGCCCCGACCTCCTCAAAAAGGGACTAGAGCCGCAAAACGAAAGAAATATATGTTTTTTGGAGAACCAAAGGGGAGGTCCCACCAAACAGGCCACGCAGGAAACGACTATGGCCGGGTTGGGGTGGGGGCAGCAAGAGGAAGGAGGAACGCCGAGCCCGAAGTAGAGAGAACTTAGGGTCTGACCTAATTCGTATTTTCCCTAATCGGCGGAAAGGACTGGTGAGTGGACAGTCTTGGACAATAAGGTAAAGTGTCGGCGGAGGAAAAATGAACGGAAAGGTCGGCAGTATCGTAGGAGGGCCATCCAGGACAGACTGAGTGGAGTTTACCAGGGGCCATCATCAAGGGCGTTACCGATCACCGTTCAAAGTGATCTAGGGAAAAACAGAACCGGGATCACCAGAGATGGGAGGGAAGGTCTAAGGAGGGAATTGGGTTCTGGGTGAGAGCAGAAAGCCGCACTGCAGAGAAGGGGGGGGAGGGCCCAACTCGTAAAAAAACCGGGGAAGGCTGGACACTACAAACTGGCAGAAAAAAAAAAGTAAGGGTCTACAGCGTTGCGGAGAGGACAAACTTCCGTTATCAAAGGCGTGTCGAAAACCGCGGGGGTCACCTGGGATTAGTAATAACCTTTAGGAACTCACGTCAACCCCCGGGGGGGAAAGGAAGCTGATCATTATTCGCTCCCTCACCTTTCCTATTCATGGAAAAAATCAGGAAACAATCGGGGGGCCACGATGCTGGTGAGAAGGATTTCGCACCAGGGGAGGTAAAGAAGGTTGGCTAGGACCAGAACCATTCTCTTTGGAGGTAGGCTGGTAATAGTTGCTCGCCACAAATGTTAGGGAAAGAGTCTTAACAAGGGTCACTAATAAGGGGGACGTAATTGCTATAGGGGGTCGGTATTAACGAAACCAATCCGCGAAAAAAGACATCGGCGGCTACGACGTGACTACAGGTCATTGGGGGGGGAACCCGAAGAAGTCGGGATAGATCGTCACAGAGTCAGACGAAAAAATGCGTTTAGAGACAGTACGGGTCCCGAAAGGGGAAAGTGGAAAAAAAACGGAAAAACCCCACCATTGAGGGGGTACCGAAAAAGATGCGGTGGAGAAGATTCAGACTCAGAGGGCGGAAAGACTCACAAACCTGCATCTGGGGAGGATTTTCGGTGGTAGGAGGACAAAAGGACGGGGATATTAATCCGTTTTTGGGTTACTAAAAGTTTTGGAAAAGGACGAAAACAAAAGCCGTACCAACAACCGAATACCATATGAGTGGCCCGGGGTCACGAAAAAGGGCTCATAACAAAATAAATCCAAGTGAAAGTCATGGGAAACCCCCAGCCCATCAGAGGGGAAGTAGTTAGGAAAATCTTGAGGGCAAAAGTGGCAAGAATGGGGGGGAAGAAATCCCTTGGGGGAAACCTCTAAAATAGAGGGAGTCAAAGAGGATGGACAAAGCAACCCGGACCGGAAGGCGCCTTCCGGAAAAGGATAACTTTACACGTAGTTTCTTAGTCCAAAACAGGGGGGAAGGAGAAAGGGAGGTCCATTAGCAAATGGGGGGGAAGGAAGTTCTTGAAGGGGGAGAGGAAGCATGCACTACCTGGCGAGAGAGGGTCTGTCTCCATGGGGAAAACTCTTATCCAAGCCTCCACCTCGGGGGACGGGGTAGGACTGAGAAGCAGGAAAGAATATGGTAGCGACCGGGAAGATGTGGTGCAGCACAGGGAAGAAAAACGCAGGAGGAGGCCGCAAAGGACGAGGAGTCAGCTTTACCAAACGCATTAGGTAAAGCCATTACATTTGTGTTGACTGATAAAATTAGAAGTTCACTTAATCCTGCAGGATGGGATAAAAGGGAGTCCAACACTGCGGGAGAGGGGGTTTGAAGTAGGAATATACACTCTTATTAAACTACTAAGGGGGGTTTTGTAGGGCCCGTATCATGTCAAAAAAGAGCTCTCGAACGCAGCTCGAGTGCAACATGGCAGTGAAAATTCGGGTGTGGAATCTAAAAAAGGCTTCCCAGGGGGTCAGGCAGAAATCGAAATAGAAGCCCAATTGCGCCACCTGCAAATGCTAAGACGGATTTCAGTTCTTCTTTCTGGTGCTATGAAAAGAAACTCAACAGGTGCCAATTAGTAGGGGAAAAATTCATTGGTGAACACAATGCAAGGCGAAAGCTTGTGATCAACGGCGCACCTTCGGCAGACCCTTCGGCGGGGGTGGACGCGCTTTGAGAGAGTGTTATTCATCTCTAAGCGGCGCTTGATGACAGGACGTGAATGCCCATGAGGTTCTCGCGCCAAAAATGTTGAAGGTAAGGGGTCGGCAAAAAACCACCGTAGCTCTGACGTCTCCCCTTGAAGAAAAGCAGGGGAACATGGGGGGCGGGGGCGGCGCTCAAGGCGGGAGGGGCCAACGCCGACCACGAATAGTTTATCGTGAATTAGGGCCATGCGACCAACGGGGAAAAAAACCTTTAGGCCGTAAGGCTCAATTGTCCGCAGAACAACCTAGTGAAACCCGAAGAGGTCTGGGTCCGGCCATCCGAAACTAAACACAAAGGTTCTTATGTAAAGAGAAGGATGGCCGGCCCCCCTAGAGGTTCCGAGCGTGACTTTGACGAGAAAATGAGAAAAAAAAACTAAACCTCACCTTCTAGAACGTGCCGCTAGTGTACGACCATGTCCGGGAAGGATGTAATCAACTGGCGCGTCAGAAAAGAAACCAACGGAGATCAACTTTAGCGAAAGTTCATTCAGGGGAGAGTGGCAAGGGGGGACCATAGACGGCAGAGCTACGGCTGTTTTCTGAAACGGGAGGCAACCGCAGAGGCGAGACCAAGTGGTATGCCGAGGAAGAAAAATAAAGTCGAAAAGGCTGAAGAGTTATAAGAAGCGACTAGACGTCGGCCTACTAGTATCCTTGATGCGACAAATCACGAGCCTTCCATGGTGGACCAGCTAAGACGGAAAAGTCTGGGAAACAATACCAGAAGCTCCCGCAAAAGAGGGCAAGGACGGCAACTTGGCGGACTTTGCTGCTCTGTGAGTTCTGCCCTAAAGTTCTTGGGTCGGGGCATTTTACATGAGTGTCATTCTAGGAATTGGGTGACTTCGATCCGTTCGAGGAGGTACATTCGTACCTCTAGGTGTAAGCGAGAGGAGGCGAAGGCCCAGGAGAAGGATGTGGACTCTCAGAGCAACCCCGCCGGGTTAACGTGACAGAAAGCAAGGACGGTCCAATAACGGGTCGCGAGTTTGTCCCTCAGCAGACATTAGAAAATCTAGGGTGAACTCAATTTTTTTTAAAAGTCGAAAGGGAAAAAAGAATCGTTTGTGCCCAATGGACTTTCAAATAGACCAGGGGATGGAGCACACGTCACCCTTTGACGGAATGCTCGCCACGAAACGGACAGAAATGAGAAGAGATTGGCTCGAAAAGACTAGAGAGCCGGAAAGGGTAGGGTCCGAGGCCCCACGAGCAGACGACAGAGTGAAGAAATTATTGTGAACGGCAGCGCGAATAAGGATTGGCTGTCGGGCCGGGGGTATAACTACTGTACGAGGATCCTGTTGACAGTAGGGCTAAGTGGGAAGGTACCAGTGAGTGTTCAATGATACCGCCGTCATCGGACGGTGTACGGGGGGGAGAGTCCACATAGGAAAGAAAAAATTTTTAAATCCAATAGTGCGAAGACGGACTGTGGGGAGGGGGAACAAAGGAACTGAAGAGGGAAGGAGGGCGTGAAACACTTCACTCAAAAGTCTGGTATCTTAAATGAGGGGAAAGGTAGGACGTCCAGTGCCAAACTTGTTTTCGAACGAATTCAATGAAAAAGTGAAGGTCTCCTGAAATAAAGACCTCGTACACAGGGTGATAAGGGGGGGCGTTCAGGAGAGAAGACTGCAGATCGACACCGCCGTTGGTCTTAAGAAACTGGGGCAGTGTCATGTGGGTCCTGGGGGGATAACTCGGAAGGAGGTTTGAGCTAAGCACGGAGGCATTCATTCGAAGAAAAGAGAAATACGCACGAAAAGAGGGGTGAAACTTCAGCAGCAGGCGCCGGAAAGTTGGGGGGAGCGTCATGAGATTCAAGCGTCCCGACAAGACGTGAAGAGGCAAACTCTTAAAGGAAAAACCGGGTCCTATATAAAAACGGGACCACTGAGCGTACCACGAGAAGACTCCACGAGATGGTAGGTCCTAGGTGCGTCCCCACCAGAAAGGCTGGGAACTCTTCCTTTTTTGCAGGGAGGGCCCTGAAGAAGAGTCGACAACCGAGGTGTGAAAACCGAGGGGTTTAAGGGCTCAACGGGTGAGGGTCGCAGAAGTGAAAGTAAAAAGAAAAAACCCGCTGTGACGAAGGAGGTTCCGCAATAACTTCAGTGGCAGTAGATTTGAAAAAGGCGCTGTGACTTTTAAGAAATTGGGAAGAATGACACGGCAACAATGCTCGACAGACTGAATCATGGCGACGCAGCAGGGTTAGGTGCCAGGTGTTAGTACAATGCCGGTCACTTGCCCGAATAAGCCAGGGGGCCTTAGCTACCACCCCTGACAACGTTTTCTCCTAGACCCTTGACAAGATAATCGAGTGACAATGCCTTCTGGGAACACGCATTAAGCCCCGACGCCCGAATGAACACCAGGGGACTGAAAGGCCAAACGTGAAGGCCGGAGCATTCAAAAAAAGAATTCTGGGAACGTGGATGGAGCTCGGTCCGGAAACGGGGACGGGGCATAAAAACAGAAAAACGGTTCATCAGAGTGGAAACGTCCCGAGATTCAACGCAAAATCAAAAACCGAATCGGAGGCCAATACGCCGAAGGCGCACTAGGATCGAAGGAAGAGGGCGGGCTAGAGGAACGGTTGGGCTTAACCAAAGAAAAAGGGAAAGTCGGGGACGGCGATCTTGGGGTGGTTAAGGAAAAAGTGGGGCGAAAAAACCCCTGGCGAAAGCAGAAAGCTTACGCAAGGAGGAGGGGGTGCGGGGTCGTCCATTTGAAAGAGTGGCTTAAAAAAAAGGACGAGAAAGCTAGCAGGGTGGGTGAGGTGTTTGCTTCGGTTCAACACACTCCGTGGTGAAAGGAGGCCACTAGGTGTCACGGGAGGCTTACAAGTCTACTACCAAAACAGAAGCTATCCTATTCTGATAATAGTACAAGAAAAAGGCAAGGCACTAGATGTTGAAAAGATGAGGTGGATGCAGCTGCGATAACTTTTGTGCCATGGTATCTGCTGGAGACCAAACCACTCTCAGTAAGGTCATTTCGTCGGGAACCTGCTCCTGGGTAGGCGTGAGCCAGGAGAAGG